>Ga0074046_10002279_pt1 | contig 16686 bp, 12 predicted proteins | sample BogForMeECP23OM3_FD_94441 | JGI IMG/M metagenome (GOLD analysis project Ga0074046, IMG submission 94441) | Bog forest soil microbial communities from Calvert Island, British Columbia, Canada - Bog Forest MetaG ECP23OM3 | ecosystem: Environmental > Terrestrial > Soil > Wetlands ...
GGCCTGCACCGGCTCGAGGCGTCGATCCGGCCGGAGAACCACGCCTCCCGGCGGGTGGTGGAGAAGCTCGGGTTCCGCGAGGAAGGCGTCCGGGTGCGCCAGCTGCACATCAACGGGGCCTGGCGCGACCACGTGTGCTACGCGCTGACCGCCGAGGAGGTGCCGCCGGGCCTGATGCCCAGATGGCGGAGCATCCTGCTGGCGTCGAGGTCCAACGCGGGCTGACCGCTGTTTTGGTTGACCACTGGCTGGCTGGCACGGTCTTAGGACCAATGTTGCGACACACCGTTCGGGGTGCTCGGCTAAACCGCCTTCAGCTATTACTTTGCGTTACGTGGGCACGCTCCGCTTTAGCAGCGTGTCCGCACCTGAGGCCCGTGGAATCCGCCGCCGGGCCGCCCGGCGCCCGGCGCGCCGAGGGGAGGACCCCGAGGGGAGGAGCACTGAGCAGCGCGATACTGTACCTCGCCATCGTCGCCATCTGGGCTGGCGTGCTCATCCCCCGGTGGCTGCGGCGGGATTCCTCCTCCACCGCGCGGGTTGGCGACGACCTCACCACGGCGGAACCGGACTCGGCGGGCGAGGAGGAGCCGGCGCCCCGGTCCCGGCGGTCGCGGCGGGAGGCGACCCTCTCGGCTGAGGCGGCGCGCTCGGCTGAGGCGGCGCGCTCGGCTGAGGCGGCGCGCTCGGCTGAGGCGGCGCGCTCGGCTGAGGCGGCGCGCTCGGCTGAGGCCCGTCCGGCGGCACGCCCCGAGGAGCGCGCGGAGATCCACGCGGTGCGCGCGGATGGGCGCCTTAAGGCCCGTGTGGAGGGCCGTGCAGAGGGCCATCGCAGGGCGCCGGAGGATCGTCGCGAGGCCCCGCGAGGCGAGCCCCGCCGCGGCGGCCCGCGTGACCAGGATCACAACCGGGTGCTGTCCGCGCGCCGGCGGCTGTTCGGCATGCTCCTCATGCTGGTCATCGCTTCGGGCACCCTCGCCTTCACCGTGCTGGCCGCCTGGTGGGTAGTCGTGCCGCCGTCGGCCATGCTGCTGGGCTACATGGCCCTGCTCAGGGAGGCCGCCAAGGCCGACGCCGAACGGCGTGAAGTCGCTCGCCCGTCGGCCCCCCGGGCCCGCTCGTCCGCGGCATCGCCCGCCGCGGCATCGCCCGCCGCGGCATCGCCCGCCGCGGCATCGCCCGCCGCGGCATCGCCCGCCGCGGCATCGCCCGCGGCTGGCCCGGCTCCGGTACCGGACGCGGAGGTCATCGACATTTCCGCGTCCCGCGGTTCGACGGTCCAGGCCGGCGAGGAATTCTACGACCAGTACGCGGACGCCAAGCTGCGCGCGGTCGGCGACTTAGCCCGCGCTCTGCCAAGCTGACGGGCTCGCCCTGGGCCCGTCCGCCATGGCTAGGCCTGGCTGTGCTGGGCTCGCCTATTCCGGCCCCGTTCGTCGATTACGGCACGCGTCGGCTCCAGCCTGCTAGATTAGCTGTCTCGCTGCCCTCATTAGGCTCATTAGCCTCATTAGCACACTTAATTCGCACGCCAGTACGAGAAGAGTTAGATTAACGCGGAAGATTCGAGCTAAGCGGAATATTTAGGGGTCTATGTAGACATTCCGAAGTAACGTGAGTTTCCGGCGCGTCGCCCTCGGCGGATGTGATTAACGGTGCCACACACCCCGAACCGGACATTCCCGCATCAACCGGGCGCTTCCGGGGGCGGCCCAGACCCTGACTGCTTATCGTGGGCATGTACCCCCGTGATAGGGGCGGATGCTGAATGGTAAAATGTGTCCTGGCCTGGAGTGGTGGTTCCGGTGTCGCTGTCGGTGCGGGGGTCGGTGAGCAGGGCGGTGATGGTGCGGGGCGTGTTGTCGGTGAGGGTGGCCCAGATGGTGATCTGGTTCTTGTCGCTGCGGTAGAGGGCCTGGATGTCGAACGCGGCGAGCAGGGCTTCTTTGATCCGGGCGGGTGCGTCGGCCAGGACACTGGCGGCGATGGGGAGCTGGTCGAGCAGGGAGAGGTCGTTGTCCTGGGGGGCGGTGGCCTGGAGGTCTGCTAGCTGGGTTTCGGTGCGGGTGCGCTGGTCGTACAGGTCGGTGAAGCGGGCGCGGATGCGGGCCCGGTAGGCCTGGACGGCGGGGTCTGCCGGGTCGGCGGGCTGTTCTAGTTCGCTGATCAGGCCGCGTTCGGCGGTCTCGATGCGGGCTAGCTCGGCGTGCAGGTGCGTCTCTTGGCGGGCGCGTGCTTCGGCGTGTTCGGCGGTGGTGGCGGGGAGCTGGGCGGCGAGCAGGTCGGCGCGGTCGTGGCTGAAGGCGTACTGGTCGAGGAATCCGGCGATGGCGGCCATGATGACGTCTTCGCGGAGGGAGACTGATCCGTGGTCGGGGTAGGCGGCGGCTTGGCGGGGGCTGGCGGCGTCGTGGGGGCACCGGTAGTAGATGTAGGTCGCTCCGCTGGGGGAGGTGCGCCAGGTGCCGCACATGCGCCGCTGGCAGGCGTGGTGCCGGATCCGGGACCGCAGGATGTACCGGCGGCCTTGCCGGGTGGTGGGGGTCTCGGCGTCGCGGACGTTGCCGCGCTCGGCTCCGATCTTCTGGGCGGCGTCCCACGTCTGCCGGTCGATGATCGGGGGGTGGGTCGGCTCGGCGGACCAGATCCACTGCTCTTGCGGGACGGGCTGTTTGCGGCCGTTGCCGTTTTTGCGGGTGCGGCCGTAGACCATGTGGCCGGTGTACTTGGGGTTGGCCAGGATCTTGGCGACGCCGACGGCGTTCCAGCCGGGCTTGCCGTCCGGGGTGGGGTAGGCGGCCGGGTCGGCGTTGAGCCGGCCGGTGATGGCCCGGACCGACAGCTTGTCAACCGTGCGCCAGGTGTAGATCTGCTCCACCACGGGGCCGCGTACCGGGTCCAGGATCAGGCGGCTTTTGGTGCGCCCCTGGGCGGCCTTGGCCGGGGCCGGGTGCGGGATCCGGTCGGCGGTGTACCCGTAGGGCGCGACGCCGATGTTCCACCCGGCCAGGGAATGTTCCTGGAGTCCTTTCCAGGCCTTTTCCTTGAGCTGGAGCCGGAACCATTCGGCGACGCCTTGCTTGACCCGGCGGACCAGGACGGTGGTGGCGTTAATGCCTTCGATGGAGGCGGGCTCGTCGGTGGCGAATAGCGGGATCCCTTCGCGGGATAGCGCTTTTTCCAGTTTCAGCGCGTTGAAGGTGTCGCGGCCGGATCGCTCGATGTCTTCGCAGATGACGGCGGCGAAGCGCGGGAGGGGGGCTGTGGCTTCGGTGAGCAGGTCGGCCATGCCGCCGTCTCTGGGGATCCCGGCGGCGGCGAACGGCTGCCAGGCGTGGCCCTGGCTGCGCTGCTCCAGGTCGATGCCTCCGGATTCGACGTCCCAGTAGTACCCGGCGACGTACCAGCCTGGCGGTAGCCAGGCCTGGCAGGACCGGATCTGGCGGTTCAGCGATGCCATCGGGTCCTGCAGCGCGAGGGTGGAGGTCCGGGCCAGGACCGCGACCGGGACGGGCTCGGCCGGGGCCGTCCCTGCGGTGCCGGTGAGTGTGAGTTTGGTTTGCGCGGGAGTGCCCATTGCGAAAGCTCCTTGATTGCCTCGGCCTGCCGCGCATTACGCGGGCGGCTTTCCTGCTCCCCCCGGGGGTCTTTCACCCTCATTCAATTATAGCTGATAATGCAGGTCTCTCCGGTAATTCCCGGTGAATTACGATCGTGTTTTTCTGTGCCCTTTTCCTTTCCCGGCATCGGCGCTGATCCTTTTCCCGCGTGCATTTGCGCGGCGGGCGGGATTGGCGGCGGCGGGAGCGGCGGGCGGTTGTTTGGCCGGTGTCCTGGCTGGTGCGGGGCCGGGCATGGCCGGGAGGCCTTACGCTGGCCGGCGAGGCCGGGCCGCTTGCGGGCCGCCCCTTGGTTGGTCCGGCCAGGCCTCCCGGCCTTGCACGGCGGGGGACCCGCGCCCGGCAGGTGGGTAAAGAACCGACCAGAGCGGCACCAGGCACGGGCTGCGGCGGGAGGCGGGCACGGCGGGCCGGTGCCGGGCGGCGGTCCCGCGGTCATCCCCATCGTCCCCCGCAGTCACACGAGACATCAGATGCACCGAGTACCGGTCAGCACACGGTATGTGACGATTGTGCGGCAGGGCACCGCCGCGCGGCGGTGCGTCTCGGCGCCGTAAGGAAGCTGTCATCGCTACCGGCGCTGCCAGCAACGATGAACCGGGAACCAGGGCTGGCCGGAGGGCTGCGGACCTGGAGGCGGCGGCTAGGTGTCCGGGCCGGGGCGCGGTGATGGTTCCGCTGCCTGCCCGGCGGCGAACTGCTCCAGCAGGCCTCTTTCGGCCGTGCCTGGCTTGTACCCGGCCGCGCCGATGCCTGCGGCGTACCTGAGCACGGCCATGTGGCCGGTTAGTCCTGCGACGCGGCCGGTCGCGGCGCGGTTGTCGGTGCCGTCGTTGAGGTTGTACCGCCAGGTTCCCGGCGCTGGGCCTTCGCGGGCGGACAGTGACAGGTGCACGGTCCCGGCGCTGAGCGTGGCGTGCGCGGTGACCGTGATCAGTACCGTCGCGCCTTGGACGCGGGTGCTCACTGGCTCACCGCCGCGTGACCGCGCCGTGCCTGGCCGGTGGCAGCGGATGTGGCGGGGCAGTGGTTGCCGGGTACCGCTCCGCAGGCCAGGCAGGCGTATCCGGCTGGCGGGTGGCCGTCGCAGTTCGCGCATCGCGTGGTGAGCTGGGACGGGGAGATGCCGAAGATGGCGGCCAGCTTCTCGATTTCGGTGGTGGTGAATCCTCGCTGCCGGTCGCTGCGGTGGCCTTCGGCGGCGCACACGGTAGCGGTGGCGGGCCAGCCCATCAGCTCGCCGAGCCTGGCCTGGGTCCAGCCGTTGCGCTGGCGCAGGGCCCGGATGTTCGCGCCGACGACGGCGCACTGCTCGGCCGGGATCTTGCGCGTCACGTGCCCGCCTCCCATGACAGCCGGGCCCAGACGGTCCGGTGCCCGTCACTAGCAGCCCGGGTTCCCCACCCGTCAGGTCCGGTGAGCGCTTGGACGATGTCCAGTCCGTGGGGCCGGTCATCGGGTTTGCGGTGCCGCCAAGGGCCGCCCATGTCTTCTACTTCGATCCGGGCAGCGCCGGGGGACAGCTCGCAGCGGACGCGGAAGGAGCTGCCCCGGGAGCGGGTGTGCAGGATGGCGTTGGCGGCCAGCTCGTCAGCGATGAGCACAAGGTCGTTACTCGCCGGGCAGCCCGCCAGGTAGCCCGCGACCTCGCGGCGGACCTGGCTGACCTGGTCGGTCTGGCCGTGGAATGTGCGCTGGTATGACGTGGCCGGCCGGGTTGGCTGCTGTGTCTGGCCTGCTGGGGCCTGAGTTCGCGCTGTCACCGGCCGGTCGCCTCCGCGTGTGCCGGCGCGGGCCGCGCTGGCGTATCCGGTCTGTCTGCTTGTGCCTGTGTGGTTTGCCTGCCCGGTCATCCGGCGTTCTTTCTGCTTGGCGTACGGGTACGGATACCGGCAGTCAACTGCGTCCGCGACGTAGGCTGGAAGGTGTTGCCCGTATGGTCGGCGGCGGCAAACAGGCAACGGCGAAGCAATCGCGGACGGGATCGGTTACACGTTGCATGAGTGCTTTCGGGACGGAACTGGCGCGGCTGATGGAGGCGCGCGGCCTGGGGGTCCGTGAGCTGGCGCGCATGGTGCCATGCAATCCCGGCCACATCTCGAACCTGCGCAGCGGGAAGGCGCAGGCGTCGCCCGGGCTGGCCGCTGACCTTGACAAGGTGCTCGGGGCGGGCGGGGCGCTGCTCGCGCTGGCTCCCGCGCCGGGCAGGGCCCGGGTGCCCGGGCTGGGTTTCCCGGGCGGGGATGATGAGATCGCCGCGCTTGAGCTGGCGCGCCGCGCCGGGGCGAGCGACGTGGGGAACAGCGTCGTCGAGCGGCTGGAGCTGACCGTTGACGATCTCGCCGTCGCCTACCCGGGTACTGCGCCGCAGGACCTGCTGAGCCGGGTGCGGGCGCATCTGGGGTATGTCGGCTGCCTGCTGGATGCCCGCGCCACGCTGGTCCAGCGGCGGCGGCTGCTCGTCACGGGCGCGTGGCTGTCCCTGCTGGCCGCTACCTGCCTGATCGACCTGCACGAAGATCACGTCGCCGCCGCGCACCTGAGGACGGCGGCGCAGCTGGCGCGGGAGACCGGCCATGCTGAGATCGCCGCGTGGTGCCTGGAGACCCAGGCCTGGCAGGTGCTCACCGCCGGGGACTACAGGCGGGCCGCCGATATCGCCGGGGCCGCCCGGCAGGTCGCGCCGCGTGAGGGAAGCGCGTTCATCCAGGCCACCGCGCAGGAAGGCCGCGCCTGGGCGCGGCTGGGCGCGGGCGCCGAGACCCGCGCCGCGCTGGCGCGGGTCGACAAGCTCGTCTCGCCGCTGCTGGTGCCGGGTACCCCGGAGCATCATTTCCGCTATGACCCGGCCAAATCCCAGGCGTACGCGGCGACGACGCTGGCCTGGCTGGGTGACCCGGCGGCCGAGCCGCTCGCGCGGCAGGTGCTCGTGCGGCTGGAGTCGGCTGCTGACGGGCCTCCTCGGCCGCGCCGCGCCGCCTCAGCCCGGCTGGACTTGGCCCTGGCGCTGATCGCGGCCGGACGGCACGACGAGGCGGCAGGCACCGTGCTTGAGGCTGTCACCTCCGGGCGGCTGGTGCCGTCGAATTACTGGCGAGCCCGCGAGGTGATCGACGCCGTCGCAGAGCGGGGCGTACCCGGGGCACGCGATCTGAGCGAGGCATTTCGGGAAGTCTGCACGGGCAGCGAGCCGTCAGCGCTGACCTGACCGTACCTGTTACCGGCCACTTTCCGCGCTGGCCGGACGGCGCGGTGCTAGGGTGTCGGCGCCCAGGTGCCGTTTTCCGTGTTGGCTGGGTCGGCGCGGTATGCGAGTTGTCTGTGGCGCGCGGAGCGTGCCCTCGGGCCGGGGGAAGGCCGGAGGGGGTCCGGGGGAACCGGGAAACCGGGCTTTGGGGGGTTTCCGGGTTTCCCCGGTACCTTGCAGGTTTCCTCGTCCGGCAGGTGCGGCGCTGTAGGCGCGGCCGGTGTTGTGCACCTTTCCCGGTCATTGGTGCGGCGGGGTCCGTCGTTGTTTTCGGGGGGAGGCAGGAGGGGTCTGGGGAACCTGGAACCGGGGCCGTGATTTTCCGGGGCCGGGGGCGGTTCCGGGTTCCCCAGTGCGTTTCTGGATTGGTCTCCCCTGTTGTCTGTTTACTCGTGTAGTAGAGATGTAGTGTTCCCGACCTCGCTCTCTGCTTGTTGGGGGAGTGAGGTCGGGAACACGGAGGCGGCGCGGAGCGAGCGCGTCAGCGCAGGCAGCAGGGGGGAACGGGCCGGAAACGCGGCGCACAGCGCCCGCCCGGGCGGGCGCTGTGCTGTACGGGGACTGTATGGTTACTGCACAGGAATCGTGAGAGTATCACGTAGCCATCCTGGGCCAGTTCATTTATGACTTGCAAATGCAAGAGGCTCATCAGAAGTATGCGGTCGGCTGCTGCGAAGCAATGGCAATGCTCAGTCGCGAGGCGGCCTCGGTAGGTCGATCCCCACGTCTATTCCCAAGTGTTCTCTAAGCATATATTTTAGCTCCATGCCTTCAATTATCTGGATCCTGCCGTGGCGAGCTGCGAAATCATGGACGGCCTTACTCGCCCAAGAGGTGGTTATGAGAATGCCTTTGGCGGCGTGCTTATCCTCTACCACGCCCGCGAGCGCCCGCGCAACTGCCAATCCAACAGCTTTCGTATAGCGCTTCGCCTGGATAATGCAGAGGCCGCCTAGAATCGGATCGTCATTGACGGCAACCACGTCTACACCTTCATCCATGGATGCCTGAGTGACCCAAGATTTCAGCCCGATCGCCTCGAAGAGTTGGCGAATGAGATGTTCGAACTCGGATGGCGTGAGCGTTAGCAGGTTAGGGTGACTGCCGAGATTAGTGACTACGTCTACTTCATCGACAAATTTGTACTTTGAAAGATCAAATTGCACAACCGGGCGGATCTCCTCCAGGTCGTACGGGTGTGGAGAGACTATTGCGTAGAGGTAACGGCGAAGGCATGCCAATGGGTCGAATTCAGGATCATCTAGCACGATTTTTGAGAACACTTCTCGGGCTACGTGTACGCTAATCAGGACCGGTTTTATCAGATTACCACTAGCAATATCCATAGCGAGAACATATCCATTGAAAATGATCCCACTGACCAAAGTCTCGGGTCCTACGTCAAAGGCCTCAGCCAAGGTCCGCAACGTGACGCTTGCAATCAGCCTCCCGTATAGATCCTTAATTTCCTTTTCTCGGCGGGGCTCAGGCTGAACAAGCCCTATCGATTTCACATACTTGTATGCCTCCACGGCCGGGATTGCGTCTGTGCGAGGGAGTTCGTATTCAATTATAAGTTCCTGGGACTCAGGCCGATACTCGACTGCGCAAGACCCTTGAATTTCGTGCGGATAGATAGATCCGGCAAGGGCTCGCCGCAGTACGGTAACAAATGCTTCCGAACCCTGAGTGTTGAAGATTACCTCGGCCTGGAGGCTCAATGAACCAAGGACGCGATTCCGGTCCCGAAGCAGGCGTTCGAGAGCGTCGACCTGCTTTCTGATTGCGTCTGTTCTAAATGCAGCCTCGGCCATCTGGCGCTCCACCAAGAGATGCCAATCGGCGGGGCGCTGCTGCTCGTCACGTTTCGTCTGTGCGTGCTGGCGTTGTTGCCTAGAAGATTGGATTGCCGCTCCTTGCTCATCACTGCCCAGCAGAACCGATGATCGTTTCCCCTCAAAGACTTGACGGCTAACCGAAGTATAGCGGTCGGCCGCAGGTTGGCCATTAAGGGTAAACAACTGCGTAGCCTCACCACGCAGATATAGCACTGGCGTTAGCCATTCAAGACTACGAGGTATACCAAGAATGGAGATCCGCCCGCTTCGAGTAGCCTGGTCAACACCGCGGCCGTTGGCAATCGCCGTATAGAAGCCGCGAGCAAACGCGATAGCCGCATTGTCACTGATTGTGAACTGCATCGCCGCGACGGAGGTGATGCCGCGGTGGGCCAGGGCAGCCGCAGTTCCCGAAAACAGATCCAGCTCTCCGGCCTTCCCAGATGAACAGGAGTTCAATACTACGAGCCGAGGGACAGGTTGCGCTTCGCCCAACAGATCAGCGAAACGGTCCGCTTCGATTAGGTCCGCGCGTCCATTCTCTCCAACAAGGGCAATAACTCCTTCGTCGGCTTCCAGGTCGTAGTGGCTATGCCCGACGAAATGCAGAGCATGCCATTCGCCAGCTAGCAGTTGGGAGTGCACCTCTGACCAGGTCGCCTCTCGAACCCACGCTACCTCGATCAGCCCTTCGGCTATCGGGCGAGCTAGTGCCCGCTCAAGCCGCTCGATTTCCGTATCCACATCCAGCAACGGCAGTCCGCGCGGTGAAGCAACCAGACCCAGTATCCGCAGCGGTGGACGCACCTCCAGTGGATCCGGGGTGTAAGGTGCGGAGACGTGACGCACCAGGGGTTCTTGGCGGCACACGTAAGTATCGGTCTCTGGGTCGAACAGCATCTCCCATGGCAATGCAGCCAATTCTGGCGCTGTTAGCCTAAGTACCAAGCGCAGCCGCGTGCCACGTTCCCGCGCGACCGCGAGACTCGCCCTATATATGCCATAAACCGGGCCGGAAAACAATGCCTCAAAAAGTAGCCGCCCGACTTCCCGCACTGGCTGTTCGGCGACCGGAACGGACCTCCGTGGGACCGCCGACGCTAGCACTGTGGCCTCAAGTACAGGCAATCTGCCAAGGACTTCTTCGACGTTAAGCTTCAAAGAGCCGGATGGCTCTCCACCTGTGAGAGCCCGCACTACCCGCACCACGTAATTCCCGGCGCCATGTCCGGCGCTGACCTCTAGCTCCATCTCGCTCTTCAATGATGGCCCTCTTGAACGAGTGATTTCCAGCATGTCGATTGAATGTCGGTGCCACTAAGACCTAGCTCATGACTCTATGCTTTCACCAGCTAAGATACGCGACTCATGGGCAGGTTGCGCGAGCGACAAATCGTACAAAGTATGCGATGTGGGGCGAACGGGGCGGCGAGTGGTCCGTGTGCGGACGGTGCCAATGGGTCCGAACGACGGGTCCGGGGCACTAGGGGTGGGCCGCCTCCTTAGGCTTGCCGTTTTCGGCCCAGCTTGCGGACGGTGGGCAGCGGGCTTGTGAGAATCGTAGTTCACGTACTTGTTGGTGTTGGCCCGCCAGGGCATTGGACACGTGCCATAGTCTAATTGGCCAAGACCATGTGGTTAGCGGCCCTCGATCACACGGTGCCATGTAGAGCGGTGCTGGGTAGGCCGTCATGGTGGGTGTCGGCGTGCGGGCGGTGTCAGCGGGGCCGGGCGCCAGGGGGTGGGCCGCCTCCTGGGCTCGCCAGGAGTCCGGGCGGGCGCAGGCGGTGTCGGGTCCGGGCGGCGGGTCGGCCGACCCTCGCTGGTGATCGTGTAATTTACACGGGGATATGAGGTGCCGGTTCGTTCCTCGGTGCGTGGCGGGGGACGGCCGTTACCGTGGGGTGGGGTCAGAGCTGGATCGTTGCCTCGATGGTCAGATGTCGGAATTGGCTCGCGTTTTCGACTTGTCGCAAAGCCCTATGGCGCGAGCAACCGTCCACGACCCCCCGGCAACCATCCAGAGGGTCGGCCGCCGTCGAGGCCCAAGGATTGTGGGCTGACGCCTTGCCCATAGGGGCGTCTGCACGCGCGGGCGCTGGCGCTCTACGGTCGGTGTGCGAGCGCTGTCTGCGAGATGTGTACCCCGGGGATAGGCCGCTATCTCGTCCCCGTACTAGGTTTGCGGGCGTGGTAGAGGGTCCTACGGCGAGCACGCCCGGCCCGCTTGGCCGATCGTCTTCGTTACAAGAACGGGCGCGTACTTCGTTCATGATCATTGTTCCATCTCACTCAGTGGAGCATGCACCACGCCTCCAGTTCTTTGTGGGAGGGTTGCCCATGGGCTACGAACTCACATCTTCCCACTTCATCGACGCTGTAGCGCCTCTTGCCCGACGTGCGCCCCGTTGGCCAACCCGACTGGCCGTGCCGTACCGGGACTGCATCGTCTGGATCTAACCGCGCTAGATTTATGATTGTCCCTGTAACAAGGACAACTGGCTGGCTGTTTGCCCACGTCGTTGGCCTAAAGGAGGAAGAGCTGCTGTACCGGAACGATGTCGTACCCGAATCACAGCTTGCGTTCCAACCACACTTGGTTGTAGGTTGGATCCGTTGTGCTCGCCCAGAAGGGAGCAGTAATGACGCTCGACTCAGACGGAGGCCCTGCCCCGTACGCGCCCATCAAGCCGATCGTGGCCTTGATTGAGCGATACCGGGATCGGGGGATGGTCACCCCGATCACGCAGGAAGTCTTGATCAAGTCCCAGGTGGTGTCTGAGAGCCTGGCTCCGCGTACATATCAAGCGCTGAAGCTCCTAGACCTGATAGACGAGCAGGGGCAGCCGACAGCCGCACTCAAGGAAATGTCGACTTGCCCAAGCCCAGAGTTCAAGGAACGCTTGGCCGCTTTGGTGCGTGGGGTCTACGCGCCGATCTTTAGCTTTGCGGACCCTGCGACCGATCCACTGGACGCGGTTAGAGACGCGTTCCGAGGTTACGAGCCCCGGGGACAGCAAGATCGGATGGTGACTCTGTTCTACGGCCTATGCGAGTTCGCCGGGATCGTGGATGAATCGCCAAAGCGGACCACCGGGCGGTCCACAGCAGCTTCACGTCCGGCTAACAAGCCAAGGAAGGCCGTCAGTGACGTCGGAGTAGCCAAAGAGTCTATGAAGGTCACTGAGGTGCCAACCGGCCTTCCGGCGCCTCTCAAGGGACTGCTGGATGATCTTGCAGCCATAGGACCCACGTGGACGAAAGCGCGGCGAGATCAGTTCCTTGCCGTATTCCATGCCGTCCTGGACTACAGCTACCCCGCTCGGCCGGGCCGGGTCGGGGCTCCTGACGACGCGGACAGAGGTGAGCCATGACATGGCTAGGCCCCCCGTCTGATCGATTCCAGTCGCGGCGGGGGGCCTACCTCCAGGGAGTTCCGGTCGCATAGTACGTGCTGGTAACACGGGCGACCGGTACTCCGCGCGGGCGGCGATTGGTTCCGGCAGGCCCTTGCGAAGTCCCAGCCGGAGGGTTCAACTCCCTCGCCGTCCACGCCAGTGTACCTCTTGGCATTCGGTGAGCACAGCTTTGCCCTGCTCAGCGTGCGTTTGTGCGGACGACACGCTGTCCTTCTTGCTCATGTAGAACGTCTAAACCCATCTCGGACCAGCCTGTCCAGGAGTGATAGATGCCCCAAGAATCCCTGCAACAACGAGTCGTACGCGTGCTGCGTGCATCGCACCAACTGACCGCCGTCGGCCGTCTCCTGGACGCTCCCGGCGAGGTCGCGGTTCTTAATCCAGCCGTACCGCCGCAACAGTACCTAGAGTTCCTTATGAACGAGGTCCAAGCCATTGAAGCACTCCTGATCGGGATAGCCGCTGAAGTAGATCAGATGCGGGATGCCTGACTGGTTCACCAGTTCAAGGTCTTTGCGCCCGGAGGCGCCGGGCCGGGGTGTCCGTGGCGGCCGGGCCTGCGGCGCGCGGTTCCCGCGTGCCGCCAAAAGGATGACAGTGCCCGCAGGGCACCATCTTGATCTTTCTGGGTGCCAGCGCGGCGGGTCCGGGCGGCCGGAGAGGGTGTTAGTAGGTTTCCGCGCCGCGCGCCGCCAGGCGCGCGGCGCGGAAACGGGCCGGGCTCGGGTGCGCGTTTGTGCAGGTCACGAGTTGGCTGTCGGGCGGGAGCGCCGGGGCAATGCGGCTGGTCACCCCGCCAGGCGTTTCGGGGGCTAGAGCAAAATCTATGGGCCTGCTGAGCTGCCGGGATGGGGCCCATATGCGGTCGGAAGCAAAGCTCGGGCTCCGGAGGATGCCTCCGCATACTTGGGGCCATACGGCCGGATCAGCTCCTGCCCGGTGACGGGAGCCGCCGTTGTCCTGTGACGCGCCGTCAAAGCTGTATCGTTGCTTCGATCGTCAGTCGGCGGGATGGGCGCATGTTTTCGGATTTGTTACCCTCCCCTATCACGCGGGTAAATGCCCACGATCTTCCGGCTGGCCGCTGGCCGCAGACGCGCCCGCCGCGGAAAGCGGTGCGGCACCACCGCCCAGACCGGACATTACGGGCGGAGTAACACATCGGCGTTCACGACACGCCGGAAACTCAGGTTATTTCGGAGCGCTCACATCGTGCACCAAGGTTTCCGCGTAGCCCGGAATTTCCACGATAACTTGGCGGCTAGGCGCCCCACGAGGCGCTCGGGCACCACACCACTCGCCCGCACCAGCGCGCTGCCACTGGCCCAGGTTGACGGGGGGTTACTGCCGGGTTCGCACCTTCAGGACCTGGGGGCCGCGGAAGGAGATGTTGGGGTGGAAGGTGAAATCCTGGTCGGGCGCCAGTTGCAGGCGGGGGTAGCGCCGGGCGAGTTCGGCCACCGCGATCTGGGCCTCCAGCTTGCCGAGGTTCGCGCCCAGGCAGTAGTGCAGGCCCTGGCCGAAAGCTAGGTGACGTTCGGCATCCGTTCGGTGCAGGTCGAACTCGTCGGGTCTGTCGAACGCTGCTTCGTCCCGGCCCGCCGCGGCCAGCCACAGGAACAGCCTGGCTCCTGCGGGCAGGTCGACCCCGGCCAGCGTGACCGGCCGGGTGGTGACCCGGCGCCAGACGGGCACGGATGGGTCGTAGCGCAGGGTCTCCTCCACCGCGGCCGGGATCAGGTCCGGCTGAGCCGCGATGTCCGCCCAGCGGCTGGGGTCCTCAAGCAGGCGGCGGACGGTGTTCCCGATGAGCCCGATGGTGGTCTCGTGACCGGCGAACGACAGCGAGAACAAGATCGAGGCGATCTCGTCCAGGGTGAGGCGCTCCGGGTTCTCGTCGTGGATGGCGATCAAGTCGCTGGTCAGGTCGTCGCCGGGCTCGCGGACCTTCACGTCGACCAGGTCGCGCATGTACTTGCGGTAGGCGGCCATAGTGGTGGCGATCTCGACCTGGTCCTCGGGTGCGGGGCGCCCCCAGCCCAGCGCCGCCCGGTACCCGCACCACTGCTTGAGCTGGGCGTAGTCCCGTTCGGGCACCCCCATCAGGGAGAACACGATGTTGGCCGGGAGCGGGAACGCCAGCGCCGCGACCAGGTCGAACTCCGTCTGGCCGGCGACGGCGTCGAGCAAGCGGGCGGTGGTGGCCTCGATGGTGGGGATCATGGCGGTGACCCGCTTCATGCTGAACGCCCGGGCGGCGGGCTTGCGGAGCCTGGCATGTTCGGGCTCGTCGAGGCTGACCATGCTTGGCTGCGGCTTGTGGCCGCCCGCGAGCAGGATCTGCTGCGCGTCGGGGACGATCGGCGCCAGCGGCGCCTGGGCGACTGCGGCGGAGTAGGTGGATGGGTCCCGGAAGACCGCATCGATGGCGTCGTAGCCGGTGACGACGTAGTAGCCGATCGACGGGGCGAAAAAGATCGGGCTACCATACCCCGGCCCTCTGGCCAGGGCCGCGTAGGGGTCCGCCAGGAACTCCGGTGAGAGCGGGTCGAACGACTCGTCGACAGGGCAGCCGGGCACGGTAGCGGTCGTCGTCATCGCGCACCTCCTCCGCGGTTTCGGCGCATGATGCCCATGATGTCGCCCGGCGGCTCCGCTGTCACCAGGTGATCCGTGGCGCGGACAGGGCCCGGTGTTTGCTACGCTGGCTCAGGTTCTCGGGGCTGTAGCGCAGTCCGGTAGCGCACCTCGTTCGCATCGAGGGGGTCAGGGGTTCAAATCCCCTCAGCTCCACCGAGATTCCGGACCTCTGTTCGGATATCAAGTGACTACGCGGTCTCGGCGTTCGTGCCGTGACCGCTTCCATTGTCTGGATCGTGGTCTGGGTCGCCGAAGACGCTGTCCATGACGGTCGCGCCGCCGCGGATGGCGGGCACGATGACGTGCCGGTAGACGGTCTCGGTGACGTGGGTGGACCTGTGGCCCACGGTGTCGCTGATCTCCTGGATCGGGACGCCGTTGCTGCTCATGATCGACACGGCGGTGTGCCTGCCCTCGTGAGCGTGCCAGTGGCCGATGCCCGCGCGCTGGGTCACCTTGCTGAACCGCCAGTTCAGCGCCCAGCGGCTGAACATGCGCCCGTCCTCGTAGCAGAACACTAGGCCGGTGTCGTGATAGAGGCCGCCGGCCTTGAGTCGCTCGGCGGCCTGGCGCTTCTTGTGCTGCCTGAGCGCCTCGACGGCGCGCCTGGGCAGGACGAGCGAGCGCTTCGACTGCGGCGTCTTGACGTCGCCGGTGCGGCTCGCCGAGCGCCACACGTGGATGATCCCGTTATCGAGGTCCACGTGATCCCAGGCGAGCTTGCGCAGCTCGCCCGGACGCAGGCCGAGCATGAGCGAGAGCACGAACAGCGCTTCGAGCCTGCGGCTCTCGTCCGCTTCGCCGTCGAGCCCGAGTCGCGCCCGGCACGAGCGGCAGGTCGTCGCGCGTAGCTCGGTGCTCGTCTCCGTGACCGGCGCGTCCCCGGGCGGCTTGGTGCCGCAGGCCAGCTCGCCGGTTTCGGTGGCCGCGTGGGTCGCGCCGTAGCGGCCCCTGCTCGCCTTCACGACCTTGACGTACACGGTCGCCTGGCCGCTCGCGGCCTGGAGCACCTTGCTCGCCTGCTCCTCGGTCATAGCCCGTGACGGGCGCCCTGGCCTTCCCTGCGGCAGGTCGACAAGCTCGGCAACGTTCCGGCCGATGAGATCGTGTTTCTGCGCCCGGCGGATCGACCTGCGCAGCGTGCTCTTGATCTCGACCAGCGACGACTTGCCGAGTGCGCTGGCAATGTCCTTGAAGAACCGGTCGGCATCGGTGACCTTGAAGTCTCAGATCTCCGGTAGCCGTTCTGCGTTATTTGTTTGATTCGGGCTGGTGTGCGGTGAGCTGGTAGGTGATGGGCCTGGTGTCGCCGGGCATGGCGGGCGGGGTGTGGTTGATCTCGTCGATGAGCAGGGCCAGGGCGCGGGCGACGCGGGGGGCGTCGGGCCTGTGGAGTTCGACGGTGATCCGGCCGGGGTTGTAGGTGATGGTCCCGGCCAGGCCGCGGATGATGGTCTGGCGGGTGATGGCGCGGTATTCGTCGTCATCTTGCAGGTAGGCGTTGAGCTGGTTTGATAGCCAGTGCTCGGCGTTGCAGGCGTGCAGCCGCAGCACCATCTGCAGGCCGCGGCGGCAGGTCCGCAGCAGCGCTACCTGGGCTGCGGGGTCGATGACGTTGGCGGGTAGTTTCGCGGGGATCGTGTCGCGGGCCGCCGCGGCGGTGGCCAGTTTCTTGTGCGCGGCGGCGATCGTCTTCTGCGCGGCGGGGATCAGCCTGGTGTTTTTGGCGGCCGGGCTGATGGCCGGGTCGGCGAGCAGCACGGCCAGGTCCCGCTCGGCGGCGGCCACTGCCTTTTCCGCTTCGCGGACGGCGGCATTGGCCTTCTTGCGGTCCGGGTTGTCAACGATCTTGGTGTTCGCCTCGATGCCGGCGATATAGTCGCAGATCTTGTCTATCCCGTAGTTCTCGCTGGCGTATTTGA
>Ga0074046_10002280_pt1 | contig 16685 bp, 13 predicted proteins | sample BogForMeECP23OM3_FD_94441 | JGI IMG/M metagenome (GOLD analysis project Ga0074046, IMG submission 94441) | Bog forest soil microbial communities from Calvert Island, British Columbia, Canada - Bog Forest MetaG ECP23OM3 | ecosystem: Environmental > Terrestrial > Soil > Wetlands ...
CTGAGGTCATTCGCTATCTCTCCTGTCGAAACCTTGTTAGCAATCGCAGGAATTTCCTGGGAGAGCGGACCGAAAGCGTTGTGGATTGCCGGCGCAAGGGCATGACCGAGCACGGCCGCCAAGAGGATAAAGACGAGATACGCTTCGGTAATGTGGGGTCCCCTGAGTTTTTTGAAAAAAAGAGAATGGCGCTGCAGGAACCGGACGATCGGATCGATCAAGTAGGCGAACAGAATCGAAACCATAAAAATAACAATTACAGCCCGCGCGACATAGATGATGGTAACGACGAGCGCGAACACAAGAGCCGTGACTAATATCTTCGCGGTACGACGATCAAATACGCTCATAACACGCTTCTCGCTGGGCCGCATTCACTAGGACTGACCCGTCTGGGTTTCGAGACCCCGCTTAATCGCCTGGAGGGCTCGTTCGAGGGAGGAACGCGTTTTGTCGACTGCGACCTTTCTGACAATGCTGCCTTTCAACCCCGTCTGGCCCGCCTGTTGTGAACCCTTTAGAGTGATGAGATAGAAGCCTCGGTGCGCCGAAGATATTTCGTCGGGTACGCAAACAGTGAGATCCAGTGCAGTTTCGAAATAGTGGCTTGCATAAATCTGTTTTACGGCAATCGCGTAGGCTGGATCGGCTGAATTCGTGCCGCGAAAGACTATTGCCTGCACGATTCGAAGCGTGGGTTTGAGTACAAAATTTACCTTCTCCCAATAAAACTGGGATTCGATACTTCCCGGGTTCGCGTTCGGGTAATCAAGTAGATAGCGGTCCAGTTCCGGAAGATAGGCGGGGAGAGCCCGTGAACGGCTCAACAATAACTGAAACGCATGGGATACTGCTGTTGGGTGCTGTTTGTCCCGGTAAGTTCCGAGAGCCGCATTTCCGCCTTGCTTATATCTGAGGAGCGCTTCGAGGGCTATCGTTTGGGCCAAGCGGTTAACCTGGTTTGCCACGTCGGGATCAGACCAATCCACTAACTGCTTGAACGCATCCATGGCTTCTGTAGGTAGTTGAACTTTGCATCGGCCGGGGTCGCAATCTTTCAACTCTTTGATGTCATCGGGTTCCAGAGTAAAGCCATCGAGGTCCGTGAGCTGCGGAGGATCACTGAATTTCCGTACCGCCAAGTAGTTGGGGAGCTTACGCAGTCTATCAATATCAGATGCGAACTTCAGGTAGTCCTCAGGAGACGAGTCCACGTACACGGACCCAAAAACGAACACCTCGTCAGGACTCCTCGAATCCAATACCTTTGCAACTGCTCTTCCCTTTTGAATGGAGCGGATCTGATCTTCATTCAACCCAATGTACTCGTGAAAAAACTTAGAGAGTTCGGCGGGTTGGTCTCCCGCGGCCAGAGCACAGCTCAGGAGCACCAAAGCCGATGTTCCAAGGAGCCTCGAGAACCGGACCATTACTCTCACGACAGCCTCACATTCCAGTGGCTAACAATGGACGAACACCAAGACGGACAGGCGTGCCAACGTCCAAGCAGGACCTACTTGAGCTGATGGGCGAGTCCTCTGCAGAGGGTAAATGCACGCTGATGTCCAGTGAACGAGTGTTGAATCCCAGGGCCGGACGAAGGACGCAAAATGGGGCATTTGCCACAAATGGAATCACTTAGGGGGAGTGTCTCGGTGGGGTATCGAGCGGCGGAGTGCAGAAGAAATCTCAATGTCGAGAGATGAGCGTGTCGCAAGTGTCGAATCCCCGACATCCTCCGCGCCGTATCCGTTACTGTGAAGTGCTCCTCCGTTTCCCGCAGCACTCAGGATGCTGAGGCAGTTCGGAGGTACTCCAGCCGCCACCGAGAGCTTGCACCAACGACACCGCACTGGTCATTCGGCGGGCCAGAATATTTACAGCGGTAACCTCATCGGCGAGTGCCGCATTTTGTGCGGTGATCACTTCCAGATAGCTGGTGACTCCGCCCTCGTAGCGAGTAACCGAGAGGTCCAGCGAGCGTTGTGCGGCTTGCACTGCTGCATCCTGCACTCCGGCCTCGTGTTCCAGGATTCTGAGGGCCGCGAGATTGTCTTCCACTTGTTGGAATGCGGTGAGGGTGGTCTCCCGGTAATTTGCAACCGCATAGTCGTAAGCCGATTTTGCTTCGTCGGTCGCTGCACGTCGTCTCCCGACATCAAAGAGCGTCATAGCCGCGGAACCTCCAACGGCCCAAATGGCACTCGGACCCTGAAACAGAGTTGTAATCACCTCGCTGTCGAAACCGCCAGAAGCAGTGAGGTTGATGATCGGATAATACGCCAACTTCGCCAGGCCAATCTGTGCATTGGCTGCCGCGACGCGCCGTTCCGCAGCTGCGATATCCGGGCGCCGTTCCAACAACTCAGAGGGCACGCCCACGGGAATCGGCGGAGGTGGGACCGTGAGTGGGAATGGCGCAAGCGCGAAATCAGCCGGAGGCTTGCCAATCAGCACGGCCACGGCGTGTTCGTACTGCGCGCGAGCGACACCCACATCGACCGCTTGCGCCCGTGTTGTTTCGAGAATCGTTCGCGCTTGCTCCACTTCGACCTCGGAGGCAACTCCGCCGTGGTAGCGGTCCAGGTTGAGTTGCAAAGCCTGGTCGTATTGCTTGACGGTATCGAGCAACAGCTTTTCTTCGGCGTCCAAACTGCGCGCGGCGAAATAATCCACCGCCAAGTCCGCGTGCATACTCAGGTTTACCACGGCAAGATCACCGGCACTTGCCTGAGCTTGCTCGCGATAGTACTCCACGTTGCGGCTGACGCGGCCAAACGCATTGGTTTCGTAGGATAAGTTTAGCGGCACGGTGAAGTCATTGAAGGTAAGGCCGTCGAAACCCGAACTTCGTGGGGGGCGATTATTGGAGTACCTTTGGCGAGTAGCTGAGGGGTTCGCGGTAATTGTGGGATAGTAGTCGGCGCGATAATAGCGGAGCACTGCTCGGGCTTGCTGATACTGCGCCAAGGCCGCCTTTAGGTTTTGGTTCGAAACGTTGATCTGCGCTTCCAATTCGTTGAGTTGGGAGTCCTGAAAAATTTCCCACCAGTTTCCGCCCAGGTTTTGGTCGTTCGGCTGTGCAGTTTTCCAGTTTGCGATCTCTTTGTACGCGCTGGGTGTCGCGGCAGTCGGGGTTTTGTACTTCGGGCCCACCGAGCAGCCGGCAAAGGCAAGCACTCCGGTCGCAGATAAAACCGCGCTGCGGCGCGGGAATGCTTTCCACGTGCCCCTCACTGAGAATCTCCCGGCAGCGTCGCGTTTACGATGTGGACTTCCTGACCGGTAATCAGAGAGTCCGGTGGATTTACAACTACCTGGTCATCGGCTTTCAGCCCAGCGACAATTTCAATTTCTGCCCCAAGATCGTGTCCAGGAGTCACGTCTGTAATCGTTACCTTCCCGTCTTTCACTACGCCGACTTGCAAATTCTCGGTCCGAAACAGCAAGCAATTCACCGGTAGCAAAAAGGTAGAACCCTGGGCCGGCACTTTCAGGTGTACCTCCGCATAAGAGCCGGAAAGCAGAGTATCGCTCGGATTGGGGACGTCGATTTCTACAAGGAGGGTGCGTGTGGTTGCATTAATGGCGTTCGCCGTGCGTACTAATTTTCCGGCGAATTGGCGTCCGGGAAACTCAGCCAAGACGATGTCCGCGCTGGTCTGACCGACCTTCACGCCTTGGGAGTACTCCTCCGGAACATTCACGTACACGCGCAGCACGCCGGCCTGTACGATGTGGAACAGATCTGTCCTGGGCGCGGTGTTGCTGCCGGCGTTGATGAGATCGCCGATATCGGTGTTGCGCACAGTAATTACGCCGTCGAACGGTGCATACACCTTTTCGAAGGAGACAAGATCCTCATAGCGCTGCACGCTGGCGCGATCCGCGTCAACAATCGCCTTGTTAGCGTTGTAAGAGCCGACGGCGTTATCAGCGTCCTGTTGCGAAACGGCGTGTTTAGCTAGCAGCCCCTGATAGCGATCCATTGTGATTTTCGAGAGTTCCAGATTTGCCTGCGCCGTCGCAAGGGTCGCGCGGGCCTGCGCGAGTTGCTGATCGACCTCGGGTGTTTCGATGATCGCGAGCAGTTGGCCGGCCTTCACGTGGGCTCCGATGTCGAAGTACCACTTCCGCAGATAGCCATCCGTGCGTGCGTAAATCGGAGAGGAAATGAACGGCTGGATATTTCCGGGAAGGATAATTTCCTGAGCTGGAGCCCCTCTCTTCGGCTGCACCGCGGAAACGGAGGGCACAGCCAGGGCGTCGGTTTGAATGTAAAGATTTTCCCGGTCTTTGACGCGTGAGCGGATTCCCGAGACAAGAAGCCCTGCAAGGATTGCGACGACGACTAACGGCACTAGCCAGCCTCTGCGCGATCTCTTCGCTTCTGTCGCATTATTCGGCATGGCAGCGTCCGGCGTGTGGACTTGTTCGTTTATTTCGCTAGGATTCATGTTAGGCACCCTTGCCACTATCTGCAGGTTGCGCGCTAATGGTGGCGTGTTTCTTCCGTAACCCGTGCAGCACACTGAAAAAGGTTGGAACGAAGAACAATGTCGAGACGGTCGCGAAGAGAAGACCGCCGATGACCGCGCGGCCGAGCGGGGCGTTTTGCTCGCCGCCGTCTCCTAATCCCAGGGCCATGGGAATCATGCCGATGATCATTGCCAAGGCCGTCATAATCACCGGACGAAAACGGGTGAAACCGGCTTGCAGTGCCGCTTCGATCGGATCTTTTCCTTCGCCCATTTGTTCCGTGGCGAAGCTCACGACCAGGATGCTGTTCGCGGTGGCCACACCCATGCACATGATCGTCCCCATAAGTGCGGGCACGCTCAGCGTCGTATGGCTGATGAACAAGAACCAAGCGATTCCTGCCAGCGCTGCGGGCAGCGCGGAAATCATAATGAAGGGATCGAGCCAGGATTGAAAATTCACAACGATCAGCAAGTAATCCAACATGATGGCAAAGGCCAGGCCGCTCAGGAGACCGATGTAGGATGACCTCATCGTCTGTACCTGGCCCCGAACCACTACGTGAGAGCCCCGGGGCAAGCTGCTGCGGGCGGTATCGATGATCTTGTTGATGTCGCGAGCAGTGCCTCCCAAGTCCCGGCCATCGACGGAGCCAAAAATGTCAATCACCGGGGCGATGTTGTAGTGCGACTCCACAGCCATATCAGTCCCGCGATTGATAGAAACCAAACTCGCCATGAGGGAAGGAGGAGCGTTCACGTCGGTTCCCGTGACCGGGATGTTCACAAGATCCTGAAGTTTGTCCGCGCGGTATTGCGGCGTCTGCGTGGCGATCTGATAGCTCACGTTGTTCTTCGGGTCGACCCAGAAAGTCGGCGCGGTTTGAAAGCTGCCGCTCAGGGACACGAGAAGGTTTTGCGCGATGTCGTGCGCGGTGAAGCCAAGCTGCTGGGCCTTGGTGCGATCAATTCTCATGTGCAGGAAGGGCTGGTCGAACGGTTGTTGGATACGCAAGTCCGCCGTTCCCGGCACGTATCGGATTTTCTGGAGTAGTTCACTGGCCCAGGCTCGGTTGCCCGGCAAGTCGCGGCCGATGACTTGAATATCGATGGGCGCCGGCAATCCAAAGTTCAATATCTGCGTGACGATGTCCGAAGGCAGGAACGCGAACATCACGCCAGGGTACTGCTTGGCTAACTTCACGCGGAGGTCACTGACATACTTGGCTGTGGGATGGTGCTGCGGAGTCAAGGTCACAAGAATGTCGGCGTCGGCATTTCCTACGGGAGCGGAGTTACTGTAGGAAAGATTAATGCCGCTAACCGGCAGACCAATGTTGTCGATGATGCTCGACACCTCAGCTGCCGGAACTTCGTGGCGTATGGTGTTCTCCACTAGATCGCACAAATAAGCCGTGTCCTCGATGCGCATTCCTGTTGGGCCGCGAAGATGCAATTTGAAGTTCCCGGCATCGACCGTCGGAAAAAAGTCCTGCCCTAACCAGGGAACGACAAGCGCCAGCGATCCCAAACAGGCGGCGAAGAATCCCAGCAGGAAGGCCCGGCGGTGGTGCAGGCAGCGTTGCAATAATCCGTGATAGCCCTCGCGGAATCTCTCGAAAGCGGCCTCGAATTTGCGCTGGAGCCGGACTAGCGGATTTCGACTTCTTCCCTCGTGCGCGCCTACTATTTGGCCGCGCAGCAGATATTTGGCCATCGTGGGCACGATGGTTCGCGACAGCAAATACGAAGCCAGCATGGCAAACACAACGGCTTCGGCCAAAGGCAAAAACAGGTAACGCGCGACACCCGACAGCAGGAACATGGGCGCGAACACGATACAAATCGAGAGAGTGGAGACGAAGGCAGGGGTCGCGATTTGGGACGCACTCCGCAACACGATTTCGTCCATGTCCCCATTTGGTTCAGCTTCTCGGTTTCGATTGATATTTTCCACTTCCACGGTGGCATCATCGACAAGGATGCCAACGGCCAGCGCCAAGCCCCCGAGCGTCATGATGTTGATCGTTTCACCGATTACGCTTAACACGATGATCGACGCGAGGATGGCCAAGGGTATAGAGGTAGCAATGATCAGAGTGCTTCGCCAGTTGCCCAGGAAAATCAGAATCATCAGTGCGGTCAGGCAGGCAGCGATCAGCGCCTCCCGCACCACCCCGCTGATGGCTCCTAGAACGAAAACGGACTGATCCGCCAGGGGTTCCATTTTCAATTGGGAAGGCACGGTGCTCGCGATCTGCGGCAAAAGAGCTTTGATGCCGGAAAGTACTGTCAGGGTGGAGGCGTCTCCCGCCTTTTGGATCGTCAGTAGTACCGAGCGCTGACCGTTGACCCGTACGATGTTGGTCTGAGGCGGAAACCCGTCTCGCACCCAAGCGACGTCTCTGACGTAGATGGTCGTGCCGCCCACAGTCTTGATCGGTATACGGTTCAACTCGTCAATGCTCTGTGGCGCGGCATTCGGAAGATCGACGTCGTATTCTTTACCGCCAATTTTCGATGTACCCGTTGGCAGGATCAAATTCTGCACACTGATGGCATTCACCACATCGAGCGCAGAAAGACCCTTGGACTGCAAGGCGTCCGGATTCAGGTCCACCTGCACTTGTCGTTGTTTCCCGCCGTAGGGATACGGCACGGACGCTCCGGGAACCGTGATGAGTTGAATACGAATGAAGTTCAGGCCATAGTCGTTGAGTTGCTGTTCGGAAAGGCCCTGGCCGGATAGCGCCAATTGCAGCACCGGCACACTCGATGCGCTATATGCCAGGATGAGCGGAGGAGTCGTGCCTGCTGGTAATTGTCTGAGTTGTGTTTGAGATACAGCAGTAATTTGCGCAATCCCCCGCTCCACACTGGCAGTGGGCTGCAGGAAAACTTTGACAACCGCCACGCCATAGAGGGACTGAGACTCGATGTGTTCAATATTGTCGACCGTGGTGGTCAGCGCCCTTTCCGTTACATAAATGATGCGATCATTCATGTCTCTGGGCACGAGGCCGTTGTAATTCCAAATGATGCTGACCACCGGAATATTAATGTTCGGAAAGATGTCCGTCGGTGTGCGGAAAATGGCCAGCACTCCCCCGACAAAGATGAGAATGCTCATCACCACGAAGGTGTACGGCCGGCGCAGTGCGAGTTGTACGATCCACATATTTCTGCCTCATTCAGCATCCGGCTTGCCCGGACGCTTAATCGAATCGCGCCTACGGCCTGTGCTTGGGGGTTTTCGCATCCAGGGTCGAGACCATCAGCTTCGCAGCGAGGGGAACCGCGACCCTTCCGGACAGAACGAGAGTTTCTGCAGGAATCTTCCTGCCGTACACACGTTGGTTGTCCCCATTGTCCGGACGGATCGTAGAGCCTTCGAGAGACACTCCGGCAAATAAGCCACGCGCCCGTGAGTAACTCAGGATTTCAGCTCGGAGGGTCGCGTCTGTGTCGGCCGACGCATCGCGACCCACGGGCCCGGCGGCTGCGGAAGCATCGCCGCCCAGCTTGACCTTGCTGGCGAGAATGCCCCTAGCGCCACGTTCATTCATCACGAGCAATACAAAATCCGTTGCCTCTCCACCAATCTGAAGGCCAAAGCTGCCGCCCTCGAGAGCCATCATCGTGGGAGCACCCCAGGGCCCCCTGAAGTCTTCGCCCTTGCGGCACGACATCGCGCCCCGCCCGTAGCTTGCACCAACGATAAACGCGGCCTTGAGGACGGACGGAAAGACCACGACGCAATCCGCCTTGTCGAGCAGGTCGTGCGGAATATCGTCGGGAACGTCCAGGATTTCCTTCAATACCGTTCCGCAATTTCTCAAACGGTCGTCATCTTTGGTTTGGTCCGCTGCGTTTGCCACCTCGGCAAGGAATGGCATGACAGCCAGTAGAACGTTGCTCAAGCAGCTTGAAAGCTTTCGCATTTGATACACCTCCGGTGGTGTTTTTTGACTCAGACCTGCGAAGTGCAATTAGGATGCCACTGCGAAGCGTGGGCGGGTGCTTCCCTGAAGCTGCAACAGCGACGCTAAGCAAGAGGGGTCACAAGGACTGAAGAGCCAGCGCGAGGTGAAGACGCAAGTCAGCAAAGGAAGATTTGTGGCACGCGCCGACCGAGAAGAACACGATCCCGAGGACGGACGAATGTAATGTATTGAAAGGAGAACAAAAATCGCCTGGTTAGCGTGCCAACCACAGCGCATACCGGACGGCTTGGAACACGGTAAGTTGATAGTTTCGGCGCAGAATTCGATACCACTGAAACTTCGTTGGCAAATTCATGATTACTACCTCGCGAATTATATTTGAGCTTCTCCAGAAATAAATCCAAGTTGGGATCCTTCAACGCAACCGCGATAATTCTTTCCGCTCAACAAGCTCGCTCCCAGAAAGGCGCGATGCGTGCCAAACCCACTCCTCGATTTACGCTGGTAAATCACTACAAATTAAGTCAAAGACGCCAAATGAACGGAAAGTTGAGCTAAATTCCAGAATTTGTCCTGTCGGGATTCAGACGGAGTGTCACCAACCGACACCGACAGTGACGGGACGCGTGTGTCGGGAAGACACGAAGTTGAGAGAGGTCCCTTTTCCCCCAACCAGTTAGGACCTTCGATTCTCTGGCACGACGGTTGCTATTACACGAACTGACATCCGCGAAAATTGCGAAAGGTTGGGCGGCAGCGACAGGAGGCCTTATGACAACTGAAGGTACGAAAAAATGTGCGCATCCCCCTTGCACGTGTCGAGTGTCAGCCGACAGCAAGTATTGCAGCGCCCAGTGCGCGGCGGTGGAACAGATGCCGGACATCGACTGCCGTTGCACTCATGCACCATGCAAAGGAAAGATTCACTAGCGCGTCAGTTCCTGATGGAACCGAAAGAAGGAGTTGCAATGTTCTGCATTAGTGTCGCCCTCATCCTTATGATCTTGGGTGCCGATGGCCCGTTGGCTCGGACCGGTTCGTTGCCGTCAAAAGGATTGCCGGAAGAAAAAACAAAGGTATGGACGAACGCGGACTTGAGCCGACTGAGAGACCGAGGTCTCATCTCCATCATCGGTCAGATCCCAGAGGAAACGACCGAACCCAGTGAGGCGCCTGCATACGTCCAGACGAACGACCCTCAGTGGTACGCCGCGCAGGCTGCCAGGCTGGAGTCCGAGCTCGAGAACAGGCAAGCGGAGCTTCAGCGGTACCGCCAGGCACTGGAGGTCGCGCGGGATCTCAGAATGACAACGGGTGGCCTTAACCTGACCCGGGGCGATATTGGTATCAACACTGAGGCCGGTATCGAAATACTGGAACGTCGTGTGCGCGAAACGCGACATAAGCTTGACGAGTTAGGAGAGCTCGCGCGACACAACGGCGTCCCGCCGGGCGCTTTGCGGGGTCAGTGAGAAGGGGCGGCATGCGCACATCATTGGGCGGAAGACCGCAGAATGATCGAAATAAAACGATAACGGGGCGAGGATCTGCGTGGCCAATTTGAATAGGATGAAATCTCTGTTCGGTTGTGTGGTGCTGGCGGTCTCTTGTTGTTCTACTGGCAGTAGGGCCATCTGCCAAGAAACCCATCGTGAGCCGGCGCCAGCGAAGTCGCCGATAGACGCGCGGAACGAACCGCGCTCTTCGGAAGCTCTGCGGCAGTTCAATAGCTCCTTGATTGCCCTCACCAGGAAGGTCTCTCCAGCTGTGGTGCAGGTCATCGTGACAGTGTATGGGCCGCCCGAGGGCGGCGATCGCAACGGCAGAGCTGCGGTGATCGTCCGAGAGCACGCTATCGGGTCAGGGGTAATCCTTGATCCCGATGGTTACATCGTTACCAATGCTCATGTGGTGCAGGGAGCCCGGCGCATCCGTGTTGCCTTACCCGATCCGGTTGGCACTTCTCCGTTTGACGTGCCCGCTGCGGGCAAACGTCGAGTGCTTGATGCCAAGTTAATCGGCATTCACAAAGACATCGATTTGGCGGTGCTCAAAGTAGACGCACACAATCTGCCCACGTTACAGCTCGGGGCAGGCCGTCCAGTTTATCCAGGCGAAGTCGTGCTGGCGGTGGGCAGTCCAGAGGGACTGGAGAACTCGGTCACGATGGGCATCGTGAGTTCGGTCTGGCGCCAACCGGATCCCGACCAGCCGATGGTTTATCTGCAGACCGATGCACCGATCAATCCCGGAAATAGCGGGGGGCCGCTGGTTGATCTCGACGGCTATGTGGTGGGTTTGAATACCCTCATTTTGACCGAAGGCGGGGGAAGCGAGGGCATTGGTTTTGCGATTCCCGCGCACACCGTCCGGTTTGTCTACGAGGAACTGCGTAAGTATGGGCACGTGCATCGGATGGAAATTGGGGCGAGCGTCGAAGAGATCACGCCCACTTTAGCCGAAGGGCTCGGACTCTCTCAAGACTGGGGAGTGATCATCTCGGATGTCGTGTTAGGTGAGCCGGCTGCCCAGGCAGGGCTGCGCGCTCAAGATATCGTGACCTCGCTGGACAATCACCCGATCGGGGGCCTTCCGGCCCTCATGGCGGGTCTTTACCTGCACCCGCCGTCCGAAGATCTCCGGCTCGAGGTGCTGCGCGGCTCGCAAAGAATGTCGGTAATCCTTCAGGCCGTGGAGGAGCGCGATCAGCAAGACAGTCTGGCCGATTTCGTCGATCCCAACAACCTCATCGGGCGTTTGGGAGTATTCGTTGTGGATACAAGCGAGAAAGTTAACGCCGTGCTTCCGGCCAGGCGGATCGAGTCAGGGATTGTGGTAGTAGCACAATCACCTGGGTCCAATCCCTTCACTTCGGCCCTGCGGGCGGGAGATATCATACACAACTTAAATCAAAGCCCCGTTGAATCGGTCTTGCAGTTCCGGACCCTGCTTCGCGCCTTGCAAACCGGGCAATCCGTGGTGCTGCAAATCGAGCGTGGCGGCAAGTTGCAATACGTGCCGTTTACCTGGGGCGACTGAGACCTCCGCGCGCCAAATTCTTGTGCCGCCATCGCGCCTGCCGCACGACTAAGCCCGGACCCGCCCGGAGTCCACGCCGTACTGTCGTGACTCAGACAGACCCACCGACGCCGACACGACGAATCAACGTTTTTCAGTTTTTTCGCGGCTTAACTCGAGCGATATGCGCAAAATTTCCGTTGATTCCGATCTCCAGCCTACTGGCACGGCCTTTTTTGAGCGTCTGTCGCGTCGCGTGTCGAAGCGTCTTAATTTGGACGAGGCGACAGTCAGCGATTGCTTTTCCCCACCAAGCTGCTGCGTATATCCGCCCGTGCCTTCAGTCATTTACACAACAAAGCGTCTTTGGCAACCGCGTTGCCTAACTGGGTTGCGTCGCTCGTGTCGACAGAAACGAGGAGAAATAACCATGTCCATTGAAACCATCGACAATGCCCCTGCAAGCCACAAGGGAACAAGAACGCGCTATTGGCTGTCGTTACTTATCGCCATGGTTCTTGCACTAACGATTTATCCAACCAAAGCACACGCGCAGATCATTGGGGACCTTGAAGTCAACGTCCCATTCGCGTTCCATGCAGGCAACGCGAAATTTCCCGCAGGCAATTACCGCATCCACATGCTCGACAACACCGACCTGACCATTATGGAAATCAGCAGCGCGGATGGGTCTACCTCCGCTCTTTTCGAAGTCCAAGAGGCAGAAGCCAACACCACACCGGCAAAGAGTGAATTGATCTTCAACAAGTACGGGAATCGTTACTTCCTTGCAAAGTTGTTCGACGAGGGCAACCCAAGCGGCAGCGAGGTACTCAAGTCCCGCTACGAAAAGAAGGTCAGTCAACAAGCTATGGAAGCTCAGGAACACGTCCCTGCTCGCCGCCGGGGACAACAGGGAAACTAGCGGCTCGCTGGAGCGGCTGTTGGCCGAACCGCCGGCGGGCCGCTCGCCAAGCCGAAACGGCTTATGTTGAAATCTCAAAAAGAGGACGAATTATGAAAATTCAAAAGGTCGTACTTGCTTTAATTGGGGTGATTTTTCTGGCAGGCACGGTGTCCGCACAACAGGTGAAAACCGACTACGACCGCGGCGCCAACTTTGCGCAATACAAAACCTATTCATGGACACAAGTTAAGACGAAAGATCCCCTGGATGTCGATCGCATCAAGAGTGCCGTCAATGCCGCACTGGCGGCCAAAGGCTGGAACCAAGTGGACTCCGGCGGCGATGTTTCCATCGTGACCATGGAGATCACCCGTGATCAACAGACCCTGAATACTTTCTACAACGGCTTTGGAGGAGGCTGGGGTTGGAGACGCTTTGGTGGCGGAGGTTTTGGTGAGGCAACGACCACGACTGACACTTACAGGGTGGGCACGGTGGTCGTCGACCTGTTCGATACCAAAACCAAGCAACTGATCTGGAGGGGCTCTTCGAGCGACACCCTCTCGAACAACTCCGACAAGAACATTAAGAACTTGGATAAGGGCGTGGAGAAAATGTTCAAGAACTTCCCTCCAGGCTCTTCGAAGAAATAACAGGAGTGGACGATGTTCCGCCATTTCTATGCAATGCGATATGTCCGCCAACAGAGGTGGTTTATGAAGATTTTGCAGAAAAGTTTGGCGCTAGTTGTTTCTTGCGGGGTGCTGCTCGCGGCGTCCGACGCAGGCGTCGCGTATGCGAATCAGACCGGCCAAACCGCTACACAGCCGGCATCCACGGCGAAGCAGAGCGCTGAGGAATTGCAGCAACTGGCTGCTCCGATTGCGCTCTATCCAGATGCATTGGTTTCGCAGATTCTCGCCGGCGCCACGTATCCGACGGAGATCGTGGAAGCCGACCGCTGGATGCAAGAGCACCCGAACTTCAAAGGAAAAGAGCTGGCGAAGGAGGTCGACAAGCAGTCGTGGGACCCCAGCATCAAGGCGCTCGCGCAGTTCCCTTCCGTACTCGCCAACATGGACAAAAACCTTTCCTGGACGTCCGCGCTTGGTGAGGCCTACGTGAACCAGCCGCAGGATGTAATGGGCGCCGTGCAAGTCATGCGCACACGTGCTAAGGCGGCCGGAAATTTGAAGAGCAACAACCAGGTAAAGGTCGAAACGCAGGGACAAACCATCCTTGTCGAACCTGCGGCGCCGGATGTTGTTTACGTTCCTACCTACGATCCGTGGGTAGCTTTCGGAGCGCCAGTCGTCGCCTGGCCCGGGTGGTATTGGTATCCGGGGCTTTACGTACCGGGGCCGGGAATTGCCTTTGGCGTGGGCTTCGGAATCGGCTTCTTTGCTGGTTTCGGATGGGGCTGGCATAGCTGGGGATGCGATTGGGGACACCGAACCGTGGTCTTCAATCACACCACTTTCATCTCGCACAGCAGGACTTTCTACGGCGGGCACGGCGGTTTCCGTGATTTTGGAGCAGCCCGGGGGTATGGAGGAATTCAGGGGCAGGGGTTCCACGGCGGGGGGCCTCATGGCGGTCCCGGCGCCCATGGATTCGCTGCGCCACACGGCCAGTTCGGCCGGCATTCTGGTGCTTTCGGCGGATTTGATCATGGAGGCGCGGCACACAGCTACTCCTCCCGCGGCCGCTCCAGCTTCGGCGGAGGGTTTCACGGCGGTGGGTCTCATGCGGGCGGCCATCGATAATTTTTTTTCGAGAGAACTAACAATTATTCATTCGGAGAAATAATCATGCAGACAGCGAAGGCAAAATTAGAAAGAGTTCGATCGTTCTGGTTCTTCTGGCTCCCATTGACGACTGCTGTCACGCTCTTCCTGACACTCACGGTCTGGGTCCTGGTAGCACCTGGGCAGGAACCGTCCCAACCGACCTACGCGTCCCCAGAACAAGCGAGTCAGGCACTGTACGAGGCAGTCCAAAAGGACAATGAGCAGACGATTCTGCAGATTCTGGGAGGTCAGAAAGAGTTAGCTACCTCGGGTGACGAACTCGAAGACAAAGCCGAGCGGAGGCAGTTCGCGGCGAAATATGCGGAAATGCATCGTCTGGTTCGACAAGCCGACGGAAGCATGGTGCTGTATATCGGAGCGGAGAACTGGCCGTTCCCCGTGCCCTTGATCGCAAAAAACGGGAAGTGGCGCTTCGATGCCGACGCCGGTACGCAGGAAATCTTTTTTCGCCGAATCGGCGAAAATGAGGCTGTCGCCATCCAGGTTTGCCATGATGTGGTTAAGGCAAATACCGAGAATTCCAGCGAGTCAGCCAACAATGACCCCGTGATTCGATTTGCGCAAACACTGGTGAGCACCCAGGCAACGGATGCCAGCCCTTCCCCTGCAAACGGACAACGAATCCCTCCTTCATTCGATGGGTACTATTTCCGCCGGGCAAGCAGGGACACCGATACGGTGCATGGCAACGTCGTTCTTGTTGCCTATCCTGTCGAGTATCGCTCCTCTGGGGTGATGACGTTTGTCGTCACTTCAGATGACGTCGTATTCCAAAAGGACCTCGGCCCGGAAACGCCAACACTCGCAAACGCGATTGGCAAAGACGCGCCGGATTTGAGCTGGCAGCTCGCTGAATGAATCACTACTGAAAGATTTTGGTTTGGATAATAGCAACGCTTTTGCTATGGCCGAACAAAGTCCAGACTGCAGACTTTTTGGAAGAATCCAAGCTCTGGATCACTGCGACGAGCGCTTTAGAAAGAAGCCTGGTAGAAGGTATGAAGAATTGATTAATTGATTCTGGCAATGTGTACCCCTTCCCAATCGTGGTGATCATTGAATGCTTTCATCTTGGCTTTGGACCAGAGGAATGCGCGAAGTTACTTGCAGGTCGATCATCATGCTGATGCGGCGGTCCAGTTGGAAAAAGGTCGCAGCCGGCTTTCCGGGTAACACCTTGCGGAAGATAGGGACATATTTCTGACGAAGGTTGGAGGCCGCAATGTCTGTGTCGAGCCAACGACGAATTAAACTGTCCGCCTGTTCGTCAGTAAGCGTCAGATACTCTTCCCTATACTCCCCAATGAGGGCAATTCTGGTGTCATTTATCTTTTCCACATCAGCGGAATATTGCTCGTACACTGGCCAGAATTTCGTGGCTTCGGTGTCCGTCAGGTCCAAATTTGCGGCAATGATTTGTCTCTTCATCGAGCGTATGTCTTTGCGCATGAGCGCTATTTGCTGGGCCGCAGACGCGCTGTCGCTGCTCCCTGCTGGAGCTGGACGATCCTGGGCAACCAGTCCTGTAGCGCCGGACAGGATAACCACCAGAAATGCAATTGCGGCATACGTTAGTCTCTTCACGACGATCTCCTTATTTTGGGTTGCAACCAGAGCTGTCTTGAGCCGATCCTCGAGTACCTGGCGATCATGAATGCACGCCGATATCCAGTGCTCGAGTCATGCTCCCTAGCCCAGCCAATTAGCGGTTCCGCGTTTATGGTTTAACACCTCCAATGACTTACAGGGTCGAGCCGGGGAAAAGTGTGGAGCCAGGGGGCGCAAATACAATCTCTCTGTGAATAATGACCGTGTCGTAGGTGTCGAATCCTCGACAGCGACGCCAAAATGCCGGTGTCAGCCCCGACGGGCCGAATAAGTCCAACCAACGACAAAGTCGGCGGAGCCCGGCGTCATGCCCTCCCATCTTTGCGACCAGCCTGGGTACAAGCGTCCGGGAAATTAAACGCTAGGCGAAACGCTGAACTTATCGAGTAACCCGGGACCCATCACCTCATCTCCGTTGCAGAGCACACCTAGCGCGCCCTCGACGACTCCTTCCGGACTCTGAAAAATGCCGACCCGTTCTTCTCGGGCGCGGCACCGTCAATGTGGGTTAGGTGACGAAAATGCTGTCCGCAAGTTGTCCGATTGCGGTCGAGCACCGACGTCGACTACGTGAAAGCCAAGGTGATCGAGAGAGGATAATGGTCGGAAGCCGAGACCGAGCGATGGACCTGGGCATGGCTCGAGTGAATGGGACCGCGCGAAAAGATCCAATCGATGACTCGCCCGTCCTTCAGGATGGAACTAGGTGTCGTTGGCACGTGGTGATTCGCGAACCCATCCTGAAACAGTGCGCGACTGAGCGCAGTGGCTGGTAACTCCGAGATATCAAGATTGAAGTCGCCAGCAAGCAGAATTGGCGTGTCCTTGTTGTATCCGCCGGCATCACGTAAGGCTTCGTCAAGCTGGGAGCAGCGCAACGCTTTGTCACCCTTACTTTCGAGGTGCAAGTTATAAGTGA
>Ga0074046_10002281_pt1 | contig 16684 bp, 16 predicted proteins | sample BogForMeECP23OM3_FD_94441 | JGI IMG/M metagenome (GOLD analysis project Ga0074046, IMG submission 94441) | Bog forest soil microbial communities from Calvert Island, British Columbia, Canada - Bog Forest MetaG ECP23OM3 | ecosystem: Environmental > Terrestrial > Soil > Wetlands ...
GATCTGTTGAACGCTCGGGTGATAATCACAACCTATAATCAGCATGTTCGGCTCCTTCCTCCCGAGCCTTGGTTGTATGACAGCTATCAAGTCTACTCAAGTCGAGGGAGCCGACATTGTTATCGCGCTGGGAAAAGTCTGGAAGAGGAGGAACCGACGATGAGACGGTGAAACTTCTTGATGGAATCCGGCGGGTGAAAGTCCCGCCCGGTCACAGTCGAGCAGACAGGCCGGTAGCGAGTGTTGCACATTCACCGGGCGACCGATGAGTGCGAAGCGTACACAGCAAGGAAACAGGCTGTGAAGATCAGCTCCGAAAACTCGGCTTGTTGCGATGCCGACGCTGTTAACAAGGCGGAAGGCAGCATTCGGCGGACCGTTATTGCGAGGTTGCGCCGGGGTCGCCGGAGTCACTAGCTCAGGGCATGTTTCCACAGGGATTTCCCAGGAACCCAGGAGAGCTCCCCATCTCCTCTCACACCGGAGAGGTACGTGACCACAAGGGCGACCGGAGGGGTTACGGATAGATGGCTGAGCGGTCTTACGACCCCATAGTACCGACGAAGGTGGGGAACCGCAGGGCGTCCGTAAGGAGCGGCCACGGTACCCACTGGAGGGAAGGGGGAAACAAGCAGACGTATCTGGCGAAGGAAACATAGGCGAGACTCAGAACTCGAACTGCTATGTCCACAGAACTCGACAGACTAACCGAACTAGCCAGGGGGGATTCGAAGCGCCAGTTCTTCTCGATCGCTCACTTGATCACGCCCGTGACGATGAACGCGGCATTTCGAAGTCTACGAAAGGCAGCCAGCGCAGGGGTGGATGGCGTTACTAATGAGGAGTACCAAAAGAACGCCGAGAGAAACATCCAAGAGCTGTACCAGCGGCTCAAAGATGGAAAGTACCAAGCCCAACCGCTTCGCAGGGTCTACATACCGAAGGAGAACGGGAAGCAGAGACCGATCTCGATTCCCGCTCTAGAGGACAAGATCGTGCAAAAGGCGATGGTGGAGGTACTGAACGCCATTTATGAGCAGGATTTTCTCGATTGCTCCTATGGGTTTCGACCCGGACGAGGGCAGCACCAGGCACTGGAAGAAGTGGGACGAGTCATATGCACCCGCCCCACGGGATGGATCCTGGAGTTAGACATCACCGCGTACTTCGATTCGATCGTGAGAGAGCAACTCATCGAGCTGATCGAGAAACGCGTTAGCGATAGAAGTGTGCTTCGCCTGATACGAAAGTGGATCCAGGTTGGAGTCATCGACCAAGGTCAGTTTCTCGTGAGTGAAACGGGGACGGGGCAGGGACAGACGATTAGTCCGCTCCTGGCCAACATCTACCTGCATCATGTACTCGACGAATGGTTCGAGGACGTGGTGAAACCCCGCTTGCGGGGCGAAGCCCATGAGATACGCTTTGCCGATGATGCCATTCTGTGCTTCCACTACAGGGAAGACGCGGAAAAGGTGAAGAACGTCTTATCGAAGCGGTTTGCAAAATACGGTTTGACGCTTCACCCGGAGAAGACGCGGCTGCTGGAATTTGGGCGTTACGCCGAGGAACGAGCGAAGAGGCAAGGGAAGAAGAAGCCCAACACCTTCGACTTTCTTGGTTTTACGCACATCTGCGCCCGCAGCCGGAAAGGGAAGTTCACAGTGCATGTGCGGACGATGCGCAAACGGCTCCGCAGGAGCCTCACGGCGGTCGCCGAATGGTGTCAGAAGCACCGACATGCCCCTGTGGATGAGCAGCAGAAAGCCCTCAACGTCAAGCTCCGAGGCCACTACCAGTACTACGGACGACCGACGAACTCCCAGAGTCTTCTGGGGTTCTATCGGGGCGTCGTGCGGATCTGGAAGAAGTGGCTCAATCGACGAACGCGGGGGAACAGCCTGACATGGGAGCGATACAGCGAGCTTCTCCGCAGGCATCCTTTGCTGCTACCTCGGATCCAATATCCCCGACGACACGCGGCGAGACTGGCTTGAGGAACCCACTGCGGGAAACCTGCACGGTGGGGTCTGTGAGGGGGGAGACATCTCGATGATGCCATGGTGGACCTAAACGGGCACGCAGCTGGAAACGGCGGACACAGCCAAGGAAAACCTACAGCTCATCGGGATCTCCTCTACTCGGATGAAATCATGCGGATAGTGGCGTCCGCTCCCAGCTTGGGCAACCCTTTGAGGATCTCCTCATTTCGTCCAGCAGCGATCACCCTCCCAGCGCCCAGGTGTTTCGCGATTTGGATTGCGAGTTGGCCCGCGACTCCCGTGGCGCCAAGGACCAGCACACTTTCGCCTGGCGATAGCCGCGCAGTGGTGACCAACGGAAGCCGGGAAGACAGGCCAGGGTTTGGCAACGCAGCCGCGACGACATCATCGACCTCGTCAGGCACGGGCCAGCAGAACACTCGCGGAGCGACGGTCCGCTGGCACATCGAGCCATGGGGAGCTCGTTGCACTACGAAGAACACACGAGAGCCACTGTCGAGCCGTCCCACGCCTTCCACTCCACAAGTGACCGGCAATTGTTGCGGGCTAGCATAGTGACTTCCGCTCGCCAGCAACTTGGTTGAGGGATTCAACGCAGCCGCGGCGACATGCACGAGGACTTCATCTTCCTTGGGCGCCGGATCAGGGATTGACTCGTGCCAAGGCGGTTGACCAAAGCTGTGTAGGACTGCAGCATTCATGATTCCGCCTATTATCCGCCTTGTGACGCGATTCGCGGAAACTGCTGTTATGACGAAAACCCAACATCGGCCTTTTGTATAATCGAAGCTTTGCTACCCACCTTGAAGGAGAATCCCTTGCAGCAGGCGGAAATTGGAATTATCGGCGGGAGTGGTCTTTACTCCATGCCGGGCCTGACCGATGTGCGCGAGGTCTCGCTGGAGACGCCCTTTGGAGCGCCGTCCGATTCCTATGTGCTGGGTACTCTCAGCGGCCGCAAGGTCGCGTTTCTCTCGCGGCATGGGCGGGGTCATCTTCTGATGCCGACCGAGTTGCCCTATCGCGCGAATATCCATGGTTTCAAGCAGCTTGGTGTCGAGCGAATCGTGTCGTTGTCGGCAGTGGGCTCGTTGAAGGAAGAACACAAACCTCTGGATTTCGTCATTCCCGACCAGTTCGTCGATCGGACGCGGCACCGCGTCGATACATTCTTTGGCGGTGGACTGGTCGCGCATGTTTCGTTAGGCGATCCGATTTGTGCCGAGACAGCGAAGTACGTGGAGGAAGCGTGCCGGCGCGCCAAAGTCAACGTGAAGCACGGCGGCACCTACCTCAATATGGAGGGCCCTCAGTTTTCCACCAAGGCAGAGTCGAATTTGTACCGCAGTTGGGGAATGGACGTCATCGGTATGACCAACCTCACCGAAGCACGTCTCGCGCGTGAGGCCGAGCTTTGCTATGTGACCGTAGCGATGGTTACTGACTATGACTGCTGGCATCCCGAACACGACCACGTGACGGTGGAGCAGATTATCGGAGTCCTGGTAAAGAATGCCGAAAACGCCAGCAACGTAGTGCGCGAGGCGGTCGCTGTGCTGCCGAAAGAACGTGGCTGCAAGTGCGGATCGGCCCTCAGTCACGCCATCATCACGCAAAAAGATAAGGTGCCGGAGGCCACGCTGGAGCGCCTGATACTCATCATAGGGAAATACTTCGAAAACGAAGAGAAATAGGAGCCTAGGTCTTGTCCATCGTCGTTGTCGGTTCGGTTGCATTCGATAGCCTCAAAACACCGTACGGAGTTCGCGAAAAAGTTCTCGGCGGTGCCGCGACATACTTTTCGCTGTCAGCCAGCTATTTCACCGATGTTCGCGTCGTGGGAGTGGTGGGTGACGACTTTACGCCCGAGCACGAAGCGGTGATGAACAAGCGTGGCGTCGATACGCGCGGTATCCAGCACGCCGACGGAAAGACCTTTTTCTGGGCGGGCGAGTACGGCGACAATGTCAACGAAGCCAAGACACTGCAGACGGATCTCAACGTGTTTGCGAGCTTTCAACCACAGTTGCCTGCTGAATACCTGAAGTCCGACTTTCTTTTCCTGGCCAATATCGACCCGGTGCTGCAAGCGCAGGTGCGCGACGCCATGCCGAATGCGCGACTGGTCGGCGGCGACACCATGAATTACTGGATCAAGGACCACCGCAAGAATCTCGGCGAGATGCTGAAGCGGGTTGATGTGCTGTTGATCAACGATACCGAAGCCAAGATGCTGGCGGACGACAACAGCCTGCCACGTGCCGCACGCAAAGTTCTGGAGCTTGGGCCCAAGGCGCTGGTCATCAAGCATGGCGAATACGGCGCGACCATCTTCTTTCGCGATGGCGAGTTCGCTGGCGGGCATCATCCCTTCCGCGCTCCCGCGCTGCCGCTGGAGGAAGTTCGCGACCCAACCGGAGCAGGCGACAGCTTCGCCGGCGGATTCATGGGCTACATTGCCTCCCAGGGAGAAGTCACGCGCAACGTTCTGAAGCACGCCATGTTCTATGGCAGCGTAATGGGCTCGTTCTCGGTGGAGCGCTTCGGCACAGAGCGGTTGCAGTCGCTAACCCGCGAAGAGATCGACGAGCGGTTTGGGGTTTTCCGCGAGCTGACACACTTGGACTGATCTACAGGGACTCGGCCACCCCGGCCGAGTCTGGTTCTGGGCCTCGCTGGTCTTCCGGCAAAGCGCTTGCAATTTGATGGCGCACCGCACCCATGAGTGCGTCTCGATCCGCGAAATCCGCAGGGTTGATCGGTGCGTGGAAGATCAATGTCGCCCTGCCGGGCCGCATGGCCCAGGTTCCCTTCGGCCAGCATTCTGCCGTTCCGAGGATGGTCGCCGGAACGATGGGAACATGCGACTCCATCGCCAGGCGAAACGGGCCTTTCTTAAAAGGCAGCAAGCGGCCGTCTCTTGAGCGCGTGCCTTCGGGAAAGATCACCATATTCAATCCGTGCCGCAGGACTTCGGCCGCCGCACGTACGCTCTCAATCGCAGCCTCGCGATTGCTGCGATCGACCGGTACAAGGTCGGCGACCTTCATCGCCGTGCCGAGAATGGGCACGCGAAAGACTTCTTTCTTCACCAGCACCGAACAACGCCCGGGGATGGACGGTATCAGAACCGGAGGGTCGAGGTTCGACACGTGGTTCGACATGTAGATGTAGCTGTGGCCGGGCTGCAGGTTCTCTAGGCCGCGAACTTCGATGCTAACGCCGGCCAGTCGCACACCTGTGATTGCGAGCCTGGTGGCGATACGGTACATCACGTCGACGCTTCCGCTGAGGAGTGTGTAGAGCAGCAGAAACGGACCGACGATCAGGATCGACAGTCCCCAGAGGGTGAGCAAGAGCAGCGTGCGGATCACGGTCTACCGCCAGTTTCGTTGTCGCCGTGAATCCAGGCCTCGCGGTGCGCGCGTTGCTCGGGCGTGACCGAAGGCAGGTCCTGAAGGATGAACACCTGCTCGTTTCGCGAGGTGAGTCTGAGTTTGGCTTCGCGCTGGCCATGACCGTTGACAAAACGAAATCTCACCTGTGTTCCTGCGCGCAATTTCGTGAAATGGTCTTCGAGCGGCGCGTTGGCCAGGTTTCCGTTAACTTCAGTGATTCGATCGCCGATTGCGATGCCGGCACGCTCCGCTTCGCTGCCGGCGTCGACGGCCGTCACCTCCAGCTGTCCTCCCATAAACGTTGTCGCCGTGAACCCGGGGGTCATCGTTTGGTAAGTGGCTTCGGCCACCTGCAGCCCAACGAAGGTGAAGAAGTCGCTATAAGGAATTTCACGTACTCCCGCTACGAAGTCGTGGAAGAACTCGGCGAAGCTCTGGCCGGTGATCGTTTCGGCCGCCTGTTGAACGCCATCTGAGTCGGGGAAGGCGAGGCCCTTCTTGGCGTAGTTGTCATTCATCCACTGGAACAGGTCGCGCAGCGACTTGCGGCCTCGAGTAAGCTGCCGGATCCGCAGATCGAGCAATACGCCCAGCACTTCACCCTTGTTGTAATAGCTGATGCTACGTCGCGGAGAGCGGTAGAATGCGCTGCCTTCGAACCAGGCATCGAGGCTCGAATCCTCGGCTGACTGCCACTGGTGGGCGGGACGCGACTGCAATTCGTTGATCTCGCTCGCCACCCGGTCGATGTATTGCCGATCGCCCATCAGCCCGGCCCGCGCCAGCATCATATCGCCCACGGTGCTGGTTACACCTTCGCTGAACCAGAGTGCGCGGGTGTCCATGGCGCGTTGGTAATCGATTGGCTCAAGCGACTCCGGCCGGATGCGCTTGACGTTCCACAGGTGAAAGAACTCGTGGGAACTGACGCTGGCAACGGGCATCATGCCGCCGCCAAGCCTGTCGGCGTTCAGATCGATCGCCGTTCCGTAGGCGTGCTCCATGCCACCGGCGCCGTGACCGCGAGGAAAGTGATAGAGAAAGGTGTACTCGCCGAAGGGACGATCGGCCATCCAATCCACCGCAGCATGCGTGATCTTGCGAAGAATGTCCTGCAGCTTGGCTGAATCGTAATCCTTTGGATCGCTATGTACCACAACGTGGTAGATGGCTCCATCCTGTTGAAAGTCAAATTGCTGGAAAGCCCCCACTTCGGCCGGGCTGTCAACGAGATCGTCGTAGTCATGGGCGATCCCGACGGCCTGCTCGACTTTGCCTGCAGGTGCGTCACCCAAGACGTGTACGTCATGCATTCCCCATGATGCCGGGACGTCGAGCAACTGAATGCTCATGTCTCGAGAGCGGGTGGAGGGTGCATACATCAGCACCATTGCCCAGTTAAAGAAGCCATGCTCACTGGTCAGCTCGGAGCCGAAAGGCCCGCCAACATCAAGATGGATATCGTAATCGACGACCACGCAGCTAGCCGGCGGAATCATCTCCCATTCGCTGGTCTTGAGGTTGACCACAGCGACGGACCTGCCGGAGGCATCCGTGGCGTGCACGTTCTCCACGTTCGCGGCGAAGTCGCGCACCTGGTAGAGGGCGTTCCACACGGGCATGTTGAGGGTCACGGCGCCGCTGAGTTGAGCGAATCGGATGCTCACGTGCGCAAGGTGATGCGCGTTGTCGGCGATCGAAACGAAATATTCAGTAGGTTGCGGCTGTGCGCTGACGGGAGACGCGCAGGTGACTCGAGTAGCTGCCCAGGATCCCTGAATCGTGACAGCAAAAACTACGACAGCCAGAAAAGAACTGCGGCGATTGGTTGATTGCCAATGGTTCACGCCGGCGTCGAAACCTCGTGCCGCGCGCGCAGCCTTGCCGGAAGCTTTTCGTAGATGCCGCCGAAGCCGCCATTGGAGAGGATGGCGACCACGTCGCCCTCGCGCAGCTCCGGTGTGATGGCTTCGACGATGGAGTCGGCGGAAGCCAACATGCGCGCTGATGTTCTGCCGGCTTGTATTTTCGCGATGACGTTTTGACCGTCCAACCGCTCGGCTTCCGGGATCGCGTCCGACTTGAACACAGCGGCCAGCACCACTTCGTCGGCGTGGGATAAGCTCTCTGCCAGCTCGGATTCAAATACCTTGCGGCGCAAGGTGTTTGATCGCGGCTCAAGAATTGCCCAAAGACGGCGGCCGGGATAGCGGGTCCGCAGCGCCTTCAAAGTTCCGGTGATCGCCGTGGGGTGGTGCGCGAAATCGTCGATGATGGTCACGCCGTGGACTTCGGCCTTCACCTCGAGCCGCCGCTTCACGCTGCGGAAGTTGCGAAGCGCCCGGGCGATGATGTCAACGGGAATCGCGTAGTGGGCGGCCATCGCTGCTGCAGCGGTGGCATTCAGGACGTTGTACTCGCCCGCGAGCTGCGATTCGAAGTCCGCCCAGGTAAGGCCGTTCCGCGATACCTTCCATCGCGTGCAGTCACCATCGTATTCAACATCGGTAATCCGCCACGTGGACTGCTCGCCAAAGCCGTAGCGCTCCACGCGACAGAAGGCGCGGCCTATACATTCATCCACGTTAGCGTGGCCGTCCCACGCGATGAGCAGTCCGCGCCGCGGCACCAGGTTTACCAGTCGCTTGAACGCGGTTTTCACTGCGTCGAGGTTCTTGTAGATGTCGGCGTGGTCGAACTCGACGGAGGTCAGGATCACCGCATCTGGGAAATAGTGCAGAAACTTCGGGCCCTTATCGAAGAATGCGGTGTCGTACTCGTCACCCTCGACGATGAACTCACGCCCCGTTCCCAATGCGAAGGAGCTGCCGAAGTTTTCCGGTATTCCGCCGATGAGAAAACTGGGGGCACGCTGGCCTTCCGTAAACAACCACGCTAACAGGGAGGACGTGGTCGTTTTGCCATGCGTGCCCGCCACTACCAGGCGTTCGCGCCCGGCCAGAAACTCATCGTGCAAGACACGCGCCATCGACTCGTACCCGATGCGCTGGTCGAGAACGTGTTCGAGCTCAGCATTGCCGCGCGAGATGGCATTGCCGACGATCACCAGGTCAGGTCGTGGCTCGAGATTTTTCTCGCTGAACGGCTGAGCGACGGGAATCTCAAGTGATGCCAGAAAATCCGACATCGGCGGATAAGCCGCAACGTCGGAGCCGGTAACTCGATGGCCGCGCTGCTTCAGCATGCCTGCCAGCGAGGCCATCGCGGTACCGCAGATCCCGATCAGGTGGATGTGTTTCTGGTTCATGATTTGGGAACCGCGATGGGTTCCCGTTTGGCTCGCACAGCGGCGTCGAAGCCCAGCGTTACCGTCGCTCCGGCGCTGAGACGTGCAAATACGCCCATCGGCAACGTGATGTTGGCGCGGCTGACGTGCCCTGATTTCAATCCATACGCGACAGGGATACCGAGAGCGCCCACGACGCGCTGGACGACTTGCTGGAGCGTGTAATCCTCGCCGTTGCGCGGGCCGCACTGCAACATCTCTCCGAAGATCACGCCGCGGACGCCCTCGAATTTTCCCGCCAGCTTCAGATGCATCAGCATGCGGTCGATGCGAAAGGCGGGCTCGGCCACGTCCTCAAGAAACAGAACTGTGCCGCGAGTTTCGATTTCGTAAGGCGTCCCCAGCGAAGCGCAGAGAAGCGATAAACAGCCTCCATAGAGCATGCCTTCGGCGCTGCCGGGGACGAGCGTTTGTACTTCATCGCTGCCAAAATCGCGTTGATACGCCTTGCCGGCAGTCAACGCAGCCAGCCACGACTCATCGTCGATGCCATCTGGCCGCACATCCACGTTGAGCATGGGTCCGTGAAACGACATCATTTCCGCGCGATCGCACAGATACATGAGAAGGGTTGTCACATCGCTGCATCCGCAGAAGATTTTTGGATTGGCTCGAACAAGATTGAGATCGATGTGGGGCAGCAGGTAGTTGCAGCCATAACCGCCGCGCGCGCAGATGATGGCTTTTATCTCCGGGCGCGAAAACATCTCATGGAACTCATCGAGGCGGCGTTTCGCGCTGCCGGCGAAATACAACTCGCGGTCGAGAATAGAAGGCAGGTAGAAGGGCTGCAAGCCCTTCCGCATGAGCCACGCGCAGCCGGCTTCCAAAGCATCGCTGTCGATCACCCCTGCTGGAGCGATGATTCCAACCGTGTCGCCGGGCCGCAAGGCAGCGGGTCGCAGGCGTTCAGGTTGGGCGAAAGGCGTCATCGGGAAGGATTATCTTAAACGAAAAATTCGCCGCGACAGAGTATCGTCGCAGGCCCATAGAGCATCAGTTCGCGTTCCCACTCGATGGTTTGGAGGCCGCCGGGGGCTTGCACGCGAACCGGGGATTTCGCCCGGCCGGTGTGAACCGAGGCCGCCGCGGACGCAGATGAGCCAGTGCCCGAAGACATCGTCTCGCCGACGCCGCGTTCGCAGAAGCGGACTTCAATGTCATGCTCGCTTACAACGCGGACCAGCTCGACATTGGTCCCGTGGGGGAACTTCGCATTCGTCGAGATTTGAGCTGCCCAAGTTTGCCAGCCGTGTTCGAACTCCAGTACGAAGATCACGAAGTGAGGATTTCCCATCGACACGGGGATTCCGCGCACGACCCGATCCCTCAGCTTCACCGCCGTTTCGCTGCCAACTTCGGGCTCGCCCATCGAGGTGCGGAACTCAAAGCGAAGCCCGTCACGGCTGGTCAGCTCGCAAGTCTTAAGGCCGGCGCCGGTTCGAATAATTGCAGAGTCGCGGCCCCGCTCTGCACAAAACCACGCGGCCACGCAACGAGTGCCGTTGCCCGAAATCTCCGCCTCGGAACCATCGGCATTGACGAGGCGAATGGCCAAGTCCGCGTCGGACGCGGGCAACACCCACTCGACTCCGTCGGCACCGACGCCGTTATGGCGGTCACAGATCTGCCGGGTGAATCCGGCAACGTCCGTGGGAGCGTGCTCGATGGCGATGATCAGAAAATCATTGCCGCAAGCCGACGCTTTCACGAATGGTATAGAAGGCATGGGAATTTTGAGTGTAGCAAAGCAGCTCGGCGCACGATCGGCTTTCCAGCGATAACACCGCTTGGCGATCACATCGGAGATCGCGCCGCTACGGTGCGGGCGGTATCGGCGATTCAGACTTCGGCGGCGTTGGCCGGTAGATCGCGCACTTCGCCTGTTCGGGGACTGTGATTCTCATCAACTCTGTTAGTTCCTGCCGGTGCTCCTGCGCCGCCATCCACACGGGATCGCCTTTGAACGCAATGATGACATCGGCTTTGCGCGCCGGATCCAGCAGCGCCCACTCCCAATCAGGATGGTTCATTTCGCTGATTACATGACGCAATGGGATGCCTGCCCGTTGCAGCGCGCCAACATGTTCGCCCTGGTACATCAAAAGAGTGGCCGACGGAGGCATGCCAACCAGGAACCTCGCCAGGGCTTCCTCGAGGATTACGCGGGTGCGGGCGTTGACCTGCGCTTCCTTCAGCGTGATTGGGACATCGGCGTAGATCGAAAGGTAGCTGCCAGCCACGAGCAACGCCAGCACGCTCCAGATCATAAGTTGCTTCCTCGGCCGATTGGCGAACTCCGTCAGAAAGACCGCCAAGAGCGCTGGGAACACGGCGAAGACCGGCAAAAGTTGCAGCCCATATCGTACGTTGTAGTATGAAAACGGCCACCACGTGGGAATGAAGATGGGCACGCTGCCGTAAGCAATCGACAGCGCATAAAACAGCAGGGGTGTCCAAAGGAGCAGCCAGGTCCAATACTGGCGAAAGCGCCAAATCCCGACGATCATACCGAGGAGTGCCAGAGCTAACAGCACGTCTCCCCAACGGCTGGCCCCCACGTTGAGTTTGGCCGCTTTCACGAAATACAACCCGGCAGTCACGATGTAGTCTTTGCCGGGATAGGGCGCGGCACCGCGGGCGGTGGTGCGTTCCGCGATGGCTCTGGCGGAATACGGGCCGTTGGCCCAGTCCATCGCACGTCCTGAGACGCGGTGGTTGTAGGCCAGCCAGAACACGGGTACCAACGCATTGAGCAGCAGGAATTCGGCCAGCGACTTGGTCATCACGTGCCGCCGCAGAGCGTTCGGGGTCTTGCGCCACCAACCTACAAAAATCGCAAGCACAAGCACACCCATGAGCGCGCCGAAGAACCATCCGTCGTAGCGTGTTGCCGCGCCCCCGGCTAGAGCCATGCCACAACCTTCGAGCGCGCGCTCAGGGGGACGACCTTGCGCCGACTTGGCAGCTGCTCCCGTCAGCCCGCGCAGCCACTCGTCGAAATACACGATCGCCCAAATGAAGAATGCCAGGTAGAGCGGTTCGTTCATGGCTGTGGTCTGCATGTAGAGGAGATTCGGGTTCAGCGCGTAAATCCCGGCTGCGAGATAAGCCGCGCTGCGCGGGGCACGGGCGCTCACCAGGCGAAAGATGCCCAACGCTCCGAGTACGTACGCGGCCATACTGGGAATGGAGCCGGCGATGCCGCTCATCCACAATTCCTTGTTCCACACGAACGGCAGCATCAGGATGTGCGGCAACGGCAGCCAGACTGTGCCCAATTGGAAAAACGAAGACAGCCAGGAGCGGTTGTCGAGCACCCGCCGGGCGATGTTGATATGCGCGACGGCATCGCCGTAGAGCAGAATCTGCTGGTGTGCGTAATACCGCAGCAGCGCTGCGATGGAGATGATGCCTAACGCCAGCGTGAGTAGCGCGTCCTTGCGCTGCTGTGCGTAACGCTGCTCCAGCGCCTGGCGCTCGGCTGCGGTTGTCTGTGCGGGCTGGCTGCTCAAGAATTCAGTCTACGACAGGAAATTGAGGCAGACGCCTTGGAGGGAGGTCGACCAGCGGCGGAAACTACTTCGTTCATTCCTCGCGCTTTCCAGACTCGTCTGGAGCCAGCTTGCACGAAAGATCGCGCACGGTCTTCGCCAATTCCGGCAGTTTGGCGAACGCATTCACCGCCCGCAGCCAATGCTTGTGGTCAAACGCCGGCGAACCACTGACCATGCTTCCCGCGGGAATGTCGCCGTGCGTGCCGCTTTGCGCGGTGATCACCACGCCATCTCCGACGGTACAGTGTCCCGCAACTCCGGCTTGTCCGGCGATGATGACGTTCTTGCCGACGACGGTGGATCCAGCCAAGCCGGCCTGAGCGCATAACAGAGTATGTTCGCCGACAGCCGACCCGTGTCCGACTTGTGCGAGGTTATCGATCTTTACGCCGCGCGCGATGCGGGTTTCGCCCACACTGGCACGGTCGATGCAAGCGTTGGCCTGCACCTCCACATCGCTCTCGAGAACGGCCGGGCCGGATTGGGTGATCTTCTCCCAGTGGTCTCCGTCTCGGGCGAAACCGAAGCCGTCGCAGCCGACGACCGCTCCGTTTTGCAAAACTACGTTGTCGCCGAGCTGGCAGTCTTCCCGAACAATCGAATGAGCGTGGGCAAAGAAGTTGTTGCCGATCCACGCTCCGCGATAGATGACAACGTGGGGAAGAAGCACCGCATCGTCGCCGATAGTGACGTTGTCGTCGACTACGACGTACGCGCCGATATGAGCATTGGCGCCGATTTTCGCCGAAGCAGCTATCACCGCCGTGGGATGAATCCCGGGAGCGTAGCGCGGCGACTGATAGAACAGATCGATGGCCCGCGCAAAGGAGAGGTATGGGTTCTTGCTACGCAACACGGGGCACGACGCGGCGGGGAAGTCCTCGGAGACGATGATGGCGGAAGCTTGGGTCTTTTTCGCGGCGGCGATGTACTTCGGATTGGCGACGAAAGTAATCTGCCCGGAGGAGGCTTCTTCAATGCCTGCCACGCCCGTGATTTCCGCTTGAGGATCGCCGTTTTCGAGAACGACGCTCAGGACCGCTGCGATTTCGCCAAGTTTCATGATCGTAGGTGGGATATTGATCTCGGTTGTGACTGTCGTGCCATTAACCGGCTCGAACCTGCGAACTCGTGCAGGTCTGGATCGAACCTTCAGGATCACGTGAACATCGGCACCTGGCGTGTGTCGTCGGGACGCCGTCCCCGCCGCTGCGACTTCTTCTCTCCGATTACGGCCAGCACGGTCATCTCGGCCAGTGCGGAGCGCGGCACAAAGATGCGCTGCGTGTTCGTCCGAGTGTCAGGCGGGATCACCGAGAAGCCGTCACTGCCATCCTGTACCAAATCGTTGGTCATCATACCTTCAATGATCTCGTTATCGCGGAAACGCAAGCGCACCCACAGTCCCTCGCTGCGAGGCCGCGACGTGAAAGTCTTGCGCGTGAGCAATTCCGAGTCTCCGAACTCGCGCACAAAATACACACCCTTTACCTCGCGTAAATCAATTGACACCACATTCCCTGCGGTATTCAGTACCTCGATCTTGCCGTCGGCGATAAAGGCCGCCGACACGTAGCCGCTGATTGTGTCGCGATCCATCTTGCGGACGATTACTTTCTTGTGGGTCGTGCCCATGAGATCAGGGAGGGCGAAACCTGGCCGCCCTGCCTCGATTGTCGCACTTTTGGCGAAAAAGTGCCCCGGATAAGGTAGTTTGTAGCCAAATCCGTAACCTTGTGTTATTGTCGCTATGCAGCAAACCCTGTGCACCGAGCTGTAAGTGTTGACGTACGAGTGGGTTGCGCCGATCGCTCGGGGCCGAAGGGCGACGCTGGCGGCGGTCGAGCAAGTGGTGTAGCCGTGACGCACCCCCGTGCGATGCCGAACGAGTTTCGGCTATCACGTTTAGAATCATAAATTTAGATGCCAGACTACATCTATAGCATGGAAACCCGGCTCACACCGGACCAGCAACGTGGTGTGAACCTGATTCAAGACCTCGCCCGGCACGCGGGCTTGAACTTATATCTCACTGGTGGCACGATCCGCGACCTGATCACCGGTTTTCCCATTCGCGACATCGACCTCAGTATTCAGGGTAATCTCCTTAAGCTGCAGAAAGAGTTGGAGAAAGTTGGGATTTCGGTGCAAGGGGTCGATGAGGAACTGCGGGCCCTGCATCTATTAATGCCGGGCAACATTCGAGCCGAGCTAAACCAAACCCGATCAGAGGTTTATGACAAGCCTGGTAAGCCCCCCGTCGTCGCCCCTGCCACCATCAACGAAGACCTGCGCCGACGTGATTTCACCGTCAACGCTATGGCCTTGTCGTTGAATCCCGGGTCACGCGGATTGTTGCTCGATCCGTTTAACGGAGTCGCGGATGTTGAGGCCAAGGTACTGCGGGTTTTGCACAACTATGCCTTCCTGGAAGATCCGATTCGGCTAATTCGGGCCACTCGACTAACCGCAAGATTCCATTGGCCGCTGGAAGAGCGAACCCAGGCGCGCTACGACTCCGCGAAAGAGAACAACTACATTGAGTTCGTCGGGAAGAGGGCGATTGGCGCGGAGCTTGAGCAGCTGGCCCACGAGGAAGACCCGATCAACATCATGCGCGCGCTGGAGCGGGAGGGCTGGTTGAAAGTGTTGCATCCGCATTGGAGCGTAGCCAAAGCGGAAGCCAGCGACCTGGTGCATGCCATCAAGCTGCGGCAAACGTTGAGCGACTTGGGCTATTCGGTCGAGACTGGGCCGATTGCCATGTACTTCCTGACCCGCAAAATGAGCGACAAGGATGTCTCCGAGATCCAGCGGATGATTCCTCGGCGTGATTTTGTGGACAAGTGGAAGCACTTGGAACATGACGCGCATGAGTTGGCGAAGAAGCTCAGTGGGAAGGAGGCGGCTACCAATTCGGGAGCGTGGAAAGTGCTGAGCAATGCCGCTCCGGAGAAGACTCTGTTTCTCAGCCTGACGACCAAACAGTCGGCGGTGGACCAGAAGATCAAGAATTTCCTCACCAAGTGGCGACAGGTTCGCGAGAAGCTGCCGTTTCCGGAAATGGCTGAGCTGCGGATTACCGCGCAGCTTTCCGAATATCCCAAGATTCTGGACGAGGCATTCCTGCTTCTGTTGGACGGTAAGTTACGGTCGCACAATGAAATTGTGAATTTTCTGAAGCCGTATGAGCCACCTCCACCTCCGCCGCCACCCGCGCCGAAGCGTGGACGCGGCAAGGCAGCAGCGGCAGAAATTGCCGCCCCCGCGGCCGCGGCTGTCGCGGGGAAGCGGGGACGGAAGGCCAAAGGCTCTGTGCCGGCCCCTGCGGTTACTTCTCCGGTCGTCGCGGCCGAGGCGGCCAAGCCTGCTGCTCATGCGAAAGCACCGACCGCTGCCAAGCATGCGCCTGAAGTCAAGAAGCCCGTCGCTGCGAAGGTGGCAACGAAAGAAGTCAAACCTGCGAAGAAGGCGGTTCCTGTGAAGAAGAAGGCCGCGGTGGCAAGAAAGGCTGCGCCGGCGAAGAAGAAAGCGACGCCAAAGAAGGCTGCGAGCAAGAAACCCACGGCGACAAAGGCAGCCAAGAGGAAACGCTAGGCGCGCGAATTCCGGGTGTAATGTGGTGAAAGGGCCCGATTGGCGCCCAGAGAATCTGGTTAGATTGACGTGGTGGACCGCATTGGCACATGCTTGACCTATGCCAAAGCGCGTCATGGATCACGAGCGGCACGTGAAGATTTTCAAGAACGGCCGTAATCAAGCGGTGCGTATTCCCCGCGAGTTCGAGCTTCCCGGCGATGAGGCCGTCATGCGCAAGGAAGGCGTTCGCCTCATCATTGAAGCCATGCCCCCGAAATCTCTGCTGTCTGTCCTGGCAGGCCTGAAGCCTATACCCGACGACTTTCCGCGCATAGCTGACCTTCCGCCCGGGCCGGTCGACCTGTAATGCGTTACCTGCTTGATACCAACATTGTGTCCGATCTAGTCCGCAACCCTCAGGGGAACGCGGCACAAAAGATCCGCCGGGTCGGAGAACAGCGGGTCTGCACCAGCATCATCGTCGCGTCCGAGCTCCGATACGGAGCCGCCAAAAGACAATCGCCGCGGCTAACAGCCCAGCTTGAGGCGGTGCTCAGTGCGCTGGAGGTCGTGCCTTTCGAAGCTCCTGCCGACACCACTTACGGCACGCTACGCGCACGACTCGAGAAGGCCGGCAGACCGATCAGTGGCAATGATCTTTTGATCGCCGCCCAGGTCCTTGCACTCGGATACACCATCGTCAGCGACAACGAGCGAGAGTTTGGCCGGATTCCCGGTCTGGCCCATGAGAACTGGCTGCTCTAGGAGTCTGTCGGGAATAGATTCTTCAGAAGAAGCACCAAACATAACAACTTTTCCATTGGGTGTTTGGGCTTAAGA
>Ga0074046_10002283_pt1 | contig 16676 bp, 19 predicted proteins | sample BogForMeECP23OM3_FD_94441 | JGI IMG/M metagenome (GOLD analysis project Ga0074046, IMG submission 94441) | Bog forest soil microbial communities from Calvert Island, British Columbia, Canada - Bog Forest MetaG ECP23OM3 | ecosystem: Environmental > Terrestrial > Soil > Wetlands ...
AATCAGCATGGCAAACAGAGAACGTGTGACAGTAGCCGGCGTCGGGATGACGCGCTTCGGCAAGTATTCGGATCGCGGCGTCCGCTCGCTGGCCGAAGAAGCGGTGGGCGATGCGCTCAAGGACGCCGGCGTTGCGCCGAAGGATATCGAGGCGGTTTTCTTTTCGAATGCGATTGCCGGATTGATCACCGGCCAGGAAATGATCCGTGGACAAGTCGCGCTTCGGAACACCGGAATCCTTGGCGTCCCGCTGTTCAACGTGGAAAACGCGTGTGCGTCCGCTTCGTCCGCATTCCATCTCGCGTGGATGGCGATTCAATCGGGACTCTACGACGTCACGCTCGCCGTCGGCGCGGAGAAGATGACCCATCCCGATAAAGGTCTCACCTTCAGGGCGATCGGCACCGCCGTGGATCTGGAGCAAATTCGCGAACTCAAGGCTCGGATGAGCGCCGGCGACAAGAAACCGGAAATCGAGGGCGGGGGCGAAAAGAAATCGTTCTTCATGGACATCTACGCGGCCTCCACGCGCGAATACATGAAGATCAGCGGTGCGACCGCGAGCACCTTTGCCGATGTCGCTGTGAAGAGCCACGCCTTTGGCGCGCTCAATCCCAAGGCGCAGTTCAACGATCGCGTCACGCGCGAGCAGGTCCTGGCCGCGCGCGAGGTCTCGCCGCCGTTGACCGTATTGATGTGTTCGCCGATCGGAGATGGTGCAGCCGCGGCAGTGCTCATGTCGGAGAAGTATGCGCGCCGACTGGGTATCGCTACGCCGGTCGAGGTGCGCGCGTCAGTAATCTTTTCAGGGCGCGATCGCGCAGCCGATGAGCCCACCGCGCTCGAGCGCGTGGCCAAGCGCGCTTACGAAGTCGCCGGCGTCGGGCCGTTGGACATCGACGTGCTCGAGGTCCACGACGCCGCTGCGCCGGCGGAACTCATCTCATGTGAGGAACTCGGAATCTGCGCCCGGGGCGAAGGTCCCAAGTTCCTCGCGAGTGGAGCCATGGATCTCGGCGGAGCCCACGTCGTCAATCCCAGCGGCGGACTGCTCTCGAAGGGCCATCCGATTGGCGCCACTGGAATCGCGCAGATCGTGGAAATCGTCGATCAACTGCGCGGGCGATGCGGCGCGCGGCAGGTGAACGGCGCGCGCGTGGGACTCAGCGAAAACGGTGGCGGCTTTCTGGGACGCGATGCCGCGGCGATGTCGGTTCACATTTTCTCGAGGTAGAGCAAGCGCGATGGAGTGCAAAGAGTCGATTGGCTCACGGCGGTCGATCCTTCGATCCCAAGCGCCCGTGGAGCAGTAATAACTTACCGGAATAGAGATGATGACCGAGGCGACGATCGAAGGGTACGAGTCAGTCAGGACGTGGCGGCGCGATCTGAGCGATCAGTGGGGCGGCGACCCGATTGCCGAAGAGCCCGAGAAGCTGCAAGCACTCGCGCGATTCTGCGAATTCGTGGGCGAGGATCCCGATACGATTATCGGGCGATGCTTTCGGGTTCGGAAGTCAGACGGTGAGCGAGTAATCAGCGCAAAATGGCGCGCCCATTACGCCGAAAAGATTCGTGAGTTTCGCGAACGCAACCCGGACCATGACTCACAACGCCTTGGCGCCAATGTGCTGAGCTTTTTAATCCACAACGGCGTACTGATTCAGGTCTAGGAGCACCGGAAAGATCTGTCCATGCATTTCGACTTCTCGCTGAGCACCCCGCCCTTTGCAGAAGAGCAGGCTGGCGCGCAATAGGATTCGCACGTCGCGGTCTGCCAAAGCTGTGGTATATATTTTCGTGAGGAAGGCCGCCCACATGAAAATGAAAAGTAGGTCATTTCTGATCCTGGTAGCGATGTTGCTGTTCGGGGCGCTCACGTTCCAGGCCTGCTTTTATACCGGACCTGGTTATTACGGGCCCCCGGGAGGGCCGGTGCTGGTAGGCGATTACGACGAATTTCACGTCTGGCATGATCGATACTGGTGGGTCAGTAACCATCATGAGTGGGTTCATGAGCACCACCCGGACTGGGTTGAGCACGAGACGCCCGAAGAGCACCAAGCATATGAGCACCACCATTAAATCCGATCGTGGTGTTACATAATTCCGCGCTCGCGCTGCTGTGACGGAGTGTAAACCTCGTCTCAATAGCGCAAGCCAACCTGTTCGCTCGCTCTCAGTTCCTCAGCCAAGCGACGATTTTCTGGTGAATCCCGACCGGATCTGCCAGCTGAAATGCGTGTCCCGCGCCCGCAATCATGTACAACTCGGCCTGCGGGATTCTGCTCTTGATGACGTTCGCGTTCTCCGGCAGCACGAGCACGTCCTTGTCGCCGTGCACGATCAGCACCGGGCACTTGATCTGCGCCAGCCGATCGTACGCGTTGAACTGCAAGATGCCCGCCAGCGCGCGGTCCGCGGTCTGCGCCGGCGTGGGTGGCATCATCTTCGCGCCCGCGACCAGCATCTCTTTGATCTCGGGATGCTCGGCGGCGAATTCCGCCGGCATGAGCGCTGGCAGCAGGATGTCGAAGCCCTTTTCCGGATCGGTCGCCATGATCCTGCTCGCGGTCATTAGCCTATCGAGGATCTCCGGCGCCGCCATCTTCGCGGTTGGCCCTCCCGCCATCGTGCATCCCAGCACCACCTTGGCGACCTGATCGGGATGCCTGAGCGTGAGCTCCTGCGCGATCATTCCGCCCATCGATACTCCGAACACTTTTGCTTTTTCGATTCCGAGCGCCCGGATCAGGTTGCTCGCGTCATCGGCCATGCCCTCGACGGTGTAGATACCCTCGGGCTTGTCGCTGAGTCCTGTTCCGCGATTGTCAAAATAGATGCACTTGAAACCGTTGAAGAACGGCAGCGACGGAATCCACCCGGCGCCCGACATCCCAAATCCCATGATCAGCAGCAACGGCTCGCCGTCGCCGTAAGTTTCGTAGTTGAGGTTGATGTTACCGGCTTTGATTATTGGCATCGCGAAAAATTTACTCCCAGTGGAAAAATATAAAAATAAAAACGGACGCGGCTCTTTACCGAGCTGCATCCGCCGCCCGCAATTCTAAATCTCTATCAGGCCAGCTTCAAGATGCTCTCGGGATACTGCTCATTCGGATCGGCGCCGGGTTCCATCGTGTACACGACCGACTTATCGACCACCAGCTGTCCGTCGTCGCCAACGTAGATCTTGAATCGATCCATCGGGCGCGGCGCCGGCCCTTCGAAGTTGAGTCCGTTGATGTAGTAGCCCGAGCCGTGGCACGGACATTTGAACTTCTGCTCGGTCTTCAACCATCGCGGCGTGCATCCCAGATGAGTGCATTTGGCGAAGATCGCGTAGAAGCCCGCCTTGGTGCGAATGATCCAGGTGCGGAAATCCTGCTTGTACTTCTCGCTCACTTCGCCAACCACGTAATCGTCCGGCAAGCCGGCCTTGAATTTCGATGGCGGCAGAAAGAGCACGCGCGGAAACGCCGAGCGAACCGCCGCGAGCAGACCGATCAGCGAGAATGCACCGAACCCCGCCCATCCGAGCACGCCCAGAAAATCGCGCCGATTCCACAATGTGCCGAGCTCGGACTTTTCCTTGTCCCGCTTCGCCCGTTCTTTCGCCTGCTCGTCCTCGCGCCACTTCTTGAGTTCGGCGGGATCGGTCGGAGCCTTCTCTTTGAGTGCAACCGCCATCTAAGTGACGCTACCTCCCGCTTGTAACAGGCCTGTTGTTAGCTCAGCCACACCGGATTGGACGTATCTGATCGGCGAAAATTCTATTACCCAAAGATATGCAACATTCAAGGACGGAGATAACCCCCGAACACTTCGCAAGATTGCGTCAATGACGATGTTTCACAGCGAGGCGCGAAAATTCAGTGCAGCACCGGCTGACTACTCGAGGGCGCCGAACTCGAGGGCGCCGAGCTCGAGGGCGCCGAGTATGACGGTGCTGCCTGTTGAATCACAGTTGCATTCGTCGTGACCGGCGACCTGGTTGGAGACCAATCCTGCGGTGTCGTGGACACCGACGCCGCCTCCATCGTGTTGTCCGGAATAATGGGAACCCGCGGCGGTGGCGTGCTGTCATTGCCGCCCACCGGCCGGAAAACCGGCGCTGCCGGACTGTCGTTGGCTATGTAATGCATCGGACGCGCCACCAGCCATTCGAGCGCGTACCCAGCGGGATAGAGCACGTCGGCGAAGAGCGCAAGCAACTGCGAATCCTCGTCGTGATATTCCTTGGGATTCTGTAGATCGGTGTCGTTGTACTGCGCGTGCGAAATTGTGGGCAGCGCGATCCAAAGCGCGGCGCTGAAAATAATTGCAACTCGGCGCATGTCATCAACTTTGCGTGATTAGCTGCCGTCGTGTCAACACGTCGCGATCGCTCGCCGCCGCGCCCGGCTGCAGGCGGTTTCCCACGCAGGATCGTTCTTGCCTTGGCACCCCTGGCGGCGCAATTCTAAACGCGATGACGACATCAGTGATGCGCTCGGTCCGTGCACGCTTGCGAAATCCCGCAGCCGCGGCCGTCCTGTTTCAATTCGCGCTCGCGGTGATTGCGCATGGCGCGCCGCCGCCGGGTGCGATCACTTTCGTAGGCACTGATTCCAACATCTACTACTGCGATGCCAAATGTTCGGAGCCGAAATGCATCACGTGCAAGGCAGCCGCGATTAACGTCCGGCGCGACGATGCGATCGTGCCGGTCGCCGACTCTGTCCCCGGCGTGGGCCGCCAAAGCGCTACCGAGTACGGATTGCCGACGTTTTCGCCCGACGGCAAGCGCTTGGCATATTCGTCCGCGACTCACAAGCAAACTGACAATTCGTTCGCGGTATGGGTTTACGATCTCGCGCGCAGCCAGCCCACGCAAATCTTTGAGAGCCGCGCCGAGCCCATCGTGTACCTGGCCTGGCTGCCCGACGCTCAGCGTCTTTCATTTCTGCTCGCTGAGCCGCGCGGACTCAGCCTGATGCTGGCCGAGGTCAAGGAAGCGAGGCCGGTAAGAATCGTCACCACCGGGATGCCTCTGTACTTCGATTGGGGCGCGCGGCCCGATGAGGTTGCGTTGCATACGCTCGCCCTCGACTCGGATCGCACCGAACAGGTTTCGCTGATGAGCCTGACGCCCACCAGCCAGAACATCGTCAAGGTGCTCTCGAGCGGACGCACTCCGTTCAAGACTCCCGCCTGGTCGCCTGACGGCAGGCATCTCGCCTACATCGCCAACAACCACGCCGAATCGAACCTCGTGGTGGCCGACGCCGACGCCGGTCATCCGCGCTCCGTCGTGAGTTTGCCGGTTGGCGAGAACAGTTTCGTGTGGGCGCCCGACTCGGCGCATCTGGCCTACTCGACGGCGATCATGCCGCGCAATCCCACCTATCACGGGATCGAGCTGGTCGACGTCGCCAGCGCGAATTCGAAATGGTTGACCCACAACGACGTCGCCGCGTTTTTCTTCGCGCCCGACTCGCGGCATCTCGCCTACATCGGCCTCCCCGAAGAGAAGCCGTACTACACCTGGTCTGTCGTCGACGTTAAGACTGGCGCCGAAAAAGCGCTCGGCAACTTTCTCGCGACGCCCGACGAAGCGACCGCCTACCGTTACTTCGACCAACTCGCAGTATCGCACACCATCTGGTCGCCCGATTCATCGTCATTCATCTACGCGGGTGTGCGATTGGCGGGATCGCCGGGGCAGGCGCTGGGAATTGCGCCGCCGCCGATGGCGTATATTGTGCCCATCGACGGCAGCGAGCCCCGCGGGATCTCAAACGCGCTTCTCGCCTTCTTTTCCCCGGCCAGGTAGCGCGTCTATTCCTTGCGGCACACGTAGATTGCCGCCGGCTTGCCGAGCACCGACACGCGGATAATCCTGCTCGGTGCGACCTTGCGGATGCGCTCGAGCTCGCGCATCAGCCGCCACTCCGCCGTCAGCATCACCATCACGCCGCCGCTCTTGAGCACGCGCGTGAACTCTTTGAACCACAGCGGATAGAGTTTTCGATTCTCGCCGTGCGATCCGTAGCGCAATCCCCACGGCAGGTTGGTGACGATTTTATTTACGCTCGCGTCGCCGAGCGGGATTGCGCCCGCGTCCCAGTTCTCGAGCTGGATTGGCTTGTAACGTGCGCCGACATTGATCCGCGCCGCCGCCAGCGCCGCATGATCGCGATCGCTGCCCAGCAGCATCGCGTAGCGCCCCAGATGCGCCCGCTCGATCAGAATCGTTCCCGCACCGCAAAACGGATCGAGCACGACGTCGTCCTCGCACGGCTCCGACAGCCATCCCAGCGCCGCCGCACTCGACGCCCGCAGCGAGGCGGGGCGATGCGCCGTCTTGTACGCGCGATGCCGCATGCGGTCGTCGCTGAGCCTCACTGTCAGAAAAAACTCGGCGTCGATCATGGTCGCCCAGAACTCGACGTCCGCGTCCTCTTCTTCCAGCCGCCAGGTGTGATCGCCCCGCTCGACAATCCCGCGCTCGACCGCGCGTTGAAAATCCACGCGCCGAAATTCGTGCTCCCCCGCCATCCTGGCGATCACCCGGAACCTGAGCCTGCGGCCCGCGCGCGTCCCCGGCGAGACCTTGACCCGCGCCTGAAGCGCCGCCTCGACCAGCGGCGCTTCGCGCGCCGCGGCGCGAATTTTGTCCAGCGCCGCGCTCTCCGGCCCAACCCCGGCCCGGTAACCGGCCAGCCCGAACAGGTCCTCGGCCGTCCGCAGAACACCGAGTTTCTCGGCCGCCGGCGCGAAAAAAATCGTCATCCCGGCGCGATCGGGCACCACTCGCCGCGCGATCTCGCGGGCACCCCGGATTCGTCCTGCTATTTCCAAAGCCGCGATCCCCTCGAATCCCGGCTGCGTATGCGCGACGTAGAGGTTCGGCCCCAGCCGTATCGGATGCGGCTGTGCGCGCTCCGGCGCGGCCTTGCGATCGCGCGCGGCCTTGCGATCGCGCGCAGCATGTCGATCCGTCTGGCGCGCGCTAATCAACTATCGGCTCGCGCGCGCTATTTCGAGCGTGACAGGTACTCGCCGGTTTCGGTGTTGATCGTGATCGTGTCGCCCTCGGCGACGAAATGCGGCACCTGGATTGTCACTCCGGTCTCGAGCTTCGCCGGCTTGAGCGTATTGTTCACCGCCGCCGTCTTCATTCCCGGATCGGTCCGGATCACCTTGAGCGCCACCGTCTTCGGCAGCCGGACGTTGAGCGGCGTCGTTTCATAGAACTCGACTTCGACTTCGAGGTTCGGCGTCAGAAATCCCACCACGTCCTCGATCAGCTCCTTGGGAATCGTGATCTGCTCGTAGTTCTCAAGGTTCATGAAATGGAAATCGTCGCCTTCCTGGTAGAGGAACTGCATCTTGCTCTGGTTCAGGATTACCCGCTCGACGCGATCTTCGGACCGGAAACGGTTCTCGGTTTGCGAGCCGGTCTTCACGTTGCGCAGCTTGGTCTGCACCATCCCGCGCCAGTTGCCCGGCGTGATATGCGTGATCGTCATGATCCGGTACAGGTCTTTGTTGTATTCGACAATCATACCCGGGCGCAGTTGCGTCGCTTGAATCAGCATTGTGTGGACACTCTCGATAAAGAACGAAGGTTAAGAGAGTAATTCTACGCAAGCCCGCAGCGCGCGGCAAGTTTTTTGCGCGCCAATCTTCCGGCGCCCCGCCCACTCAGACAGCAGCGATATGGATCTATCGCGCGGCTCGGCTCGTGCGGCTACGGCGATTGCTTGTAGCGCTCTGCCGTTTGCTTTATCTGACGTGAGAGCTTCAAGAATATGTCGCCCTCGTCGTAGATGAAGAGCACCAGAGCGCCGCCGGCTCCGACAATCAAACCCAGGATAAATGCGCCCATAGTCCCGCTCCTCCGGATACCCAGGATTATATTCAAATTCGCCCCCCGAAACCTAATGGGAAGGGGAAGCACTTTATTAAATGTGAAACCCACCGTGGGTTTCACACTTCCCTGGGCAGGGGTGACCCCTGCACCCGGTAACGAATCGAAAAATCCGCGCGGCGCGTCTTTTTCTCTCAGGCGTAATACTGGCCAGTGTTAAGGCCGTGCTCCGTTGTCGCGCGCGGGCGGGGCTGACCCCTGCGGTCATCTCTGCCATCGCGTAGTCGTGAAAAGATGCGCTGCGCAGATTTTCACGTCTTCTCACTGCGGGTGCAGGGGCCGCAGCCCCTGCCGCCCACCGCGCAGGTGATTCTTCCTTCATGTCTCCGCCAACGGAGCGCGGCCTTAATACTGGGTGCAGGGGTCACCCCTGGCCGTGGCGACGGCAGCGCAGTATTAAGCCGTTGGCAGGGGCCGCGCCCGCCAACGGCGGGCGGCCTTAACATTGGGTGCAGGGGTCACCCCTGCTATCGTGATTTTGTAGTGGCACATCTCGAAACAACCGATCGTCCAAGCGCGCCCGCAACCGCCGAGGCGCCCTTCGACTCCGCTTACGATGCGGTCATAAGCGCGGCGGGCGTGCTCGTCCTCGACGGCCGAATCGTCGTGCGCGTGACCGGCGACGATCGCGTTTCGTTCTTCCATGGCATGTGCACCGCCGACGTAAAGGGCGCCAAGCCCGGTTCCATCCTGCCCGCGCTGTTTCTGACCGAGCACGCGCACGTGATCGCCGATGCGTTCATCTGGGTGACCGGCGATGCGCTCGTGCTCGATATCGACTCCGATGCGTGGACGCGCACGCGGGCGCATCTTGAGCGCCTGCTGGTCGCCGACGATGTCGAATTCGCAGACGCCGGCCAGCTTGCCCTGATCGACGTCGAGGGACCTGCCGCCCTCGACGCTGCGTGCTCTGCGCAAGCTGCTGCGTCCCTGCCTCCTTGGCGCTTCATCGAAGCCGGCGGCTCGCTGATCGGCAACCTGCCTCGTTACGGCGGACCCGCTGTATCTGTAATCGCTTCGCGCGATTCGATTGATTCGACCATCGCCACCATACTTGCAAAAGCGCCGCATTCGCGCCGCATCGATTCGAGCCCGCTCGAAACTATCCGCGTCGAGAACGGCATCGCACTCATCGGTGTCGATACCACTGACAAGACGATCGCACTCGAGGCGCGGCTCGATCGTGCAATCTCGTTCTCCAAAGGATGCTACCTCGGGCAGGAAACTATCGAGCGGGCGACCGCACGCGGCGGTTTGAAAAAACGGATGTTCGGACTTAAGTTCAGTGATGCGCATGTGCCGCCCGTCGGCGCGGCTGTCAGTCTGGCCGGGATCGAAGTCGGCCGTGTGACCAGTGTGGTGCGCTCGCCGCGATTTGGCGCGATCGGGCTTGCGATTTTGCACCGCAGCGCATGGACGCCCGGGGTTGAGTTGAAGATTGGCGGGGACGGCGCCGCGATCGTAACTGATTTGCCGTTCGCGCAGAGTTAAAGAGTTGAAGCGATACTTTAAGTTCACTATGCGGGCCCGCACGGCCCCGGTTCAAGGAGTGGATTGCGATGGCTAACGTGCTCGGTAAGCGTTACATATGCGAAAAGTGCGGCACTGAGGTGCTCTGCAACAAGGCTGGCGCCGGCGGCGTCGTGTGTTGCGATGGCGAGATGAAGATCAAGGAAGCCAAGCCGCTTCCAAGTTCCGACTAGAACGTCCGTACGCCGCCGCGCTCGGTCGCAGGCGGCGAAGGCATGCGTTCCAAAGTGCTAGTCGCGCCCGCGAAAGCCGACCTGGTTCTTCACGAGGGTCTGGTTCTCGGCCACCCCGGGATCGACTCGGTTGCCATCTCTGGCGGGTTGATCGCCGCGCACGGTCCGTTTGCGGAACTGAAGCCGCTGGTCGGTCCGCGAACTCATCTGATCAAGCTCGCGGGCCGCGCCGTCGCTCCCGGCTTTATCGATTCGCACCTCCATTTCCTGGAAGCTGCTGCCGTTGCCACCGGAATCTCGGTTCAGCGATGCCGCACGGTTGGCGATCTGCTCGGCGATCTGCGGCTTGCCGCCGGCAAGACTCCGCCCGGCAACTGGCTGCGCGCGTTCGGATGCGACGAAGCGCTGATGCTCGAAAAGCGCGGCCCCACGCGCGCCGAGCTCGATCAGTCGCTGCCCAAGAATCCGATCCGCTTGCGCCATCAGACGTTGCACGCGACCTGGCTCAACTCGCGCGCCATCGCGCTGCTCGGCCTCGAGGCTCCCGGCTTCACTCCGCCGCTGGGCGCCAACCTGATTCGCGACGCCGCCGGCAAGCTCACCGGCCTCGTAGTCGGGATGGAAACGTGGCTGTCGAATCATCTCCCGCTCGTGACCGCCGCGGAATCGGAATCACGCGCGCGCATCATGAGCCGCGAACTGGCCGCCGCCGGGGTGACGACGTTCACCGACGCAACCACGCGCAACGGCCCCGTCGAAGTCGAACTGTTCGCCAAGCTGGCGGATTCGGGCGCGATATGCCAACGCGTCGGCGTGATGATCGGCGGGCAGCATCTCGACGCCGTCGATCGATGCGAACAACTTGCCCGCGCCGCTGGAATCGGGTTGTCCGCCGTCAAGTTCATGCCCGGCTATCAGTACGACCCTGCCGGCCTCGCGCGCCCCGTGCGTCACGCGCTCGACCGCGGACTCGATTGCGCCTTTCATGCGACCGAAATCGAAGAGTTGGAAGAGGCAGTCGCCGCGATCGAAGCCGCCAAGGCGGGTTTCTCCGGCGAACGCGCCATCCCGCGGTTTCGCATCGAACACGGCGGGCTGATTACGCCCAACTACATAGACCGGCTCATGGCGCTCGGCGTGTGGGTCGTCACCAACCCCGGCTTCATCCACTACCGCGGTCCCAAGTACGCCGCGGAGCCCGGCCTCGTCGCGCATCTCTACCGCGCGCGAAGTCTCAAGGCCGCTGGTGTTCATCTGGTCGGCGCCACCGACGCCCCGGTCACACCCGCCAAGCCCCTCGCCGCGATTGCGGCCGCGGTTTCTCGCACCACCCTCGACGGCGTCGAGCTCGCACCCGCCGAAGCACTCCCCGTCCCCGAAGCCTTCGCGCTTTTCACGATCGACGCTGCGCGCCTGGCCCGGCTCGAGGCCGGCGCCATCGAGCCCGGCCGTCTTGCCGATCTCATCGTGTTGCCGCGCGACCCGTTTTCGCTCAAGCCCGCCGATCTGATGAACCTCGCCGTCGATATAACAATCGTCGGCGGCCGCGTGGTTTACGAGCGCGGCCGTCCCGCCATCGCCAGCAGCGACAGCGCCGACCTGCGTTCCGGCTGATGTCATCGAGCGGCTCGAGCGCGGTTCTCTACAGCAAGCGCGGGCCCGTCGCGTGGGTCACGCTCAATCGTCCCGATCAATTCAACGCTTACAACATGGCGATGCGCGACGATCTGTTTCAGGTCCTCGCCGCCATCCACGACGATCGCGACGTTCGCGCGATGGTCTTGCGGGGCGCCGGTCAGGCCTTCTCGACCGGTGGCGATCTTGCCGAGTTCGGGATGGCGCCCTCGCCGATCGTCGCGCGATGGGCCCGCTTTCGCCGCGACGTGTGGGGGATGCTCCGCGCGCTGCCCGTCCCGACCATCGCGGCCATCCACGGGCACACGGTCGGCGGTGGACTCGAGATGGCGCTGTTGTGCGACCTCGCCATCGCCGCCGACGACACCCGCCTTTGCCTGCCCGAGACTGGCGCCGGCATGATTCCCGGCGTCGCCGGCACCCAAACTGCCGCGCGCCGGCTCGGCCTGGGCCGGGCGCTTGACCTTTGCCTCACCGGCCGTTGGATTGACGCCCAAAACGCGTTACTTGTAGGTTTGGTTACCGAAGTAGTTCCCTTGGCGGATTTGGATCGCCACGCTTTGTCGATCGCCCGCGCCTTTGGACGCGTCGCCCGCGAGCGGTCCGCGATACTAAAGCTGGCGGTCTGGGGAGGCCTCGATTTGCCGCTTCGACAGGGACTCGAACTCGAACGCCGGCTTTGGAAACGGCTCGCGCTGATCGAAATCGACCGCAGCACCGCGCCCGTCCGCGGCGGAAAAAATGCCAATATTTGATTTGCGTCTACCCTGGAGGAATCGCGCGCTGTGAACACGGTTAACTTCGTCACGATCCCGTCGTCGATCGTGCCCGACCAGGAGATCCTGGTCTTCGGCGCGCGACGCCTTACCTACGCGGATCTGAACGACCAGATCGCGCGCCTGTGCGCGGTCTTCAAACAGTTCGGTTTGGCGCACGGCGACGTCGTTGCCCTGCTCGACACCAATTCCGATCTCTACATCGAATGCTACTACGCTGCCGCCAAGGCCGGGCTCATATTCCTGCCGCTCAACTATCGCGCCAAGGATGCCGAGCTCGAATACATGATCAACACCGCACAGGCGAAGGCGTTGCTCGTCGGCGATCGCTACCTCGAACTGATAAACAAAATTCAGTCCCGGCTCAGCGCGAGCACGATTATCGCGATCGGCGACGCTGCCCGTGGATTGCCGCGGCTCGCCGATCTGATCGCCAGGACTGCGCCCGATGAATCCGAAGCTGAAGTCGAAGACGAGGATATTTCGATCCTGATGTACACCAGCGGCACCACCTCGCTGCCCAAGGGTGTGCAGTTGCGCTTTCGCGATTTCACCGCCTACGTGACCGCCAACGTCGAGATGGCCGACGGCACCGATCGCGGCGCCTCGCTGGTGTGCGTGCCGTTTTATCACATCGCCGGAACCACCTCGTACATGACCAACATCTGGACCGGCCGCAAGCTGATCGTGATGGCGCAATTCGACGCCCGCGCGTGGCTCGATCTCGTCCAGCGCGAGCGCGTCACGCATGCCTTCGTCGTGCCCACGATGATGAAGCAGATCATCGACGAGCCGTCATTTGCGAACTCCGATCTCTCCAGCCTGACCAACCTCGCCTACGGCGGCGCGGCGATGCCGGTGCAGGTAATTCGCCGCGCGATTGAAGTCTTCCCCAAAAAAGTCGGCTTCGTGAACGCATACGGACAGACTGAAACGACTTCATCGCTGACCGTGCTCGGCCCCGACGATCATAGAATCGAGGGCACGCCCGAGCAGATCGAGCTCAAACTCAAACGCCTCAATTCGGTAGGCTTGCCGCTCCCCGATGTCGAGATTCGCGTCCGCGACGAGGACGGCAACTTCCTCCCCGCCGGCCAGGTCGGCGAAATAATCATCCGCACCCCGCGAATCATGAAGGGCTACGCTGGCCGCGACGACAACGCGCGATTGCTCGACGGATGGCGCGCCACGGGCGATCTCGGATGGCTCGACAGCGGCGGCTACGTCTTCTTCGCCGGCCGCAAGGACGACATGATCATCCGCGGCGGCGAAAATATTGCTCCCGCGGAAATCGAGACCGTCCTCATGAGCCATCCGGCCGTCGATGAATGCGCCGTTATCGGCGTGCCCTCCGTCGAATGGGGGCAGACCGTCAAGGCCTTCGTCGTCGTGCGCAAGGGAAAGACCGTGACCGAGCAGGAGCTCACCGAGTACTGCCGCTCGCGGCTGGCCAGCTTCAAGCGTCCCGAGCGTATCGAGTTCATCGACACGATGCCCAAAAATCCGCTCGGCAAAATCCTGCGCAAAGATCTGCGCGCGCCCGCGGGAGGCGTCTGACGCCGCGCCCCGCTAAAAAAACCCGAACCCGCGCCGCGCGCCACCCTGCCGCCGGCGTTATCGACGTTGCCTTCGCGAGCGGATGCGTCAGCGCGACGCTTCGCTACGCCGGGCCGCGCGCCCGGCTCACGCCCGCGATGGCAGTGCGGATGCTCGAGCTGATCGAGCACGTCGAGGATGACGACGCCGCCCGCATGCTCGCCATCACCGGCGCCGGCTCCGTGTTCTGCACCGGTTTCGACACCGGCGTGGATCCGCGCCTGGTCGAATCGCTCGCGGTGCTCTCCAAGCCCACCGTGGCGATCATCAACGGCGACGCATTCGATGAAGGATTGGAACTTGCCATGGCCGCCGACATTCGAGCCGCCATTTCGTCGGCTCGATTCGCGATCACGCAGATGAAACGCGGCGCGATGCCCCACTTCGGCGCGACCCAGCGACTCCCGCGGCTCGTCGGCGCCGGCAACGCTCTGCGCATGATGCTCACTGGGACGGCTCTGGGAGCCGGCGAGGCAATGCGCAGCGGCCTCGTCACTTATCTCGCCGACAGCCGGATCGAGCTCGCCGCCTTAAGCGGCCGCGTCGCCGAGGCGATCCTGAGCCGCGCCCCTCTCGCCGCGCGGCTGGTCAAGGACGCCGTACTCAAGGGTTACGACATGACATTGGAGCAGGGCATAAGGCTTGAGGAGGATCTATACGCCCTGCTACAAACGACTGCCGACCGCGCCGAAGGCGTGCGCGCCTTCCTCGAGAAGCGCAAACCGCTGTTCAGAGGCGCGTGAATGTTCGGCGCAAATTTTTAAGAAAAAATCGTCCGAAAGGATCAGGATCCACGAATGGCAAATCAGCTCGGCAAAGTTTACATCTGCGGCAATTGCAAATCCCAGGTTATCGTCACCAAGGGCGGCGCCGGACAACTCAAGTGCTGCGGCCTTCCAATGGAACAAAAAAAGTAGCGGTCGCGCTGCGTCGTTCGAGCGTTATCGCGACAACGAAATGAGGCCCTACAGATGTTCTATGCGATCGTAGTCGGAATAATCGCGGGATGGCTGGCCGGCAAGCTGATCCGCGGCGAAGGCTTCGGATTGATCGGCGACCTCATACTAGGCCTGCTCGGTGGCCTCGTCGGCGGATGGATCTTCGGCGCACTCGGCGTTCCGGGACCCAGCGGCATGATCGGTGCGATCGTCGTCGCGACCATCGGCGCCGTCATCCTGGTCTGGATCTCGCACGTGATTCGCGAGGCCTGACTAAACTCCGCGCGCGCCGGCTCTCACCCGATCGCCCGGATGCGCAAGCCCTCGGCCTGCGTCCGAATCGGCTCGGGCAACTTCACTTCGTGCGCGTCGATCCAGTTGGTCTCGAGCCGATAGAACTCCCGCGCCGGTTCGTAGAACAGGTGGATAACCACGTCGTCGTAGTCGAGCACCACCCAGTGCGCATGATGCATCCCTTCGACCGCCAGCGCCCGCTCTCCCGCCTTGCCCATCGCCTCCTCGATCCCGCGCGCGATCGCCTGCACCTGCACGTCGGAGCGCCCGGTCGCCACCAGAAAATAATCCGCGACTGACTTCAGATGCTCGACATCGAGCACCACCAGGTCGTAGGCCTTTTTTTCCAGCGCCGCTTCGGCGGCGGCGTATGCCTTCTTCAGCGCCGTCAAGAAATGTGTCCGCGACGCGGCAACTTACTCGCCGCTGGTGGCTGGTTCGATCGGAATGAACGCGAAAGTTTAAGCAGAGCGATCCTCAATAGAGCGCGTGGTACTGGATGTAATCGACGACGTCGATCGGCACCAGGTACCTGATCGATTCACCGTGTTGCAGTTTGCCGCGAATTTCAGTCGCTGAAATGGGTAGGAACGTGGTTTCGACGAAAGATAGCGTTTGTCCGCTCGAATGCACGTAGTGATCGTCTGCCTGAGTGTAGCCAAATCGTTTGAGCGCGGCAACTGAAATTCGCGGCGGACCCGACTCGCCTTCGGTTAACCTTGTATGAACGGCAAAGTTGCACAGGCGCGCCAGTTCGTCCGGCTCCTTCCACGATTCCAGCTCGGCAAACTGATCCGCGCCCATCAGCAGGTACAGCGTCGCCGGCTGGCGCAGCGTCGCCAGGAAGTAGCGCACCGTGTCGATCGTGTACGAGTGCCCGCCCCGCCGAATCTCCACATCCGACGCCATGAAATGCCGGTTGCCCTTGGTCGCCAGCCGAACCATCGCGAGCCGATGCTCCGCGGGCGCCAATTCGCTCTTCGCCTTGTGCGGCGGCGACGCGGCCGGAATGAAATATACCAGGTCGAGCTGGATTGCCTCGCGGACTTCTTCGGCCGCGCGCAGATGCCCGAGATGAATCGGATTGAAAGTGCCGCCGAACAATCCTACCCGCATGCGATTTCAGCTTCGCGGCTCAGGCGCGAACTTGTCCGGTCCCGCCAACGACGTACTTGTAAGTGGTCAACTCGTTGAGTCCCATCGGCCCGCGCGCGTGCAGCCGATTGGTCGAGATTCCGGTCTCGGCGCCGAATCCGAATTCGAAACCGTCGGTGAAACGCGTTGACGCATTGACGTAAACCGTAGCCGAATCGACCTCGCGTTCAAAGCGCGCCGACGCTTCCGCATCGCCGGTGACGATCGCGTCCGCAAGATGAGACCCGTGACGCGCGATAAACGCAATCGCCTCGTCAAGCGAATCCACCACTTTCACCGCCAGTATCAGCTCGAGATATTCCGTGTCCCAATCTTCGTCCGTCGCCGCGCGCGCCGCGGGGACGATTTCTCGCGTGCGCTCATCGCCGCGAATTTCGACGCCGGCCGCCGTCATGCGCGCGGCGAGCGCGGGAATAAATTTCTCCGCGACCCCGCGATGCACCAGCAGCGTCTCCATCGAATTGCAGACCGACGGCCGCGAGCATTTCGCGTTCATGCAGATTTCCTCAGCCATCTTCAGATCGGCCGCGGAATCGACGTAGGTGTGGCAGATACCGTCAAAATGCGGCAGCAGCGCAACCGCCGAGCCTTCCAGCGCCTCCTTCAACGACTTGCCGCCGCGCGGGATTATCAGGTCGATCAACTCGCGGCTGCGCTTCATTGT
>Ga0074046_10002285_pt1 | contig 16670 bp, 11 predicted proteins | sample BogForMeECP23OM3_FD_94441 | JGI IMG/M metagenome (GOLD analysis project Ga0074046, IMG submission 94441) | Bog forest soil microbial communities from Calvert Island, British Columbia, Canada - Bog Forest MetaG ECP23OM3 | ecosystem: Environmental > Terrestrial > Soil > Wetlands ...
CCGTAACGCGCGACGGACCTCACCATTGTCGCATGGTGTCGCGCGCTATCAGGGGAGACAAGCTCAGGTCCGTCGAGCGGAATCGTATCGTGAAGCATCAAGACCGGCTTGACGTCGCGACGCCTGTCCAACCAGGCCAAGAATTGCGGTATCGCAAGGGTGTAGTGCCCAACATTGAAGTAAATGGCGTTCTTGGGCACGCTGGCGATCGCCGATCGCCCGATTGAAAATCCCGCGGCCGCAAGCAGCGAGGCCATGCGCTGTCCTCTGCGGAGGCCGCCGAGGGCGTTTCTCGGGCTGCTCGGTCCGTTGCTTCCGCGGCCCGCGATCGCGCCGACGAGATTTTGATAGGCGAGATCGTTGGCCGGCTCAGTGGTTTCCGCCCAAAGCTCCTCCAGGCGCGCAAGACCTCGCTGCACCCGGTCCGCCTCATAAACCCGCATGCCCCAGGGGGTGGGGAGGATTCCAAAGAAATTACGGCGCGAGTCTTGCGAAAAATGACGCGCCAGCAGGAAATCGACGCGGTCGATGCCTCGCGGCGTAGCGAACAGCGGACCGACGAAGGTTCGCGTCAGATCGTAGACGAGCGGACGTCCTCCCATGGCGCTCACGCCGACGCTGACTGCCGGCTCGCTTGGGTCAAATCGACGCCCTTCTCCTCTAGCGCGGTCATCAAGGGCGCGATGTCGCCCCACTCGGTCTTGTCGAGATGGCGCTTCGCCAAGCCTTCGGCGACATCGAGTTTCGGATCGTCCTGCTCTCTCGCCGACAACAGATATTCGGCAAGTTCCCAGACATTGAAGCCTCCAGGGGAGCTTCCGAGAGGAGCGTCCATCGCGAAGCGGGTCTCGAGGCTCAGCATCAGCTCGACCGCCATCAGGGAATCGACCCCGATCTCCATCAAGGGCTTCGTCTTGCTGACGTCGTCGCGCGGGAGTCGAAGTATGCGGGCGATCTCCTCGACCAGGATATCGGCGACGGCGCGGCGGGCCTGGTCCGGGCCCAATCTCGCAGCGAGAGTCCTGAGATCGACGACGCTCTCGGACGTAAGGTCGGAAGCGTTGGGGTCGCCGGCGAGCCGGTCGTAGCTTGGCGAGCTCAACAGGGGCAGATGAGCGCGAGCCGCCGACCAGTTCATGTCCGCGATGGCGACCACCGCGTCGCCGGCCGGGCCGCCTTCAAGAGATAGCGCCTGCGCCATCAGATCGAGCGCCGCCCGAGCCCCCATCGGCTTGACGCCGGCGCGGCGCGCCAGGGCTTCGCGGGTCGCGCCGTGACGAGCAAGCACGCCGACGTCGCCGATCGCTCCCCATGAAACCGCGAGCGCCGGCAGTCCTGCCGAACGGCGTTGGCGCGCCAATCCCTCGAGGAACCCGTTGGCAGCCACATAGGCCCCTTGCCCGGGATTGCCGATCGCCGTGGTCGCCGACGAAAACAGGACGAAATAGTCAAGCGTGAGGCTGCGCGTCAATTTGTGGAGATTTTCCGCCCCTGTAATTTTTGGCCGCAACACGTTGAGAAGCCGCGCCTCGTCCAGATTGGCCGCGATTGCGTCGTCGAGCACCATGGCGGCGTGCATCACGCCGGCAAGCGGCGGCATCGTCTGCTCGAGATCGGCGAGAAGTCGTTCAGTCGCACGTCGGTCCGCCACATCGAGCGAGGCGACGTGGACCTGCGCTCCGCGGCTCCGGAGGGCTGCGACCGCTTCGCGCGCCGATTGGCTCGAGGCGCCGGAGCGGCCGACGAGTGCCACATGACGGGCGCCGCGCTCGACCAGCCATTCGGCCGCGGCAAGGCCGAACCCGCCGAGTCCCCCAGTGACGAAGTGCGTGCGGTCAGGGTCGACCTCGAACGGACGCCGGCTCCTCTTCGAGTGGGACGCGACCGTTTGAGCCGGCGGACGTATGAGGATCTTTCCGATATGTCCGGACTGTTGCATGAGCCGCATCGCTTCGACGGCTTCGTCGTAATTGAAGACGCTATAGGGCAGCGGCGCGAAGTCGCCCGAGGCGAACAACGCCAGCACGTCGGCGAACAATCGCCGAGAGACGTCCGGGCGCGATGCGAGCAACTGGTCGAGGTCGACGCCGAAGTAACTGAGATTGCGGCGGAATGGCCGCAATCCGATCGGCGTATTGGCGAGATAGTCGCGCTTGCCGAGTTCGATGAATCGGCCGAACGGCTGCAGCAGGCCGAGACTGCGCTCGATCGCCTCCCCGGCGAGCGAATTGAGGACCACCGAAACGCCGCGACCCCCGGTCGCTCGCATGACGTCGTCGACGAAGGAGCCGGAGCGTGAGTCGAACGCGTGCTCAGCGCCGAAGGCGCGCGTCAGCGCGCGTTTCTCCGGCGATCCCGCCGTGACGATCGCGCGGGCTCCTCGCTAGCGGGCGATCTGCAGCGCCGCCAGGCCCACCCCGCCGGCGCCGCCGTGGATAAGGACCCACTCATCCCGCTTCAAATCGGCGCAACAGATCAGGGAATAGTAGGCCGTCAGGAAGGCGACCGGCACGGTGGCCGCGCTTTCGCAAGGAAGGCTCTCGGGGACCTTGGCGACATGCTCGACGTCAACGACGACATGAGTGGCAAACGCCCCGCCGCACAATCCGACCACCGCGTCGCCGACCTTCAGGTGGTCGACCGAAGAGCCAACCCGGCTCACGCGCCCGGAGAACTCGAGTCCAAGCGTCGGGCCGGCGAATCCGTCCTCCAGCATTTCATCGGGAAGGATCGAGAGCGCCCACATGACGTCGCGGAAATTCAGTCCCGTGGCTGCGACTTCGAGTTCGATTTCATTCGCTCCCGGCGCCGCGCGTCCGACCGATTTCCAGCCGATCCGGTCCAGGCCTCCCTCCGGGCTCTTTTCGAGCCGGCTTGCGAGGCCGTCGCAGGTTTCGACCTGATTCGTCGCGCTATCGGGCGTTGCGTAGCGCAGCACCCGGACGCTCTCGCGGTCGATCGCAATATCGGTTTCGAGCGCGTCCGACAGCACAACGGCCGCCAGCCGCTCCGCCACAGCCGTCGTAGTATTGGAGATTTCGACGCGCCGAAAATCGATACCTGGAAATTCGTTGGCGAGGGTTCTGACGAAGCTCAGAATCGCCTCGGCGACCGGGCGGTCCGAAGCCGGAACGACCACGAACAGTTTTGCCTTGGCGTGGCCGAGGCAGCCTGCGATATCGCGCAACGCAAGGCAATGGGAGGCGACCCGAACGGCGCCGTCCCCCTCCGGGACGCCCGCGACCCAAACGTAGGAGCCTGCCCGTTGCGTCGACAGCGCGGCCGGGTCGACAAACCGACAGGACGTCCCCAGCGCCTTGATCGCATCGAACAACGCCAACAGAGAACCGTCGGAATTCGCGCTGTTGCAGAGCAGCGCGACACCCGCCGACGACCCTGGCCGCTCTGATCGGCCCGTCGACTTGGCGCTCAACGCGACGGCGTGGTCGGCGCCCGTATCAATGAGCCGCGCGTCGACCTGCACAAATCCGGCGCGTGAGCATTCCGACGCCCAGCCGGAGGCGCTCAACCTCAGCTCTCGTTGATCGCCGTCATCGCTTTCCGCCAGACCCACAGCGAGGTCGCGAAAAAGCGAGGGGATGGGCTCGACCGCCATGATCATCGCGTCCGCCTCGCATTTTTCGGCGAGGCGGCCGAAGGCGCCCCTGAACGCCGCCAAACGCGAGAGGCCGCCGGCGCTGACGATGAGATCGAAACTGCGGTCAGGGAGCGTGTCGAGATCACCGCAGAACGACACGTCCGTCCCCTCGCCGTGCTTCAGGCGCGCTCGCTCGAGACGAGGCGGATCGAGATCAAAAACGGTGACTCGCGCGCCGCATCCCGCGGCGAACCGCAGAGTTTCGGAGGTCGCGGGACCAACTCCGATCTGGAGCACGCGCAAGGCGAAGCCGGACGCTTCTGGACGACGGATCCTGGAGAGCCGAACGCCAAGCGCGCGGGCCGCGGCGACGACCGAAGGCGAACGCAACTCGTAAGCCTCCACGGCGCCTTCCGTCGGAGGAGTCAGCTCTGCGCCCTCCTTGCCGAAGTCACGCAGCAACGCCCCGACGCTCGCGGCGAGCAGCAGCTCGGGCGCGCGTTCGGGATGTTGGGCCGCAAGGGAGGCGAAGACGTCCTGAGCCGCAGGGAGCGCCTCTTCGCTCAGCTGGAGGACCCGGCCCGAGCGTTGAACAAGCCCGCTCTTCTCCAGTCCGTCGAGCGTCGACTGCAGCCACCGACGTCGGCCCGGCGGCAACCGCCCTTGCGCTGCCAGGGCGTCGACATCGAGATCTCCGCCGTTCGCCAGCTGATGCGCCAGATGATAGGACGCGACGGTGGCCCATGCTTCAATCAGGAGAGCCGCGGGCGGCAGTTGAGCCGCAGCGCGCGGCTCCCTCGCCCGGCTTGCGCGGAAATCGGCCAAACGCGCGCTCGGCGCGTGCTCCCTTGTCGACGGGATCCAGGTCCGGACCAGGCCGAATTGCTGAAGTTTCGGAGCGGACCTGACGCGAACGCTCTGATAGCGTGCGCCGCGAAGCGTCGCGGCCAGGTTGCCTTCGCCATCGAACAGATCGAAATCAGCCAGGATGACCCTGTCGTCGCGTCGCTTGACCTGGATCGTCGCGCGCGAGACACGAGCGCCGGGCAAAAAGAGCCGCGTCTCCTCGAACCTGACCGGCAGATAGGCGCCGCCTTCGTTTTCCCGTTCCGCGAACAGGAGAATGAGGCCATGAAAGCAGGAATCGAGTCGAGCTGGATCAAGTCCGAACCGAGCGTCGCCATCGTCGGCGTTCAGCTCGACCTGGATGGTCCCGTCCTCTGCAGCGTTCGCTCGGGCGAGACGACGGAAGGCGGGTCCGAATTCGAGACCCGAGGCAAGGGCTCTCGCGTAGATCTCGGAGGCCTCCACACCGGTCTGGATCACGTCGGGCCGCTGAATGAGCGGGACAGGTCCCGGCTTCTGGATAATCTTTCCGCGAGCGTGGATCGCGTACGCCGTCTTGCTGAGGCGCGGACGACTCATGATCTCCACGGTCGCCGTCGACGACGAGACCCGGCAGAGGATTTCGCGCGACCCGTCCGGCGTGAAGATCATCGGCTGCAGGATCTCGAAGCCGCTCAGCGAAAATTCCGCGCCCACCCAGTCGCGCCCGACCGCCAGTCCCATTTCGACGAACGCGGCGCCCGGCAACAGAGTCTGTCCGTCGACCTGGTGGTCGGCCAACGCAGGTTCGAGCTCGGGATCGAGCGTGGCGCGCCACTCGAGGGCGGCGTCGTTGTCGCGCGCCCCGATGAGCGGGTGACGAGGCCGCAAGCTCAGTAGGCCGGTCGACTCGCTCGTTTCGGGCAACCGAAATTCGGTCCGGCGCCATGGATAGGCGGGGAGGTCGACGCCCGCTCCCGGATCCGGGCCGAAAGCCCACGACAAGCTCATTTCCGCGCCCGCGGCGAGCAGTCGCATCGACGCCGATTCGAACGGATCGCCATTGGTCTTGTCCGATTTATCGTCGAGCACGCAATCGACGAATGCGGACGCGCCGAGGTGCGCCGTCACGTCGCGAATATGGGTTTTCAGGCTAGGACGGGGCCCGATCTCCAAGAAAACCCTCTTGCCCAGTCGCACCGCCCGTTCGACGCCTTCCTGAAACAGGACCGTGTCACGTACATTGCGCCACCAGTACGCCGCGTCGGCGGCGGTTCCGGGAAGAAGGCCGTCGGTTATGGTCGACAGGAACGGCACGACGCCGGCCGACGGCGTCAGCCCTGCAAGGCTTTCGAGCAGCGGTTTCCTCACTGGCTCCATAAGTTCGGTGTGGAACGCATAGGCGAGGTCGAGCCGCCGCTGCCGCAGCTTGTGCGCCGGGGCAAGCCGAGCCAGCCGGTCCAACGCCTCCGGGGGCCCTGCAACAGCGAGGCAATGATGGGAGTTGTGCGCCGCGACCGACAGGCCCGGAATCTGCGCGACGAGGCTGGTCGCGGCGTCGCGCGCGCCGAATATCACCGCCATTCCGCCGGAGTTCTCGGTCGCTTCCTGGAACCGGCTGCGGTTGTAGATCAGGCGAACGGCGTCCGAGAGTCGCAGAACGCCGGCCGCCTCGGCGGCGGCGACCTCGCCGACGCTGTGGCCCATCGTCATCGACGGGCGTATTCCAACCTCGGCAAGCGCGCGCACGCTCGCCGACTGGATCGCAAACATCATCGGTTGCGCGATATGCGTGTGCGCAAGGTCGGTCTTGAGATTTGGCGACGCCAACTCCTCGGTCAGCGACCAGCCGGACAGCGGCGCGAAGTGCGAGTCGATCTCGGCCAGCGCGTCCCGGAACACCGCATTGCAGCGATAGGCGGCCCGCCCCATGCCCGACCATTGCGAGCCGTTGCCCGAGAAGACAAAGACAATCGATCCGTGGCCTTCGGTCGCGGTCCCGCGGACCGCGGCGCCGTCGGCTTGTCCTGACTGAGCAAATCGCGAAAGCGTCGACGTTATCTCCCTTGCATCGTCCGCGCGCACCACCAGGCGCTCGCGCATGCGCTCCCGACGATGATCCGTGGCGGCCACGATTCTGCGGCCTTCCCAATCGCCAGCGTCGTCGAGCCGTCGCGCATAATCATCGGCGAGCGCCCGCAGGGCGGCGTCGGTCTGGGCCGACAGCATAAGAAACCGCGGCTCGGGCTCGGCGCCCGGTTGGGCGCTCGGCGGATCAGCGATCACCACATGGGCGCTCGTCCCGCCGAACCCGAAAGAGCTCACTCCCGCGAAACGCGGCTCTCGTGCTCGCGGCAAAGGCGTCGCCTTCCCGGTGACGACCAGATTGAGGCCCGTAAAGTCGATGTTCGGGTTTGGGTTTTCAAAATGAAGCGAGCTCGGCGCCTCGTCGTGCTCGAGCGCAAGCATCGCCTTCAAAAGGCCGGCAAGCCCCGAAACGGGTTCGGTGTGTCCGATGTTGGTCTTGACCGACCCGATCGGCAAAGGACACGTGCGGGCGTGCCCGAGCACCTTGCCGAGCGCGGACGCTTCCACCGGATCGCCCGCTCGCGTTCCCGTTCCGTGAGCCTCGACATAGGCCACCGAATCCGCCGCGACCCCGGCCCTGTCGTAGACGGCGCGCAGAAGCTCGATTTGTCCCTGCTCGGCAGGCAGGGAGATGCCGCTCGTACGCCCGTCCGAATTGACGCCGCTGCCGCAGATGACCGCATGGATCCTGTCGCCGTCCGCCACCGCCCGCTTGAGCGTTTTCAGGACGAGGACGACGCCGCCCTCGGCGCGGACGTAGCCGTCGGCTTCGGCGGCGAATGCACGGCAAAGCCCGGTCGGCGAAAGCATGGTCGCCTGGGAGAAGCTGATGAATTGGAAGGGGCTCGCCAGGATGTTCACGCCGCCGACCAGCGCGGCGTCGATTTCGCCGCGAGCGAGCGCATGGCCCGCCTCGTAAAGAGCAACGAGCGACGAGGAACATGCCGTGTCGAGGGCCATGCTCGGCCCACGCAGATCGAAAACGTAGGAAAGCCGGTTCGCTACGATCGATAAAGTGTTGCCGGTGGCGTAATAGGCGTCGCCGACGGCCGGGTCGTGCAGGCCAATGGTCGAATAGTCGAGCGCGGATGCGCCGACATAGACGCCGGTCTGGGTTCCCGCCAGCTTGGAGACGGCGAAGCCGGCATCCTCGCACGCCTCGAAAGCGAGCTCCAGCAGGAGTCGCTGCTGCGGATCCATTTGCTGGGCTTCGCGCGGGGAGACGCGAAAAACCGTGGGATCAAATCCCCAGATGTCAGGCAGGACTCCGGCCGCCCATGTGTAACTGCGGCCCGGTTCTCGGCCGCCAGGGCGCCCGTGGCGAGAAAGCGGCCAGCGGTCGGCGGGGATCGTCGACACCGCGCAGCCGCCGGAGCGAAGCAAGGCCCAAAAGTCGGCGACGTTCGGCGCTCCGGGAAGTCGGCATGCGCGACCGACAACCGCGATCCGTCCGCTATCTAGAGCAAAAGCTCGCCCCAATGCCACCCCCAGTAACTAAGGCGAATATTGGACTTCGTGACCGCGCGGGCGGCCGCAACGGAGCCGGACGAGCAGTCGCGAGGGTGTGCCTCGCCCTCTTTTGACCGTAGTTCCACGGCTCTGTCAACCGAGTGACCAAGCGCCCACTACGTAGGGATTGCGTTAAAAACGTGCGTTAACTCCCTGCAAACAAGTTTCCTCGATAAGAGAACCTCTGACAACGATTTGCTTACGTGAAAAACTTAGTTGTAATTGCTAGCAAACACAGGGGCCTCGATTGGTGTCTCAGCGTGGCCAAGGCGACGAATAGTCGATGCAGTTTGGTCGGGCGAACCGGCGGATGCGCGATAGCTCGCTGGCGACAAGACCGGACGGCCGCTCGATGAACGTCGAAATTATGGTGGAAAAAGCGTCACACTCGGGTGGCGCCAAGCCGGGCGCCGTGGGGCCGCGGATAGCCAATAGCGTCCGCAATCTGATACAGACCGGCTGAAATTGAGGCGAGGAATGCGGCGACCAAGTAGATCAGGACTGTTCACCTCACTTTACACCCTGGCCGCTCTGACCCTTGCCGGTTGCTCGACGTTGCCCGATTCGGGGCCGAGCGCGTCGGACGTGGGGTCGCGGCAGGTCGACGCCAATCAAATCCCGCGATACATGGTCGTCAACATCGACGGATCCACGATCGATGCGCTCAGACGCAGGGGTTTTGGCAGTTTCTACTCGCAGTTCGGCGACCGCAAGATCTCGGCGGAGTCGGTGATCGGCGTCGGCGACGCGGTCACGGTGACGATTTGGGAGGCCGGACCTGGAGGCTTGTTCTCCCCGTCCGCGTCCCAGACCACGGCCGTGGTCAACGCGGTCAGCACCGGCGCCAACAGCGCATCGATCCCCGAGCAGGTCGTCGGTCGGGACGGCGGTATCACCGTGCCCTACGCCGGCCGGGTTCACGTGGCCGGAAAGACGACGCGCGCGGTCCAAAACGTCATCCAGCAGGCGCTCGAAGGCAAAGCGATCCAGCCGCAGGTTCTCGTCAACGTCACGAAGGCGGTCAGCAGCAGCGTGAACGTGAACGGCGAAGTCGTGTCCGGCGCGCGCGTTCCGCTTTCGGTCAAGGGCGATCGCGTGCTCGACGTCATCGCCGAAGCGGGCGGGGTTCACTACCCGGTCAATGAAGACTTCGTCGAACTGTCTCGGGGAGCGAAAACCGCGCGCATCCCGCTGATCACGATCGTCAACAATCCGCACGAAAACATCTATCTGCATCCGGACGATTCGATCACGATCGTCCACGATCCCCAAACCTTCATCGCCTACGGGGCGCTGGGGCAGAACGCGGAGATCCCGTTCCAGGCCGACGGAATCACCTTGGCCCAGGCGCTCTCGAAGGCCGGAGGGCTGCTCGACAGCCGCTCGGACATGCGGGGCGTTTTCATCTTTCGCTATGAGCTTGGGTCGGTGGCGCGACAGCTCGATCCGAACAATTCCTTGGTCGAGGGCAGACCTTTGACACCCGTCGTCTACCGTCTTAACCTTTCCGACCCGAACAGCCTGTTCATGGAACAGAGCTTCCGCATCGCCAATCGCGATGTCATCTATGTGTCGAACTCGCCCTCGACCGAGCTGCAGAAAGTCTTCGGGATCGTCAGCGGCGCATTTGCGCCAATCGGCGCGGGCGCGGGCGTCGTTTCGGCGGGGGCGTCGGTCGCCCGCTGACCCGCCGGCGAGAACGGTCTTTTTCGCCTGATGGTCCGCAAGCGTGTTCGCGCTGGCGATTCGAGTGCCGCGACTCCATCATAGTGAAGGCGACGAGCTCTCGGGTTTGCGCCGGCATCGTTGGTTGTGAAGCGCGCGGCCCTTCGCCCTTGGATCGCAGCGGAGGCCGCGCCGATTGTCCGGCCGCCAAAAGACCGACAATTTTGTTGACAGGATTGCGCACTTGTACTATCTTCGTTCTATGTCTCGTCCAAGGAGAGACCGAGCATGCGGTCCATCGAAGCAGTCGCGCCAGCCGCCGCTTGGAACGGATTGGTCGGCGCGCAGCGCGCCTGTCGAAGGTCGGCGGGAAGAGCCGATCGCCAGTCTCTAGAACCGCGGCGTTTCGGTCGTCTACATTGCGGCGCGGGAGCCTGACGGAAAAGCGGGCTGGCCGGCAAATGGCGCCGCAACGGCTTGAAAATCTTGAATCCGCGCCGGGAAATGGTATGGCCCGGGCAGCTTCGGAGCCCCCAATATCTGGCGCCAGCGCGCCGCCGCTGATCGTCGTGCCAGAGAATTCCCGTCGCCTCTCGCCATATGGGCAGGCTCCGAGCGACACGCAGGGCGCGCCTGTCTCGGCGGCGCCGCCGCAAGTCGCTCGGAAATGGTGCCGCGAGCGCTTGAAACAATGGAATCCGCGCCTGCGGCGCCCCACTTGCTCGCGCCCCGGCTCAAGGGCAAATTGAGGCAGCAGGCAAGCAAAGCCGGCCGAAAGCAGACGAGGATCGGATGCAGCTGATTGGAATGCTCGATTCGCCCTATGTTCGGCGCGTCGCCGTCGCGCTGATAGCGGCGAAGGTTCCGTTTTCGCACCGGCCGATTTCGCTTTTCCGGCACATGGACAAATTCTCGAAGCTCAACCCGCTCCTGAAAGCGCCGACCCTCATCACCGGAGAGGGCACGGCGCTCATGGATTCAAACGTCATTCTCGACTATCTCGCCGGCGCGTATCCGCGCATTGCGGCGCTGATGCCGACGGAGGCCTCCCGACGATTGCGCGCCTTTCGCTCGACGGGGATCGCGCTGACGGTGATGGAAAAGGCGGTGCAGAGGCACTACGAGCGCGCGCTCCGTCCGCCCGACAAGCGTCACCAACCCTGGATCGACCGGGTCATGAGCCAGCTGACCGCCGGCCTCGTGGCCCTGGACGCCGAATCGCCGACCTCAGGCTGGATCGGCGGCCAGCTCGGCCTCACCGACATCTCGGTCGCTTGCGCCTTCGGCTTCGTTGGAGGCATGCTTTCGGACATCGCCGATACGAGCCGCTTTCCGAACCTGGCCGCCTTTTGCCGGCGCGCCGAGGCGCTTCCGGCATTCCTGGCGGCCCCCGCGCAGGACGGCGCCATCGCGCAAGCCGATTTCGCAGATTGACTAACGAGGCGCGGCCGCTCGCGGGCAAAACAGGGAGAGAGCAAGGTATGATGGGTCACACCGAGACGATGCGCGCCGTCGTCGCCAGGCGCCCAGGTGGGCCGGACGTGCTCGAAATCGAGATGCGGCCGCGTCCGGTTCCGGGCGAACGGGAAATCCTAATCAAGACCGAGGCAGCGGGCGTCAACCGGCCGGACGCGCTGCAGCGCATGGGCCATTATTCGCCCCCGCCGGGGGCAGGCGACGTGCTGGGGCTCGAGGCGGCCGGAACCGTGGTGGCGCGGGGGCCTGGCGCGACGCGCCACGCGGAGGGAGCGCGCGTGACCGCGCTCATCCCGGGGGGCGGCTATGCCGACTATTGCGTCGCCCATGAAACCAACGCACTGCCGATTCCGACCGGCCTGACCGCAGTCGAGGCGGCCGCGATCCCAGAGACTTATTTCACCGTCTGGACCAACGTCTTCGACCGCGGCGGCCTCAAGCCCGGGGAGACTCTGCTGCTCCACGGCGGGACGTCTGGCATCGGCACAACGGGGATCATGCTCGCCAAGGCCTTCGGAGCCAGGGTGATTGCGACCGCGGGTTCGGACGAAAAGGCGCGCCAGTGCGAGCGGCTCGGAGCCGATCTCGGAATCAATTACCGGACCGACGATTTCGTCGCCCGGACGCTGGCCGCGACAAATGGCCGCGGCGCGGACGTTATTCTCGACATGGTCGGTGGTGAGTACGTCGGGCGCAATTACGCGGCCGCAGCGGTCGACGGGCGGATCGTGCAGATCGCGTTCATGCAGGGCCCGATGGCGACGGTCGACCTGCGGCCGATCATGCAGAAGCGCCTGATCCACAGCGGCTCCACGCTTCGCCCGCGCTCGCCGGCGGAAAAGGCGGTCATCGCCGACGCTCTGTCGACCAGGGTCTGGCCGCTTATCGAGGCCGGACGCTGCAGGCCGGTGATCGACTCGGTCTTCGCTCTCACCGAAGCCGCCAAGGCGCACGCGCGTTTGGAGTGCCCAGCCCATATCGGCAAAATCGTGATGGCGACGTGACCCCGGTTGAGACTTGAAAAGCCGTCGCGGACGCCTCATCTTCGCTTGCGGTCGGCGAATCGGCAGCCGGCAGAGAGGAATGCGACGCTGACACTCACGCACCATGCCGCCGCAGCGCAGAATGGCCGCAATTCGATGGTCGACGGCCCGCCCGTCGAGTCCCTTTCCAAGATTATCGTCGACGGTCTCGAAGACGCGAAAGCCGAAGACATCGTGACGATCGAACTTTCCGGCAAGACGACGCTCGCCGACCGTATGATTATCGCCTCCGGAAGATCGAGCACGCATGTCGGCGCGATCGCCGACCGGGTCATGAAGGCCTGCCGCGACGCAGGGTTCCCTGCGCCGAAAGTCGAGGGTTTACGGGTGCGCGACTGGGTGCTCCTCGATGCGCGCGACGCCATCGTGCATATCTTTCGCCCCGACGTCCGCCAGTTCTACAATCTGGAAAAGATGTGGAGCGCGGATCGACCGGGCGAAGCCCGAATAATCTGAAGCCGAAGCGTCGAAGCGAAAATGCGCATCGTCCTTATTTGCGTCGGCCGGCTCAAGGCCGCACCGGAGCGCGAACTTTTCGGGCGCTATTTCAAACGGCTGACAGAAATCGCGCGCCGCATCGGCATCGCGAGCGTCGATCTGCGCGAAGTCGATGAATCTCGTGCGCGTCGCTCCGAGGACCGGCGGGAGGAGGAAGCGGCCTCAATTATCGCCGCGGCGCCCGCGGACGCGGGCCTCGTCGCGCTCGACGAGCGGGGGCTTTCGCCGACGAGCGAAGAGTGGGCGGACGATATCCGGCGAGCGCGCGACGCGGCTCAACCGTTCTACGCCGTCGTGATCGGCGGCCCGGACGGGCTTTCGGCTTCGCTGCGCGCGAAGGCGAGCAAGGTCGTCAGCTTTGGAGCGATGACTTGGCCGCACCAACTCGCGCGGGTGATGGCGAGCGAACAGCTTTACCGCGCGCTGTCTATTCTTTCCGGTCATCCTTACCATCGCGGTTGATCGCCGCGATTCCGGCTAGATTTGATGATTTGGACGCGGGGCATGTTGATGAGGCGAAGCGAAGCAATGCGTTATGGGCTCGGCGCTGCCGCGTTCGGAGCCGCGCTTGGCTGGCCCCTGGCGACGCTCGCCGACCCGGACGTCGCTCCAGCCTTGCCGCCACCCGAACAGCAGAAAGCGGACAAGGAGGTTGAGTTGCGCGGCGTCGAGGACACCATGCGGGCGTCTGACGAGCAGCGGCGCGCCATCGGCTCCGAAATTGAGTCGATCCGCTCTGACCGGGCGCGGCTGTCCGAGGCGCTGATCGAGACGACGGCGAAGGTGCAGGACGCCGAGCGAGGCGTCGCCGCGGCCGACGACCGCCTGACGAGCTTGAACGCCAAGGCCGACTCGCTTTCGCTGTCACTGGAGAGCCGGCGAGCCGCGATCGTCGAAGTTCTCGCCGCGCTTCAGCGCATGGGCGCAAATCCGCCGCCTGCGATACTTATCAGACCCGGCGACATGGCGGAGACGGTGCGGGCGGCGATGGTCCTCAGTTCGCTGGTCCCCTATCTGAAATCGCAGGCCGAAGCCCTGCGCCGCGACGTCGACGACCTTTCCAGGACAAAGGAATCGATCGCGCGCGAGCGCGCTGGCTTGGCGCGGACCGCCGCCTCGCTGGCGCTCGAGAAGGTGCGCCTCGCTACGCTCGTCGAGGCGCGCCAGCAGTCGCTCTCATCGGCCGAAGAGGCGCTGGCCTCGCAGCAGCAGCGCGCGGCGGACCTAGCGAGGCAGGTGACGACCCTCAAGGAGCTGATCGCCAAGCTCGACGCGGAGGAGGCGCAGCGCAAGGCCGCGGCAGATGCCGCGCATGCCGCCGACGAGCAAACGGGGAAAGAGATTGCAGCAAAGGCCGAGGGCGCTCGAACCGCCCAACCCGCGCGCCTCGAACCGCAGGTCGCTTTCGCCGACGCCAGAGGGCACCTTCCCCTGCCGGTCGCCGGCGCCATCCTGAAGACTTTCGGATCTCCCGACGGATTCGGAGGAATCCAGCATGGCGTCTCGATGGCGACGCTGGTCGGCGCGGTCGTCTCCGCGCCGAGCGACGGCTCGGTGCTGTTTTCCGGTCCGTACCGGACTTATGGGCAACTCTTGATCATCAACGCCGGGACAGGATATTATCTTCTCCTTGCGGGCATGGATCGCATCAACGTGGCGCCGGGCCAGTTCGTCCTCTCGGGCGAACCTGTCGGCGCCATGGGCGACGGGTCGACTCGGACGGCGGCGGCGGCGGCGGTTGGCGCCACGCGGCCGGTTCTTTATATCGAACTGCGGAAAGACGGAACGGCGATCGATCCGGGGCCCTGGTGGGCGAAATCAGACATCGAGAAAGCGCGCGGATGAATCGAAAAGCAGGGTACTTGGGATTGGGCGTCGTTTTGGGAGCCGCGGCGACCGTCGCTGCGCCTCAGGCGCTTTCCTATATCAGCCCGGCCGCATATGCAGCGGCGGCCGACACCTATCGACAGCTCAATCTGTTCGGCGACGTGTTCGACAAGATTCGCAACGACTATGTCGAGAAGCCGGATGAAGCCAAGCTGATCGAAGCGGCCATCAACGGCATGCTCGCCTCGCTCGACCCGCATTCGAGCTACATGGACGCCAAGGCGTTCAAGGACATGCAGGTCCAGACAAAGGGCGAGTTCGGGGGCCTGGGCATCGAGGTGACCCAGGAGGACGGGCTGATCAAGGTCGTGACTCCGATCGACGAGACCCCCGCAGCCAAGGCCGGCATCCTTTCCGGCGACGTCATCACCGCCATCGACGACACGCCGACGCAGGGCCTGACGCTCGACCAGGCGGTGGAAAAGATGCGCGGCGCGATCAATTCGCCGGTCAAGCTGAAAGTCATCCGCGGCCCAAAGAAGGACGTCAAGGACTTCACGATCGTCCGGGATCTGATCAGGGTCCAGTCGGTGCGCTCGCACGTCGAGGATGGAGACATCGGCTACATTCGCGTCACGCAGTTCACCGAGCAGACGGCCGACGGCCTGAAAGCGACGATGGAGAAGCTGAAGGCCGAGGTTCCGGCCGACAAGTTCAAGGGCTACATCCTCGACCTTCGCAACAATCCCGGCGGATTGCTCGACCAGTCGATCGACGTCGTCAATTCGTTCATCGACCGGGGTGAAATCGTCTCGACTCGCGGCCGCACCCCCGACGAAAGCCAGCGATTCGACGCCCGCCCGGGCGGCGACCTCTCGAACGGCAAGCCTCTGGTGGTCCTCATCAACGGTGGTTCGGCGTCCGCGTCCGAGATCGTCGCGGGCGCGTTGCAGGATCACAAGCGCGCCACGCTCATCGGCACGCGCTCGTTCGGCAAGGGCTCGGTGCAGACCATCATGCCGCTTGGACAGGAGGGCGCGCTTCGACTGACGACCGCGCGCTACTACACGCCGTCAGGACGCTCGATCCAGGCCAAGGGCATCGAGCCGGACTACAAGGTCCTCGAGGACGTGCCCGACGATCTCAAGGGCAAAGACGACATGAAGGGCGAGGCGTCGCTCAAAGGGCATCTGGCGAATGGCGCCGAGGACACCTCGGCGTCGCAGGCCTATGTCCCGCCGGAAGAGAAGGACGACAAGCAGCTGACGGCCGCCGTCGACCTCCTGGAGCACGGTGTGAAGCCCGTGGAGACGGCGGCGGCGAAGGCGGACAGCGCGCCGAAGCCGGAGGCGGCCAAGTCGTCCGACGCGGCCAAGTCCGACGGGACCGCGCCGCCTACGGCGCCCGAGATGGGCAAGCCCAATTGATGACGTCGAACCGACTTCGAGGAACGAGCTGCATTCCATGAAGAAAGGTCTCTTCTACCTCGCGGTCGGGATCGTCGCGGGCGTTGCGCTTGTGGGCGCGTCGGAAGGCGCGCTCCTTGCAGCCGCCGCCAGCGCCAACACCGGCGTCGCGCTGTTCGCCGACGTGTTCAACAAGGTCCGCGACAACTACGCGGAGAAGCCCGACGACGACAAACTGGTCAAGGGCGCGATCGACGGAATGCTCGCTTCGCTCGATCCGCACTCGACCTATTTCGATCCCAAGGCGCTGCAGGACTTCCAGACCAGCATGAGGGGCGAGGAGTTCGGCGGACTGGGGCTCGAGGTGATGATGGAGGACGGCCTCGTCAAGGTCGTCAGCCCGATCGACGACACGCCGGCCGCTCGCGCCGGCCTCATGTCGGGCGATCTGGTCACCCGCATCGACGACACGCCCGTGAAGGGGCTGACGCTGAAGGAGGCGGTCGACAAGATGCGCGGGCCCGCGAAGTCAAGCGTGCGATTGCTCGTCGAACGCGGTGCCAACAAGGATTTCAAGGAATACACGATCGTCCGCGAGATCATTCACGTGCAATCGGTCCGCTCGCATCTCGAGAGCGGCGACATCGGCTATATCCGGATCACCCAGTTCAACCAGGAAGCCTATGACGGGGTGCGGAAGGCCTTTGACCATTTCCGGACGGATCCCGGCTCGGA
>Ga0074046_10002286_pt1 | contig 16669 bp, 17 predicted proteins | sample BogForMeECP23OM3_FD_94441 | JGI IMG/M metagenome (GOLD analysis project Ga0074046, IMG submission 94441) | Bog forest soil microbial communities from Calvert Island, British Columbia, Canada - Bog Forest MetaG ECP23OM3 | ecosystem: Environmental > Terrestrial > Soil > Wetlands ...
CGGCCATGATCGAGCGCAACGCCCCTCATCCTGTCCTTCTCCCCGCAAGCACGCCTTGGCGTGCTTGCAACTCAACGCTATCGCGTTTGCAAGCAAACGCGATGGGAGAAGGGACGCCTGAATGGGACACGGCGCTTGAAACATCGTCCCCTCTCCCGGTGGGAGAGGGACAGGGTGAGTGGTTGAACGCGGGGTCATGGCCGGATCTCGCAACGGGCAGGTCTTAAGTTAGCGCCCTTGCGTCTTCACGGGGACATGCTTTTGCGAACTCTGCTTAGGCGCGAGGATATCCAACCGTCTGCGCAAAGGTCACGAATTGTCCCTCTGGCAGTTTCATGGTCCGGTCGAGTTTCTTATAATCGACGGCTCCGCGGAACACTGTGGCGAGGCCCTCGGAGGCGCAGAACAAATAGACATTCTGGCCAATAAAGCCAGCGTCGACCGAAGCATAGAGGCGCCGGTCCTCTGGCGAGACATCGGTCATCCTCTCGCCGTGGGCGACATAGACGAGGTTGAGCGGTGCTTTCCCTACGAAGTCCTGAAGACCGGTCCCGGCGCGGATATCGGCCGGCAGGTAAGGCAAGAGCGTGTGCGCCTTGGGCTCGTAAAGCCATACGCCGCCGGCCATCGCGGCATAGATGTCGATCACCATGATATGGCGCCAATAGGGAGCCGTCCGGTCGCCGCTCGGGCGGTTGATGCCGAACGCCGCCCAAAGCAAATCGGACAGGAGCTGCGGCGGAAGCGGCCGGTCCGCATATTCGCGCGTCGAGTGGCGCAGCTTGAGTGCGGACATGAGGGGCATACCGCCTTCGGTCCGCGGGGCCGGCAGTGCGATGGGCTTGAACTCCTGCGCGGCTGCAAGGTCCGGTGCTGCGGCAAGAGCCGCGCTTGCAAAGAGACCGGCCGTAGTTTCACGTCGTGTCATCATGGTTCTCTCCCGCGGCATTGAGCATTTGCGTGAAAGCATCCACCGGCAACAGCTTTGAGAATTGCACGCTGGACAAGGGTCTCGGCCGCGGTCACGCTGCGCACGCCAACTTCGATAGCTAACATCTTGAAGGAGCAGAGGGAAATCCCGCCGAGCAAGACCGTGCAGGCCGAACAAGCGCCTCGATTGCAGGCGATCTTGGTTCCCGTCAGATTGAGCGGCCCTCGCAGCGTTCCGGGAGGCGCCATTCGCGGCTCGATCTGCAGCGTGCGTTTTACCCCATTGACCGTCAACCTGACCGCAACCGGTTCTGGCCCGGAGGCCGCGGGGCCGATTGTTTCCGCTTCCGCCACTTGTCCAGCGAACGCCGATGAGGCGCCGGTCATGGCTGGCCCCGCGGTTGTTAGAGCGGAGCCTTGAAGAAGCGAACGGCGGCATACTTCGCGCGCCACATTAGGCCTCCGCTTTCCGCGCCGCGCTGCATTTTGCGCGCCGCTTCAGTGAAAGGATGCTCCCCTCTGCGAATCGACTGCATTGATATCCGTCAAGCTGTGAAAATTACAGGCCCGGACTGGACGCGAGGCGTTTCCACAAACATCTGGCTAAAGCCAGGGCTCTCACATTCACTTGACAGCAACACATTGCGAATAGGCCTGCAGAGGAGCAAGTATCGGGTTACGATGGATGACTTCCAGGCCTAGGACTTAGCGCGGCCGATGCCGGACAAGACAGACACATCCACAGAGCCCAAGAGCGCGGTTAGCCTCGTGGAGCTTACAAAGAAATTTGGAGATTTCTTTGCAGTCGATCACATCTCTTTCGAGGTCGCAGAAGGCGAGATCTTCGGGCTGATCGGCCCCAACGGCGCAGGCAAAAGCACCGCGATCAAGATGCTCACAACGCTCCTTCCTCCTACATCCGGTACAGCAACCGTTGCCGGTTGCGATATTATTCGCGAGGCAGGCGAGGTTCGCCGGAAGATTGGCTATGTGCCCCAGCTTCTATCGGCCGACGGCTCGCTTACGGGTTACGAAAACATGCTGCTTTCAGCGCGGCTTTACGGCATTCCGCGCCAGCAGCAAGCCCCCAGGATTTTGGACGCGCTCGGCATCATGGGGTTGGCGGATTACGCCGACCATCTTGTCTCGCGTTATTCCGGCGGGATGATACGGCGGCTCGAAATCGCGCTCAGCATGCTGCACCGTCCAGCGGTTTTGTTTATGGACGAGCCCACGTCCGGCCTAGACCCGGCGGCGCGCGAAGCTGTCTGGGATCATATTTCGGAGTTGCGCCGTAGATTTCACACGACGATCATTGTGACCTCCCATTACATGGAAGAAGTCGAAGCCCTGTGTCATCGCGTGGCTCTCATTGCACGAGGGCGGATCGCTGCGATCGGTACGCCCGCGGAGCTGAAATCCAGTATAGGACCTGACGCTACCCTCGACGATGTATTCGAGGCGCTTGTGGATGCGAGCGAAACTGAAACGGAAAGAAGCTATGGCGACGTTAGACGGGCACGCCGGGCAGCAAGACAACACGGCTGACATTGGCAGCGAGCCGCAGTCCGTTCGTTACATAACCGCGGTCTTCGGTGTTACAGCTGCCGAAGTGCAGAAGCTACGCCATGATCCGTTGGAGCTTTTCACGCGCGCAGTGCAGCCGGTGCTGTGGCTTCTTCTCTTCGGTGAGGTTATGGCAAGGGTGCGGGGCCTGTCGCCGGAAAACGTCAGCTACCTCGATTTTCTAGCCCCAGGAATTCTCGCTCAAAGCGCGCTCTTCGTCGCTATTTTCTATGGCATTTCCGCCATTTGGGAACGCGATCTCGGTATACTGCACCGCTACCTTGTCAGCCCGGCGCCGCGCTCAGCCTTGGTGCTTGGCAAGGCCATCTCGGCCGGCATACGCGCGCTTTCTCAAGCGATCATCGTTTACATTCTCGCATTTTTTGTGGGTGTTGGGATCGACTTTTCGCCGCTTAATATTCTTGGTGTGGCGGCAATCATTGTTCTTGGATCGGGATTGTTCGCAACGCTCTCCCTTATCATCGCTTGTCTCGTTAAGACCCGCGAAAGATTCATGGGCATCGGCCAAGTGCTGACGATGCCGATATTCTTCGCGAGCAATGCTATATATCCCATCTCCTTGATGCCGGCTTGGCTTCGGACTGTGTCCCAACTCAATCCGCTGACTTATGAAGTGGACGTGCTGCGCGCACTCATGCTCAAGAGCGGAGCCTCGGCATACGGATTGCCCTTCGATTTTGCTGTCTTAGCCGGAACACTGGTAGTCCTGGTCGCTATCGCAGCGCGGCTATATCCGCGCATGGCCGTTTGACTGGGAATCGGCAGTTCGCATCGAGACATCCACGGGCGAGCGCAGAGGCCGCCAAATTTCCCCGGTGCGCAACTTTGAATGCGCTTGCTTACAGAACGCTTACGGCTCTGCTAGAAATAGGGAGAGAAACCGGTGTCAAGATGACAGCCGGACAGGGCCGGCGACGCTTCAAGAAAGCTTTAACCGGCGGCTTGCCTGATTGACGCCCGATTTTGATTGTTATCCTCCGGTCTTGGACTTAGCGATTTTGCCATTCTTCAGAAGAAGAGGACTTTGTTCATGCCGGTTAGAGCCGCAATGCTGGTGGCGTTCTCATTGCTTACCGCCGGAGCAAGCGCGACGCGATCCCATGCTGCGAATTATGTTTTCGACAGCAAGCGTGCAGATGTGAACTTTACATACTATGTGGGCTTTATAGCGCAGTCGGGCCGCTTCACAAAGCTGGACGGTGTTTTCCAGTTCGATGCGCGTTCTCCTGAGCACGGATCGATCAATGCCGTCATAAAAACGGCAAGCCTTTCTGCTAGTGCGTGGGAATCGGAGTTGAAAGGCAGCAGCTTCTTCAATGTTGCCGTCTTTCCAGAAATCCGGTTCACGAGCCGTTCCGTCAGGCCTACCGGAGAAAACCGCGCCGAGTTCATCGGGGACCTTACGATGAACGGCGTCACCCAGACGGTAACTTTGCAAGCCGTTCTCAAGAGCGGCCCTCACGTTACGGCGATAGCTCATATCAAACGCAGCACCTTTAACATGACGGCGCTTAGCTTTCTCGTCGGCGATGACATCGATATTCAAATTGAAGCCGAACTTCTCGAGAAGCAGAAAAGCAATCGCGTTTCCGATTAGCGCCGCGGCCACCTGTTTTTCGCAGCCTCGTTGAGGCGTAAGCATTCCGTAAGCCAAGCGGTCCTATAGCTGAGGGCTGGGGGCGCAGTGAAATAAACGATCGATGTTAGCGTAGCCTCTCCGGTAGTCTTAATAGGTTAGGTACAGCCACAAATCGAATGAGACGTATGACGTTTATTCCACCAACTGGCTGCGAACTCTGTCAAATCATTGTTTTAAGTTGCGAGTATTCTAGCTGCCGTTTTTACGGTTGAGGAGAGCTTCTGTGCTTCCAAACCTACAGCTCAACGGCGGCAACGAGGATCTCTACGAGCGTTATGTCAATCCTCAATGGGTGCGGCTGCTCGATATTCTCGAGATGAACGTTACCTACGAGCGCTGCAAAGGTGCAGAGCTTCATACCGCTGACGGCCGGGTCATTCTCGACTTCAATTCCGGCTATTGCGTGCACAATGCCGGGCACAATCACCCGCGCATCATCGCGGCTCTGAAAGATGAGCTGGATAAATCCGGGCCCGCCATGCTGCAGGCTCATGTGCCAGAACTCGCAGGAAAGCTGGCAGAGAGGCTTTGCGCCCTAGCCGGAGGCCGGCTGAACAAGGTCTTTTTCGGAAGCTCGGGCAGCGAGGGTGTCGAGGCTGCCATCAAATTCGCACGCGCGCACACCAAGCGCCCTGGCATTCTCGGCGCGTCTGGAGGCTTTCACGGCCTAACCTGCGGTGCGCTCTCTTTGATGTCGAACAACTTCTGGAAGGAAGGGTTCGGATCGATGCTGCCCGCCACGGAATTCGTTCCATACGGGGATATGAAGGAGCTGGAACGGAAGCTTGCTACGAAGTCCTTCGCGGCGTTCATCGTCGAGCCGGTACAGGCGGAAGGCGGCGTGCTTGTTCCGCCGCCGGATTACCTGGCGGGAGCTCAAGCGCTATGCCGCCGCTACGGTACGCTCTTTGTACTGGACGAGGTTCAAACCGGCTTTTTCCGCACCGGCCCGTTCCTCGCCGGACACCACTTCGGCGCCGATCCCGACATCGTCATTCTCGCCAAGGCCATAAGCGGGGGGCTCGTCCCGTGCGGCGCCGTGCTGATGACCGGGGCGGTCTATAAGTCCGTTTACAGCTCGTTCAAGCGCGCGCTGGTCCACACATCGACCTTCAGTGAAAACGCGCTGGCGATGCGTGCCGGCCTGGCGACGCTTGACGTGCTTGAGGACGAACAGCTTGGAAAGCGGGCGGCAGCGTCAGGCGAGCGGCTTCGCAGCGCACTGAGAGAGCGCCTTTCGAGCTATGAGATGATCGCCGGGATTCGCGGGCTGGGTTTGCTCAACGCGATCGAATTCAAAGCGCCGCGCTCGCTGAAACTGCGGGTAGCGTTCGAGACCTTGGCCATGATCCATCCGGCCGTATTCGGCCAGATCCTCGTCATGCGCCTTTTCCGGGATCATGGAATGCTGAACCAAGTGTGCGGCAATAATTTCATGGTGCTGAAGGTCTCTCCGCCGCTCACCATGGAAGACGAAAAGCTCGATCGCTTCGTCTCCGCTATCGGTGAGATCACCGAACTGATGCACAGCTTTAGCGGCTTCTGGACCGAGGCTACAGGGCTCGCCCAGCGCACCTTGAAGTCCATATGACCGCATCCCGCAAACGCGCAAATCATCCGGATAAAGCTCGCCACGCTATAGAGGAGAAACGCATGATAATTCGTAGCACGCAGCGGCGGAGCGAGGGGGGCCTGTGAGGATAACAAGCGTAGCAAGCGCGATGCCCGGGCATCGCTATCCGCAAGCAGCTATAACGGCCGCATTCAAGGCTTATTGGGGCGAGCGGCTCCGAAGCCCCGAGCGGCTCGATCAGTTTCATTCCAGGGTCGGGGTAGAACACCGCCACCTAGCCTTTCCGATAGAGCGCTATTCGCAGTTTACGTCCTGGGGGCAGACGAACGATGCCTGGTTGGAGGTCGCGGAGGGCCTTGGGGCCAAGGCCATCGATGCAGCCCTCGATCGCGCGGGACTGTCGCGGCAAGAGCTCAACGCGATTTTCTTCGTTTCGGTCACCGGGATTGCGAGCCCCTCGCTCGATGCGCGGCTCATAAACCGCATGGGCTTGCGGCCAGACATCAAACGCACACCGATTTTTGGCATTGGCTGCGCCGGAGGTGCGATGGGTTTGACCCGCGCGGCCGATTATGTTTTGGCCTATCCCGAACATAATGCGGCGTTGCTTGCCGTGGAGCTTTGCTCTCTCACGATCCAGGCGGACGACCTCTCGCCGGCGAACCTTATCTCAGTTGGGCTTTTCGCCGACGGCGCCGCGGCAGCCATAGTCAGCGGCTCCAAGGTAAGATGCCGCTTGCCGAAAGGGCCGGGTTCCTCCGCTGTTGAAGGACCGAAAATCCTGGGCACCCGCTCAGTCTTCTATCCCGGCTCCGAAGATATCATGGGGTGGGACATATCGGAGAAGGGCTTGAAGATCGTTCTTTCGCCCCGCCTGCCGGATCTAATCAAAAAGAACCTTGGCGGCGATGTGGACGCCTTCTTAACCAAACACAAGCTGACCCGGCGCGATATCGGAACTTGGGTCATGCACCCGGGCGGCCCGAAAGTATTGAACGCCATAAGGGACACCCTCGGTCTGCCGGATGACGCCGTCGCAACCTCGCGGGAGTGCCTGAAGCGGTTCGGAAATCTTTCCTCCGCCTCGGTCCTTCTCGTCCTTGAGGAAACTCTCATGAATAGGGCTCCTGAGTCCGGCACATACGGCGTTCTTTTGGCAATGGGCCCCGGGTTCTGCGCAGAGATAATTCTCCTCCAGTGGTAACGGGAACCGCAGCATCGGTGGAAACCGACATCTTTATCGTGGGAGGCGGCCCCGCCGGTCTCGCTGCCGCCCTCGCCGCCCGCAAGCGGGGCTTTGAGGTCATCGTCGCCGACCGGGGCAAGCCACCCATCGATAAGGCCTGCGGCGAAGGTCTCATGCCGGACGGCGTCGCGGCCCTGCGTGAGATCGGCGTGGAACTCACCGCGGCAGACGCCGTGCCGTTCCGTGGCATACGATTCCTCGACAACGGCCTATGCGCCGAGGCCTCCTTTCCCAACTCCGGGTGCGGTTTTGGCATCCGGCGGACGCGCCTCCATCAAATCCTCGCGGACGCCGCCGGACACGCCGGTGCCGCCTTACGCTGGCAATCTCAGGTGGAAGCTCTCGAAGAGGGCGGTGTGAGGGTGGATGGCCGGGTGGTGCAGTGCCGCTGGATCGCCGGGGCCGACGGTTTTCATTCCCGCGTGAGCCAATGGTGCGGGCTTCGACCGGCGTGGAGCAGCGCCCGGCGGATCGGGCTTAGGCAGCATTTCCGGGTTGAGCCGTGGACCGATTTCGTTGAGGTCTACTGGAACCGCAACGCCCAGGCCTACGTCACGCCGGTAGCGCCGGACGAAATCTGCATCGCCATGATCGGAACGGTGAAAGAGGTCCGGGTGGAGGACTTGTCCTGCCTTTTTCCGGGCCTTGCCAGACGGCTCGCTTGCGCCGAACAGTTGGGAGCGCCGCGCGGCGCGATCACCATGTCATCGAGATTGCCTACGGTAACACACGGCCGGGTAGCGCTCTTGGGAGATGCTTCGGGAACGGTCGACGCCGTAACCGGCGAGGGCCTGCATTTGGCGTTCCGGCAGGCAAACGCTTTGGCGGAGGCTCTCGCGGCAGGCGACCTGGGCAAATACGCCGCGGCTCACCGGCAGATGCAACGAATGCCGCAGCTCATGGGGCGTCTATTGCTGCTTCTGGACGGCAACGGCCGCTTGCGCCGGACAGCATTCCGGACACTGGCGGCTTTCCCCTCGCTCTTTAGCGGTCTTCTGGCTTTTCACGCCGGCGCGCGTCCGCCGTCTGATATATCTCTCGGCATGATCGAGGGTGCGCTGCGGCTCCTGGCCTCGCCGCGGGCGCTTGGCCGGAGGGCTTAAGCTTAAATATTCGGCGCCAGCGGTGAAAACCGGCCGAAGTTTCCAATTTTTGCCACATTTGCTGCCGATAGCGCATGTACACCTGCGACATTCTGTTACAGCTAACTGGCGGAAGTAAGAGATGAGCAGCGCATGAGACTTCTGATAGCCGAGGACAATGTCCGGCTTGGCAGCTACATTCGCGCCGCGCTCAGCGAGCGGGGGTTCACCGCAGACCTCGTTGAAACGGCGGCTGACGCGGAAGCGGCCCTGTTCGGCATCGATTATGAGGCTCTTATCCTCGATCTTGGGCTCCCGGACGCCGATGGCATGTCCGTGCTGAAGAAGATGCGCCAAAATCTGGACATGAGGCCGGTTCTCATCCTCACGGCGCGCGATAGCACGGAAATGCTCGTCAGCGGCCTTAATGGCGGCGCGGACGATTATCTTTGCAAACCGTTCGAGATGGACGAGCTCGTGGCGCGCATCCGGGCGCTGCTCCGCCGGCCCGGCCTCAGAAAGAGCGTCATTATCGCCGAGGCGAATATCCAGATCGACACCGCCGAGAGAGAGGTCCGCATCGATGGAAAGATTGTCGAGGTTCCGCGCAGGGAGTTTTACGCGCTGGAACTTCTCATGCGGCGCGCCGGCAGCGTTGTATCCAAGAAATCCATGGAAGATTTGCTTTATTCCTTCGGTGAGGAAATCGCCTCGAACGCCGTGGAAGTTCTTGTTCACCGGCTGCGCAAGCGTCTGCTTGACTCGGGTGCCGATGCAGTGATCCATACCATAAGAGGTGTTGGATACATGCTCGCAGCCGGGGCTCGCAAAAGCACATGAGGCGATATTTTCAGTCCCTTTGGTTCCGGCTCATTTTTGGACTCGTTCTTGGCTCGCTCGCCGCGGTGCTCGCGGCCAGTCTGTTTCTCTACATCCGGTTCAAGACCGTCAATTTCGAGTCCCGGGAGCGCACGCTTCAGAGCCAGGCGAAGCTCATTGGCGAGCTTTATCAGTCTTCACCCCGGCATCAGTTCAAACTGCCCGAATCGGTGGTGTCCTATTATCGCGACGGGATCGGGGAATTTGCAATTCTTTGGGCAGACGGAACACTCGTAGCGGCTTCGCCGGGCTTGACCCACGGATTACATCCCGTCGATGCCGATGCGAGCCGCGAGTTTTTCGCACACCCGCAGCCCGAGGGGAAACAGGCTTCCTACGGTATATCCATGAGGATTAGGGGTTCCTCGCCTGCTGCCTGGGTGCAGGTTGTTTTCAGGGACAACGAGGTTATTTTCGACTCGGTTCTCGAAGAATTCTTGCAGGATATAGCCTGGATTTGGTTGCCTTTTGTTGGCATTCTCCTCGTCATCAATCTGATTGTCATACGTATAAGTTTGAGACCGCTCTCGCGTGCCTCGGCGCAAGCATCGGCTATCGGACCATCCGCTGTGTCCAAGCGCTTATCCGAGGCAGGCATGCCGGAGGAAGTCTTGAACTTCGTCCGGGCGATCAATCGCGCGCTCGACCGGCTTGAGTATGGATACAAAGAGCAGCAAGCCTTTATCGCGGATGCGGCACATGAGTTGCGCACGCCCGTGGCGATCATGACCACTCACATGGACTTGCTGCCGAATTTCAATGGAAAAGCTGCGCTAAAAGAGGAACTCGGATCTCTGAAGCGCCTCGTAAGCCAGTTGCTCGATAACGCCCGCATCGACGCACTCAGGATTACGCCCTCCGATCAGGTCGACCTGAACACCCTCGCCGCGGATGTTGCTGCCTACCTCGCTCCCTGTGCCATCTCCCTCGGAAAAACCATCGAGGTGTATAGATCCGAGCGCCCAGCGCTCGTTAACGGAGTCTACGATTTCCTGTTCCGGGCGCTTCGCAACCTTGTCGAGAACGGCGTCGCGCATACGCCAGCCGGTTCTGCGGTATACATCGGCGTGATGAACCCTGCGACACTCATTGTCGCCGATTGCGGTCCAGGCGTACCGAGGGCTGAACGCAAAGCCATATTCGAGCGCTTCTGGCAGGGCAACCGGGACAGAGGCAGCGGTGCAGGTCTTGGGATGGCGATCATCTCGCGCACGGTTGCTGCGCACGGAGGAAAAATCGAGATTGGAGACCGCAGGGGCGGCGGTGCGCTGTTCAAGGTGACATTCCCGCCCTTCGGCACAAAACGCGCTCCGGCGCGCCGCATCGCTGCCTCTCAGAGGGAACAGCCAGCGCGAGCTTTACCTTCCCCGCGTCATTCAAAGAGCGTTGGGAAGTAGGGAGCGCCAGCTAAACCCGGCCGGTTTCCGCGCCGTGAACAAGCGTGATAATGCCCGTTAGCGGTATAATTAGCTTTTTCCACAACTCATCGAGTCCGTAAGCGTTCCGTAAGCTTGGAAGCGCTATGGTCCGTATATTGGCAATCTGCTGCCAGTACGGCGTTACAATAAGTTCACACTTCTGCTGTGTAACACGCGCGCGACAAAGTAATATCGTCGCGTCAATGACGTTTTGTGACCTAAAAAAGAAGCTTGTCCAGCCTTGGTTGTGGTCATATTTCTGTCAAGCTTTAGCATGTATACATGCTCTCATGTGATGTAGCTTGAAAAACAAACGGACGACTAAGATCGTGCAACCGCGAAAAAAGCTGTGACGGCATGAGACTCGTAGAACTTGACTCAGAACACCCTTTGATGCCTGCTGCCTATCGCCTAATACGTGCGGTTTATGCCTTGAGTTATGGTGCTTGTGTTACTAGCATTCCTAAAACCGTGATCGCCTTAGTAGATAATCAAGATAAAGTACATGCCGCAGCCGGGTTCAGGGATTCATCTGAACGGTATTTCTCTGAATATTACCTCGACGCTCCCGTCGATGCGGTCATCGGGCGCGTTACGCGAAAGCGCGTTGACCGCGACAAGATTGTGGAAGTTTCAAGCCTCGCAAGCCGCACTCCCGCGATCTCCGTGCGCTTCATGCGGGAACTCGTGCTCTATGGTGAAGCGCTCGGATATGACTGGGCGTTTTTCACCGCAACGAGCCGTCTGGAAAAGCTTCTCCGGCGGATGCGCCTTCCTCTGATTAGTTTGGGCACTGCCAGCGCTAGCCGCGTCCCGGCGCCCGAGATTTGGGGCTCCTATTATGAAACAGACCCCAGGGTTCTTGCTTTCGGCCGGGAGCAGCTCACGCCTTTCCTTATGAAAACAGCTGCGCGAGCTGCAGTTCATGAGGTTCGCCCCCATGGCTAAGCTTGCGCAGGCTCTAGCCCATCATGCTAGCGCAGCGGGAGCGCAAGTTGCGATGAGAGACGGCCGCCGTTCGCTCACGCGATCGGAGCTCGCCGGATGGGTTGGCGGTGTCGCGCACGATCTTGGTCCTGCCCCCGAGACGGTTGGCCTTTACGGCAGCAATAGCGTTGAATGGGCTGTCGCCTTTCTCGCCGCGAGCGCGGCTGGAAAAACAATCGTTCCGATCCCTGTCTTTTTCAGTGAAGGCCAGCGCAGCCATTTAATTCGCGATGCGGGGATCGCGCGCGTGATCCTGACCGATGGGCAAAGCTCAGATGGTTTTTCCGGATCCGTACCCGTGTACCGTCTAGCGGAGCGGGCCCGGGCGGGGCTGCCTGCGCAAGCGCGCGACGGCGGACTTATCATTTACACCTCGGGCAGCACCGGAAATCCGAAAGGCGTCCGGCTTATGAGCGGTCAAGCGCTGTGGTCGTCGGAGACTTTGGCGAAGGCTATAGGCGCCAGCAGCGAAGACAAGTATCTGTCAGTTTTGCCGCTACCGCTGCTTCTCGAACTGATTTGCGCCATCATGATCCCGGTGCTTGTAGGCGGCTCCGTCCATTACGACGGCGTTGTCGCGCAAAGCGTTGGCATTGGTGCTGCGAGCAACATCGCTGAAGCTTTCGATCGGGCAAGGCCCACAACGAGCGTTCTCGTACCGCAGCTGCTCGCGCTTTACGCCGGACAATTGGCTGCCGCTGGCGCGCGCCCTCCAGCGGAGTTGCGCTTTGTCGCCGTAGGCGGCGCCGCAGTGCCCCAGGCACTTTCGCGCACCGCGCGAGAACTCGGCATCCCGGTTTTTGAAGGATACGGCCTTTCAGAATGTTCGTCCGTTGTCGCTGTAACCCGGCCGGGGGCCTTCCGTGAGGGAACCGCCGGCCAGCCGCTTCCAGGGCTTGAGGTTATAATAGAGGACGGGGAAATCGTTGTCCAAGGACCGTCCACTATGGACGGCTATCTGCATGGCGGGGCCGCGCCGCGCCGCTGGAGGACGGGCGACGCCGGCAGCCTCGATCCCGATGGATTTCTCACCGTTTACGGACGCTTGGATAATCTGATCGTTACCCCTTATGGCCGGAACCTAAGCCCGGAATGGATCGAAACCATGCTTGTAGGCGATCCAAGGATCGGCGCCTGCGTGATGTGCCAGGCAGGAGAACCTGCGCGTCTGACGGTCCTTCTTATTCCATCCCGCTTAGGTGAAGGCTGGTTCAGGGCTGCTGCGGAGAAAGAGATTGCAGCCCTGGTATCGCGGGCATGCGAGCCGGCGCCGGACTATGCATGCCCCCAAAGAGCGGCGGTGATTTCGCGCGAGGACGCCTCCAGGCAAGGGCTTTTCACGTCAAATGGCCGCCCCCGGCGCGCCGAAGTGCAAAGATATCTGCAGGATAAAGTGCCAACCTTTGAGGTGCAACGATGACCCCCTTCGACCGGCTTTACCGGGAGACTGCAGAAGCGCGCGAGCGGTTCCTGTCCATCCCGCTTGTGAAACAGGCTTTGACGAGCGGCGGCTCGCGCGAACTTTATCTCGCGTTTCTCACCGAGGCCTATCATCACGTCAAACACACCTTCCCGCTTCTGTCGCTTGCAGCCGCGCACTCGCGCGACGAGCGCTATCAAACTGCCCTCGCCCTATACATGAATGAGGAGCGGGGTCACGATAAATGGATACTCGACGATATCCGCGCGATGGGCGGCGATGCCGGCGCCGTCGAGCGCGGCAAGCCCGGAATCCCGTGCCAAGTCATGGTTGGCTACGCCTATTATTGCATCGAATGGATCAGCCCCTACGCATTGCTCGGCATGGTTCATGTGCTCGAAGGCCTGTCCGTCATGCTCGCAGAACAGGTTGCCGGCGCAGTGCAGCGGTCTCTAGCGGCCGAAGGGGCGGCGGGATTTTCCTATTTGCAAACGCACGGTGCCCTCGATGTCGAGCACACGGCTCTTTTCAAAAAACTGATCGATGGGTTCGATGACCGCGAGACGCAAGACATCGTTATCGAGGCGGCACGCGTGATGTACCGCCTCTATGGCGCGATCTTCGAAGATTTGGGGACACGATTTGGGAGCATCGCCCATGCAGCTTGATGGAAAAAGAGCACTTATAACAGGGGCAGGATCGGGGATTGGCCGCTCGCTAGCAATCGAAGCGGCGCGCAGGGGCGTCAGGGTAGCCCTGGCCGGCCGCCGGCAGGAGGCTCTCGATGAGACGTTGCCCCAATTGCCCGCAAGCGGGCACCTCGTTATCCCGGCGGATGTCACCAAGCCCGCGGACCGCAAGGCTTTAATGGCTGAAATCGAGGCCCGTTGGGGCGGTCTCGACCTGCTCGTGAATAATGCCGGCATTGTGCCGGTTGGGCCGCTCGGCGGTACAACGGACGAAGATTTACAAGCAGTTCTGGAGACAAATTTACTTGCGCCAATGGCCCTCGTCCGGGAGGCGCTGCCGCTCTTGAAAAAGTCGAAGGGTTCACGCGTTGTGAACATCGGTTCCGTCTTTGGAGACATCCCCTATCCGCTGTTTGCACCCTACTCGGCATCGAAGGCGGGCCTCCGCGGTTTTTCAATAGCGCTTAGGCGAGAACTGTCTCCACTTGGGATCGGCGTCACCTATGCAGCGCCGCGCGCGACCCGCACGCCGGCGGCGCGCAGCCTGCAATCGCTCATCGAGCCCTTTGAAATGAAGTTCGACACGCCCGAGGCAGTGGCAAGCTTCGTCTGGAACGCGGTCGCCCGCGAAGCCAATGCCGTTTATCCCGCCGGACCTGAGCGTTTATACGTCCTCATGCAACGCCTGTTTCCGCGCGTCGTCGACAAGGCCATTGCAAAGCAGTTTGCCCGCGTTCTAGCGCGCTGAACACCCTTTCAAAACCAGTAAAAGGAGGAGCCTACCATGAGGTTAATAAGTCTTGCCGCTGCCAGTATCGCCATGCTGGTTTCAGTCGCCCCTATTTTGCACGCCTCGGATAACCGCGCAATGGACGCAGACATTCTCGCCGTGGCGGAAGAATGGGCGAAAATTAAATATCTGAGCAAGGACGACAGCGAACGGAAAGAGAAGATGGAGGTCCTCGGGGATAAGGCCGATGCCTTGGTGACGCGCTATCCTGCACGGCCCGAGACGCTGATCTGGGATGGGATCGTCACCAGCGAGCGGGCCTCGCTGACCTGGGGCCTGTCGGCGCTCGGTCACGCCAACCGTGCTCGCGACCTTCTGCTTGAGGCTTACAAAATGGATCCGAAGGCCTTGGATGCGGGTGCACCGACGAGCCTTGGCGTTTTGTACTATCGCGTTCCAGGCTTCCCGCTCGGCTGGGGCGACACGGACAAGGCCCGGCAGCTTCTAGAGGAGGCAGTGAGGAACGCCCCAAACGGGCGCGACGCGCATTACTTCTACGCCGACTTTCTCTACGAGCAAGGCGAGTACAAGAAAGCGGAGGAAGTGCTGAAGACCGCTCTCTCGCTGCCTAAACACCCCGAGCGGCCGGTTTGGGAATCGTACTTTCCCAAGGTGATGGAAGGCCTTTTGACGAAGGTCCGAAGCAAAATCAAGTCGTAAACGGGGTCCCCGCCTCCGTTTGCCCAGCCCTGAACGCGGCTCCGCTTGCGTTCAGGGCTTGGCGCTCAAGCCGGGTTTCCTAAATTGCCCACCGATCGGACGCTTGCTAATGACCTCTCGCCCTGTTCTTGCTGCGGCTTGTCTAACCGGACTTTTCTCTTGTGCCTGCGAGGCAGCTGATTTGACAATCGTTGTAGATAATCTGCGCAGCGATCAGGGCCAGGTTCTCCTGTGTGTCTTTTCAGCCGCCAGCTCGAATAAGGCTGAGTTTCCCGATTGCGACAAGGGCCGCCCTGTCCGTTCCGCTAAAGCCGCGATTTCCAACGGCAAGGTGGTCATGACCTTTAATGGGTTGCCAGACGGCGTTTATTCGGTTGCGATCATCCACGATGAGAACGGGAACGGGCAGCTCGACACCAACTTTCTTGGAATCCCCGCCGAAGGCGTGGGTGTATCTACGAACCCGCGCGTATTTGGTAAACCGCGCTTCGAGCAGGGACAATTCAACATAAACGGCAACACGGCGATCACGATCGACACCAAATATATTCTTTGATGCGCCAAGAGCTGCCTTCAATACTAAGTGGACACCTCACATGCGCGCCCTTGAAAGTTTTTGGAGTGGAATCGGCCATCAGCTCAAATGCCCTTCGGGCCGCGCCGGGAGGCTGACAGGGCAGGTCATGACGCTCGTCAACAAGGAGCCGAACCGCCTCGCCATCAATGCCCTCGGTATCGAGCCTGCCGATCAGGTGCTGGAGCTAGGCTTCGGCCCTGGCAGCGCCGTTAGAGCGATGGCGGCTGCGGCACACTCGGGTCATGTGCTCGGAATTGACCGCTCGCCGGAAATGCTTGCACAGGCATCGCGCCGGAACAGGCGCGCAATCGAGCAAGGGCGCGTAGAGCTTCGTCTCGGGCGTTTCAATGCGCTTCCTTGGGCGTCCGGGACCGTGGATAAAATCCTCGCGGCAAACGTGGTCTATTTCTTCAGCCGGAACGCGGACGAAGTTTGCGAGGCCCGGCGCGTGCTCAGGCCAGGCGGGCTTATGGCGATTTACGCCACGGACAGAGCGACGATGTCCCATTGGAAGTTTTCTGGACCGGATACACACACCCTTTACGACCGGGCTGAACTGCAGGACCTCATACTGCGCGGAGGCTTTCGCGCGGAGGAGGTGTCGATCCGCGCGGTGCCTCTCGCCTTCGGGATCAATGGCCTTTTGGCTCTCGCGCGGAAAGATAGATAGGCGGAAGGAGGGCGAAGCACCGCAAAGTCCGGACAGTTGTACGGGCTTAAACTGCTGGCTGGCAGCAGGTTAGCTCCCACTCTGGCTGGTGCCGGTGCAAAGCCCGGTCAATGCCGGCATGCCATTCCTAACTGACTAAGGTATGACGGCTGCAGCCTCGTCTGAACGTGGTATAGTCCTCGATGAAGCGCGGACCGCGCCGGAAAAAAGGCTCTTGCGGGTCAGATCCGGCCGAGTTTCACACTGAGACGCCACCGTCTGGCCGGGGCGGCCGCGACATCGGGAGGACCGGCTTCTTCACGGGCTCGAAAGGGGGAACCCAGTGCAGGGCCTGTCAAGACTCTAGGCTCTTGATATTGACGGGATCGCCGCGGACGTTTCGCGTTATCTATTCGATTTCCCGCTTCCGCGAGGGTGGAAACGCCGCAAGCTCATGCTACGCATGGCTTATGCGGGCCGCGATGGCGGCGCTTCAAGCGCACGCACATCCTTGAGCGCGATAGAGAAACGGGCAGCCGGACC
>Ga0074046_10002287_pt1 | contig 16667 bp, 13 predicted proteins | sample BogForMeECP23OM3_FD_94441 | JGI IMG/M metagenome (GOLD analysis project Ga0074046, IMG submission 94441) | Bog forest soil microbial communities from Calvert Island, British Columbia, Canada - Bog Forest MetaG ECP23OM3 | ecosystem: Environmental > Terrestrial > Soil > Wetlands ...
GTCGCCGAGACGGCCAAGGGCTGGCGATTGGTCGAGGTCTGGAACCTCTCGCCATGAAGATCCATCCCTGGATTTCCGTGGTCCCACTCTTCGTCTCGGAGCGGAAGAATGAGGCACGATGACTTCTTCGATGACGATGAAAACCTGTGCGACGAGGAGGCGTTCCACGGCTCCCTGCACTGTCTGGGCACGTCCCAGGTCGACAAGCTCTTCCGCTATCGCGACGATCGATGCCCTGACATGGCGGATGGTGTCTTTTTCGGACTGATCGAGGTGATGCTGAAGCCCTTTGAGGAATTCCTTTCTCCCGACCAGGTCGAAGAGCTGTGGGAAATTGTGTACATGTGGCATCACGAACGTGCAAGCGAGCGAGACCCCCGCATCAAGTATAGCGAGTGCGAACGTCAAGTGAGGCAGCACTTGTCAGGGACGCGCAAGCTGAATCCAAGGCCACAGGGAGAGGGAAAGCCCGCTAAGAAGAGGCACAAGTGAGAGGAGCATCCCACGACCGGACTTTCACCGGCAAGTCCAACGGCATTATGGGCTGCAGAACCGGATCTGACCCCGCGAAGCCCCGCTGGTGCGCCGGATTCTCACGCAATGCCGCAGTTCCTCCAAGCAAGGCTGGCGGGTGGCGCCAGGCCGGCGGTTCGCATTCCGCGGTTTCCTCTTTTTCGGTAGGATGCCCGCCGGAGGAATCGCCATGCCGACGATCGCGTTATCCGATGACGCAGTGGCCCTGCTCAGACGCCGCCTGGAGGGCGAACCGGCGGATGTCACCGATGACACGCGCGAGGCCTACCGCGAACTGGCACGTGCGGGGATCATGATTCCGCTTCACAGCTTCACCAGAGGCGATGAGGCGCTCTACCGCTTCACGGAAGAAGGCTGGGAGCGGCGATTCGAGTTCACCTCTACTAGCTGGAAAGACAAGTGCATTGCTCTTGCCTACTCATGCGAATCAGACGCGGAGCAGGCACGAGAGGTTCGCGGGAACATCGGCGCCGATTCGCCTTCCAGGCTCCCGGAAGGATATACGCGCGTGGTGACCATAATCGATCATCTCACGGCTCAAATCAACGGCCTGTTGGGAAAGCGCTCAAAACCTGCACCCGTCCTTCTCCTGCTCGATGCTCCGCCGTCCGGATCGCCGGACCGCACGCGGGCCCGTCCCCTCGTCCTCCGGTCCTTTTCCCGCTTGCGATCGCGGCCGGCGAAGATTGCTCGCGCTCCGACAAATGGTCCCCGGGCGTCACGTAGCCGATGGCGTTGTGCAGCCGGACTCTGTTATGATGGCGCATGTACCGCTGACCCAAGGCGACTTGCGCTTCGGGTTAGTATGACATATCGCCCGGTCGCGAACTGCTCAACCCAGGAGCGAACCGCCCGAACGCGCGGGCTAGGTCGCCGAGAGAAAGAGGCACAGCGCGCCCGAAGAGCCGCGACCGGCGAAGGGGAAGACGGAAGAAGGGAGGAAGGCCGAGCAAGTGACGACCGAGAAGCAGGGAGAAGGCCATGACATTCCAAGGCGTGACAAGCCATCCTCCAGAGCCTCCTTCCGTTTTCGAGGCCTGGCGCAACTCACTGGGGATAGCGTTGCTCGGCTGTGTTCTCTTCGGGCTGGGCGACTTTGTTTTCTTGGCCAGCTATCTCCCCCGAGTCTTTGACCTGTACACGGCTGCCATCTGGCTTGAGGTCGGCTTTGGGGTCAGCGGCGCCATCATCTTCGTTTTAATCGTGTTCTGGCAGCGCGCCCACGGATCATCCTTGGCAGCCTTGGGTTGGGGCCGGCCTACCACCGTTCCGGCGATCGTTTGCGGGCTGATCCTCGCCGCAGCATGGATCTGGCTCTCTTATGCGGCCGCCAGGCGATTGATGCCACAGACCGATGTCACCCAGCTCACCTGGACCCGAGTGGCCCTGGCCCCGTTGAGCCTATTCCTGACCATCGCCGAAGAGACCATGATGCGCGGGTTCTTCATGACCCAACTGGATCGTGCCAGAGTCCCCACGTGGGTGCAGATCGTCGCGTCCGGAGTGTGCACGGGGCTCTATCACGGCCTGCAAAACTTTACACTCATCGGCCTACTTCCGTCGATGGTCTTTTTCACCGCGCTGGCGGCCATCTACGTGCTCGGCAAGCGAAGCCTCACTCCGAGTACGATCGCCCACGGTCTGGTCAACGTCGCTGGTGAGCCCTATCTGCTGATGCTGGTCATGGTCGTCCCGAACAGGTGATCCGCGAGAGGACTTCTTCGCGGCGCGCCGGCCGCAGGCCGCCGGCGAATGTCCTTCGTGCACCTTGTTGCATACCCCTATCCGACAATGAGGACATCCGTGGACGCCCCTCCCGCAAACACCATCGAGGAGATTCAAGCCTATGATCCTCGATCCATAAATGCGTTAACTGTCGTTTCGATCGCCATCGTTTCCTACCTGCTCGCTGTACCAATCATCCACGAGGGCCTCGGCCACGGACTGACTGCCGCCGTTCTCGGGGCGAAAGGCATTCGCCTGACCTCCGCGGTGCTCTTCTATGATGATCAATCGGTTTCACAGGAGAAAAACCGAATTATCACCATTGCGGGGCCGGTTACCAGCCTTCTCTGTGGACTACTCCTCGCCATCTTTCACCGCTACACCAGGCTGAAGAACGCCGAATTCCGCTACTTCGTCTGGTTGACGGCATATGTCTGTCTGTTCCAGGGAGGCGGTTATCTGATGGCCCTATCCTTCGTTCACTTCGGCGACATCGATCGTGTTGTGGCGGGTCTTGATTATGAATTCGCCTGGCGCCTGGCATCGACTATATCTGGCGCGATCATATCTTTTGTCAGTTTATTCGCCGCGGGACGAGATCTGGACGAGTTCCTAGGCCGTAGCCGGCGTCGGGCAAGAGCCGCCAAATTCGTAGTGATTTCCTATTTCGCCGGATCGGCCCCGTTGATTCTGTCCGGGCTCCTCAACTCGAAAGCGGGTTGGCTGCCGATTGTCTCCGCGAGCGCATCCACCCTGGGCGGTACCGTCTTTCTGCTGTATGTGATATTGGCCGTGGGCGAAGCCAGACCATCGACGAATCCCATCCCCCTCTCGCCGGGTAAGAGCCCGGCCTGGTATTGTGCGGGAGTGGTAGCCATCCTCCTTTATGGACTGGTCCTTGGACCCGGAGTGCCCAAGTAGTTCCCGGTTCACTCTTGACCGCCGCTCCGGCTGTGAGCTCGCCGGCGCCAGGTGCTCTGAATCGCGAAGTGTGAGACTGGCCCCTTGAAGCGCGGCCGCCTGGTCGTCGAATCCAAGGAAGGCAAGCGACCCGCTGCCCGGATTCCAAACCAGCGATCAGGTCGATGATTGATCAACGGACTCGATCAATATAAGACCCGAAGCGGCCTTCTCGCCGGACTTTCGCTCACGCGGCGGATTCTCAGGCGAGTGTAATTGTTCTTCGAGGCGCAACCTCGGAAGGCGACGGTGCGTTCAATCCATTTGATCCATCGCTTTTCTCCCATGAGCAAATGCCAATCGAACGGGAGATCATGAAACGGACCGCCCGATTCGTCGGCTGCAATCACCTGAGCGCCCGGAGCCGGTTTGGGCTCATCGACAATTTCGGGTTCCTCATGCCGCACCACCCTCTCGAAGTACTCGAGCCAGTCGTACCCCACGTGAAATGATTTGCCGACCTCGCGGTTGTAACTCGGGAGCACAACGAGGTTCTTCTGATAGTTGATCAGATCCTCGAGCGGCGTTATGCCCGGATACTTCCTCAGCAGATGAGTCTTGAGCGCGCCCCAGAATGTGTCGAACTCGAGGCAGATCTGCACAAAAGCCCACTGAGACATCGTCAGGTAGTATGTGTAGCTCGGCAACTGCTCGGTCACCATCTGGTCGAACCCACTCTTCTGGGCGGCGGCGTCCTGGCAGTGGTGGTGAACCGCATCGGTCAACCGGCGCTGGGCCGGGGCCGCCGTCATGAAGTTGTCGATCAGGTCTTCATAGAACGACCGATACGCGACGTTGTGGGTGTGACGCAGGTACAGGGAGATCCAGCGCGTCAGGCCACGCGTGTGGAACGTCCGCACGAATGCCGCATAGACGTTCATCCGGATCCAGTCGTGGCGTGAGAAGGTCTTGCTTTTGGTAATCACTTTGCCGGTGAGCAGGTTATCTTCGGCGAAGGACCGGGGCGCCAGGTGTTGAGTGGTTACGGAACACTCGGCGGTCTCAATCTCCCACTTCTCGCGGAAGGACTTCTCGGCAGCCGGGGCATTCGGCAAGAGGGAATAGGGGAACACCTGATAGTCCTCGTGAATGCCCCATTCCATCAGGTCGCCGAAGCAGGTCTTCCAAAGGTCGTAGGTGTCGCCGGGGATGCCCAGGATGAGCTGGACGGTGATCGGGATGTTCTGTTTCTGAAGAGCCTGAGCGACCTCCTTCTGCTTCGCTGGCGAGATGTTCTGCCGGTCCGTGGCCGCGAGGACCTCCTCGCTGGTATGCTGGATGGCCATGAAATGAGAATCGATGAACCCGGCCGCCGCGAACTTCTTGGCGATCTCGATCGACCGGTCGGGATTGTTCTTGGCGGCGCTGTAGCAGATCGCACTGGGATAGCCGTACCGCGCACGCATCGCGCAGAGGTGATCGGCGATCTCGACATCCCTGGGCAGGATGCCCAGGTTGGCATCGACGATGAGCAGGAGGAACGTCCCCATCCGCGCGAGCCACTCGGATTCCGCCCTGACCCGTTCGATGTCGAACCGCCTGACCTTCGACGTCGTGTTCGAGCCCCAGTCACAGAAGCTGCAACTGTAAGGGCAACCGCGGTTCGTTTCCAAGACGGCATTGAAGACGCCGGGGCCCCGGGACTTCACCAACCGCTCATAAAAGGCGCTCTGGTCGATGTAGGGGCTGTGATCGAACACGGTGGGAACCTCGGGCGGACCAGTGCTCACAGGCACTCGCGCCTCGCCATCAGGCAAAAAAACAACGACCAAAAACGCGGCTAGGATGCCCCAGATTAACGAGCGCAATCGACTGCCCTGGAGTGCCTTACGCTGTCATAGGGATCGCTTGTCCACCGTAATCCTATCCCCGTTTTTGGCCGTTGCAAAAAAAGGTCCGGGATGGCGCGGAGTTGCGAGCGATCCTCGCTGAGCGCATCCAGGATTCTCGCGAACGGGATCTCGCCATCGTTGACGACGACCGCGTCGATGCACGGATTCTTGGTAAAGAACTGCGTATCCTTGTACGCCGGGTCCGGCCCCCCCGCGACCACGTGGCAGTCCGGGTTCTCCTCCTTGACGCGCTGCGCCAGCCGACGCTCGATATCCCAATTCCACGTATAGCAGCTCAGGCCCAGCACGTCGATTCGCGTGCCCCGATACGGCTCCAGGAGGGGCGACGGATCGCCGCGACTGTAGATCGGCTCCAACCACTCGTAATCATCGACCGTGGCTCCGTGCCGCTCGTGGTAGGATTTCAGCGTAGCCCACATGTAGGGCAGGTAGGGCATGTCGTCGATCGCATTGGGCTCGCTGATCAAGACCGTCTTGCGCCGTCTGCCTCGCATGTCTAGCTCCTATTGACGCGTCGCTCGCTACGACCGCTGTCGCGCATCACCTGAGGTGCAGCGGCCTTCGTCGAGTATGGCGGAAGGTAGCCGCTTGCGAATGATTTCAGCGCAAGTCGACCGCGGCCCCTTCGTCGGGAAGGGGTTCACCGATGCCAATCATGTAGATCGTCGAGTGAGTGATCCCATCGACCCTCAACACATCGTCGACTTTTCTGTCGTAGTAGCCACCGATGTTGATGCAGCCGAGGCCCAGGGCCGCGGCGACCAAGTTGAGATTCTGTGCCAGGTGGCCGGCTTCGAGCAAGGTGAAGCGATAGCCGCGCGCCCCGTACTTGAACGTCGATCGCTCGAACAGCGCGGTCACGAAGACCATGAGTGCCGCATCCATCGCGAGGTGGGCTTGAAAGGGGACCAAAGACCGCACGAGCTGCGGAGACAAATCCCCCTCCTGGACGCGGCGCAGGTGATTGTGCAGGGGGTTGTAATGATACAATCCGGGTCCGAGACCCTGGATCGATTTGCTGTGTACGAAGAGCTCCAATGGATACAAGGCGCCCCCCGAAGGCACCGCACGTGATGCCCTCGGCATGCCCGTTCCTTCGTTGCTCCGCATCACCCCGTAAGCATAATGTAACAGAGTCGCTACCTGTTCGAGCGGCATCGCGCAGGGACTCATCGTCCGGCAACTGACCCGACGGCGAATGGCTTCGTCGAGCGTGACGGCGAGAGGTAACGGCGCCGGGGGAAGGTCGAAGACCGGGTACTGGTCGAACGCCAGGCATTCCTGGAAGCTGAGCATACGTCCCAGGATCTCCTCTTGAGAGAGGAACGGATCGTTCTGGCCGATCTTGGAGTTTTCGTGAAACGACTCCCACACGCGGTCCTCATCCGGGGAAGGCAACCGCACTTGTTCCCACAGCAGTTTCGTCACGTTCCGGTCCCCTTTCTAGACCCGAGAGAAGCATGATCGGAATATGGAAAAGTCACATAATCCAATCATCTGCCCCAACACGTACCTTCGACCGCCCCGAGGCCCCGACCGTTGTCGCGCCGCCGCCGGACGTCACTCATCATCGTCGACCCCCTCTCTTCGCCCGGAGGCCTATGCGGATCGGGGCATCCGGACCCCGCTCCAGTCGATCCCTCCCTCAGCACAGCCCGCCGCTCTTCAACCGCTCCGCCGGCCGCCGAAAGGCCCCTCGCCACGGGGTCCACGACAGCAGCCGGTCAATCAACCGCCGGTCGCTCTGGACGATTTGGCGCGGCAACTCGATCGCCGCCGCGCGGCACGTCGCGGACCATCCGCGACTCCGCACGATGGTCCCGAGCCTGTCCCAAGCCGCGTCAGGGAAAAGGATGTGGACTCGGGTTGTCCTCCCCTCGACCAGGCAAGATGCCCCTAAAGCCCAGGCGTTGGGGAACTTCCCACAGCCGCCTCCCGCCCAGCGCACGGATTTTGTGATGGATGCACAGTGGGTGGAATCCTGGTATAATGGCGCGCGCGACGGACAGGCCCAGCGGGCGCACGTCGGGGGTGGTGAGGTCCACCAGCAAGACCCGGTGGTTGACGGCCTGAACTCGTTCGCAGAGGACCCGCAAGTCCGCGGCCGGATCGCCCGTGGATAGGTCGTTCAACTCGCCAAAGTCGACCCGCTTCTTCGAGGCCCAGAGGAAGTCGGCCAGATGGGCGTTGCCGTGATCACACCAGAAATTCAGATGCGTGAGCTGATCCACCACGTTGTCGTGATCGGGGGGAGACGGGACCAGCCGGGGCATAAAGCTGGTGATCTGCTGCATGTAGCGCCGGGTGTGCGCCAGCTCCTCCAGGCTGCACCGAACGGCCGTCTCGGGACTGGGCGAACTGGCGCTGGCGAACGCCCGCGCCGGCGCCTTGGGCGAAGGACTGGACAGCACCGAGAGGACTGTGGAGATGCCGGTGTCCAGGGTGATGTCGAATAGCGACACAGTTGCCCCGGTCCGCTCGAAGCGCTGCACCCGGTCGTAATTGGCATCGCTGAGCGACTCGACCGCGATCTGGGGGTGGGCCAGGCGTGCCTGCCAGGTGATCGTGAAGGCATCGCGCTCGATCACTTCGCAGGCGCCGGCGAGGGCCGCCTCCGCCGGGCTGCAGTGACAGGCCATCCCCGTGGAGATCGGCTGGACGATGGGAGAATCATCCGTGCCGAGATAGTAGTAATAGGGCACGTAGACCATGGCGGCCGGCACGTGCCAGGTCTCGCCGGTGAGCGGGTCCACCGCCGGCGTCCACCGGATCGTCGTGTCGTCGTCGAACGGCACGAAGGGGAAGCCGGGCTGCTTGAGCTGATCCGGGTGATAGACCTCACAGTCCGCGGGGTCGACGCAGCGGAAATCGGCCTCTCGACGGGAACACAAACGCAGCTCGTCCACGTCAAAGAACGTCGAGCAGTAGCGCTCGACCGCCTCGCCGATGGCCTTGGCCATCGCCAGGTCCCTGTCGGTGGACGCCCCGCCGGTGTCCTCGAAGTTCTCCAGAGCACCGAAGGCCCGGGTGTCGCAGGCTGTGGCGAAGTAATGGAAGAAGGCCGGCGCCCCCGCCTCGGGGGGTATTTCTTCCAACACCTTCACGATGCCGACGCGATCGTCCACCAGGTAATCCACGACATCGATCAGGCGGTTCAAGGACGACATAGAGTCCCTCATTGGTTCATCGGCCGCGCCAGGTGTTCGCCCGGCAGGAAGCTGACCGTGTTCAGGTTGATCGTCCCTCGCCGAATCAAAGGACTGCATACCTTGCAGCGTGGTGCCTTCAACACCTTGCGGTCGCGCAACTCCGGCCGGAGCAGGTTGACTTCCAGCACGGTCCCAACCTTCGCGGTCAGAACGCCCCCATAAAACTTCGTCAACTCCATGGCAGCAAGGTCACCCAGGATCGAGGCCATGGGCGGGAGGAAGCCATGGAGGGTCGGACGCTGGATTACCGCGGCGAGATTCTCCGCGGCGCGGCGCAGTTCCGGCTTCTCGAAGCTGGCGTTCTCACGGTCTCGCAGGCATTCATAGCAAGCCGTCTCGCCCGGAACGACCAGCGGGCCGACGAAACCGATTGCCCGATCGAGCATCACCGGCAGAAACGTGCAGCCACGCTGCACGCACAACGCATTCCAGTGGCGCATCACCTGTTGGCCGCTGAAATCGGCCGTCGCCACCAGGCAATCGATCCCCTCTTCCAGTCGCGGTTCCCACTCGGCGAACGGCAGCGGTGTCGGCCCGGTCCATTCCCCGGCCGCAGGGGTGTCGTCCGGAAAGAGGCGTTGATTACGCAGTAGGGGGTAATCCACGACGTCCACACGTTCGAAGCCGCACTGGGAAAGAGCATGGACGAGCTGTTGCGAGATGCCGTTGACACCGAGGATGGCAATCCGTTGCGTGCTCAAGCGCGCCGCGACCCGGTCGGCCCGCTCGCCGAACTCCCAGTAGAAGACCTCATGCGCACTCTCCCCGTTGGCACCAGGTGGCGGGAAGGCATCGCTGGGCACGAGCAGTCGCCGTGTCTCGAGGATCTGCACGAGTTCCTCGGCACCCGGCCGGTCGATGGCGCCGAAGTAATCGAGGAGTTCCTGACGTGTCTTACCCTCGCCCGCTGCCGCGGCCAGGACGATCTGTACGGCTTCGGCCGCCCCCTCCCCGCTGATCTTGAATTCCGTACTACCACGGACCAAGAGCATGCCGTCCGGGAGCTCGATACATTGGACCGGAAGGGCCCGGAGGCGAGGGTCTTCCGGGGTCAGTGCGTTGGATTCCGTCATGGCTTGGATCGTTGACCTCGTGGGTTGATAAAATGCCTAAGACTGGGCCAGTGGGACCGGTGTCTCTTTCCTTTTCCGCTGAAGGCCCAGATCCTGATACTGCGTGTACCGGCCCCCGAACACTTTGTAGAGCTTGGAAAATTCCTCCTTGAATTCCGGCAGCGGCAACCGGGTTTCGACCACGGCCTCCTGGAGATCGAACAGGTCCCAGCGGGGCCGGCCGTTGGGCTGGCGGACCACAATGGGATCGAAGGTCGCAAGGCTGGGCGTCCCGGGCAGGGGCGTCAGGATCGTGAAAGAGGGATAGTCGATCCGGTGGTGTTCGATGAATCGGACCAACCTCTTGAAATCCTGTCGCGTGTAATCCGGGTTGACGATGAAGCCGGCGAAGACCTTGATCCCCAACTCCCGCGCCCGGCTCAACCCCTCGGCGATCTGGACGACGGTGAGTTTCTTGTGATAGTCGGTCAGCTCATCATCGCTAATCGCTTCGATGCCGATGAACAGCCGCTCGAGGCCGATGTTCCGCCAGGCGGTCATCGTCTCGCGCTCGCGCAGCAGCGTGTCGATGCGGCAGTAGGCGAAGTATTTCTTCCGGATTTGCGCCGCCTCGATCCTCCGGGCCAGCTCCTTCATCCGCGGCCCATTGACGAAGGGTTCGTCATCGACGAGGAAGACAAACTCTTCGGGGATCGTCGCGAGCTCGTCTACGATGCGGTCCAACTCCCGCGTGTGATAGCGCCCGTCCATGATCCGCCAGAGCGAGCAGAACGTGCAGCGGTAGGGACAGCCGACCGTGGTGCGGATCAGCGCGATGGGTTTCATCCAATCGATGAAGTAGGACGGTCGGTCCTCCAGGGTAAGAGTCCGGTCCGGAACGGGAATGTCATCCAGGTGAAGTTCCGCCGGAGGACCGCCGTAAATGTGGCGCGAGCCGACCCGGGTCCACACCCCGGGAATCGACAGCGCCTGGGATCGAGCCTGCTGGGCCTGGAGGATGTGCCGGAATGGGACGGCCCCTTCGCCGACCACGACGAAATCGATCTGCGGCTCGAAGAAATCTTCGGGCAGCAGGGTGGCGTGGTGCCCCCCGACCGCCGTCTTGCAGTCGGGGCACAACTCCTTGACGCGGTGACATATGGCCAGATTGCGCAGCACGTGCATCGAATACCCGGTCACGCCGACGATGTCCGGCTGATAGGCCAGTAAAGTCCGGTCGAGGTCACTCGGGTGCAGGCGCAGGTCGAGGAGTTTCACAGCGTGGCCATCGGCCCTCGCCGCGGCCGCCAGGTATTCCAGTGCCAGCGGCTCCGCGACAGCTCCCAAGTCCCCCAGGCCGATTACTTCCCTTCGCGCATTGGGGTAGACCAGCAAGATCTTCATAGGACCGTTTCCCCTCGAGGGCGACCAACAAGGTTGGCCGAACTCCGCTAGCACGGCAGCGTCTACCCGCGCCTCAACGGGTAGACGCCAGGAACGACCCGGTCAAGCGACACGCGCAACGAGAGGCTTGGTGACGACACTGGCAGTACAGCAGCAGCACGGACTGCAGCAGCAGCAGACGGTCACACCATCCTTGGCGTGGTGAACTCGCGTCCACCTTGCATGGTTCGCGTTGTGGAGGGACACGATGTCCTCCACCTTCACAGACAGGCCGCCTTTTGTCTTGTACCCCGCGAGAAATTGCTCCATGGTCAGATGGAGCTGGTTGAAGCCCGCCACGCGCATGTCATGCAAGTCGCCCTTGGTGAGCTTCTTGATATCATGCGACAGCAGTTTGATCTCGTCGTCGGTGAATCCCAACTGGTCGGCCGGCGTGTTCAAGGGCAGGGGCTCGTCAGCCACTGCAGCCACCACGGACCCCGTGCTCCCAACCACCAAGCCGGCGCCGGCCATGGCCGCCGCCCTGAGAAACTCCCGGCGGTCACCGGGATGCGATCCCGACTTCTCAGCCTTCTCGCCCAGATGGTTCGATTCTTGAATCGCCATCGACAATCCTCCTCTGGAAAAGAGTTGTCCAGCACACACAATCCGACTATCGGGTTGTGACTTTCCAACGCAAGAACGGCGTCCGCGACGCCTGGTTGGCTCGTCATCCATTTCAGTGACCTTCATGCAAACCACTTGATCAGATCCCAGGACCCCGGTTGATGGTCGATCAACGCGACCAGGATCTCGAGGACGCTCCCTGGGCGCAGGAGCACGGATGAAATTCTGAGTGTCTCCTCCCAGCGATCAATCAACAGAAACAGAGTGATGCGCGGCCCGCGCCTACGGTCTCAATACCGCCCCAGTCAATGATGCGATGAGGAGCTGCCCAGCAACCACTTGGACCGGCCACTACCAGCCGCAGCGCGCGTGCAAACCCTTCTTGTCCTCGCTCGGGGGAACTGACAGGAAGAAGGCATTGACCGTGGTCGATTTAGAACCCCAGATTGGAGACGGCCACGTTAGTCGACGAAGAGCGCCGGGATTCTCGGCGCCATCAAGGCTTTTGACACGGGTGACTTCGGTTGCTGAATGAGCAGGTCCGGCATCAAGAGAACGTCAACAAAGAACTCCGAGTAGGTAATATCTGCATGACGTCAATGGATTCCGAATCCCCGAAATGGACCTCCGCCCTGATTAAGCAAGACTAGCAGGAGATAGGTTGGCCATATGCTGTGTCGATGTCAAGAAAAAAACTTTTCTTTCGAGAAATTTGGCGAGAAACTGCTTGTCGCCCTAGCCGATCGTTCTTTGTAGTCTCGCAACGACTCCTCATGGATAATCAAAGCCTGCGTCCTGGAGGACGCTAAGAGTGGACATCGTTTTACTATGCAAGAGTACCCACCGCCGCACTCCATGCCCGAAGTTGTGGAAAGATCCGGGATACGTAAGGCGATCCTCCGCCGTCAACTCCTACGTAAGGCGATCCTCCGCCGTCAACTCCGTTGTGTATCGTCTGCGTCCTCGAGGAGGTGCGCTCGGAGGTCTCGGGTGCGGCGCGGCTGGGGGCGTTGTCCCGGCGGGCGATGGGCGCGGAAGCGGAAGTGAGGCCATCCCGCCGGGACTGAGGCCGGCGACAGAGGTTTGACCTTTGAGGCACACGGGGGTAACCTCAAGACGTAAAGTCGGTCTGAGCCCAGGGACAGAAACCGCAGGGGTACCGCATCTCTGTCATCGAGGCTGTGTTCTGATGCCTCTCGGCTCGAGCCCGGCCGGCAGGATCGGATGGCGACGCTATGTCGAGTCGATGTTATCCGAGCGGTCGGGGAGGTGTTCCGCGATTCGAGCGGATACTAACCGATGATCTCGCGACGGTCCTGGCCCACTTGAGGACGTCACCACAGACGGGTGGAGGGTTTCCGATCGTCAGCGACCTCTCGCTGGGGGGATGGCGGGCGCACCACGTGGCCAACGAATTCGCCGACCAGCTTGGCCTGTCGATCGCGAGCCGTTCCCCGCTTGCACTGGAGCCGATGGGCACAGGCTCTAACCCCGTGTCGTCGCTCACCATCGATCGATGGGTCGACGCCGAAGTGCTGGGCAATGTGGGGGTGCTCATCGCCTTCGATCAGGCCCGACAGATCCTCGAGGCGATCGCGGAGCGCGCGGTCCGACAGTTTGTCGTCATCGTGCCGCGGTTCGGGCAGCCCTGGGGACGGCAGAATATTCGGTTCCTCGAGTTCTTCAACTGGGGCCTGCAACGCATCGGGGGTCGCCTGATCCTGATGGGGCCCCCGGATGACACAGTCCCCATCCCCGACGGCTGGGATCTCCGCTGGATCGAGGAGAATGGCGTCGGGCCCGACCTGGGGACTCAGGCCATCGATCCGGAGTGGCGGGATCTGCCGGGCCTGATCCCCGCCGGTATCAGCCGCTCGACGCGGAGCAACGCTGTGACCGCCTGGACCCTGACCGGCGGCCTGGCACTGCTGCCCCCGCGGCTCAGGCGGGATCCTGCGACGTTGCGGTGGTCGAGGTGGTCGAGCTTGCTGCCCACTCCGCGAGCGGGCGATGCCGTTTGGCTCGGCGCCTATCGCTCGATGCTCATCCCAGATCGGCGGCAAGATATCGCGCCCCTGAGCGATTATGCTATGCTCTGCTTCAATACGGGAGACGTCGATCTCAGCCTGAAGCTGGCGCGGGCCGGAGTCGAACGGGCGGCGATTCCCATCCCGCAAGGCTATCTGCAATTCCTCTTCCAGCTCATGAACCTCGTCGTGTACCGGTATGAGGATGTGGCGAGCGAGGAGACCTCGCCGGGGGCAATCCCCGATGTGGTCCGCGATCGGTGGCTGCGGGTTCGGGCCTATGCCGCGGCGCTCGTCGGTCGGGCCGACCTGGCGCGCGCCTGCCTCGCCGCGACGGTCGCCTTCGGGTCCAGCGATCCCGCGTCCTGGGATGATCTTTACGCTCGGAACCTCATGGCACTTATCGAGTTTCGCCAGGGCGACTGGGAGGCGGCGCGCAGGCTCCAAGCGAGCATCGAGTCGACGCTCGAGAGGGAACCGACCGAGCATTCGCAGATCCGCTACCTCAACGCGCTGAACACGGCGCGCCTCTACCGTCAACGGCGGCAATTCGCCCCGGCCGACGACTATTACCGCAAGGCATTTCGATTGACCGACGGCCTGCGGGTCGAGGGCGACAGGATTTACATGAACTTTTGCCTGGCCCGGCAGGCGGAGGACCAAGGCAGGCCCCGCGAGGCCTTCCTCCATTGGCTGCGCGCCAGCCTGCATTGGGTCGCGATGTCCGTGCCCGAGGCCTTGAACTGGCGTTGTGCCTCCGGGATCCTGGGGCGACGGGTCGATCCCGAGAGTGCCGTCGTGGACGAGCTCTCGGGCCGCCTGTTAAACCTCCTGTTGGGTGCGGCGCGAACCGCGGGCGTCGGACACCCGGAGGAACCCCGATCCGTTCCCGCGCCCGTCTTCCTTTCAACGGAGACGGCCGGTCTGGGGGACGACGACGGGCCGGTGACCTGCTTGGGAGGTGAGGGCTGTTATGTCTACGCCCGAAGCACCCCAGTCCCGGCTCCCTACGAGTCCGGCGCGCATCGCGACCTGAGGGGAGCGCTCTGGGGGATCATCAGATCCTTGGCCGAGGTCGCGAACGAGATCACCGCCGCGACCGTCCAGGTCGATTCCCGGTTCGGCCACGAGATCCCTGCCACTGAGTCGGAGGCGATCGACGTCGCCGTCCGGTTCCGCGCCGCGCGGTTCCTGCATCGGGGCGAGGAGATTGCCCTCGCCGAGCCCTTTCACACCGATTGGGAGAGGCGATCGACCATCCGGCTGGGCGGCGGGGTCGCCTCGGTCAAGCGGATGAAGGGCGGCCCGCTCCTGACCTTCCATCGCCTTCGCGACTCGGTACGGCTCCGGCCGGATGACGAACCGCTCCTGGACGCGGCGCTATCGAGGGCCCGCATCGCGGACCTACCCGGGAAAACCATCTCACGCCTGCGAACCCTGGAGCAGCAGCATGTCATTCAGATTAGCAATTGACAATTATGGTTTTCACTGATTTGAACCGGGCCAGTGTTGCCCCAGGACTATTGAATGGACGACCTGACTTCCTGCGGGACGAAGAGATCCGCAATCGGAGCCCATTCGCTATAATCCCTTGGTCGCTGCGAAGTTACGTCAGACGCTCAATCATCCTGGGGCACTATCATTGGGGGAGCATCATTTCTCGGTTTGACCAGGTGTCTGTCGGCTCCGTCCGAGGGGAGCTGGCGCGGCCGGACGAGGGGGACCGTGGCCGGCCAGCAGCCCCACCCTTGAGGTACCTGGGTGGCGAACGGATAGCGTTCGCGCACATAGGTCGGGACATGGCGGCCCAGGTAATCCCGGAGCGACGGCAACGTCACCCGGCCGGTCCGGTCGGCCGCCGCCCCCTTCAGGCCCTCGATCGCGAAGTGGAAGAAGATCGCATGCCTGAGGTCGTCGTGGTCATAGCTTGCTTGTCCAGGCGAGCAACTCAAGAGCGCCGCGACGCCACAGCCAGGGGTGGGTGACCCAGGAGGCCTGCGGCGGCCCGTTCCCCGTCCGCCGGCAGCCTTCAGTTCGCCTGGGGCCAGCGTATCATCGCGGCAGGCGTCGACCAGCAGCAGCTTGTAGCTCGCCGCGCACGAGGCCAGTTCCTCGTACAGCTCAATGATCGACAGGCAGGACGTGGCGTCCCCGAGAGCGGCGTCGCACGGGAGGAAGAACGGCTCGTCGTCCCCCCGGAGCTGGAGGCCATGACCGGTCAGGATTACCAGGACCATGTCCTGGGGACGGCATCGCTGGAGCAGCGCCGCCAACTCCTTGCGAATGTTGGCCAACGTAGGCCGATAACGCGGGTTCTCGGCGCCGATGCCTTCGGTGAGCATGACGACGTCTTGGGGGTGATAACCGTGGGCGCGGAGCACCTCCGCCAAGGCGGTGACATCGGGCTCGGTGAAGGGGAGATTCCGCAACCGACGGGCGTCGTACCGGCTAACGCCGACGAGCAGAGCGTACCTCTTTCCCACCGGCGGGTCGCCTTGGTCCTGGCCTAGGGCGGGCACCGGGATCACGAGCACGGTAAGGAAGGAGGCCAGCGGCACCATCCAGGCGCGAACGATACGTATCACGGCCTAACTCCAAACCAGAGGCTTGGCGGGGGGACGCTCGATTGACAACTCCACAGGCCGAGCGCGATTGGCCCGGAGCTCGAATGCCAATTGTTTTTATGCCGCAAGTCGTTGGTGGACCTAGCAGTGTTGGGGGACGTAATAGCTAGAACACACGGTACCCCAGTAATGACCCCTAATCGGCGTGTTGCATGATCGGCATGCTGTAATCGTCTTTTCGCCGCATGTATCACAATGCTGACGTCACCGCCAAAATTGAACGCGTGTTCATTTTGATCAGGCGAAGTTGATGGATGTTTCGACGATTTCTACTTCATAAGGCCATTGGAGACAAAGGCTTGCTTCTTATCCTTCCCAAGCCTTCTATCTACCCCAGGCTATTACTCGGGACTTTTGTCGGTAACGTCAATGCTGTTTATTAAACTGCGGCGTTTTCTGCGAAGAACAATTAGCCTCACGGCCGTTCAGGCAGATTTGGGCAATATCGTAGCCTTCTTCTCGTGGGTTGTAGTAGAGGAGTTTTCTGAGACTCCTCGCTGATCTCGGCATGGTTCAAATCCTAGGTTTTTCAGGTAACAGTACGGACCGACCCGTGCCTCGACGGTGGAGGTTCTTTCTGTCGCCGGACCGATAGCCGGCTCAGAAACGCTGGAAGCGGTTCAAGCCCAGCATGTTTAACCGGTGCGGGTGGAGTTGGCCTGTCAGCAGTTGA
>Ga0074046_10002289_pt1 | contig 16663 bp, 16 predicted proteins | sample BogForMeECP23OM3_FD_94441 | JGI IMG/M metagenome (GOLD analysis project Ga0074046, IMG submission 94441) | Bog forest soil microbial communities from Calvert Island, British Columbia, Canada - Bog Forest MetaG ECP23OM3 | ecosystem: Environmental > Terrestrial > Soil > Wetlands ...
CCGGGGTATTTTTTGATGACCAGCTTCATCCAGTCTTCTTTCATCTGGGCGCGCATGTAGTTTTCGCGGGCGCGGGCGGAGGGGCGCGACATGACGTCGGCGCGGTCGATCTGCCAGCGAATATCGGCGGCGCGATAAAGGCTTTCGGCGGCGAGGGGGGAGGCGGGCATCAGATCGTAGACGCGGTAGTAGAGGCGCATGGCGTCTTGCGCGGCGTCGCGGCGTCCACGGCGGCGGCTGGCCTGGTCTTCGGAGTCAGCGGCCTCGCCGAAGATGATGCGGTCGCCGTCTTGTGTGGTGCTCAGGATCAAGCCTTGCCGGGGAAGCCAGCCGGTGATGGCTTTGCCTTCGGATTCGTCTTCGGTTGCGCCTTCTTCGTTGCTGGGCGCGCGAATAATCGCCTCTACGTTGACCCAGTCGCGACTGTTATCCAGGACGATGAGTTCGACTCCGCGAGTACAATCGCCGACTCGGGCAGCGTCCGCGCTGGGAGCTACGCGGATGGTTTCTTCGTGGACGAGGGTTCCGCGGAGGGCGTCGGCTGAGGCTGTTGGAGTGGAGGCGAATGTGGCGATGAGGATGACGGCGGCAGCGAGGGTTTGGCGGCAACTCCCGAATCGGGAATTTCGGCTGGCGGGGGTATCCCCCCCCTCCTCCCGGGCTATTGCAATCATGGAGTTAGCGCCAAAATCTGAAACAATCCTAGAGCTGCAATCGCTTACAGGCAAAATATTCAATCCAAAGGAGTTAGATCTCTTCGCGTGCCCGGCTCCTGAAGCTGAATTGGGTATTCTCAGGCTAGCGCCTTGGAGAGCGCAGGTCAAGCGGAAATCGGGAAGGTATCGGAAATCAGAGCTCTAGGAAGGGTATCAAGGCATAGGTTCAAGAGGCTGCCAGGGCAGGCGATTTGTCAATGAGTGTAATGGCGATATTATGTCAACCAGGCCTCACCCGTGCCCAAGTTTGTGCCCATTGGCAGAGCATATCTGCGGTCACCTTTCTTCGCCACCCCACTCCAACGGTAGTAGAATACAAGCTGTAAATTCTCTCGCCTCTCCGAAGCGCCGTTCCCGCGGTTGAAACGCACACCCCCCTGAGGCGAACCAAGTCCTTTGCAACGCGGAGGAGTGCCATGAATCGCCATGTGGCAGTTCTTCTTTTTTACTGGTCGCGGCGAATTCTTGGAATCCTGTTCTCAGCATTCATCAGCATCTTTGCGTTGGACGTTTTCAGCGAGCACTTGCCCTTTGGGCGCACCATGCTCGCTCTAGCCTTGCACATGATTCCCACGGCCATCGTTGTGATGGTTCTTCTCATTTCTTGGAAAATGGGAGTGGGCGGGTGCAATCGGTTACTTCTCGCTTGGGGTTATTTACATCATCACGATGGGGAAACGATTCCCGCTGGTTACCTATGTGGCAGTGAGCGGGCCGGCCTTCCTCATCGGAGTTCTTTTCCTCTTCGACTGGATCAGGCAGCGCGGATTGCGACAGCAACAGGAGGATTCCGCTTAAAAAGTACGGGAGTGGCCGTGCCATGAAAAGTGCCGTCCATATGTTCGCAGCCTTTGCCGGTGTCTTACCCGTAGCTGATTTGAGTGTCGTGCCAGACGTCCTCGCCCAGATGCTACCTCAGGTTTCCAGATTTCTCGTTATCCTGCTTTGCATTTGCAGCGTTTGTTTCGCAGCAGACTCCAAACTGGAACGAGTAAAAGACAAGTACAACGTCATTCAGGTGGAAGCCTTCGCGATACAAGAAGGTGTCGACTTCCCGGTCGAACTTCTTCTACCGCTCCAAGACGAAATCGCCAAGCAATTGCGCGAGTCGAAGGAGTTCCTTGAAGTCCTCGCCGCGGGAGGGGTTCCCACCAATGCCGATACGCCGGTTCTCAGGCTCGCCGGAACTCTCACCCACTTCAAGCCCGGCAGCCGTGCCAAACGCTATTTCGGCGGCTATGGCGCGGGTTCAACGGAAATCTTTGCCCACCTCACCTTCATTGACCGTGCCACTGGCCAAACCATTCTGTCAGAAAACGTAAGGGCAATTTTGGCGGGAGGTTTTTTGGGCGGTGCCAGTTCCGACGTCACCAAACAGTTTGCCCGACAGATCGTCGACACCACAAAGCTGATCGGGGAACGCGTTCTTCCACACCCTGCCCAGCCCCTTCCGGTGCTATCGGTGGGGGGTGCAAACCCGGAACAAGGTACTGAAGCTAACTCTACACCTGCGACAGCCGTCTCAGCACCCCTCATCGGTCGTCATACGCTCACCATCTCTTCCGATCACTTCGATGACGCGGAGAAGAAACTCAATGACGAAGGCGCTGCGGGTTATCACGTCGTAGCCTTCGCACTTAACTCCAACCGAACGGCAGATGTCACACTCGAAAAGTCTGCCGGAGACGCGCCAGCCTATCAGTACGTTCTGTTGCACGGCTACTCCCCGGGAGGCGTGGAAAAGCGGCTCAATCAGAAGGCGGGAGCAGGCTTCCGTCTGATCCCACAATCGTTTGTACAATTCCGCAACGGCGCTGCGTTGATCGCTGGGCGCTCCGCTCCCTCGTCCAGTTCCCGCTACCAGTACAAGCTCCACCAAACTGTGCGCATCTCCAGCGCGCAGAAGGACATTGAGCAGGACCAGGCACAGGGCTACGTGCTGGCAGCCACCAGTAACCAGGGTCTGCATCTCGTACTGCTGGAGAAGGAACTGACGCCAGCGTCGCGGTAAACCACAGGAGCGCCCACGCGGACTCGTAGGCCACCTGTATCTCGCATGGATGGAGTGAATCGCAGACGGGGTCCTGCTCGAAGTTAAGGCGAGGGATTCCTGATGACAATGAGAACTGAGAGTTGGCATGTCTGCACACGGCAGCAGTTGCAGTTGGGGATCGCTCTTGCTCTCTGTGTGATGCTGCTGGGATGCATCGGCGCGACGCCCCTGCACAAGCATACGCGCACGCCCGAAGGCACTGAGGTAAAGGACATTGATCTATCGTTCCTCCATCCTGGCCAGACCACGCGCGCCGAAGTAAGAGAAAAGCTCAAGCTGATTGATACCGGCTATCAGGGCGACCACTTCTTCTTGGGCCGTTGGTCGTCGTCGACCTGGGCCGCATGGATGGTCTATCCGGATCCCCGGCTTCCCAGTGCCGCGGGAAGGGTATGGAAGAGCGGCAACCTGCTGGTGGAATTTGATGATGCGGGAGTGGTGAAGCGATTCGAGCCCCTCAATGACGCAAAAGCGCCACGATACCTTGCACCCGTAGCGGCTGACACGCCTCTGCAACTCGCGTCCCCGCTGGAGTTGCCAGTGAAGTACTACTTATTGGCAGGCGGGCAAATCGTGGACGCTAAGATCGTGCTGTCGAAGGGCAGCTTTGATTTTGAAGAACTGGGCGAACGCAAGAAGAAGCAAAAGTTTTCGTTGCCGGCGAGCGAGGTCCTGCGCGTAGAGACTCCCGTCGTCATTCGCTTTCCTCATCCGATCTACATCAGTCAGCGGCTTCATTGTGCGAGAGATCTCAAAAAGATTGGAGGCCCCCGAGGTAGGGACCTCAACCTCGAAGTTACGATGCCGCAACTGGTGACACTGATGAGATACGTCGCCCAGGCCGAGAAATCTCCGGCCGCTCGTCCGAAGCCCGACCGCAAGTGAGCGCCCCGACACTCTGAATGAGGCTTTTTCCGAGAGCCCATATCCTGCATTTGAGAAGAAACTGACATTGCTGGCGAAAACGTCCCCATCTCACCAACAATCCGGTTCTGAGAGTGTGAAATCGCAGTTCGTCACCTTGACCCTCAATGAGCGCATGGGTATATGCCGAGAACAACGGCGGAGACAGAATCCCGAGCCGAAAACGGCTTTGGTGGACCACTCGCCAAATCTACAAACTACGTCGAGCGCGTATGAAAATTCCAAAGGCCAGCAGCGTGCCTAGCAGAGCCGGAACTGGAAGGATGAATACCAAGAGCACGGCACAGATGAACTGGGTATTGAAACAACTCGATCCTTGAGGCGGGTGGCCACAAAGCTGGGATACGACGACGCATAGGATCAGCAGAAAATGTGGTGCAAGGAGGAGAAGACTGGCGATCCGTCTCCCGAGTCCCATTTTTCGCCAGGCCAGACATGCGAGATACACAGCCCCGCAGAACAGCAGAACAATTGCACAAGGCACGAGCAGCCAGATCTGATGCATTCCCGCACTATAGGAAGGTTTCTATGCTTCCCGCAAGATTACCATCGCGGAAAGTCCGCTTGTCATTACAGTCAAAACGACTGCAGATGGGAAGAGAAGCGGAAGGGAAAGAGGGACGCGCAAAACAAAACGCCCCAGACTCAAGTTCGAGTCTTGGGCGCCTGTTGATCAGCCCTCCCCCAAGTGCTGCTCACCTAGGAGACTAGAACAAGGGCCGGATTCGGTAAATGGCACCCTCGTGCCATGCCCCCCCACTAGAGTGTCATTAACCGTCACACCTCTTTGTGGATCAAGCAGTTGCGAGGTCGGGTCTCTTGCCCGAGCCCTCAAAATGAGCTTCGATTTCTTCCAGAGTCTTACCTTTGGTTTCGGGAAGGAAGAAAGCGGCCGTGATGAAGTAGATCACGGTCGACCCGGCAAAGGCGAAGAACATGGTGGAGTAACCGTATTTGCCGACAGTGGGCAGAAAGGTGGCCGCGATGCCGGTGGAGACGGCCTGGTTGATCAACAGGGCGATGCTCATGCCGTTGGAGCGAATGCGGGTCGGCATCAACTCCGAGAGAGCAAGCCACACGCAGACGCCAGGGCCGATGGCGAAGAACGCCATGAAGACGAAGAGGGTAATGGCGACCAACCAGCCGTTGTGAGTGCTAGGAACCGGGCTGATCAATGCGTTGTCGATCTTTAGCGGCGCGAGGCGCGAGGCGTCGAGATTGCTGAACGGGTTGGAAAAGAACGCGACCACTTTGTTGGCGGGCAGACAGCTTTCGCGCGTGATCTCGATAGGCTTGGCCACGGGATCGTCGGAGCGAACCACTTTGGTGGCGGCGCGGAAGTCTCCGCAGGAGTAGATGACGCTCAGCGAGGTGGGTCGATTGCGGATGGCGACGGCATTGCCGTTGACGCTGGCTGCGAGGAGCGTGTTCGCGATGTTCTCGTCGTAATGAATCGCGACTGCCTGATTGGAATCGACCATGGACTGAACCGCCGCGCGGGAATCGACGCGGAGGGATTCGGTTCGCCGGAATAAGGCGCCGGTGCAGAGCAGGGACACGATGATGCCGGCACTGCCGAGGGATAAGAGGAATTTCCGTCCCTTGCGATCGACCAGTGCTACGCCGCCCAAGGTCGTCAGGAAATTTACGATAGTGAAAAGTACGTAGCCCCAATGAGCCTGAACATCGGAGAGACCGCTCTGCAGGAGAATGTTGGCGTTGTAGCCGATGATCGAATTCACGCCGGTGGCCTGGTTGCAGGCGAGGATCACGCAGGCCAGGACGAAGGGGATCACATATTTCCGGCGCAGGAGCGATTCCTTCACCTTCCTTCCGGTGGAGGTCCGCGCTTTTTCCGCGGCGGTGGCTTGTTCCATCTCCGCAAGTTCAAGGTCGGCCTGCTGCGTGGTGCGGGAACGAAGGAGCGCGGCGTAGGCGGCATCGCGCTGGCCGCGGCGAAAGAGCCAGCGTGGAGACTCGGCGACCATGAGGCTGCCGATGACAAACAGAATCCCAGGGGGCAGCGAAACCCAGAAGATGCTGCGCCAGGCCGTGTCTTTGAAAGCGAAAAGCCGGGAGGGATCGCCGACCCTGGCGACCTCTTCCACACGAATGCTGAAAAACATTCCGACGACGGCAGCGGCGACGATGCCGAGGGTCAGAAGCCACTGGAAAATTCCGGTGCCTTTTCCGCGATGGGTTGCGGCCAGGCATTCCGCCAAATAGAGCGGGACGACCACGCCGATGAGGCCTGCGCTCACGCCTTGCAGAAGACGGCCGAGAACCAGCGGCTGGTAGCCATGCGAAAGCGCGATTACAGGAATACTGACCACGAACAGAACGCCGCTGAGGGTCATGAGGAGCTTGCGGCCCATCCAGTCAGCGAGGGTGCCGGCGAATAAGGTTGAGATGACGCTGCCGAGGAGCACGGCTGCGACGACGATGGAAAGCTGGCCGGCATTGAGGCCGGAAGTGGCTTCCAGGTAGGGAAGGGCTCCGGCGATGATGCCGACATCGACGCCGTAGAGCAATCCTCCTAGGCCGGCTACGAGAAGGAGGAAGCGGTTATAGCCGGATTTTTCGTTTTGGGGCAGACGCGGGTTCCTTTCGGTGATGTTTTCTCCCGATGATCAGGGTTTCGATGAGCAGAATGACCCGCTCGCGAGGATACTACGGCAAAGCTTTGCCCAAGACCGAAACGGGAAGCCGAGGACTATAATGGGGATATCATGACCAGCCTTAATCTTGAGCCCCCTTCTATATCTGAAATTTGTGACCATGTTAAGCATCTTGGGTACGGCGTGTCGGGCCGTATTCGGCTTTACGGGGAGGAATTTGAAGTTGTTTCCGATCCTTTCGCGCACGACGACGGAATTGCCGTACACGTACGAACCCAGACTGATTCGACGATCCGGGTGCTGCAATTGCCTGCGACCGTGGTTCAGAGTGTGAAAGGGCAAAGTCCAAAAGCCGCTTAGGGCTTAGGCATTCGCCGACCCATCTGTTTTCTTGGGATTCGTGGCGAATTGCCGCGAGACGGTAATAAAAGCTTTGGCCGCGACGGAGAGAGTGCGATCGCGGCGGTAGGCAAGGCCGAGTTCGCGCCATAGCTCTGCGCCCTCCAATTCAATCAGCTTCACCCGCCCGGCAGCGACTTCGTCGCGCGCGAAGGATGCGCTAATCAGCGAGATACCGAGATCGGCGGCAACGAAGCTTTTGATCATGCCGATGCTCGGCAACTCCATCCTGACTTTCAGTTCGGAGTTGTACTCGCGGAAGAGCTTATCCAGCAACCGGCGGGTGTGGCCGGTTTTGGGAAGAAGCAGAGGATACTTCACCATCTCGCTGACGCGGGCCGATTTCAATTTGGCCAGCGGATTCTTCGGGCTCACCATTAGCATCAGGCGGTCACGGAAGATCGGCTGGATTTTCAGGCTGGGCGACTGGATGGGCAAGCTGAGCACGCCCACCTCCAGCGCACCATTCTCCAGCTTCTCGACAATCTTGTAGGTGAAGTTGCGATAGATGCTGATTTGCACGTCGGGATAGTGGCGGCAATACTCGCCAAAGACTTCGGGAAGAACGTAAAGGCAGGTGGCTTCATTGGCGCCGACCATGAGCGTGCCGCGGGGAGTCTGGCCGTGGTCGGCAACGGCGACTAGAGATTCATCGCGGAGAGCCTTCAGGCGCTGGGCGTATTCGTAGAAGATTTGACCGGCGGGAGTCAGCTTGACGGTTTTGCCGGAGCGATCGAGGAGGCGATCTCCGTATTCCTGTTCCAGTTGGCGGATTTGCGCGCTCACCGCCGATTGCGAGCGGAAAACTTTTTCTCCCGCGCGGGAGAAGCTGCGTTGGCGAGCAACTTCCAGAAATGTAATGAGTTGATCGAAGTCCATTCCGTTTGGAAGACGAATTATAGCGGACTTTTTGGCTGACAGCGGAGAAATACGAGTGAGCAGCGATGTTCCATTTTTGTAACGGGGGCGAGCACGGGTTACTCTAACGCATGTCCATTTCGTGTCCCGAGTGTGCCGCATCGATGCCCGACGACGCTGCCTTCTGTCCAGGCTGCGGCCGGGCTATGCAACCAGTCGAGCGCGTGCAAGGCAAAGTGGGCGCGCTGCCCGCCAGGCTGGTGGGTGCTCTGGCCTATGGTCTGATACCGACCGCGATTTTTCTTTTCGTGGAACCTTACAAGAGCAATCGCTTTGCGCGCTTCCATTCGTTTCAGAGCTTGGGGTTGTTGGGCGCGGGCATAGCGGCCGGGGTTGTGCTGTGGATTGTGGGCTCGGTGATAGGGCTCCTCTCGGTGCTACCGCTCTTTTTCGTTTCCATGCTCGTGGGTCTGGGATTCGTAGTTCTCTGGATGGTCCTGGTGGTGAAGGCTCTGCAGGGAGAAATGCTGAAGCTGCCGCTGGTGGGGGACTTGGCGGAACAGTTGGCGGATGCAAACTGAGTTCAAGGTGCGCTGCGCTATAGTTTGCTTCAGAAGTCGCTTTCTGGTACTTTGCCGCAACGTCGCTGGGACGAACCGCTAAGGAACCGAGGAGGCTTCCATGGCATTTTGCAATATGTGTGGCGCTCAGATTGCCGACGGCGCGACCGTGTGTGCAGCCTGCAGCGGGCGCGGGGGAACCGTGCCTGTGGTCGTCAACACAGGTTCCGGACTGGCCGATAACGTGGCGGGGATGCTGGCTTACGTGACGATCATCCCGGCGATTATTTTTCTCATCGTGGAACCTTACAGCCGGAATCGGTTCGTGCGGTTTCACGCATGGCAGTGCATATTTTTCAACATTGGCTGGTGGATTCTCTGGATTGGGCTGCGCATCGTGGCTCACATCCCATTGCTCGGTTTCCTCACCGTATTGATTTGGCCGCTGATCGGCCTGGGCGGTTTCATTGCCTGGATTGTGCTGCTGATCAAGGCGAATCAGGGACAAATGTATAAGCTGCCGGTAATCGGAGATCTGGCGGAAAAGCAAGTTTGACGGGGCAGGTGCTTGTTGTTTTATGGACGAACAAGCTTCGCCTTTGCTAATCGTGGCGCATGGGCGACGCAAGTTGCACCCGAGTCACGGCTAAGTTTGACCCTGAAGCGCTGGGGAGATCCCTCGTCCCGCTGGTGAAAACGCGGGACTTCGGGATGACGCCGGACGAATCACACAGCTCAATTTTCAGGACTACGCCGCTAGTGGGACCCGGTGGCGCTTGACTTTCCTCTTCCAAGCTGTCATTCCTATTAGCTTTTACTTCGCGGCTAAATTGCGCTCGCGGTGGATGCCGCGGGCGGCGAAATTTCGGGGACTGGGGATTCGATTGAAAGTCAAGGTGTTCTATCACAACAAGTGTTTCGACGGAGCGTCTTCGGCGGCGCTGTTCTCCCGCTTTTATCGCGAGCGCATCCGCAGCGATGTGGACTTTGAGTTTTCCGGCCTGCTGCATCGCGCGGGATCGCTGTTTGACGAATCGGATTTCACTGGCGATGAGAATGCCATCGTCGATTTCAAGTATTCGAGCTCGCCGAAGATCACATGGTGGTTCGATCATCATGAGAGCGCGTTTCTTTCCACCGCGGACGCGGCGCACTTTGAGCGCGACGAGAGCAACCGGAAGTTCTACGATCCGGCGTTCAAGTCGTGCACCAGTTTTATCGCCATGATCGGGCAGCAGCGCTTTGGATTCGATCCCGCGCCAATGGCCGATCTGGTGCATTGGACCGACGTGATCGATGGAGCTCTGTATGCCGACGCCAAGACGGCGGTGGAGATGCAGGAGCCGGCGATGAAGTTGACCATGGTGATTGAATCGGCGCCGGACCAGGGATTTGTCCCGCACCTGATTCCGTTGCTCGCGACCAAACCGCTGGCAGCCATTCTGGAAGAGCCGTTTGTGGCTCCGCTTTTGCCGCCGTTGCTCAAGCGGCACGAAATCTCTATCGAAATATTAAGGCAGCGCACGGAGTGTACGGACGGCACGATTTTTTTCGATATCACGGACCAGGAGTTGGAGGGGTACAACAAGTTCGTTCCTTATTACTTGCATCCGGAATCGATTTATAGCGTGGGGCTGAGCAAGAGCAGCTTTCGCGTGAAGGTGTCGGTGGGATCGAATCCTTGGGCGCCGGAGGAGCCGGTGGTTAACCTCGCCAAGATCTGCGAGCGCTACGGCGGCGGCGGCCACGCGCGGGTGGGAGCGATCTCGTTCAATGTGAATCAGCACGCGGCGGCGATCCGGGCGTCCCGGGAGATCGTGAATGAGCTGCGCGCCGCGGTGCGGTCGGGCAAGCGCTGAGAAGTTTTATTGCGCCGGGACTCCGCTTGCCACGCAGGTGTCGGGGTTGCCGTCGGTGGAGTAGCGGATCGCTCCTGATTGATCGGCGCAGAAAGCACGCCGCCCAAAGTTGTTTCCCCTGGGTGCGGCGACAAGCTGGAAAGCGGTCGCAGGCCTGCCCGTGCATCCGGAGAGCGTGAAATCGTATGCGAATTTTTTCCCGCTAGCCAGGCCGCTGGGAATCAGCATGGCCTGATGTTCATTGGGCTCGCCGCCTCCGAAGCCATCGAGGTCAGAGAGTGTGCAAGTGTAGCCGACCGAGCGGTAGGTGGCGCTGTAGGCGATTTCGGCGGTCAGAATGGAGCGCATGGCCGCCTGTATGGAATTGTCGAAGCCTCGATTCAAAATTGCTGGCTGGGTCTGGCCGGGCTGGTTCTGGGCTGGTTGGCTTGGGAACGGTTGGGCTTGGGTGAATTGATTCTGCGTTAGCTGGATCTGTGGCTGCGGCGGTGTGGCGGTTCGTGATTTTATGCCGTCCGTGACACTCTTTAGGAAATCAGGATCGGAGAGCGGCACGCGCACACTGACCAAAATCTCGTTGAGCTTCCAGACACCGGACTCCATCTTCATGGCGAAAGTAATCCGCGGCATGAAGGGAGTGCGTTGGAGTTGCTGGTTCTTGTAGGTACGAAAAGAGAGCTCGATGTTGTCGTCATCGCCTTGCAGGGAATCTTTTTCGACGACGACTTCCACTTTCTGATTGGTTTTAGGATCGGTCGAGGCCAGCAATACGGATCCGGTGTCAAACGTTTCCAAAGAATTTCCGGTTGAGTGGAATTGGCTGGTTAGCATCGAATATTGCTGCAGAGTTTTCAGCGCGCCGGATTTTTCCAGGGCGCTAACGGTCGCTGCGGGCAAGTGTTTGACGAATGTTCCGGAAGCCTTGAGCGAGAACATTTCCATCAGCGCCTGCCGGGCAGTTTGGGGAGCGTGAACTACGATTGATTGCGACGCCGCCGCTGCGGTGGCTAGCGCTGAGAACGTGAGCAGAATTGCGAGCTTTCTCATGATGCCTTCCTTGCCGTCATAATCTTGCCATCAGCAAGGCAGGCCGCTAAAGTTACGAACGGGTAGTTGACTAGTTGACTCCGAAGTCCTCGTCCCGCTGGTGAAAACGCGGGACTTCGGGATGACGCCAAACAAATAACGCGTGGTAACCTGAGAATTATTAGCGCCGCGGCATGTCCTCGCCTGCAACGAAATCCGATCTCCATCCCGCGCAGCGGCGCCTCCTGCGGTTGGTGGCTTCCTTCGAATTCACAAAAGGCGTTTTCGTTTTGCTGATCGGATTGGGCGCGATCCTGCTTGTGCACAAAGATGCGTGGGTGATGGCGGAGAGCCTGCTGGCGCTCTTGCACATCAGCACGGACCGGCACTCGGCGCAGCTTTTTCTCGATTTTGCCGACGACATCACCGACGCACGCTTGTGGATGGCAGCGCGACTGGCATTTGCCTATTCCGCGCTTCGTTTTGCCGAGGCTTACGGTTTGTGGAAGCAACGCAGGTGGGCGGAGTGGTTCGCCCTTGGATCAGGAACTTTACTCATACCGTTGGAGATTCATGAGCTCATGCGCGGAATTACAGTTCTCCGCTCGGTGGTGTTTGTGGGCAATCTGGTCATCGTTTTCTATATGCTTTACCTACTGCGCTGCGGGCGTTTGACGGCCGCACTGCCTTCGAGTGGCGCGGAGACTGACGCTGGTAAAGGGAAGTAGAACAGAACGACACTCGCGGCGGCGCCTGCATGTTTTCGAAGGGTTAGGGATCCGTGGGGCTGATTGGATTGGACGACCCTCGGCATAATGCGTAGCAGGTAATTACGCCAACGGCGACGAGACCGGCACCCTTGGCCCAGATGCTATCGAATAAAGGTTTAGTGCCCGGACCGGGGTTGATTGGTGCGCCACAATGTTCGGAACGAGTTGCCTGCTCGCCTTCCTTGACGATGAATTCAGACGAAGCCCCGGGCTTGGTTTTCCGCAGGGCTGAGCCGTGCAGACGGATTTTCACATCCTTCTTATAAGCTATTACTTTCACCTTTCCGTCGATATCGGTCACATCGTATTGGGTTCGGTCTGCGACGATGGGATTGATGGTGATGCAGCCGACGATCACCGTCATCGCGGTAGCGGTATCGAGTTTCAGGCTGCCGTGGTCGAGGGTGAGTTCGTTACCCTGGAATTGCAGCACGGTCTCAGGCCCGATCTGGACGCTCGAGCCCTCGGCATCGATTCTCGCGCTGTAACCTTTCTGGGTCTGGACCAGGGAGTCGGCGAAAATCGCAGCCGTTGCAGGCGCGGGATTTTCGTTGAGCCAAGTTCCTCCGTTGCTGTGAAGCAGGCCGCCGCCAGTGTTTTGCGCGATGAGTGATGAAGGGAAAACGACGATCATCACTCCGCAAACGAGTTTGCGCCATTCAGGCAAAAAGAATCCCGCCCTTTCTTCCGCACCTAGTCCTAGGTCAAGGGTAACCGGCGAAGTTGTTGAGGACTATTGGCTTGCGTGATGACCCGCAGGGGAGGAGTCCTGCGGCGGTTGGCGGTCAGCGCGGGCGAAATCGATGAAACCATGCTGCACGTCGGTGCGAATGAGCTTGACGCGAAGTCTGTCTCCGACGTCGAGGCCTTGAGCGCCTTGTGCCAGTAAACCTTCGACGCCAGGTTGCAGGGCGCGGACGAAGGTTCCGCCAGGGGTGACGCCGGTGATGATGGCGTCGAAGATGGCTCCGATGCGATTTTGCATGGCAACGGCGGCGAGACGCTTGGACATTTCGCGCTCAACGTGGCGTGCGGCATCCTCCTTGGCGGTGCAGTTTGCGGCGATGGCGGTGAGTTCGGCGTCGGAGTAAGGGTTGGGCTGGCCGGCGAGCACGGCCTTGATGAGACGCTGGGTGACGATGTCAGGAAAGCGACGGTTGGGAGCGGTGGAGTGAGTGTAGTCCTGCACCGCGAGGCCGAAGTGGCCGGGCGAGGGATCGCCGGGACGCTCGAGCACATATTCGCCGGGACCGATCAGCTTGATGACGGCGAGCGAGAGGTCGGCAAAATGATCGGGGTCGGCGGCTTTGCGTTTCAGGAGGAAATCGTTGAGAGCTTTGGAGTCGGGATCGGGTGGAAGTTTTTCGCCGTGCTCGGCGGCGAGTTGAACGATTCGATCCCAGCGCTCGGGCTGCTTCACGATGCGGCGGAGGGATGAAACTTTTTCCAGCATGCGGGCGACCACCCCGTTGGCGGCGATCATGAAATCTTCGATCAAGTCGGTGGCGTGATTTCTCTGCTGCTTCTGCATGTCGATGACCTGATCGTTCAAGATGAGCGGGTGCAGTTCGGTGGTCTGGAGGGTGAGGGCTCCATTCTCGAAACGCTGGCTCTTTAGCTTCTGGGCGACTTCGTCTTGCAGGCGAAGCTGGGCTTGAAGATCGGCGGAAGCAGCTACTTTGGCGGGTGCGGCAGCTGTGCCTTCGAGCCACGCGCCCACCGAGTTGTACTGCAGTTGCGCGTGATTGCGAACCAGGGCGCGATAAACGTTGCTGGAGGCTACGCGGCCTCCGTCGACGACAAATTCGATGACCACGCTCAAGCAGTCCTGATTCTCGAGCAGGGAAGTCTTCCCGGTGGAAAGCTCTTCGGGCAGCATGGGGAAATTTCGGACGCCGGCATAGACCGTGGTGGTTTCGCGGGCGGCGTGCTGGTCGATTGGAGTCTGCCTGGGAACGAAGGCGTCGACATCGGCGATGCCGATGGACACCCTTATATCGCCGTTCGGCAGGCGTTCGGCGACCTCGATCTGATCGAGATCGCGGGAAGTGTCGTTGTCGATCGAGGACCAGAGAAGATTGCGCAGATCGCGGACATCTTTTCCGGCGGCGATTTGCGGAGGGTGGGCGCGCAGGTCAGCGAGCTGTTTTTGGACGGCGGAAGGGAAGTCGGGGTTGAAGCCGTGGAGCTGCATGACTTGTTTTGCGATGGCTTGCAGATCGAGGTGAGATGGATTGGGAGTGGGCATGGGGTCTCGTCAGGATTCAAAAGCGTTTCACCACAGAGACACAGAGACACTGAGGAAATCTCCGGGATCTCTAATTCTCCCTTATTTTTCTCTTTTGTCTTCTCCGTGTCTCTGTGACTCTGTGGTGAACGGTTTGCTACGCGGATTATTCGGTGACCACCGCCTTTACAAGATTGCGCGGGTGGTCGACGTTGTAACCCTTTTTCGTGGCCACATAGTAGGCGAAGAGTTGAAGGGGGATGACTTCGATGATGGGCAGCAGCAATTCTGGAGCTGGGGGAACGAAGAAAACTTCGTCGGCGACGGTACCGATTTCGCGGTCGCCCTCGGTCGCAACCGCTACCAGGCGGCCATGGCGGGAACGGACTTCCTTCATGACTTCGAGAGTGCGCTGGTAGCGCAGAACGGAATCAGGATCGTGGTGATCGTAGGTAGCCAAGACAACCACGGGAAGTTTTTCATCGACCAGCGCGTTCGGACCGTGTTTCAGCTCGCCGGCGGGATAGCCTTCGGCGTGGGCGTAGGAAGTCTCCTTCAGCTTGAGCGCGCCTTCGCGGGCGATGGCGTAGTGGACGCCGCGTCCGAGATAGAGGAATTTTTCCGCTTGATACTGCCGGTCGGCGAATTGTTCGGCGAGGCCGTCCCAGGCGCGGAGGTTGCGATCGATGGCTTCGGGAAGCTGCAAGAGACGATGGAGATAGGAGCGCGTGACCTCGGAGGTCATGCGGCCGCGCTTTCGAGCCAGAAACAGGGCCATCAGATAGAGAACGGTGACTTGCGTGGTGAAACTCTTGGTGGCGGGGACGGCGAGTTCAGGGCCGGCTCCGGTGATGAGGGCGGCGCTAGCTTCGCGAGGGATGGTAGCTTCGGCAACGTTGGAAACGGCGATGGTCTTTACGCCACGGGTGAGGGCCTCGCGTTGCGCGGCGATGGTATCGGCGGTTTCGCCGGACTGGGTGACGACCATCACGATGGGATCGACCGCGGCGTGCGTGGAGCGATAGCAGTATTCGCTGGCGTACTCCACGTCGACGGCGACCCCGGAAAGATCTTCGATCATGATTTCGCCGGCCAGGCCAGCGTGGCGGCTGGAGCCGCTGGCGGCGATGATCAGCTTCTCGAAGGTGAGCAGGGCGCTCTCGATGGAATGCAGGGCGCCAGGAAAAAGAATGTCGTTCTGCAGGTGGCGATCGACGGTTTTGGCGATGGCCTGGGGCTGTTCGTAGATCTCCCGGCGCATGGCGTGGGAAAAGTGCTCGGTCGCGAGGTTCGGGGTCGGATTCATCTTCATGATGGGCTGGGGCGAGGTTAAATCATTTGCAGCATAGCGGGCAAACGGGTGGAGACGGGGTAGTGGGTCAGTAGGAAGCTGTGCTCGACGAGTTCCCCTTCGACAGGCTCAGGGCAGGCTCTCGCCCCGCTGGAGAAGACGCGGAGTCTTCGGGATGACGCCTCTGGAATGAAGTTAAACTGACCACCACCGGAGGCGGCGAGTGCGCTGACAGGCTCGACGCATCGGCATAGAATAGGCTTATGCAGCACGAAAGCGATCCTCCCTTGGGGGAAGACGCCATTACGATCTTGCCGGGTTCGCGTTTTCGAGAAGCCATGGTGCTGGCCATCCTTGCGGATGCGCTGCAGATTGTGGTTTTCCCGTTCTTCGTCGAAGGCGCTTTATCGGCCGCGGACGACGTGCTCGATTTTGGTGTCGGCGCCATTATGATTCACCAGCTGGGCTGGCACTGGGAATTTCTGCCCTCGTTTCTTGCGAAGCTCTTGCCGGGCGTCGATCTGGTTCCTTTCTGGACGCTGGCGGTCGCCAATGTTTATCGAAAATCAAAGCGAATTGCAGTCGAGGCGGAAGAACGCCGTGAGCACCTCCCAGCGCTCGGAGAACACTCCGATTCTAAAACCCTGAATCAGATGTAGGAAACGCCGGCCGGCTAGGAACTCTCAGAAAGTAAAGTACCGTAGTCACATCGAAGGAAGGTGCTATTCCCAAGGCACGTTGGTTACCTTGCCGGTCGATCCCCGCTCAGGCATCCTCGTCAGGATGCCGGAAATTGAACAACTTGCGGAGCTAGACGCGCCGGAAAGCACTATCGAATCGATGTGCGCCCGCATCGCCAAGATCTTCCGGGTGAGCGAAACCGAGGTTGCGCTGCTGGAACTTCGTGGGAGCCTTCTGAACTTCGTATACCCGGCGGAGTTGAAAACGGCAGGGGCCATTCCCATTTCGAGCTCGGCGGTCGCTGCGCGGACGGCGCGGAGCAGGCAGGCAGAGCTTTTCAACGGTTTCACCCAGGTAAAGCATTTCAGCATCTTTGAGCTGGTCAAGATCGGCGACACAGGACTGGACGCGCAGATCATTCAAAAGCTGATGTCGGCTCCTGTGCTTACGGAAAACGGAGAAGTGATGGGCGTGATTCAAGTCTCCCGCAAAGCTCCCAGGCTAGCGGCGGCGGGGCCAGACTTTACTCCTGAGGATCTGCGGAAACTGGAGTCGGTGGCACGCTTCGTCGGTCGGGTGATGACCAAGCAAAGCTGATCGTTATTGTGAGTTTCCTTTCTATACGTATAGGCGCTCGATTCTTGGCAGCGCTTCCATTCTTGATTGTTTCTAACCGATAAC
>Ga0074046_10002290_pt1 | contig 16659 bp, 17 predicted proteins | sample BogForMeECP23OM3_FD_94441 | JGI IMG/M metagenome (GOLD analysis project Ga0074046, IMG submission 94441) | Bog forest soil microbial communities from Calvert Island, British Columbia, Canada - Bog Forest MetaG ECP23OM3 | ecosystem: Environmental > Terrestrial > Soil > Wetlands ...
GAGTCGTTCGAGGCTGCCCTTGAGCCTTCGAACTCGGATAGTCCGGTGTCTCATATTGATGTCAGACAGCATCAATGGCGGGATGGCCGGACGGTTCTTACCTGGGATTGCTGGGGCACCGCCGGCGCATTCGCTCACTCGGAGACCATGGTTGAAAGACAGTGTCAAAATGCACCAGCAACGCGGATCTGTCTTGCGTGCCAGTTCGAGTAGTTCCAAGATCTCGTCCATCTCGAGGTGAGTTCGGCTGTTCGCTTCAAGTGTGTGCTTCCATTCGTCGGTAAGCATAAGGAAATGCTAACTGTATCTAGATCCGGATGACAACAGTACATACGTACCAGTAGTAGTGTCTTCCGATATGTCTAGATATGCTGGATTCCATGAAGCGAAGCAAAAGTCGGCTGCTCAAGACGAAAAAACGCGAGAAGTATGCCGTCTGGATTGATAACGACGACCTAGACCGTCTCAGGGAATATCAACAGACCGTCGGCGTGCCAGTGTCAGAGAGCGTGAGGCGAGCCATCAAGGCATACCTCAAGGTGCTGGTGAATCGTAAACGGGTTTGAACGTGGTCTTTCTCTGATCTGTCTTACTGGTCGAACCGTTCATCGTTAGGCTACCGGGACGCTCCTAAATGTTAGGCGACCTCCCGTGGGTGGTCTGAGTACAGAGCTCTAACCATCGCTCTGACCTTACCGCGTCAATGTAACAACGTTAGGCTTTACGATGACTTACAAGACCGCGGGGACTGCCAAAATACCCGGAAGTCGTGCAAGACAGCCCACCCTGTGGGTTGGATTGCGGGTTGGAAGTAACTCAATTGTACCGTTGGATGGGCATTTGATTCTAGACTTCAGCGGTAACGAATCCGGTTAGGGCGTCGAAAGAAGTGCGCCGGCCGGGACTCGAACCAGTTCCACAACGGTTTAGGAAACCGCCGCGAAATGTCAAAAGCAGGGCGTAAAATTTGAGAAAGGGACAACTTGGTGACTGGGTCATTCCAACGGTCTATGCAAACGTTGTGTCTGTTCACAGTCATGGAAAAGTTTGGGCCCAGATGTACGGAAAGCCGACTATTCATCCAACTTGTCCCAGCGCCCCAATTGGGGCGCCAAATAGGCGAGTGAATCGCAAGCAGTCTGACTCTCGCGCCGTTGTAAACATAAAACCTCCCTGTTGGCCAATCTCCGGAACCAAGCCGTAACGAGAGACGATGCTTTAACGAAGTCGTTAAGGAGTTGCCACTCGTTTTCCTGAATCCGACGGTTGGCAGAAGCCAGGAACCCGTTTGCCAATGTGTGAATAGCCGAATCGCGGTTTCCCTTCGGCGATAGAAAATCTGCTGTCTCGATTTCTGCTGGTCCTCTTATGAATGCCTTGGCAGTCGATAAGCGCAGGCGGTGCCTATCACAGTACATCAGCGACTGCTTTAGCGTTGCCTGAAGACTCGGCATCCGTAATAGTGAATTCGGCTTCGTTGCTCGATTGAGAGGCAAATCTGAGGTAGACGACACGAAGAGCAGCAACCACCGGAACAGAGAGATAGATTCCGACGATCCCACCGATTGCGCCGCCAACCATCACTGTGAATATTGCCAGGAGGGGATGAATCTCCAATTCGTGCCCCATTACGCGCGGGCATATCCAATAGTCCATAAGGATTCGCCAGAGACAGAGGAGGCCCAGCATCCAAATCCAGTGCGAGTGACTGACCGCCCCAGATCCGACAATGATTGCCGCTGCCATCATCCAGCCTGCGACGGGGATGAATTCCAGCACTCCCGCCAGCACAGCTAACACCAGAGCGTTGGGGAATCGTAGCAGGAGCGTGATACACAAGCAGTATAGGAGCGAGAGTCCGCCGAGCGTCACCTTTGCCCTGATATAGCGCTGCAGCATGACATGTAGGTCGCGGGCCAAGGTCCGCACGAAGACACGATTGTTTTCGGTGGACAGAAGGAAGATGGCTTGATTTGCGATCTCTTCACCGTCACTTAGGAAAAAGATGGACAAAATGGGAATGACGAAAATTCCGGCAAGTGCTGTTGAGCTAGACCACTCTATTGCCGCAACCGAATCTTCGATATTGGACCGATGTCGCTGAAGGAAGGCCCTGAACCAAGCGCCTTGAGCATCTGTCCAACCTCGGTTCGCTCTGAGGTCATTCGCTATCTCTCCCGTCGAAACCTTGTCGGCAATCGCGGGAATTTCTTGTGAGAGCGGTCCGAAAGCGTTGTGGAATGCCGGAGCGAGTGCATGCGCGAGCACGGCAACCAAGATAATAGAAACGAGATATGCCTCAGTAATGTGCGGTCCCCTGAGGTTTTTGAAAAGCAGGGAATGGTGCTGCAGAAACCGAACGGCCGGATCGATCAAGTAGGCGAACAGAATCGAAACCACAAAGATAACGATTACAGCCCGTGCCACATAGATGATGGAAATCGCGAGCGCGAACACAAGAGCCGTCGCTAATATCCTCGCGGTGCGGCGATCAAATACACTCATAACACTATTCTCGCTTGGCCACTTTCATGGGGATTGGCCCGTCTGGCTTTCCAAGTTCCGCTTAATCGCCTGGAGGGCCCGTTGGAGCGAGGAGCGGGTCTTATCCACAGCAACTTTCCTGACGATGCCGCCCTTCAGCCCCGTCAGGCCCGCCTGCTGCGAGCCCTTCAGAGTGACAAGATAGAAGCCGTGGCGCTCGGGCTGCATCTCGTCGCGAACACAGACAGTCAAATCCAGCGCAGTCTCGAAATAGCGGCTCGCATAAAGCTGTTTTACAGTGATCGCATAGGCGGGATCGGCCGGATTTGCACCGCGAAACACAATCGCCTGTATGATCCGAAGTGTAGGTTTACGCCCAAAATTTACCTTCTCCCAAAAAAATTGGGATTCGATGCTTCCGGAGTTCGCGTTTGGGTAATCGAGCAGATAGCGATCATGTTCCGGCAAATAGACGGGGAGAGCTTTTGAACGACTTACCAAAGACTGGAACGCTTCGGATATCGCTGTGGGGTGCTGTTTATCCCGGTAAGTTCCCAGCGCCACGTTTCGGCCCTGTTTGTATCTCACGAGAGCTTCGAGTGCCATCGTCTGCGCCAAACGATTAACCTGGCCTGCGACGTCTGGAGCGGACCAATCCACTAATCGTTTGAACGCGTCCATGGCCTCGCTGGGCAATTGAACTTCGCACCGCCCGGTTTGGCAAGCCTTCAGATCCTTGATATCGTCCGGCTCTAAGGTGAAACCTTCGAGGTCCGAGAGCTGCGGCGGATCACTGAACTTTCGGAGAGTCAGGTAATTTGGGAGCTTACGAAGTGCGTCAATATCCGATGCAAATTGCAGATAGTGGTCCGCAGACGAGTTCACGTACACGGACCCGATGACGAACACCTCGTCTGGATTCCTGGGCTCAAAGACCTTTGCAACTGCTCGTCCGTTCTGAATGACGCCGATCTGATCTTCATTTAACCCAATGTACTCGTGGAAAAACTTAGAAAGCTCGGCGGGGTGGCCTCCTTCGGCCAGAGCGCAGCTCCAGAGCACCAAACCTAAGACTCCGAGGAGTGCTGACGATCGGATCATAACTGTCATCGAGGACCTCACAGCGGCAGTGCCTAATAACGCACGAACACCGGTACGATCAAGCCGTTTAATCCAAGCGCAACATAGGGAACGGGAAGTAATTCAAAGCTTGAGACGGTCAGTTCAGAACCCACCACGACTCGTGGATCGCTGCGACGAGCGCTGTAGAAAGAAGCCTGGTATAAGGTTTGAGGAATTGATTCTGACAATGCGTAGCCTTCCCAATCGTGGTGATCATTGAATGGTTTCATCTTGGTTTTGGACCAGGGGAATCTGCGAAGTTACTTTCAGGTCGATCATCATGCTGATGCGGCGGTCCAGTTGGAAAAAGGTCGCAGCCGTCTTTCCGGGTAACAAGCGTATGTCTTTGCGCATCAGCGCAATTTGCTGGTCCGCAGAAGCGCTGTCGCTGCTCACTGCTGGAGCTGGACGATCCTGGGCAACCAGTCTTGTAGCACCGAACTGGATAACCCCCAAAAATGCAATTGCGGCACACGTGAGTCTCTTCACGATAATCTCCTTCTTTTAGGTTGCAACCAGAGCTGACTTGAGCCGATCCGCGAGTACCTGGCGATCATGAATGCACGCCGATATCCAGTGCTCGAGTCATGCTCCCCAGCCCAGCCAAATAGCGGATCCGCGTGTATGGCTTAACACCTTCAATGACTTACAGGGTCGGGTTGGGGGGGGGAGTGTGGAGCCAGGGGGCGCAAATGCAATCTCGTTGTGGATAATGACCGTGTCGTAGGTGTCGAATTCTCGACAACGACGCCAAAATGCCGGTGTCAGACCCGACGGGCCGAATGAGTCCAACCAACGACAAAGTCGGCGGAGCCCGGCATCATGTCCTCGACATCTTTGCCACCAGCCCGGGTACAAGTCCCCGGGAAATTAAACGCTGGGCGAACACGCTGAACTTATCGAGTAACCCGGGAAGCATCACGTCATTTCCCTTGGAGAGCACACCTAGCGCGCCCTCGACGACTTCTTCCGGACTCTGAGAAATGCCGACCCATTCTTCTCGGGTGCGGCACCACCAATGTGGGTTAGGTGATGGAAATGCTGTCCGCGACTTGATTGCATAACAATGTCGGCTCCTCGACCCGAGTAGACTTTGGTTGCTTTAACGACCATAGGCTCGGGAGAAGGAGCCGAACATGATGTTGGTAGGCGTAGATTATCATCCGAGCTTTCAGACGATTGCATTTTTTGTGGAAGAGACCGGTGAGTGTGGTGAACAGGAACTGAACCACAGTGATGGACAAGCAGAGAGATTCTATCGAGACCTGAAGCAGCGAGGGATCTGCGTGCGGGTAGGCATGGAGGCTACCGGATATGCACGCTGGTTCGAGCGACTACTGGCTGAATTAGGTTTCGAGCTGTGGATCGGAGATCCTGCGGAGATCAAAGCCAAGCGAGTGAAGAAGCAGAAGTTCGACCGTGAGGACGCCCGACTCCTACTCCGGCTGTTGCGGGAAAATAACTTTCCGCAAATTTGGGTACCGGGCCCGGAGAATCGGGATCTGCGACAACTGTTGTGGCACCGTCATCGGTTGGTGCAGATGCGCACCCGGATCATGAATCAGTTGCAGGCGTTGGCGATGAACGAAGGCTATCGCTGGAAGAAAAAACTATTCAGCGAACCAGGGCGAGCGCAGTTAGAAAAGCTCGCGTTAGCTCCTTGGGCTAGTCGACGTCGGCAAGAATTGTTGGAATTGCTGGACCGCATGAATCCGACGATTGAAGAACTAACCGTAGCCGTCGAACGCGAAGCCAGAAAGCGACCCGAAGCGATGCGACTGATGACGCATCCCGGCGTAGGTCCGATTACGGCACTCGCCTACGTGTTGATCATCGGAACTCCGACGCGGTTTCAACGCGGCAAGCAGATCGGCACGTACGTGGGGATGATCCCGTGTGAGGAGTCCAGTGCTCGCAAGCAGCGACTTGGACACATTAGCAAGCAAGGCAATTCGTTGTTGCGCTTCTTATTGGTGGAAGCGGCCCAAGCGGCAGCACGTGTCCATCCCGACTGGAGACGTCGGTACATACACCTGGCGATGCGTCGGCACAAAAGCATTGCCAAGGTAGCGATGGGACGCCGGCTGGCGGTTCGGTTGTACTGGATGTGGCGGAATAGCTCCGACTATTCGCCATCGCTAGAGTTCGGTTCGTACGCGGGACAGCTCGAAATCGGACATGGTGGGAAGTAGAACACCGTGAACTTGATGGGGCATCCCGCTCCCCGAAAGGGGAGTTTGAAGAAGTAATCCTGGTCGAAGTTTTGATCGAAGAGATGTTTAGGTCGGACTGAAGCCGACCGAAAGATTACGAGCGAGCCGTGGTCGTCGAAGTAGCGGTCAAAGAAGGACAACGAAGACCACTCTTTGGAGTGAACGCTGAGATGTGCTCAAAAAGTGTTTGACAGAGCCGACATTGTTAGAGATGTCCGATTGCGGTTGAGCACCGACGTCGACTACGTGAAAGCCAAGGTGACCGAGAGAGGATAATGGTCGGAAGCCGAGACCGAGCGATGGACCTGGGCATGGCTCGAGTGAATGGGGCCGCGCGAAAAGATCCAATCGATGACTCGCCCGTCCTTCATGATTGAACCAGGTGTCGTTGGCAGGTGGTGATTCGCGAACCCATCCTGAAACAGTGCGCGGCTGAGCGCAGTGGCTGGTAGCTCCGAGACATCAAGATTGAAGTCCCCAGCGAGCAGAATCGGCGTGTTCTTGTTGTATCCGCCGGCATCACTTAAGGCTTCGTCAAGCTGGGAGCAGCGCAACGCTTTGTCACCCTTACTTTCGAGGTGCAAGTTATAAGTGACGATCGTTTTCCCTGCAATGTTGGCCTGGCAGACCAGCGCCAGGCGTCCTCCGAGTCTCTCCTGAAACGGTTCAATCTCTGGTAGAAACCAGTGCGGGTGCCAAAAACCAGTCTGCCTCTGGAACCGGATGATGCGGGAATTGGATAACGGCCAACTGGAGAGCGTGGTCTGGCCGTGGTAGGCAGGTCTACCATGGGAGCCCTGCGCTAATTCCTGGAACTCGCGTCCGAAGACATAGTTCATCCGCAGCTTTTGCGCTATTTCCTTCGCCACGTTCAAGTGATGCGTCCGCCGGGCATTGAGATCCGTTTCCTGGAGCAAAATGAGATCGGCTTTTGCGCTGCCCAAAAAATCGATAACCCGTTGCAGTTGCAAACCGCGATCGATATTCCAGTTCACGACGCGAATGGAATCAGGCGGGCAAAGCACCCACCGTGGAGTTGCAAAGGTTCCTATTTCAATTTCCTGCATCGTAGTCACAGTTTGGTTCAATCCCCGTTCATGCAGAAACTGCGGGACTTGCCACGGTTGAAGTCCGAGATCCCGCGAAGTTGTAACAGGAATACAGCGCGATGGGCCAGACCAAATTTGCTGCGATCACGCTTAGAATGAAAGCCACGTTCATGATGTTGAAGAGTGCAAACAACACAAGCGCATAAGGGAAAAAGCACCGCCGCGTCATGAACTCCATGTGCCGGGCCAAATACAAGAATGGATTGGACGGTCGGTTCTCCGCGTAGTTCTGCCAGATTCCCAGTAGTTTTTCCGGACGTCCGGCAGCAAGGCGCTGCCGTTCCCATCCCACGGCCAAGAAACTTGCCCCGGCGCCAAGGAGTAGCAGGCCACCCCATAGCAAGCTTGCCTTTGTACCTGAACTTCTCCACTGTCCTATGGTCATTCCGATTAGGAGGAAAAAGTAAAAGACATAGTCACAGACCGTCTCGAGCCAGCATCCGAAATCAGACTCCAGCAATTTCAAGCGGGCAACCTCGCCATCGCATCCGTCCAGAATACTCGCAAATAGGCAGAGAAATGCGCCGAGCAGCGTGTTGCAGTATCCGCCAAGAGCGAAGAATACAGCGGAACACATGCCAACTCCGAGTGTGAACAGGCTCACCATGTTTGCGGTGATTGAGAACTTGATGAGCTGCCGGCTAATGGGAATGGAAATGCGGCGATTCAACTGAGCGTAGAAGCCATCCGTTGGTTTGACCAACCAGCGTTCCAATTTCTTTTCTGCTATCTGCCGATCTTCCTCTGTGGTCACTTGCTGCCATAGATCTTCGCTAACATCCATAAAAACGATAGAACTTTTGACAGTGAGCAACGCGCGCAGTTCCTCGAACGAATTGGCTTTTGCGGTTCCTTGCGATCTAAAGACGTCGAGCATGTCCATCGGTAGCGCGCAAATTCCAGCAAACTTCTGGCGGCTCGTTAGCTCCAGTGCTGCGTCTTCGTCACTCCATTCGCTGGCTTGCCGAATTAAGGCCGGGTTGTAGTTCGTGCTTCCGTCGATCAACACCAAGAGCTGGCTGCCTGTTTGACTCGCGGCGCAGTGCAATCCTTGTGGAAGAGGAGTGTCAGCGATTTCGTCGATCCATCGCACTGAGCTGGGAAGGCGTCCGGTGGCGATGAGTGCCGGATGGACGATTTCTCTCGTCATGCGGTCAGCCACGAGGATGATGCCCGCGGGATGCAGCTTTTGCGCGGCCAAGATCGTCCGGCACACAATCGGCAAACTGCCCACCCGAGCCATGGGAGAGTTCGCGCCCGTCAGAAAGATTGCGAACGTGGCGCCACTGTATGATGGGAGAGCGTGGGAAAGATCCGTTGGCGCGGCGGTATCTTTCGTCATTGTCCCCAGGTTCGTGATGCCGCCCAACTCGACGTTTTTTCTTGCCCGCGTCAGGGAAACGAGACAGACGCCACCAATGACGGTCCAGAAGAACGCCCGCAACCGCCTTGCTAATGCCAATGCCATTGCGGTGGAAGCGCTCAGGCCGAAAATTTTGCCGATAAGCATGTTTCCACCCTCATACGTTCCAATATTCCCCGGGTTGAAGTTGCCAATCGCGTTCACGAGCTTGGTTAACGCTTCCGTGATCAGTGCCCCGGAGAAGCCAATGTGCGCACCAAGCAACCAAAGAACGATGCTCACCTCGAGTATCGCCAAGCATTGCCCCGCTATATTCAGTGAAAAACTGCCCCAAAACAGCTTGGGAGTCTTGTGGTGAAAATCGAAGAGAGCACTCTCTATATCCTGAATCAGCTCGAACTGCTGCTCGATCCAGCCTTTCAGCAATGGAACGCGCCCGATAGCACGCGCGCTTCCCGAGAGTAACGGCCAGCGCGTTCTCACTGCCATCAACGTCAAAAACAGGAACACCGCCGATCCCATGACAAACAGCTCCGCGTAGACGCGCAAGGCGTCGGAGATCGAAAGCATCGGCAAGGCTGCCAGAATGCCCACGATTGTCAGAACGATTCCGGTAACTAGATAGAGTCCACGATCAAGGGTTACAGACGCGAGGCTGTTGGCCGTTCGTATTTCGCGATTCAAATGCGAGACGCGGATGGAATCTCCGAAGGTTTGCCCAAGAATTCCAAGTTGCCCGGCAGCTTCTGCGCCCAGCCGAAGAGCCACCAGACGGAGGAACGGAATTCTGTACTGATCATTGCCTAGCGTCATTTGCCAGGCCCGGGTCTTTGCCAGATGCGAAATCCCTGCCAGGGCTATAACTAACGTGAAATTCCAACCTAGCTTCACGAGGTCCTGCCAGAGACTAGCGGGCCCAGCGCGCCAGACTAGATAGGCCAACAATCCGGCACTCACCGCCATCGTGAGAATCCGAAGCGCCGGCCGCGCACTCGATGGGAGTTTAAACATGAACGAGCCTTTGCAGGATTGGGCTTTCGGAAAAATCTCGTTCGAAGATAGATTCGGTGTAGGCGAAGGCTTCGGGCGTGTCGACGTCTTGCCAGTGTCCATTACCGACGTCAAAGCCTTTCAGCTTTCGCTCACGACCAAGTTGGCGCATGCCATCCGACAGCGAGCAATTGCCGTCCTTTTTTGCGGATTCGAGTCTCTCAAACAATGCCGGGCGGCACAGAAACATCCCGGTATCCAGCGCGTCGTATTGGAGGAGGTCCTTGCGGATGTCAACGATGTGATTCCCTTCGAGCTTGACCTTGGTTGCGTCGTCCAGGTCGAAGATGCGATCGATGTTGTAGTCCACGCCAAGAATGACCTCATCCTCTTTGAGGGGTTGTCGCAATAGAGCTCTGGCCGTCTTGGGTTCGAAGATATGATCTGCCATGAGCAATAGGAATGGGTTTCGAAGGAGTTTCTTTGCAGCCAGGGCGGAAACGCCGTTCGCTTTGTGATAGTCGAGGTTTTCTACGAAAGTGACTGAAATGTTCTCGAGCGGATGATCAGCATACCAGCGGCGAATTGCATCCGCGCGATAGCCCACAACAATTACAAACCTCTCAATTCCCGCGGCTTTCGACGACAGAAGGATATGTTCTAGGAGGGGCACGCCCATAAGTGGAACGAGCGGTTTGGGAGAGCCGCCAGACAAGGAGGCAATGCGGCTTCCGTTGCCCGCCGCAAGAATGAGGCATTCAATTACGGTTGTCATTTGCCACCCCGATAAGCGGTTGTCTGGTTGTATTCGTCATGGCTTGTTCCTTTACGGACCATAGGAAATCGTGGGAAGCCTGGCCTTTTGGGGCATAGTCGAAATACTCGATGTTCACGTCGGTCGTCCCAAAGAACCGGGCTTCAGTGACACTTTCTGTTGAGAGCGGAAACCAGAGAGATCCTCTTTTCTGGTAGACCTGCACGAAACGGGTCGTTTTTGTCCAAAACGAGGGATTCTTCGCTGGGCTGCCTTCCGCGCGCACAAGCGCATAATCTTGCGCGTCCACCCAGATTCGTCCCTGGAAGAGATATTTTTCTTTCCGCTTGGGCTTAATCTCCAAGACGTATGCCATGCGCCCAGCCGCGAGTTCTGCACGCAGGACAACAAACTCATAGTTCGTAAAATTGAGTTTGGTCATTGCCCGCAACTCGGGGCGCGATGTTTCCGATTCCGATTCGAGCATCTTGCGCAGAACGTGAGCGTTTGCTGCTTTCCATCCCTCTTCGGACATAACCTCGAAATGTTTCGTGCCATCCACGTCGCCTTGTACGCTGACCAGCATTTCGGCCCGTTTCTGCAGTTTCTGGTTTTGGAGGACATAGCGCCGCATCCCCTCGTAACCCTCGATGGACGATTGCCGTTTCATGTCCAGAGCAGCCATGCGGGTCACGATTTCCTGGGCCGTTGGAAGCGAATGGGAATCGTCCGCCGCGACAGCCGAAAGAGCTGGAATCAGGAGCAAAGCGGTGAGTGAAAAGAGAGGTTTCATGTTTAGAACTCCAGAACGAATTTCCCGCGGTATTCTCGCCATGAGGAATTGAAGAATCCCCCGTACCTTGCGCTGGCGAGATTGTTTTGCACGTCCCGCGGGTTGAAGTGGTTGAACAAATTGAATGCTCCCGCACCCACCCGGGCCGGGATATGTTTCCCGTGAAAAGGCAGCAAAATCCGGCGTGACACCTGCATATCGAATGATGAGAAGGTCGGGAAACGATCGATATTGCGAGGGCCTACATAGGCGCGATATTGGTCTTGAATCGAATACGGGAAACCCGTGTGAAGGTCGTAGACCGGTACGACCGTCAATTTCCACGGGGCGGCGATCGTGCCCCAAAACAAGAATCGGTTTGGCGTATCGAAAGGCAAGCGCCCACGGGCGTCCGGCTCGATGACCGGTTGCGCAAGGTTCCCAAAGAATTGATTCAAATCGTTGAGGTCGCCAAAGGCGCGGGAGCGGACATACGATGCGTTCAGTAAGGTTTGACCCACCTTAATCCGTGCAGCCACCTGGAACTCTCGATACGAATCGGAACCTCTATTCGAGAGTTGGAGTATTCCTGTTGTTCCGTGAAAAACCGGCGAAACAATAAGGTCGTCGCTGGTATTGCGCTGCTCGTAGGCGACTCGGAGAGATAGACACGACAGAACTTGCCGGTCGAGTTCCAAATTCCACGACGTGCTTCGCGGGTTTCGTAAAGCATCGTCTATCTGGTTCTGATAAGAGACGGAGTTGATTGGCTGGCCATTCTGGCCAAGAACGCTTACCGTCCGATCGGGAAGGTCGGGAAAGGTGGCAGCCATCAGTGGAACGCGGTCGTAGAATCTTCCGATGCCTCCCTTCAATAACGTCTTTCCATCAGTGGTAAGCGCCAGGAGAAACCCTGCGCGAGGAGCAGCATGAGTGGAACTTGTGAGGGTATCGTTGTCGAATCGGAGGCCGACGGTGACAGTTAATCGAGGAACAATCGCCCACTGGTCGCCTGCGAACCAGGCGGTCTCGTTTTGCGAAACGTGAAAAGAAGTTGGGGAAGTGTAGCTGATTCGCTCTACCGGCAGATCGGACACCCCATCGAACTCAACGGGTAAAAACGTCTGTCGACCGTCGTATTGCGAGTGCTCGTAACTGAGCCCCACTGTAAATTGGTGCGAACCGGCGAATTTCCAGGGAGCAAAGTGATAATTTTCCTGCCAGCTCGCCCGCGACGTCCGGCGATCCTGACGATTGAAGAATCCGCCCTCCGTGGTTTCAAGCTCCGAACGATACGGATCGTCGCTCTGCGCGGTTATGTCCGCGTCAAAGCGCTTGTAGCTGAACTGCGAAGTAAGCAGGCCGGACTTCCCGACCAGGTAACTGTCCTGCATGTTGATCTGATAGCCGCGCTGGTGGAAGTCCGGCGTCGATTGTTGTGTGTTGAAGGTATTCAGACCGAGGTAGTCGAGTCTTTGGGGATAGAGGGACAGGGATACGTTGGCGGTCTGCCTCGAACTGATGGTGAAGTCGAATTGTGTGTAGGAATCGAAGCTCTCGAGTTTGGTATCCCGCTGAAATGCCGGAAGACTGTTCACCGGCGTTTCCACAAAACGGTATTCAAACGATTGCGTTATGGCGATTTTGTCCCGCAGGAGCGGACCTGTGAACGTTAACCGCGGCGTTGAGGAGCCGATGCCCCGGATGCTGCCGTCGCGGACTCGTGGACGGGGCGTGAAATTCTGGAAGGAGAAGTGAAACTTCTCATAATCACTCGTCTTCGTCTCGACGGTCGAAACCGCTCCTGTAAATCTGCCGTACTGGGGATCATAGGGATTCGAAATGACTTGCACCGAAGCGACTACATCCACAGGAAGAAGCATTGCAGGACTTCCTGTAACGGGGTCGGTAACATTGGCACTGTTCACCAGTGCGCCGCTCTGCGTATTGCGCGTGCCCTTCAGGTTGACGTGCCCGTCGGGTCCGCGAACAACACCAGGAACGAGTGGGAGCGAACTCTCAAACCGTTCGTCGATACTCGGAGCGTCGCGTAAGGTCTTGTCAGTGATTGTTTCGCTTGGAGCTGGGCCCTTGCTCTCAGCTGGATCGACTGTGACCACCACGGAAGTGCGAACCTCCGCTGGTTTCAATTCGAGGTCTTGTCGAAATTCATTACCGGCGACGCGAATGGTTTCCACAACGTTAAGCCCCGTTAATGCCGCCTCTACGGTGTACGTCCCGTAGGGCACCGCTTTGAGTTCATATTCGCCGTTCTCGTCTGTTTGTGTTTCGGGGGATGCTGAACCCGCAAGTCTGACCTTTGCGCCGGGAACCACGGATTGTTTTCCCGCCGAGTCTCGCACGAAGACGGTTCCACGGATCGTCGCGCTTTCCGAATTTGACTGCTGGCTTCTTACCACTGAACCAAAGCAACAGACCAGCAATAGCGCGAGAGTGATTTTTGGGGTTGCCTCTAACGATGCTCTTTGATGAATCCATCGCAGTCGCTTGCCACAAAGAAGGGCGGCGCCGTCTTTCCGTTTCCGAATTTGACACCCCCGAACCATGTTCTCCTGCTCTTTTGTAGTGCAAGCGCAATTCCAAAAAGATGTGCCTTTTGGTCCACCCAGGAGGCTGACTAGACAAGCGATTGAGTGATGTGGTGAAGAGTGCTGGTCAAGGGAGGGTATATCGATTACAACCTTTTGACTTTTTGGGTGAGTCGTTGACAACTCTGCCCTGCCCACATGTGCCCAGTCGAGTGTCGAAACTCTGTCGGGATCCAGTCGAGTGTCGAAAATCCGACAAAGACGACGAACGGGACCTCCGAACATGTGGGACCAAAATTAGCGAAATTGCCGTGCCTTCAATCCATCCCTAAACGTCTTCCGCAAACGGTCTTTGGCAGTTCAATTGCCATGTCTAGAGCGGCCAAGGCCAAAAATTCAAAGGAACAGCATGGGACTCAACCACATCATCCGCAGACCAAAAACGTGGCACAAGGTCGTGATGGGAATCGCCAAACGCCTCGGTTGGGCACAGCGGATGCACAGGGTCCTTGGTCAACGCGATCACGAGGGAGGAGTCGCGCCTGAGCCAAGCCGTGGCTTACGCGAACGCGAATATCTCTACACCGCCATCTCGGACAACGCCCTCTGCGTACGCGCCGACGTTCTCGGCTTCCTACCAGAAGAACTCGAAGTGACGATCGAGTCCCACCGTTTGACCATCGCCGGAAAGCGAACAATCATGGAGCATCGCAGGATCGACAAGATTATTTACCTCGATCAATGTCCCAATCTAATGCTTCGCATCGTGCAGTTGCCGGTGGAGGTCGATCCAGACCAATCGACCGCTACCCTGAGGGGCGGGATCCTAGAAATTTCGTTGCCGAGGGCGCTTCCGCAGCCCAACACGCTATCCCGAACGGGCACTCAATGGGTTGCATAGAGAGCGGGGAGTGCGAACGATTGACCGCTCGTCTTGAGCCGTCGCATCGGCAACGTGGTCATCGCGATTCACCAGGATGAGATGGATCGCCCGGAAATCCAGAGAGCCAAATTAGGATGTTCGTCCACACCTTCCCCGCTTCACTTCATGGAGCATTTCGTGTCTGCCACCATCGTAGAAACCTTGGGAGATATCGCACCAGCCTTGTGATTTCGGTCCATCGGGGAGTGGACACCTGTGAGTTGTTGTCCCAATCGACTTAACCTCGAACATCTCCCGTGGTGAAGTGGCCCGATTGCGAAGCCGCAAGAGGCATCTGTGTGAGGGGAATCCACTTTTCCGTGTCCCTTCGAAAGGCCAGCCCCTTCTCGCCCGGATGGCGATCGATGAGAAGCAAATCACCCGCGCGCAATTGCGCCGTACCAAGCAGCCTCGCAAGCGGGCTGACCAGATGGCGCTCGATGGCGCGCTTCAGGTGGCGGGCTCCATACCGCTGGTCGGTACCCTCTTCGATCAGGAACTCCCGTCCTTCCTCCGTTATTCGGTATAAGAAGGGCCGACCTGTCGAATCCGATACGCGTTCCTGCACATGGCGCAGTTCGATCTCCAGCACTTCGTCGAGCTCCTCGCGCTGCAACGGGTGGAACACCACCACTTTGTCCAAGCGGTTCATAAACTCTGGTGAGAATTTTCTCCGGGCCGCTTTGACCGCCGTCTTTTCCACTTTCTCGTTCAACCCAGCAGTTGGTTTGTCCTTTGGCTGAACAAATCCCATGCCTCCCTGCATCAACTCTGTGATTTCTCCCCCGCCGAGGTTTGAGGTGAGGAAGATCACCGTCTGCGACAAATCGACTCGGCGGTTATCACCCAACGTGAGCGTCGCCTTGTCCAAAATCCCTAAAAGCAACTGCCACAGTGCATCGCTCGCCTTTTCGATCTCGTCAAAGAGGAGAAATGATAGTTTCAGGTCCTCCGTGTGCGACGCTGATAGCGCTTCCTGGGTGATCAGCGGATGCGTCTCTTTGTGACCCAGATATCCCGGGGGCGAGCCGATCAGTTTTGCGATTTCGTGTGAATGCTGAAATTCAGCGCAATCCACTTTGATCATCGCCCGGCTGTTTCCGAACAGGATCTCTGCGGCTGCCTCGACGATGCGCGTCTTGCCTGAGCCCGTCGGGCCCAGAAAGAGTAGATTTCCGACGGGACGACCTGGAGAATGCAGCCCAGCACAAAACACCTGAAAGAGCTCGGCAAGCGCTTCCACGGCCTCCTGCTGTCCCACGATCTTTTGCCGCAGTGCATCCTCAAAGTGGTGCGAGGTGGAACTACGCTTTTTCGTGTCAAATTCTTGTTCTTGCACGTGGGCCGATTGTGTTGCTGTTGCCATAACTTCCCCTTCACTGTCGTGACTCCAACTCATCTGGGACACGACATCCATCTTCAATCTCCCGAAGCTAGGTGTAAGTTGCATTTCCGCTCTGTCTCAAATCTGTACAGCCGCCAGACTCTTCAGGTGAACTTGCTGACGGAGCGCAAGAAACTCCGCCAGCACTGTCGTTCCGGTATCCAGGCAATTTCATACGTGAACGCGCAAGCTACTTCGGCCAACGCTTGCCGATCCCAGTGCGAGAGAACCTTGGTTTCGTAACGCACGCTCACGCCGCTCTCGGAACACTGTGACATTGGTATCGATTGCTGAATTGCCATTCTGGTTTCCGTGCTCATCGGCTTGCCCTCACTTCCACTGAAGGCAACACACGTACCAACACAATGGATTTGCAAGTGACTGAATCAGGAAGCGTTTGTAGAGAGGACGAACTAATCGTGTCGGTAGTGTTGGGCAGAAATCCGACAGTGCGTCCGTGTCCCGACACTTCTGGCCAGTAGAGTCATCGAATACTGTTCAACCGCAACTGGCACCTCGCCAAGCAATCTGCTAACACCAGCGACAGCGCAATCGGGCAAGACCCTTCGGCAGGATTCTGCTAAACCTCTATCACGTGCACGTGGACGCATCGATTACAATTTTCAGTCCGCTATTGTGCGCAGCGAATAGTCACCGGCCCGCCTGCGTTAACAGGGCCAAGAAGTGTCTCAAAAAAAACGCTTTGCGGCGTTCAGGGCTTGTTGATCCAAAGGGCTGGTGTCACGCAATTTACAGCCCATCGCAACTCACGTCCATCCCTACGACTGGGAACGACATCTCGGCGTTGCCCCACTTGACTGATGCCGCGCGTAACAACGGATCAGGGCCCTGTGATACGAATCAACATTTCCAAACCGCTGTTCAGCGTGATCTTCTGATGTCCGTGGAAAGCTGTGGTTCCCAGGCCACCGGCACCGCCGATCACGGAACCGATACCGGCGCCTTTGCCGCCGCCGAAAATCCCCCCCAATAATGC
>Ga0074046_10002291_pt1 | contig 16658 bp, 12 predicted proteins | sample BogForMeECP23OM3_FD_94441 | JGI IMG/M metagenome (GOLD analysis project Ga0074046, IMG submission 94441) | Bog forest soil microbial communities from Calvert Island, British Columbia, Canada - Bog Forest MetaG ECP23OM3 | ecosystem: Environmental > Terrestrial > Soil > Wetlands ...
ACACCAACCTGATGTACGCCGGCTTTCAGGCCTCCGAAGCGCGAGGCGTGCCTATCGTCGCCACTCCCTGCACCCATCTCGGCGAGGAGGGCAATGACGAGGTTGCGCGCCACTACCTGCAGCCATACCAGCTCAATATCCTGCAACGTTGCGCGAAGATTTTCTGCATGACGAACACCGAGCTTCAGATGCTGGAGCGTTTGGGAGTTGCCGCAGAAAAAATCGTCGCACCTTGTGGCGTCGACGTGGGTTTTGTCGTGGGCGGGAATTCCGAGTATTTGCGCGAGAAGTACAACGTCGATGGGCCTGTTGTGCTGCAGCTTGCGGTGAAGACCTTCGAGAAAGGTTCCATCACTCTGCTTGAGGCGATGAAGATTCTCTGGGCACGAGGGTCGACTGCGTGGCTTGTCATGGCCGGTCCTACAATGTCGGACTTCGAGCGATACTTGGCGGCGAGTGCTGTGGCCAGTCCTCAGTTGCTGAATCTGCCGGCCTTCGCCGACGAGGAAAAGCGCGACTTGCTGGCTTCAGCCACGGTGGTCGCACAGCCTTCGCGAGTGGAGTCCCTCGGCCTAGTCATGCTTGAAGCGTGGGCCAATGCAAAGCCGGTGATCGCAGCCAATATCGCTGTTTCGAGGCAACTGGTCACGAACAGCGGAGGCGGCGTGGTAGTGCCTTTCGGAGATGCCAAGACACTCGCGGACGCCATCGAAAAGCTGCTGGCCAACTCCGAACTGCGCCGCACCATGGGATTAGGCGGGCAGAAGAAGGCGCTGGAGTACGAAGGCGCGAACCTTTGGCGGCGAACCGCCGAGGCGATGGAGCGGGTTGTGGTAGAAAGCAAGAATCCGCGGGTACTACACTGAAGCCCGGTAACGAAACCGCCGCTATCGACCCCAGTAGCCCATGTGTACAATCCCCAGCAGAGCCGCGTGAAGACCGTCACCATCGCAATTCCCTCGCTGCATCGCCCCGACCTCACGGCGCACTGCCTGCATTTCATTCAGCGGCAGACGCTGCCAGCCGAGGAGTGGGAAGTCGTCGTCATTGAGAACGAAGCACAGGCCGAGAGCATCCTCCCCGATCCCCTCCCGCCCAACACGCGGCGTATCGAGCTGCCTACTAACGAAGGAACGACGGGATCGATCAACCGCGCCGCTAAGGCAACGGAGTCGCGCTACATTCTGCTGTTGAACAATGATATTGAGTTGCAGCCCGATTATGTCGAGAAGCTGGTTGGCGCGCTGGATCCGGATCCGACACTCGCTTTCGCCACAGGCAAGCTCTTGCGTGCGAAGCAGCGCACTCATCTCGATGGCGCCGGAGACGCAATGCTGGTAGCCGGCGCCGCGTGCCGGCTTGGCCATCTTGATCGGGACGATGGCCAATACGGCCGGCCGATGCCGGTACTGACCGGCTGCGGCGCCGCTGTGCTGTATCGCCGTGAGGCCTTTGAACTCTGCGGCGAGCTTGATGAGGACTTCCTTGCCTATCTCGACGATGTCGATCTCGGGCTGCGGGCGCACCTGCTCGGCTACACGGGCTTATATCTGCCAGACGCAGTCGCGTACCACATTGGTAGCGCGACTCTGGGCGAAGTGTTGCACCCTCGGATTCTCGAGTACGTGACTCGAAACCAGATCTATCTTCTGCTGAAGGATTACCCCCGCGCGGTGTTTTGGCGGCTGCTGCCGCGGATCGTCGTGTATCAATGCTTGTGGTTCGGCTTCGCCTTGCGCAACGGCGGACTCGGCGCCTGTCTGCGCGGATGGTGGGCCGGACTCTGGGGATCGGGGATAATGCGACGCAAGCACAGCGACCTTATGGCCAAGCGGCGCATCACTGATGATGAGTTTCTTGCACGCTTGCGCGAGTCGGAGCGGCAGATTTATGACTGGCAACAATCGCAGTCTCCAGTGGACCGCTCGGGCCTGCTGAAGTTCTACTTTCGTGTGTTCGGAAAGCCGTGAATCAGAAGTTCGCCTGCAGACGAATCGCATAACTGCGCGGCGGCGCAATAGCGTTCCCCGAGAAAAGGCCGGCGAAATTGATTAGGTTGAGCCGATCGTTCAAGTTCTGTGCATCGAACTGCATCCGCACCGCCAGGTTGTCTTTCTTCCAGACGTCCGCCCCAACTGAGGCATTCAACGCGAACGAAGGCCGCACCCGGTCACGATAGAAATTCACGCGATCGATGACTGCCTGGCCATACTCCGCGAGCGCTTCTTCGTAGGTGCCGTCGAAATCGACCGGCAGCCCGCTGCCGTACTCCGCGCCGACTGCACCCCACAGCCGAGGCAGGAATTGATAGCGAAAGCGCGTCCGCACCGTGTTTCGCTGGTCCTGGGACACCCAGAAGCGCCCGGTCAGTTGGGTTAGAGCACTGGTCGCCGACTCTCCCAGAAAAAGGCCGCCAGTAACTGGAAAATAGGCGGAGCCAACCATGTACGAATAGCTGACGAATCCCGACAAATTGCCCCAGCGCGGAAGGTTGACCTTCCCTTCCGCTCCATAGATCCGGGCTTTGCGAAAAGCGATGGGAAAGCTGACCGGAGTATTCAGCAGCAGGTCGTCGTCGGCAAAGTTGTTCACGTTGCGAAAGTAGCCATTCACATCCAAGCTAATCTCGCCCATGAAGTCCTTGGTCAGTCCGGCTTCGTAGTAGTTGCCGTGAGACGGTTCCACCGGGAGGCGCAGCACGTCGGGATTCAGGACGACAACATCCGGCGAGCTGGACAGCAATATGTTTTCAAACGACGGCGTCTGGAAGATGCGGTCGTAAGCAACGTGGACCAGCAGTTCATGGCTGGGGAAGTAGCGCGAAACTGCCAACCGGGGACTGACCGCGTTCTGATTGACGATGAGCTGGTAGTGGTCCCAGCGCAGGCCTGCACTGATGGTCCAATTGCCCAGGCGGATGAGGTCCTGAACAAACGCGGACTGCTCCATGTCCGGCCGATTGCCAATAAAGCTAAACGTGGTTGGCGTTCCGGGGTCGAAGTACGAGGGATCGGTGATGACGTCGGCAAAGCGCTCATGCAGGAAGATGTTGTCCGATTCGACCCCGGCCTTCCACTCCTGGTTGCCGTGGTGGATGGAAACCGTTCCCTTGAAATACACTTCACTGAAGTGATTGCTCTGGAATGCGATGATGGGAGTCGAGAACAGGTTCGACGACAGGCCGTCAGAGTTGTCGCGAACCATTCCCCCAAAATTCGCTACAACATTAGGGGAGAACACATGCTGGTAGGAGGCGATCCCTATGTTTTCGAAGTTATTGCCATCCTGCTGCTGGCCGGCGTCTTGCTGCACCTGCTCGTTGGGGATGTTATAGCGCGACAATTCATGGCGAAACATTAAGCTCAAGCGATCACTTGGGGTAAAGTCCCTCTCGTAGCTGGCGGAAAAATCTCCCGTAGTTCCGTTGTTGTAGTAGTTCTCTGGGACCGGCGGACTGAGGTAGCGGCCAGTCATCGCGCCGCTGGCACTTACACTGAACAGGTTTTTTCCCCAGAGATACTGAAGCGCGGTGTAAGCGCTGGCCGTGTCGAAGCTGCCTCCCGCCAGCACAACCTCTCCGTGGAAACCGGCCCGTGTGTCGCGCGCGCTGTTTACTTCGATCACGCCGCCCATCTTCCTTCCGTATTCGGCCGGGATGCCTGCGGTGTAGATGCTCATGGATTGCACGCTGTCCGCTTCAATCTCAGGCCCGTAGCCCGGGGAACGGTTGTCGGTGAGGGGAATTCCGTCCAGCACAAATTGAGTCTGGTATTCCGACCCGCGAGGATGGAGGACCGCATTGCCCTCGAAAAGCCATCCCGGCTGCGAATTCACCAGGTCCTGCAACGAACGGCCGGGCAGCGACGTGGCCCGGTCTGCAATCGTTTCTGAGCCAATCTGGTTGACCGTGCCGACGCGGTGAGGATCGATGAGGGTATCGCTTTCCTTTACTTCGATGGTTGTCTCGATGGGCACCAGGCCGAGCTTCACAAGCTGATTCGTCGGAGTAGCGGAACGAATCTCAATCGACTGTGAGGTCGGCGCAAAGGTTGCGTGCTGGACCTCCAGTTGATAGATACCAAAGGGAAGGCGCTTGACCACCAGGTCACCGGCATCGTCGGTGAAGAACGATTCGCGGTAATGGTTGGCCCCGCTGACCAACTCCACTGTGCTCTTTACGCCCAGCCCCGCCGGATCGGTGACCTTCAAACGCAGTTCCCCCACGTTGCTCTGTGCAAACAGCGGAGCAACCAAGAGAAAAAGGATGAGGACTCTGTTCATTGCTGCGGGAGGCTATGCAGAATGATGATATAGGAATCAGCAAAAACAAAGGCACGGACATTGGCCGTGCCTTATCGTCATGACCGACGATAGTTATCCCACCGGGACCGTGCTCAGCACTTCTTCGCGAATCTCTGCATCCTTCTTTACTTCCTCGTGACTGGTGGGCAGGGCAACATCCAGCAGCTCCTGGATGGTCTTCACGTAATGTATCGTCAGCCCGGTGAGTTGCTCCGCCGTCAGGTCCTCTTCCACGTTCTGTCGGTTCTCGGCAGGCATGATGATGTCCTTTACGCCTGCACGCTTCGCCGCCAGCGTCTTTTCTTTCACGCCGCCGATAGGCAGTACATTGCCGCTCAGAGTGATCTCGCCGGTCATGGCCGTCAGCGGACGCACCGGGCGATCGGTCAGCAGCGAAACCAGCGTCGTCACCATGGTCACACCCGCGGAGGGTCCGTCTTTCGGGATCGCTCCCGCTGGCACGTGAATGTGAATGTCGTGATCGGCGAAAAAGCCTTCGTCGATCCCGAGTTCCTTGGCGTGCGAGCGTACCCAGCTATACGCGGCCTGCACCGACTCCTGCATCACCTGCCCGAGCTGCCCAGTGATCGTGGGCGCGCCACCCTTACCTTTCATCTTGGTGGCTTCAACAAACAGCACGTCGCCGCCCGTCGGCGTCCAAGCCAGTCCGACCGCGACGCCAGGGCGTTTGGTGCGCTCGGCAATCTCGCCTTCGGTGCGGATCTTCATGCCGCCGAGCATGTCACGCGTCTGCACCAGCTCAGGCGTAACCGTCAGCTTGCCGGTCTTGCCTTCCGCGATGCGGCGCGCCTGTTTGCGGCAGATGGTCCCAATCGTCCGCTCCAGGTTACGAACGCCGGCTTCCCGCGTGTAATGCCGAATGATGAAGCGAATCGTCTCCTCCGGAAACTCGATCTGGTCGCCGGTGACACCGTTCTCCTCAACCTGCCGGGGGACCAGGTATTGAAACGCAATGTGTACTTTTTCTTCCTCGGTGTAGCCTTGCAACTCGATAATCTCCATGCGGTCGCGCAGCGGCTCAGCTACCGGATCGAGCATGTTTGCGGTGGTGATGAACAAGACCTTCGACAAATCAAACGGCACGTCAAGATAGTTATCACGGAAGCTGAAGTTCTGCTCAGGATCGAGCGCCTCCAGCAGCGCCGATCCGGGATCACCACGGAAGTCGCGCCCGACCTTGTCGATTTCGTCAAGCATGAAGACCGGATCGTTGGTCTCCGCACGGCGAATGCCCTGCATGATCTGGCCCGGCAGAGCACCAATGTAGGTGCGGCGATGCCCGCGAATTTCCGCCTCATCGTGAACACCGCCTAGCGAGAGGCGCACAAACTTACGGCCCAGCGCACGGGCAATCGACTTGCCCAGCGACGTCTTGCCCACGCCCGGAGGCCCAACGAAGCACAGGATCGGACCTTTCATGCCCGGCCGCAGACGGCGCACCGACAGGTAGTCGAGAATGCGGTCCTTCACCTTCTCTAAATCGTAGTGATCGGAATCCAGGATCTCCTTCGCCTTCGGAATATCCACTTCCACTCCCGACGACTTCTGCCACGGCAGCACAGCCAACCACTCGATATAGTTACGCGTCAGCGAATAGTCGGCGGCCATGGGCGACATACGCGCCAACCGTCCCAGTTCTTTGAGCGCCTCTTTCTTGACATCATCGGGCATGCCTGCCGACTCGATCTTCTGGCGCAACTCGTCCGCGTCGCGGGTAGTTTCATCCTGCTCGCCAAGTTCCTTCTGGATGGCCTTCATCTGCTCGCGCAGGTAATACTCGCGCTGTGTCTGCTGCACGCGGTCCTGCACCTCGCTCTGGATCTTGTTGCGCAGTTGCTGGACTTCCAGCTCTTTCGCCAGGTGCTGGTTGATCTTCTCCAGCCGGACGCGAACGTCAGGCGTTTCCAGCACGTCCTGCTTGTCGCGGGTGGACAGCGATGGCAGCGACGAAGCAATGAAATCGACCATGCGACCGGCATCGTCAATGTTTCCGGCGACGGTCGAGAGCTCATCGGACAAGGTCGGCGAGCCGGCGACGATTTGCTGAAACAGCGTCAGCACGTTGCGCTGTAGCGCCTCGATCTCCGCGCCCTTAGGCGTTGGCGGGTCAGGTATGGTTTCCACGGTGGCGCGCATGAACGGCGTCAACTGCGTGTACTCCGCCACCTTTACGCGCTCCAGGCCCTCGGCAAAGACGAAAAGGCTCTGGTTCGGCATGCGCACAACTTTGTGCACCACTGCCAGACTTCCCACCGCAAACAGGTCGGTCGGCTGCGGCGAATCGACCCTCGCTTCGCGCTGCGCGACCACGACAATCGTCTTATCGTCGCCCAGCGAATTGATCAACTGGACTGAGCTCTCCCGGCCAACCGTGAGCGGCAATACGGCATGAGGGAACAAAACCGTGTCTCGAACTGGCAGAACAGGCAGCGTCCTAGCCTCGGTAGAATCGTCACGGAGCTCTGGGTCAACAACCTCTAAATCTTTATTATGGTTAGACATATGACTCTTTGAGTCTAATACACTCAGACTTTAGATGTCCTGCGTTAGCAAACGATGCAGCCCAAAAAACCCAAAATTTCAGCCGAGCTTCCCCGTCAAGCCAAGTCTTCAACCACGTGCCATCGGCACAGCCATAGAGCTCCCTGAATAGTAGACGTCCAACAGCCCTCTGTGTTTCCGATGCGGCACTCACCTGCCGGGCCGGACGGCCCCTTTCCAGAGCACAGGATTGTATCAGGGAACGGCCCCCTGCAAACGCAAGTAGTCTAAATTAAGGAGGACACAAGGAAACAGCTTGTTTCTCCAAATCGAAGGAGTGCACAATTGACGGTCGGTGAGACCAAAATGGCAATACCGTCCACCTTGAAGACAATGCTCCAGATGGTCCTCGCTCCATTGGAGGACGGTGTTCATGACCTTTTTTATCCGCCGAAAACGAATGTTGCGGCGCTCGACGTCCTGCGCAGCGCCGCTATCCTACTGGTATTCACTGGCCACTTTGTCCTGATGTTCACCGCCAGTTCCGCCTTGATCAGGTTCCCCGTGTTCCGGTGGGGGTGGACCGGGGTTGACCTATTCTTCGTGCTTAGCGGGTTCTTGATCGGTGCGCAGTTATGGAAGGAGCTTGCTCGTACTGGTCGAATCCGCATTGGCCGTTTTCTGCTCCGGCGCGGACTGCGTATCTGGCCGCTTTATTTCGCAGTCGTTGCCTACTTTGCAGCGGGATATTTCTTTGGAAGAAACATCTCTCACATTTGGTCCGATGTTTTTTTTCTGTCCAACTTTATCCCCGGAGATGTCCTCGGTGGGTGGTCGCTGTCGACGGAAGAGCAGTTCTACATCCTGACTCCAATTCTGTTGTCGTTACTTGCCTTCAAGGTAAAGCTACGCTGGATGTGGATGGTGCCGTGTTTAGGAATTGCTGCGCTGATTGCCAACCGGGCTTGGAGTATTGCCCGCTCGGGGTTGTCGGCATCCGCGGCGCACGACGGAGGATATCTCTATCATCCAATCACTACTCACGCCGACGCTCTCGCCGTCGGCGTGTTACTGGGATGGCTCTCCGTGTTTCACAAGGGATGGCTGCAGTCGAGACCGGCAGTGGCTGTGAGTGCTGGCGTAATGTTCGCCTCCGGGCTGGTGCTCTACAGAGTTAGTCCTGCACTGCTGAACTTCACAGCTCTCGGCCTGATATACGGAGCTATGGAATTGTATGCGATTTCGACCCTGCCGTTCCCGCGCGTGTTGCACTGGAGAGGCTTCTACCTCGTTAGCCGCTTGTCGTTTGGCCTTTACCTCAACCATCTAGTTGTTTTCTCCTTCCTTCTTCCCGTGCTCCTTGACTGGTCAGAGCTCGGCGTATCCCATCTCTTGGTTATCTATGTCCTCTGCCTGGTTGTTGCCTTGCTTGTCGCGATGGTCACTTTCTTGTTAATTGAGTGGCCATTTTTGCGGATTCGGGCTCGATGGATGGAACGAGCAAAAGTACGGGAAGGCCGCTGAACACTTTTGTCATTCGAGAGCGGACCTATTGGACTCGCGAGATTGCGTCACGCGCACCCGTGGCCGGCTGTAACTGAGAACAGCGCGCGAATGCTAGATCAAATCCGAAGGGGCCGCAGGGTAAATTCCTAACACCTTTACGAACTCTGCAATCTCAGCCAGGTGACGCAATGCGTTGCGAGCGGCTTCATCGTCGCCGCGCAGGATATCGACGAAGAAAACATACTCCCAGGGGCGGCCGCGAAGTGGCCGCGACTCGATCTTGCTGAGGTCGATGTCGCGCAGAGCGAAGACGCTGAGGGCCCTGAACAGAACTCCCGGCAGGTTCTTCAGAGCGAAACTGATGGAGGTTTTGTTTGCGCCTCTGCCGGGCTTTTGCGACTTGCTGATAAGCAGAAAGCGAGTGAAGTTCTGCTGGTCGTCCTCGATACCCCGCAGCAGTATGCGTCCTGCATATTGCTCTGCAGCTTGCACAGGAGCGATTGCGGCTGCGTCGCGCAACTTCTCGGCGATCAAGTGGCGAACGCTTCCGGCCGTGTCGTAGAAAGGCACGGCCTGGATCTTCGGATGCAGGCGAAAGAAATTGCGGCACTGGTCCAACGCGACGGGATGCGAGAACACGCGGTCAACCGCGCTCAGCTTCACTCCTGGAGGCGCGATCAAGTTGTGACGGATGCGCAAAGGAAATTCGCGATGGATAAACACGTCGCGGGTAAGCAACAGATCGAAGTGCTCGGCCACCGATCCTGCCAGCGAGTTCTCAATCGGAATTACTGCCGCCTGCACGGACCCTTTCTCGACCCGCTCGAACACTTCAGCTGAACGCGCACAGGGGACCACGGCAGCTCGTGGCAGCATCTTTCCCGCAGCTTCGTGACTGAAGGAACCGAGTTCTCCCTGGATCGCGACATTCATGTTCTGCGCAGAGCATAACAGACAGGCAATTAGGAGTCTCGCGTCGGGTTGCCTGACGTTTGCAATTTTTTGTTGAACTATCGCGCTGTCAATCTTCCATACTTACAACCCGCTGGCGCCAGAGCTGCGTCAAAGGTACTAGCTCGTCACAGTCGGGCGAGGCGTAAACACCAAAGAGGTGAACACATGCTTTGGACAATCTTTGTAATCCTTCTGGTTCTGTGGTTGTTGGGCATCGTAAGCAGCTATACCTTGGGAGGATTCATCCACATATTGCTGGTGCTCGCCGTGGTCGCACTGATTATCCAGCTTATCTCAGGCCGCAGAACAGTGGTCTAGAGTCGCGGAACTGCTTTTTAACCAATCTAGGATTGGCCGGTGGATCAGCGCCGGTGCAATCTCAAGTTTAAATCCATGGAGGTGAAGGGATGGACAAGGACAGAGTGAAGGGCAAGATTGACGACGCGGCAGGACGCGCCAAGCGTCAGGTCGGAGAGTGGACAGGTGACACCAAAGCCCAGGCTGAAGGTACAGCTCAACAAGTGAAGGGCAAAGTTGAGAATGCCTGGGGCAAAGCGAAGGATGCCGTACGGGATGCTAAGGACGACATGAAGCGGCCTCACGACACCGAGGTCAAGCGTCCTCGCGACAGCAATATCCTGGACGACGAGACGGGGCGCGAGCGCGAAGAAGACGTCGCATAGGTTTCGTCGCTCGCAAGTCGAACTACCTGCAGGCGCCCGAAAGGGCGCCTTTATTTTGCCTGTAGGTCTTTTGCCATCTGGAACGCATCCAGCGAATGGCTGGAGTAATACTCCGGTAGAGTGCGCACGATCTGATAGCCGAGCTTGTGATAGAGCTTCAACGCCGGTTCGTTGGTGACCGCCGTCTCCAGATAAACCGCAGTGCAGCCGGCGGCGCGAAGCCGTTGTTCGCATTCCTGCATCAGCCGGGACGCCAATCCAAGGCGGCGCGCCCCGGGCTCGATATCCAAGGTGAGAATGCGTCCGATCCGCCCGCGAATCGGATGGGCAACCACAAAGCCGGCGATTCGCTCGTTCCTGGCAGGAACATCGGCAGGCTGATGAACCCGACTCGAATCGCCGGCACTCGCCGCCTGTACCTCCGCCACCAGCGTTATCGCGTTGCGCCTCATTATGAAGCCGGTCAGCTCCATTTGCGTGTACGCAATTCCATCAGGGAAGCAGAGCTGGTCAATCTGCCAGAGGCGATCGAAGTCGGCGGCGCGATGGTCGCGAACGAGAAACGGCACGTCAGCAGTTTGCGGCTTCAACGGCAGCCAGCGCAAGACACTTCATGCGCCGACGCGTTTTCTATCTTTTCCAGCGCGATGATCGCCACCCATTCATTATTGCGGTTCAGGTACTTCACCAGGCGTCCGCCCAGACGGCCCGCGGCAGCCTGCGGCGACAGGTCCTCGTGATAGTCGAAGAACTTCTGCTGGAGTGTTTGTCCGAATGGCAGAACACGAAATAGCGCGTGCGGCGGCTGCCATTTTGTCGTGAAGAGCAGCGCCACGTCAAACTGGTCGGTAGCCTGCGACGCTCGCACCATCTCCAGCGGCGAGAAATTCTCGATGCGCACCACCGTCATCGGCTGCTTGACATAGCCAAGGAAAGGGCGCGTGAGTTCATCCGAAGCCGGCCAGGCCGTGAGCATGCGCGCCTGGGGATAGCGCCGCGCAAGCTCATTGGCCGCCAGCTTATGCAGAATGACGTAATCGCGATACAGCAGCGTGTCCTCGGGGGCAATACGATACGGCGGCGGGATGACCAGTTGCGCTACGAATGCAGCACAGGTTAGCGCGATCCACCAGGTCCACCGCCGAGCTCGCCGGTGCAGCGTGGAAACGCATATCAGGACCACCAGCGGAACGACCGGAAGCATGTAGCGCGCCAGCACCGCACCTCCAGCAACCGAGAGCGCGACAATGTAGCCGAGAATGACCACGGTGAAGACCAGCTGCACGTTTATGGCGATACGCGGGCGCAAGGCTCCGTCGGCCTGGCGCAACGGGGGACGCCACATGGCTGCTGCGGCCGCCAAAGTCAGCAGAAAAAGGTTTAGATACCCGAACACGTGCCACAGTTGGATGAGCAACGCTAGAACAAAGCGCAATGGACTTAGCGTCGCTTGCAGGTTGTAGCGCAGGTATTCAGGATTGCCAAGGTAAAAGCCGGTGCGATGGTGATGGTAGAGCAGCCAAGCCGCCAACGGAACCATGCACAGCGGGAGCGATAAACTCCGCCACGTGTCTCGCGGGTACAGACACAGAGACTCGCCGCGCGATTTCGCCAGCAGCGGACAAACCAACTCCCACGCGAACAGCGCCATAGGAGCGATGATTGCCGTCTCCTTCGCCAGCGGCGCGAGTGCGAAGAACGCGATCGTCGCCACCGGCCTGCGCTCCACATACATCGCCAGCCCCCAAAGCGTCAGCGCGGCAGCCATCATGTCGAGGTGGGCCAGTGAGCTCTGCGCAAAGAACACGGGGTATAGCGCCGTGCACAACACCGTGGCCAGAGCGACCGCTTCTCCCGCCACATCGCGCGACAGCCGCCATAACCCAAGCAGAGCGAACGCTGCCACCAGCAACATGGAAATACGAGTCACCGCCGGCGTGAAGGCGCTAAACTTCCACCAGAACGCCAGCCAGATCATGACCAGCGGCGGATGCGCATTAGAGAGCGTCGTATGCGGTACAAGCGAGCCGGTCAGCATCAGATCGCGCGCCGCCGGGATGAAGTAGCCCGCTTCGTCCCAAAAGTAAGGCAGCCGCAGCAGCGGCAGGTGGGTGAGAAATAGACCGGTAAAGATAAGGGCGTAGGCAGAGAGGTACTCGCGCGGCGTCTCCCTGCTCAGCATGACCTCAGAGGTTCGAACATCATCTCCTTAATGGATGGGCCCTGCACCAGCCGCCATGTGCGGATCGAGCTTGATCTCGCCAAAAGTGTTCTCGTAGTTGACCAGGTTCTGCTGGAGGATGGTGTACAACGCCTTCGCCTGCTGCGGGCTCAAATAGATTCCCTGGAAATTGCGCACGTCCACCTTGGTCTCGTCCTGCTGTTGTAATGTGCCGAACACCAGGAAGAAATCCCAGACGTTCACCCGCACTTGCACACTGTTGGCATAGCTTTCCCGATAGTCGGGCGTGTTCGTCAACTGAATGGACGGCTGCGTAGGATTCTGCATGATGACCTCAGAATCTGGAGTGTAACAAATGTAGCGGCCCTCTGCCTTCCTGGAAGGGCGCAAACGGGGCGTACTTCGGTCGACGGCGAACGGCGCCGCGGACGGTCTGCGTCATTCGACTGGCACCTGGATCTCCACCGCAACGATCATCTGTGTACCGCTGTCCAGCTTCACCTCTTTCCCCTTGGAGAGGAGTAACGAATTCTCGCCGAGTTCAAGATTCTTGATCCCGACCGCCCCCTTCGATTGCGCGGTCAGCACCGGTGCAGGCGACCGCGGCGCCCTTGTGTCTAAAGGGGGCATTGGAGGAGGCACCGTTCCGGAGTCCATCCCGCCGGTTTGAGTCCTGGCCATAGTGGTGGGATCGCTACTCGGTGGGACTGTCGCCTCGCTGGAACTCTGACTGGGATTGGGACCCACCGCCTGGAGCACACCCTTGATGACCATTTCTTTCCCGGCCGGCGGCATAATCTTGTCAAAGACAAACCCCAACTCAGCTTGCGGGTCACCCTTGGACCGGGCCTTGGCTTCCGTCACATGACCGACCAGAGTGCTGCCGCGCGGAATCACTCCGCCATCGCGCATGTGCAACTCTGCCGTGACTCGCGCCGTCACCGGGTCGCCTTCCTTGAGCTTCTTCGAGTCGAGCGCCTTGGTCAGTTCTGCCGGCACGGGGCCATGCGGGTTGGTATTGTTCGCTGGCGCGGCCTGCTGCGCCGCCGAGGTTTGCACAGGGGTCTGACCCGCTTGAGCGGCATATGCTGCCTGTCCCAGAGAAAAGAAAGCGGCCAGCGCCACCACGAATAGGTGATTTGCAGATCGGGTCATACTTAACCCTCTAGCACTACGGGAAAAGGACTATCTACAGGCACACTCCCCGCTTATAGTTCGCCTCCAGCTAGCTCCCCTGCGCTTGGAACGCCGCGCTTATTCGATCTCAACCTGAACAATCATCTGGGTGCCGCTGTCGAGGTTCACTGCTTTCCCACTGGAGAGAAGCACCGAATTCTCGCCGAGTTCAAGACCCTTAATCCCCACAACCCCTTTTGACTGACTGTTCAGAACTGGCACGGATGAGTGCACGGTCTGACCGACACTGGGCATTGGAGGAGGCGTGGTTCCTGCTCCCTGGCCTTCATGGCCGGCCATCATGCCGGGACCGATAGACGGTGAGGCATCCGGCGTGCCACCGGCAGTACGACTTGGCCCTACGGCCTGCAGCACGCTCTTGATGGCCATGGTTTTCCCATCCGGCGTAGTGATCTGGTCAAAAGCGATGCCCAGCGCCGCTTGCGGGTCACCCTTGGAGCGGGCCTTTGCTTCGGTTATATGGCCGCTCACTTTGCTGCCGGCCGGGATGGTCCCTCCTGTGGCCGTGTGTAACTCCGCAATGATGCGGGCCGTTACCGGATCGCCCTCTTTCATTTTCTTGGAGTCCAGCGCCTTGGTCAGTTCCATCGGCATGGCGCCGTGGGCCTTTGCAGTGGCCGGCGGCCCAGCTTCCGGCGCCGCGGCCTGACTCGCCTGAGAGGCATATACTACCTGTCCCAGAAAAAAGAAAGCGGCCAGCGCCGCCACAAAAAAATACCTTGCAGATCGAGCCATCGTTCCCTCCTTGCAGTAATGGGTAAGCGCTTGAGCCACTCTCGGGCCCGCGCTTCACCCGTCGCGGATCGTTCGGACTTATTTTACTCCCATGCCTCAAGCTGTGAGCATTTCCAATTGCGGAAGGACTTCTAGAGCAGTTTTTGCATGGCTGTCTCCGCAAAGCTCGGGTAGAGGGGCGCTTCAGCGCCGCGTTCAACGGCGTTCTTCTTGACGAGGCTTTCGGAGGCGCAGCTAGACGCGGGCCTAAAGGCCCGCTCTACCCGAACACAACTATCCTGGAAGCCAAAAAAAAAAGGCGGCCCCAAAGGGCCGCCGAAGTGAAGCAGAGTCGAACTGGTTAGAAGGTGATCCTGCCGGCAAACTGAATGATTCGTCCCGACGGCAGTCCGGTAAAGAACGATCCGTAGGGGCCGGTCGGGGGGGCGGTCGTGGTCGTGATCGTACCGTACGTACCGTCCGCAATGTTCAGATCCGGGTTGGTGAAGTTCGGGTGATTGAATACGTTGTAGAAGTTGGTCGTGAAGTTGAACACGAACCGCTCCGTGATTTTGAAGTTCTTGCCGATGGTGAAATCGGAGTCGAAGAACCCAGGTCCGTGATACTGATTGCGCCGCTGGGTCGGCCAACCGTTCAATGGGGTCCCGTCAAACCCGGGCGAAGTGTAGAGCGGGTTGAGGTTCCCGTTAGACAGAACCGCGGGCACGAAGCACTGGCTGTTGCCATTCACGCAGTTACCGGTGGCAATGGGGCCGTTGACTTGTGCCAAGGTGTTGGTTGGGCCGTAGTTCGTGATGGCCGTATTTCCATCAATGATGGAGAGCGGCAGGCCGGAGTGGTAGAAGAAGTTCTGCGAGAGCTGCCAGCTACCAAACGCCCCGTTGACCCACTTGTTGCTGAACTTATAGGGCATCTGCCAAATGTAAGTTGCGCTGAAGGAGTTGGGGGTGTTGTAGTCCGCGTTGCCGTAGTTGTTGCACTTCAGGCAAGTCGGATTGATCTGGTAGGTCAACGACGCGAACGCCTGAGAGTTGTTGTACGGGGTCGAGCCGATGCCGCCGTTCGAAACGTCGTCCATCGCGTGGCTCCAGGTATAGCTGGCCTGGACGGTGAACCCGTAGGTCAAACGCTGGCTAAACGTCCCCGTCAGCCCGTTGTAGTTGGATATGCCCGCCGACTGGTACTGCTCGAACGGTCCGAATATTTTGGTGGGAGCCGTGAGCGGAAGAACGCCTCCGTAGCAGGCGCCGGTCGGGCTATTACAATATCCCGGATCATAGGCATTCAAGCCCTCGTTGTAGATCGGAATATGGACCCCATGGTTCCCCACGTACCCAACGGAAAGCGAGGTCTTGTCGCCCAGGGCCTGCTGCACCTGGAAGCTCCACTGCTCATAGTACGGAGTGTGGAAGGTCCCGATCTGGTTATGGTAGGTCGGAACCCGGAACTGGGATCCCAATTGCGCCTTCAGGCTGTTGTAGGTCGCCCCCTGGTCGAATCCCGCCATGATGGCCGCCGCAGAGTTTGCACCCTGAACGTACGGGCTGTTCGTGGTGCTGGTGTCGCCCCACGGGGTGTCGGTGATACGGACTTCCACCAATCCAGGCAGGTTGGTCAGGAACTGGTCAGCAACCACGGCCGGGAAGGCGTCGTAGAAGACGCCGAAGCCGCCGCGGAAGACCGTACTCGGTCCCAACGGCGTCCACGCGAACCCGAACCGCGGCCCGACATCGATCGCGTCCGTCGCGTTGTAAATCTGGTGGTTGTGGCCGTTAATGATTGAGTTATACGGAGTGGCCGTGCTGAGCTGCCCGCTGGCCCCCAGGTTGGCGAACGAATTGGTTGCCAACGAACTGCAATTGGTCTGGCAGACCGGATTCGAGTTCTTCTCAAAGCGCAGGGCCAGAGTGAGGGTCAGGTTCTTGGCCACCTTCCACTCGTCCTGCGCGTACATGCCGAGGCCCCACAACGCAACCGGCTGCTCGGAGCGGGACGGGAAACGCTGGCGGGTCTGGTACGCAATTCCGTTGTAAAGATCGGTCTGGCCGCCGTCCCCGTTACCGGAGATATCAGTCAGCAGCACTTCAGGATTGTTCAGCACCTGGAAGGTGAAGTCGCTGATGTCGTAGCGGCGGAAGTTGGCCCCGAACTTGAAGCTGTGCTTTCCTTTGGTCCAGGAGACGTCGTCAATAAACTGATACTGCGTAACGTTACGTCCCTGGGGGAAGTCGTAGGTCAAGCCTCCCACTTCCGTCAGGTTATAGGAAAGCGGGATGGCCGCATAGGGGAAGAGGCTCGGATTTTCCTGGGTAAAGATGGCCTGGTAGTGGCTGAGGTCCGCGCTGAACTGATTGGTGAGCGTGGGACCGAATACATGGGTCCATCCGAACTGGCCATCGTACGCCGGCTGATAGCTGGCAGCGCTGAAAGCATTGTTGATGGGATCGGCGTAGGTGGCCTGCGTACCGTGGTCGATACGGGCGCGGAAATAGATCTGGTCCTTGGGTGTAACGTTCCAATCGATCCTGAAAGGCAGGATCCATTCCGTTCCTGGCAGAGCCGGCGAGGATTGGTACTGAGTAAAGCAGTTGTCCGTG
>Ga0074046_10002292_pt1 | contig 16652 bp, 12 predicted proteins | sample BogForMeECP23OM3_FD_94441 | JGI IMG/M metagenome (GOLD analysis project Ga0074046, IMG submission 94441) | Bog forest soil microbial communities from Calvert Island, British Columbia, Canada - Bog Forest MetaG ECP23OM3 | ecosystem: Environmental > Terrestrial > Soil > Wetlands ...
GAAGCGCGCGTCTTCGATCACGCCGTTGTCGCTGATCTTGAGCTGCAGCTTCATCACGTCGCCGCATTCCGGCGCGCCGACGACGCCCGTGCCGACGCCCGGCTCGTCCTTGGCGAAGCTGCCGACGTTGCGCGGATTGTTGTAGTGCTCGATTACCTTATCCGAGTAAGCCATGACTTTTTCCCAACAGGTCTGTTGCCAAACGACACAGTTGGCTCTATCGGACGCATTTGGCAACCGTGAGCGGAGATAAAGGCCTTTTCATCGTCAACGACGCTCTCTCGCCGGGAGCGAGGCTACCTCGACCGCGTGGTCCGGATGCCGCGACTCCTTGTGGCAACACCCTTCAGTACGTCATCGATCCACGAAAGACCCGCCATCATGCGAGGAAACCCGACAGTCGTCAGGGCCAGAAGTGCGACTTGTCGGATCTCTTCGCGCTTAGCGCCGGCCTCCAATGCACGCCGCGTGTGAGAATGGACGGCGCCTTCCTGGGCTGAGGCGACGGCCATGCCTAGTTTGATCAACTGAACCAGCTTCTCACCTAGCGGGCCAGCATCAGCAGTCAGCCGCCCGATATCATCGTAAACCTTGCCTATCTTAGGGAACTGCCGCTTAAATTGCTGATACCTTCCCGGTAGCTCTTTCATTCGATACACCTCCCGTCGCCGGTAGTCTCCTCGATGGGCTTCGCGAATCCTGTAATTTCCGGCGCCCTGGACAATCAACGCCGGACAATCCGCTGAATCGCATACTGCGTGCCATGAATCGCTGGCATCGCAGAAGCATGGCGCGGATCGCGCCACCGTCTGCCACCATTAGTGACAGCCTCTAAAGAGGACAGGGCTCCTTAACAAAGAAACTCGATTATCGACGCAAAATTGATTGCGTGGCATGGCCGATGCATTTCATGCACGGAATCCGGGAGGATCGAGATTGATGACTAACACAAGCTGAGTCGCACGATCGGATTCAAACGAGCGAGCGGCCTAACCACTTCTCCAAAATCAGCGCGCAAGGCGATTTGTCTTCGCCAGGAACCAGAGGGTAATGCAATGAGCCAACGGCAACTTGCGATGGTCATCAACCTCGATAAGTGCATCGGGTGTCAGACTTGTACAGTCGCCTGCAGCACTCACCGCCTTAATCATCCTGGCACCGAAATGCTTCGCTATATATGGTGCGAAACCAAGCCCGGCGAGGGCTGGCCCAAGGGATGGATGGAGCAGGGCCGCAAGGTTCCGGACCGGGTGCGAGACTACGGTGGAACCTGGTCCTTCAACTGGGAGGAGGTCTATACCTCGCCGGTTGGGACCAAGTACCTGCATCCTGTAACCAAGGAAACCGGTGAGCCGGTGAAGTGGGGACCCATCTGGGAAGAAGATCAAGGCGCCGGCGAGTGGCCCAACGGATACTTCTTCTATATGCCCCGGCTCTGCAATCACTGCACGGATGCTCCTTGCATAGAGGTCTGCAAAGGCCACTTTGCGCGAGGCGGCGGGCTGCCGTCCGCCCAGGTGAACGGGCACAAGAACTCGATGCACAAGCGCGACTCGGACGGGATCGTCACGATCGATCCGAGTTCATGCGACGAATGCGGCCTGTGTGCAGCAGCATGCCCTTACAAAATTCCGATGGAGAACCTGGTGGCGGGCACCTACGAAATGTGCGACTTCTGCGCGGGCCGGGTCGAGAACCAGTACGCTCCGGTCTGTGCGAAGAGCTGCCCCGCGCGCGGGATGTACTTCGGCTACCTCGACGACAAGGACAGCTTCGTCGCCAAGCTCGTCAACGAATACAAAGTCGCCCTGCCGCTGCGTCCCGACTTCAACACCGGCCCGAATGTCTACTACATACCCCCGTTCATCCGGCCAACGACTTTCGCAGCCGACAATAAGCCGACCGGCCAAGCCGATATTCCTACCGATCTGCTTCGCAAGTATTTCGGTCCGGGCCTCGATCCGGCGATGGCTACTCTGAAAGAGCATCGCGCACGCGCCGAGCGCGGTGAACAATCCGAATTGATGGATCTTCTCATCATTTACAAATGGGCGGACGCCTTCACCCCGTTCAAGGTTCTGGCTCCGGTTGAGCCGATCGAACAGGGTGTCGAGGCTGCCAAAGGAAGCCTGCCGATCGGGCCGAACGTCGAGGCTAGTAAGGGGCACCAGTCATGAGTAAGCGCAAGGGCGAAGAAAATCCTGCGGCCCGCCAGGCGGCTGCCGATTCCCCGGAGAACTACTGGCAATGGGATAGGTGTCGATGGGGAACCCATCGCGTCAACTGCTATCCCGGCAGTTGCCCGTTCCGTGTCTACGCCAAGGATGGCCAGGTGATTCGCGAGGAAATCTCGTGCACCTATCCCGAGTTCACCGACCCCGACTACAAGGTACCGGACTACAATCCGCGCGGATGCCAGAAAGGCTACCAGCACTCCAAAGCGATGTATGGCCCGGACCGGTTGCTATACCCGATGAAGCGCAAAGGCGAGCGGGGCAGCGGTCGGTGGGAGCGAATTAGCTGGGAGCAGGCATGCGACGAAATCGCCGCCAAGTTCGTCGACATAATCCAGAAATATGGGCCGGAGGCGATCTCCGACGACCATGGAACCAATGGCGCCGGCGTGTTGCGCGGTGGCGGCGAGGGTGCCTCGACCGGATTCGTTTCGCGCCTGGGTGGGGTCAGCTACGATCTCAATTTTCTCATCGGTGATTTCAACCCCGGCCAGTACCTGACCTTCGGCCAATTTCAGCATGCGCCGGGCATCGAGACCTGGTTCCTCGCTGACACGATCATAGCTCTTTCGAATCCGGCCTATGGGAATATTCCCGACATCCACTATATCCTCGAGGCCCGCTATCGCGGTGCGAAAGTGGTTGCGATCGCGCCCGACAAGAACGCCACTGCTCAGTTCGCCGACATGTGGCTGCCGGTCAACTGGTCGGCGGATCCGGCGTTGTGGCTCGGCGTCTGCAATATCCTGATTGAAAAGGGGTGGCTCGACCTTGAGTTCATGAAGGAACAGACCGATCTCCCGGTGCTGGTCCGCATGGACAATCAGCAGTTCCTGCGCGCGTCCGACTTGCGCGAGGGCGCAGACATGGAACAGTTCTTCGCTACTGACAGCGCTACCGGTAAGCCCGAACCACTGCCCAAGGGCACGCTTGCGATGCCGTTTGACTACGCTCTCGAGGGCAACTGGAAAGTTACACTGAAGGACAAAAAGCAGGTCGAGATCACAACGGTGTACGAGCTGCTCAAGAAACGAGTCGCTGATTACACGCCTGAGAGGGTGCATGAAATCTCCGGCGTTCACCCCGATCAGCTCGCCCAGCTGGCCGAACTCGTCAAGCCGCCGCGCAAGGTGTTCGTATTCGTCAACTGGAACGCCGGCAAGCTCTACCACGGCGATCTTCTCGAGCGCTCCTACTGTTACATGCTCGCGCTCACCGGAAACGTCGGCAAGGCTGGCACAGGATCGCGGGGATGGTCGGCCGGCGCCGAGTATATCGGCGGCTCCGCGGTCGTCGGCGGAATGCCCAATGAAGTGCTCGAAACCGGCAACCCGCTGCTTCACGCAATGAATATGTCGCAGAAGGTACAGGAGGACTACCGGACACAGTTCAAAATGGATCCGACAATGCCTCCGGCCGAGGCTGCATTGGGCTCGCTGCGGGAAGGTCTCAGGGCGGGCGGCACACTCTCGCCGCCGGTTTGGCTCTGGTACAACCACGCCGGATACAAGGAGGTTTGGGACAAGTTCCTGGACGACCCGAACGCGCCCAAGAAAATCAGCGAGTACGCGGAGGAAGCGCTCGCCAACGGCTGGCAGAAGGGGTTCGTACATCCCTCCAAGGACATCAGTCCAAGGGGAATGCTGGTATCCGGATCGAATCCGCTTCGCCGTCACCGCGGCGGCATGAACACCTACTTGCAGACTCTGTGGCCGAAGCTCGAATGCATCGTGGTGCTGGATCCGCGCTGGAGCACCACCGGACTTTATGCTGACTACGTTCTGCCGGCCGCATCGTTCTACGAGTACGCCGACTCGAAGTACTCGACGCCGGCGACCCGCTTCAGCACTTTCACGGACCAGACCGTACCGATGCTCGGCGAGTCCAGGTCCGACCGCCAGATAACGCTCGCGCTGCTCAAACGCATGCAGGAGCATTTCCTTAAGCGAGGCGTGGAAAAATACAAGTCAGGCGATCGTGAGATCGTGGTCAAGGATCTCTACTGGCGCGCCACCTTTGGAGGCCGCTATGGCGAGACCAACGAAGACGAGGAGGTGTTGGTAAACGACACCTTTAACGCGCTTGGGCAGATGGGCTGGTTCGAGAGCCTCGATGGCGAAGAACTCACTATCGACAACCTGCGCAAGAACGGGAAAGCCTGGCTGACCGGCCGCCCCGCCTGGCACGCGACCGTGGTCCAGAACTCGGACATGGTATCAGGCAATATTTTCTGGCCTTTCCGCGATCAGCTCGAGCAGAAGGTGCCGTACGCGACCACTACGCGGCGAATGGAGCTATACCTCGACCATCCGTGGTTCATCGAGGCTGACGAGCATCTGGTTCGTTACAAGCAGCCACCCAATATCGGCGGCGCACAAGGCTTGCGGCTTACCAGCGGGCACCTCAGATGGAGTATCCACTCGAACTGGGTAGTGTCCTACGAGATGCTGAAGCTGCATCGCGGCGAGCCCTTCGCTTTCATCAACGAAACCGTCGCGAAGAAAAAGGGCATCGCGGATCATGACTACATCCGCGTTTACAATGACTACGGCTCGTTCATCACCCGCGCGAAGCTCAGTTCCTGTACGCGGCCCGATCAGCTCGTGATCTACCACGCATGGGAGCCGTATCAGTATCCGAATTGGATGCCTTACGACGGCTTGCTGCCCGGCCCACCCAAAGGCCTGCACTTCGCGGGCGGCTATCGCCATTACGAATACACGCTGTGGAACTGGTCTCCTTCGCAGTCGGATCGTCAGACCAATATCGACTTCGAAAGAGCCACTCTTCAGATCTAGCGCCAGGAGGGCGAAAAATGGCAACCCAACTGGATAAGTCCGCCGCGCCTTCCTCCAAACGAGACTCGGTCCAGGAGCAGCGCCAATATTTTGAATGGGATAGCTGCAAGTGGGGGACCCATAGGGTGAACTGCTACCCCGGCAGTTGTCCCTTCCGGATCTACGTCAAGGATGACAAGGTGGTGCGCGAGGAAATCTCGTGCACCTATCCGGAGTTTACCGATCCCGAGTCCCGGGTGCCCGATTACAATCCGCGCGGATGCCAGAAGGGCTATCAGCACTCGCGCGCGATGTACGGACCCGACAGGATTTTGCATCCGATGAAGCGCGCGGGCGAGCGCGGCAGCGGAAAGTGGGAGAAGATTTCCTGGGAGCAGGCCTTCGATGAGATCGGCGGCAAGATGGCCGATGTCATCCAGAAGTACGGACCCAAAGCACTGATTGACGACCACGCCGCCAACGGCATCGGCGTGTTTCGCGGCGCCGCCGAGGGTTCGACCACCGGCATTACTGCGCTCCTGGGTGGAGTGAGCTTCGATCTCGACTTCGTCACCGGTGACTTCAAAGTAGGACAGTGGCTGACCTTCGGCGAGATGCATCATGCGCCCGGGATCGAGAACTGGTTCTTGCCGGACACCATGATTCTGATGTCCAACCCGGTCTATGCGAACATTCCCGACATTCATTATCTTCTGGAAGCGCGCTACCGCGGCGCCAAAATAATCGCGGTAGCCCCGGACAAGAATCCTTCCTGCCAGTTCGCCGATATCTGGATACCTATCGACTGGTCGGCGGACCCGGCGCTGTGGCTAGGCGTATCAAAGATCCTGATCGATAACGGATGGATCGACGCGGAGTTCGTCAAGGAACAGACCGACGCGCCGATCCTGGTTCGATCCGACGACGGCCGGTTTTTGAGAGACTCTGACTTGCGCGAGGGCGGCGATCCCGAACAGTTCTTCGCGATCGACAGCGCCAACGCGCAGCTAGTGCAGATGCCGAAAGGCACTCTGGAGAAGGCCGCCGACTATGCCCTGGATACTCGCACCCACGTGAGCCTGAAAGACGGGACCAAGATCGAGGTCCGAACCGTTTTCAACCTGCTCAAGGAGCGTCTTCTCGATTACACGCCGGAGAAAGTGCATGAGATGGCTGGGGTTCACCCTGACACGCTCCGCCAGGTTGCCGAGCTATGTCGTCCGCCCAGGAAGATTTTCGGCTATATCAACTTCATCACTGGCAAGCTCTATCATGGCGATCTGCTCGAACGGTCGTACTGCTATGTGCTCGCGCTGACCGGGAGCGTCGGCAAGCCGGGCACTGGAACCCAAGGATGGTCGCCGGGGACGGAGGCAGCGGCCTCAATGACCGCAGTCGCCGGGATGCCGAAGCAAGTAATCGAATCGGAGCAACCGGTCGCCGCCGCGGCCAACCTTTCGCAGCTAATGATGGAGGACTACAAGACCCGGCTTAAGATGGATCCCACGATGCCACCCGTAGAGGCATCCAACGGGGCGACGCGCGAAGGACTTAAGGCCTCCGGCGTTCTCACGCCCGGCGCTTTTCTATGGTATCGCCACGCCGGCTACAAGGAAGTTTGGGACCAGCATCTGCACGATCCTTATACGGATAAGAAGATCAGTGACTACGCCGAGGACGCGGTCGCCAAGGGCTGGTGGAAGGGGTTCGATCAGGAAGTCACGCCTCGTGCAATGTTCGTGTCAGGGTCGAATCCGCTCCGCCGCCATCGCGGCGGGATGAATACCTATTTCAAGACTCTGTGGCCGAAACTCGAAACTATCGTGGTATTCGATCCCCGCTGGAGTACAACTGGTCTCTACGCTGACTACGTGTTGCCGTCCGCGTCCTACTACGAGTATGCGGACGTCAAGTATTCTACGCCCGATACCAGGCTGCTGTGCTTCACCGACCAGTCGGTGCCGATGCAGGGAGAGTCCCGCTCTGACCGCCAGATTGCCTTAGGCGTGCTGCACGGAATCGCGAAGCATCTTAAGGCTCGCGGCATCGAGAAATATAAGTCGGGCGATCGCGAGATCATCGTCGATGATCTGTACTGGCGGGCCACTTACGGCGGCCGTTACGGCGAGACTAACGCCGACGAAGAGCGCATGGTCGACGACTGCCTACATGCACTCGGTGAGCTGGGCTGGCTTTCGACGCTCGACGGCGAAGACCTGAGCCTAAAGAACTTGCGCCAGAACGGCAAGGCCTGGTTGAGTGGTCGCCCGCCCTGGCACGGGATTGTGAGCCAGAGTTCGGACATGGTACCGGGCCACGTTCACGTTCCGATGCGCGATCAGGTCGAAAAGAAGGTGCCGTATTCGACCACAACCCGGCGCATTGAGCTCTACATTGACCACCCGTACTTCGTCGAGGCGGATGAGGCATTGGTGCGACATAAGAGGCCGCCCGATATTGGCGGTCACCAGCCATGCCGGATAACTGGCGGTCACGTCCGATGGAGCATTCACGCCAATTGGCATACCTCGCTTGAAATGATGAAGCTACATCGCGGCGAGCCGTTCGCGTTCGTCAATAATACTGCCGCGCGCGAAAGAGGTATCGCCGACCACGACTTCATTCGCGTGTACAACGACTACGGCGACTTTCTCGTGAGAGCTAAGCTGTCCGCCTGCGTGCGACCGGATCAGTTGGTTATCTACCATGCTTGGGAACCGTATCAGCATCCGAACGGGAAGCCGCAGGACTATCTGCTGCCGGGCCCGCCCAAGGGGTTGCACTTTGCCGGTGGCTATCGGCACTTTGAGTACACGCTCTTTAATTGGGCGCCGTCGCAGACCGACAGGCAGACCAATATCGAGTACGAGAAGGCCGCGTTTCAGGGATAGTCATGTCCAAGGTCGGCGGCGCGTTGCCATCCTGGTATTGGCCTGTAGGTGTGCCGCGACGAGTTCCCGTAGCGCAGCAGCCACTCGGCCGTGTGTTCCGTCAGAAGTTTTTGGCTGCGAAAGATCGCCCGGCAGTCGTATCTCAGAACTCCCGACTCAGTTACGGCGAACTGCTCGAGCAGAGTCTGACTCTCGCCGGCGGAATTCAGACCGCGGGCCTCGACGGCACCATCGCGATTGCCGATCCCGATCCGGTCCAAAGCTTGCTGCTTTGCATAGCTGGATTGCTCGCGGGGCGCTGCGTCTTTCTCGCGGACCCAGCCGACTCCGCAGAGCAACTCGCGGGTCGGCTTGCTGAGGCAAAAGCCTCGGCGCTCATCGCGTCCGATGGCGCCGCACTTGCGCAGGGCTCCGGCGTCAGGATTGTCGCGAGGAGCGAACTCAAGGGAACCTTCAGCGACACAGGAACGGCGAAGCGAGCCACCGAGCCCGCGCTACTAATTCCCGGTGGCCGCGGCGTGGTCGCACACTCGCATTTTTCAGCGTCCGCGATGGCTGCCTCGATGGCGGCTTTCATTCCTAAGTTGCGGGAGATTCCCTTCCTGTGCACCGAACCGGCGATCAGCTCGTGGGAAATGCTTACCGGTATACTACTTGCACTTTCGCAAGGCCGGCCCGTCGCGTTTGGCCGCTTCGAGGAGTTCGACGCCGGCGAGTTCGCAGAGTTTGCGCGCGAGGGCTACCTGATCATTCGGCAGGCTCAGGCCAACAAAATGTTGGCCGAGGGGAAGGCGCCGGGGCTGATTGGCCGCGCGGCCTTTGTCTTCGTTTCGACCGGGTTCTTCACGCCGCGATGGCGGCGGCGACTGGAATCACTATACGACCGCCCGATATTTCCGCTGTGGGGTCTGCCCGAGCTCGGTCCTCTGGTCGCGTCTCATCCGACCTGGCTTCCACCCCATGGCCACGGGTTCCCGCTCGTCAACGTGTCGCTGATTCCGATCGATCCCGGAAGCGGCAAGGTTTCGATCGTGCCTTGGGAGATGCTCGACGAGGCGGAAGTCGGTGTTGAGGCGCTCTCGGCGATGGTGGGCTATGTCGAGCCCGCGCGCAACGTTGGGATCAAGGCGGGCACGGCGCTGAGGACGCGGCAGGTCGCGAGCATGGACCACGTCGGCGTGGTTGCGCTGCAGGAAGACCAGGTGGCGGCCGGTGCCAACTGAGAACGCCAATCTCTTCTTTGATGTACCCGGTGGGAGCCTTTCATTCGGAGACGGCGAGCTCGACGTCTGGGCCGAACACCTCACTTGGTGTTACCGGATGATGGGCATCGCGGACGGCGCAACGATCGCGGCTCAGGACTTCGGCAGCAGTCCCATTTCGTTTCTCGGCTCAAGTCTGCTGATGCCGGGGCTGCGGCGCGGAGTTGCCGAACGCATTGACGGACGCTTTATTTGCCTTGACGCCTCGGCTGAGCGGGTCACGCTCACTCCCGCCCTGCTCGCGCAACTCAAGGTTGATGCGCTCGTAGTCAGGAACGACATCGTCGAACTGTTGGCAGCCGAACTGCGCAAGAAGGGCTCCGCCGAAGTCGCCACGCAAGCGATGAAAACGACGATCGTGGTGTTCGGCGACGAGCCGCCCGCTCTCAATCCGACTGTCACGCAGCCATGGCGCCATCTCATGCACGTCGAGCGGGCGCTGTTGCTCGCACCGGAATGCACGCAATGCGGATGCGTCCATCTGCGTGGCGGATTTTACGAAGTGAAAGGCGCCACTATTCGAAACCTTAAACTCGCCGTGCCGCCCTACGACCTGTCGCGCGGTGAACTGATACCTGCCGGGCGCTGCGCGGCGGGGCCTGACGACTGGGGTATCCAGTTGCCGATTCGCCGGATAGGCGTCTGACACTTATGGGCGCTAACTCGACATACCTGCAACGCGATGAGATTGAGGCGCTCTCCGCTGCACGATTGACCGCCTGGCAGACCGACCTCTTACATGAAGTGGCAGACCACGCATACCGGCACGTTCCATTCTACCGGGAGCTATGGACAGGCGTGGGCATCGGCGCAAACGCGCTCCATTCTCTCGAAGACTTCGAGCGCTTTCCGATAGTCACGAAGCGCGATCTGGTAAAAGCGGGTGAGCGCTGGGTAAACCCGCGTCAGGGCCGGGTCGCATTCAGCACCCGCGGTACTTCCGGCGATCCGCTGCTCGTTTGGCTGAGCGCAGAAGAGGAAGAGGCGTACATCGTCCCCACGATGCGCGGTTTTCGATGGGCGGGATTCCGGCCGGGAATGACTGCCCTGCTGATGAGTCCGGTGTGGCATCGTCTTGCCGCGTGCGAGGCGCACGCGGTTGCGCGGTTGGGCGGGCGTTGCGCGTTCTTCTGGGGCAGCATGGGGCCGGAGTACCTTGGGTCCTTCTTGCATGCGCTGTCCTCGGCACGACCCGAATTCGTCACCACCACCGCGCCGTTCCTGCTCTCCCTGATTCGACGCGGCACGGGCTCAAAAGTCCCATCGAACGAGATCTTAAGCGGAGTGCGGTCGATTTCGGTGGTCGGTTTGCCGCTCACGCCGCGGATGCGCGAGTTCCTGCGCGATCGTTTGGGAGTTGGAGACATCTTCGAGCGTAGCGGGACGCAGGAGGGGGCCGCGCTCGATGAATGTCAGTATCACACCGCTCCCCACGTGCACGAGGACGTCTGTTATCTCGAGGTCCTGGACGATGCCGGCACTCCGGTCGCATCCGGTGTTCGGGGCAGGCTGATCGTCACCAAGCTCAGTTCCGCGGGCAGCATCTTCGTCCGCTATGACACCGGCGACATCGCAGCGTTTGCGCCGGGCCCGTGCCTTTGTGGCTCGGAGTTTCGCCGGCTGAAAATTTTTGGCCGCCCCGAGAGCAGCGTATTGGTCGGCAGCCGGTTAATCACGGCCTACGACGTCCGCATGTGTATCGAAGAGGATGCTGACCTGGTCGGACGAAACGTGTTGTTGATTCGCGATGCGGATTCATCCGCGGGCGTCCTCACGGTCGCCGTCGAGGGCGGCGCCCACGATCAGGCGCAACTGAAAGCGCGGCTCCGCGAGCGATTGGGCGTCAACGCGGCCCGGATGGTGTGGCTCGGCGACCTCAAGCTCAATTGGGGCTTCCGACAGGTGCTCGACGGTAACGAGATCCCGCTCCCACGGAGCTGATGGAGTGCGCCCATGAAGCTGATGCTGCCAACCAACTTTGATCCCGAACTCATCGCGCAAATCGCGCCGTTCAAGCCCGATTACATTTACGGAAGCCTGCCGAGCGAGGCCACGCTTCGTTCATCACTGATGCTGTCCAACGCGAGCGAAGACGATGTCGCGCTTCATGTCTCACAAGGCGCGCAGCACGGCATCCGTCTCGTTTACGTCATGAATGCCACCTGCCTTGGAAACAAGGAATTCTCGGACGAAGGCCGCGGCCAACTGTTGCAGCGTCTCCAGTGGCTTGTCGATATCGGGGCGGCGGCGGTGGTCACGGCGAATCCGTTCGTGATGGAGCTGGTGCGCGAGAATTTTCCCGATCTCGAGCTGCACATTTCCGTCCTCGCCTCGGTTAATGACGCCCGCAAGGCGAAGTACTTCGACGATTTGGGCGCCACGGTCATTCATCTCGATCCCCAGGTTAATCGCGACTTCCGCCGCCTCAAGACCATCCGCAAAGCAGTCGCGTGCCGACTCTCGCTGGTGGTCAATGAGGGATGCCTGCTGAGCTGTCCGATCCGCCAGTATCACTCCAATATGATTTCCCACTCCGGAGAAAGTATCGCCAGCCGGTACTACGTGGACTACTGCTACTACCGCTGCTCGCTGATCAAGGTGAACGACCCCGCCGAGTATGTTCGCTCACCATGGGTCAGACCCGAGGACCTGGCTATCTACGAAGATTTGGGGATCGACCTGTTCAAGATTGCCGGCCGCGAAAAGATGGAAGAGGGACCAAGTTCGCACACCGACTGGATCGCGATGGTCGCGAACGCGTACCACTCCAGGCATTGCGAGGACATCGCCCGCCTCCTCGTCGGCATCCAGCCGCCCTACAAGCTTTTCGGCGACGAGCCCGAGCCGTTGAGCGTCCGCATCGACAGCGCGGAGCTGGACGGGTTCCTGCGCTTCTTCCAGGACGACCATTGCGCGCTCGATTGCAACCAGTGTGACTACTGCGGGAATTGGGCGCGGCGCGCCGTCCACGTGAACGGCAGGCCGATGGAATGCGCGCAGGCGCTCGCAAGCGACCTCCAGACTATTCGGGTCGGAAGTTATCGGAGTGGCAGGTGAAAGTTCTCGGTCTGCAGATTCTTGTTTCGATTCATCTTCTTTTTGCGGCCGTGTTTGTCGGCTCCAATGTGTTTCTGGATTTCCTTTTGACCCGGCGCCTCGATCTGATTCCGCCCGGACAGGCGGCGCGGCTCGGCGATAAGCTCGGGACCGACTTCGCCATCTTGAACTGGATCACCCTGCTGGGACTGCCGCTGAGCGGAGTCCTGCTGCTGTGGCAATTGGGCGAGTTGCCGTCTCTGCTTGACCCCGCGTTCTTAACCGGCGGCTACGGCGCCGCCCTGCTGTCGATGATCGCGATCTGGTTCACGTTGATCATAACCGCTGCAATCCTGACCTTCTACTTGCGCCCGCGCGTCGTGGTGAAACTTCCGTACGATGCCACGCGCCAGCAGGTCGAGGGCTCTCGTACCGACGCCGTGCGGTATGCGAACTGGATGAAGCGTCTCGCGCGCTACAACGTAATCGCGTCGATGGTCGCGATAGTCATTGGCGGTTTTCTGCGCTTCGGAGGTTTTCCATTCTGAGATGGAAACTGGGTTGACAGAAAGTGTCTCCGCCCCGCGTCAGGCGCGCAGTCTGGACGACCGGTTTGGACGGACGATGAAAAGGTTGCGCGTCTCTCTGACCGATCGCTGTAACTTTCGCTGTGCCTACTGCATGCCTGAATGCCCGGTCTGGGGTGCGAAGGAAGATATCTTAAGCCTCGAGGAACTCCGTCGGTTGATGGAGATATTCGTGACTCGTCTCGGTATCGAGCAGCTGCGCTTGACTGGAGGCGAGCCGCTCCTGCGCAGCCGCACCGCTCGATTTGTCGCGATGCTCTCGGAGCTGCGGTGCGCGGGTCTTCGCCGCGTGTCGCTATCCACCAACGGCGTGCTTCTGCCGCGCTATGCACGCGAACTCGCCGGCGCGGGGCTCGACGACGTCAACGTCAGTCTCGATTCGCTCTCTCCGGAGCGCTTTCGGCAAATCACCGGCGGCGGCATCCTGCACGAGGTTTTGGATGGAATCGATCGCGCTCGCGAAGCCGATCTGCCCGTAAAGATAAATGCCGTCGTGATGCGCGGTGCCAACGACACCGACGTTCTGCCGCTTGCCCGCTGGGCATATCGAGAGAATCTGCCCTTGCGGTTCATCGAGTTTATGCCGCTCGACAGCCGCGGCTTATGGAGTCCAGACAAGGTCTTCAGCGAGCGGGATCTGATCGCACTTTTGAGCCGTGAGTTCGAGGTCACACCAATGCCGCGCACCAGCGAACCTGCGAGTTACTATCTTCTGAACGGCTCTTTCCGCCTCGGCGTCATTCCCACGGTTTCCAACCCATTCTGCGCGATGTGCGACCGGGTCCGGCTCACCTCGGATGGGAGACTGTTCGCTTGCCTGTTTTCTCCCGCTGGCGTCGATCTCAAGGAAGCGCTGCGCGCCGGGCTCGATCGCGACCTGCTCGAATCGCGGATTCGCGCCGCGGTCTTCAACAAGCCGCGCGGATTCGTCGAGAAATCCGCACTGATGAACGGACATGCGGGTATGCATGTCCTCGGAGGGTAATCACACATGTATCGACAAACTATATCGCGGCTGACTCTGGTCGCTTCCGCGGCGCTGCTGGCGCAGATCGCTGCCGTGAACTTCGCCGCGGCCCAGGTCCACCCGGGCGACCTCATAACCGCGCTCGACGCGCACAAGGTCGAGCAACTGATCTCGCCGGGTGTCTATCTCAGGGTAACTCGCGGGATGAGCATGCAGATCGTGTCAAGCGAACGGATCGAATGGCCGCCTCCGTACCGCGAGGCCACCGAGAAGTATTCTGCGCAAGTCAGGCTCTCGAGCGACCGTCGCAGCCTCGCCGGATACGTAGCGGGCCTGCCGTTTCCATTCATCGACCCGAACGACCCCGATGCTGGAACCAAGATCATGTGGAACAACACCTTTCGGCCTACTTCCACCGATGATTACGACGCGCGCGATTTCTCCTGCGTCAGCGAGTCCGAAGGGCTGAATCGGAAATATGCGCCGATTGACTACTACGAGATGGGCCATCTGGCCAGTTACAACCTCGTCGGCCGAACCGAAGTCGAACCGCTCCCGACCGATCCCGATTTCCTCACCAGCGGACGGCTCTTGCTGATGGCTTTCTATCCGATGCTGGCGCCGCAAACGGAGCGCGGCCGTGGCTTCATACGCTATCGCTACGCTGATCCGGTCAAGGGCGATGACACCTGGAGCTGGATTCCCGGCAATCGAAGAATCAGAAGGTTCAGCGAAGCGACTCTAGGAACCTCGGCTGGCCCGATTACCTGGTCGCTGGACAATTTCCAGGGATTTGCCGCCAAGAACGAAAATTACAACTGGCGCTTCCTCGGCGAAAAAACCATGCTCGCCAGCATTGCCGCCGCTCATGTCCCTGAAGTCACCTGCCCGACTGACGGCGGCGCCAGCGCGTGTCCCGAGCGCTGGGAATTGCGCCGCACGTATGTCGTCGAAGGTCTCGCGCGGCGCGACCGCGTTCCTGAAGAATTGTTCGGACGCCGTGTCATTTATCTGGACGCTGAAGCGCAATGCATCATGTACCAGGACTTTTACGACCGTAGCGGCGAGCTCTGGAAGAACTACGTAAGCTGGATGGCTTATCGCGATCGCGCCGTACCCGATGCACGCGTTGCGATTTATCCATTCAAAAGAGTCTTTCAAGCGGGCGCCAGCATCGATGATCTCAAGGATGGCTTCGCGACCATGTGTTACTTGCCGGCGCAGGACACCAGTGAGCGCGAGTGCTGGTACATAAACATGGGCGCCGTGGACAAGAACTTCTTCGCCGTCCAGGCGATGACTGCGGCTGCACCCTGAGGCGAGGAGACTAAGAGATGTTCAGGCGCTTTGACTTCGAAAGTGACGTGTATGCGACGCTCGAATTGGTGCCGATGTCGGTGCGCCGCAAGCTGGACCTTGCTGGGGTTAAACTCCATTTGAACCAATGGCAGGCGCTCTCGCGCACCGAACGTCTGGTTGTCTCCCACTTCCCGGCGGACTCGCCGGAAGAGCGCGAAGTCTTGTCTGCCTTTCTGGCCGAAGCGGTGAATCGGTGTGGATGCGGAGGACTTTCGACCACTGCTCCCGCGCGAGATACCGCGGCTGACGCCGACCACATGCCGCCCGAGGTCGCGCGGTTGATTTCCGAGTTCGAGCTAGACGGCGAGAACTGGTCACGGCGGTTCGATTCCGATCAACGTTACGCGTTGGCAAAGCTGACGTATGGTCCGGCGGATAAATTTATGCGTGCGTGGTCCGCCTTCACGCAGATGAATTCGACACTGCGGGCCCCACAAAAGAGACAGGAGAAAGTACAGTGACCCATTCACACCTTGCGACCCCTTCGATCAAGCTGCTCGACCGCGCCGTCGGCGGGCATCGCCTCTCCGCCAATGAGATTCTGCGTCTCTACGAACTGCCATCGCATGAACTGGCGGTGGCGGCTCATGCAGTTCGGCAGCGCCGCACCGACCCGGAGGTAGCTACCTATTCGATCGGCGGCAATATCGACTACACCAACGTCTGTGCAGTCGCGTGCAGATTCTGCGCGTTCTATCGCGCCAAGCACCAGGACGGGGCCTTCACGCTTACCTTCGATGAGATCGCGCGCCAGATGGACGAGATCAGGCAAATCGGCGGTCTCGATGTCCTGATCCAGGGGGGAGTAAATCCCGAGCTGCCATTCACCTGGTATCTCGATCTGCTGCGGTTTCTGAAGTCCGGTTACTCCGAGATCCATATCGATGGATTCAGTCCGGAGGAGATTTTCGGGCTGGAAAAGCTTACCGGGCGCGATGCGCTGGATATTCTCTCCGATCTCAAGGAGGCCGGCCTCGATGGAATGCCCGGCGCGTCGGCCGAGATACTGGTGGACGAAGTGCGCGAGCGCTCCGCGCCAACGCGGATGAAAAGCGGCGATTGGTTCAGAATTATCGACGCAGCAATGAAGGTTGGGCTGCACAACCCCTGGGCGGCGATGGTTATAGGTTTCGGCGAGACTCGTTCGCAACGTGTCGAGCATTTGATCGCGCTGCGCGATCAGCAGGATCGCGGATTGGAACACTACGGCTGCGGATTTTCCGCTTTCAAGGTGTGGCCGGCGCGTCTTGAACACACCCGCCTGCGCGGGAAGGCCGCCCAGGCCGCCGATGAAGCGATCATAAAGGACTATCTGCGTGACGTCGCGATCGCGCGGCTTGCCCTGGACAACGTTCAGAACCATCGCGCCGTTTGGCGAACGATGGGATTTCCGGTGGCGACGCTAGCGCTGCGCTCGGGGGCCAACGACGTCTGCGGCACCGGCTCGATCAACGCAATCAACGCCTGCATCGAGGCGGCCGGCAAGGATCTGCCCGACCCAACCGAGGCATTGATTCGCCAGATTTGCGAATGCATCGA
>Ga0074046_10002293_pt1 | contig 16650 bp, 14 predicted proteins | sample BogForMeECP23OM3_FD_94441 | JGI IMG/M metagenome (GOLD analysis project Ga0074046, IMG submission 94441) | Bog forest soil microbial communities from Calvert Island, British Columbia, Canada - Bog Forest MetaG ECP23OM3 | ecosystem: Environmental > Terrestrial > Soil > Wetlands ...
CGGCCGGATGCTCACGCTCGACGAAGTGCCCAACGATCCACAGGTGCTCGCGCGCAACATGATCGTCGAGGTCGAAGCCCCTGGCGGCAAGAAGGTCAAGCAGGTGGGGGTCTCGGCGAAGTTTTCGGATACTCCCGCATCGATAAGGTCGCTCGCGCCGCAACTCGGACAGCATACCGACGAAATCCTCGGCGAGCTCGGCTACGCCAAGGACGATATCAGCCGCTGGCGTGAGTCGGGCGCAATCAAGTAGCGCGTCGTCCGTCGCTGCCGCGAGATTCGTCGCGTTGCCCGCGGCATCGAATCACGGTTAAGATTCCGTTTATGCCACAGCCAACTCCGATGTTCATGCGCGGGCCGCACGATCCGATTCGCATCGAGCGCGCCGAAGGCGCCTGGCTCTACGCCTCCAACGGCCACAAGATCCTCGACGCGGGCGCCGGCGCCGTGGTCGTGAATATCGGGCAGGGCCGCCGCGAAATCGCCGAGGTAGCGGCGCGCACGATCGCCAACCTCGATTACATCGTACCCGTCTGGACCTCGCCCGAGCGCGAGAAGCTGGTTGATCGTCTTACGCGATGGACTCCGGCGGGGCTCACGCGATTCTATTTCACCAGCGGCGGATCGGAGTCGGTCGAAGCGGCGCTGAAGTTCGCGATCCTCTACAACAAGGCTCGCGGCAAACAATCGAAGAGCAAGATCATTGGACGCCACTTCTCCTATCATGGCAACACTATCGCGGCCTTGTCGGCGGGCGGGAGTGGCCGGCGCGCGGACTACGAACATATTTTGCTGGACTGGCCGAAGATCGATCCGACGTACTGCTACCGATGCCCGTGGGACAAAACGTATCCGTCATGTCAGCTCGACTGCGCGACGGCGCTCGAAAAAGAGATCCTCAAGCACGGCGCCGACTCGATCGCCGCGTTCATCGCGGAGCCGATGATGGGCTCGAGCGGTGGCGTGGTCCCTCCCGTCAAAGAGTACTGGCCGGAGATTCGCGAGATCTGCACGCGCTACAACGTGCTGTTGATCGCCGATGAAGTGATGACCGGCTTCGGGCGTACCGGGCGGCGCTTTGGCGTCGATCATTGGGAAGTCGTGCCGGACATTCTGGTCGGCGGCAAGGGACTCACCGGCGGCTACATGCCGATGGGAATGATTGCGGTCAAGGAATCGCTGGTCGAGGAACTCGAACACGCCAGGGCCGACTTCATGTTCTACACCTACAGCTCGCATCCCGTCGCGTGCGCGGTCGCCGACGAGGTGCTGGCAATCATGGAGCGCGAGCGGCTCGTGGAGCGGTCGGCCGAAGTCGGCGCGCGGCTGGGCGCGAGTTTGAAGGAAGAACTGTCGGGGCATCCGATGGTCGGCGACATCCGCGGTACCGGCATGTTCTGGGGGATCGAGCTGGTGCAGGACAAGGCGACGCGCATGCCGTTTGCGCCCGAAAAAAAGGTGACCAATCGCGTGCTGGGCGCGTCGGTGCGAAAAGGGATGTTCTTTTATCCGGCGACCGGGATGGCGGGCAAAGCTGGCGGCGACGCGATGATGATCACGCCGCCGTTCATCATCGGCGATGCCGAAATCGAGTTCATCATTCGCACGGCGCGCGCGGCACTCGACGAGATTCAGCCTAACCTGTAGCGTTTGCGGAACACGTTCTAGCTTCGTGGAGAGACCGGCACATGGCCGATAGCATCATCGGGCCGATGTCGCATTATTTTTATTCGCAGCGCCTGAAACTGCACTACGTCGATTGGGGCAATCCCGACAAGCCCCTGCTGGTGCTGGTGCACGGCGGCCGCGACCATTGCCGCAACTGGGATTGGGTCGCACTCGATTTGCGCCGTCACTATCACATCATCGCACCCGACCTTCGCGGCCACGGCGACTCCGACTGGGCGGTGGGCAGTGGCTATTCGATGATCGACTATGTGCTCGATCTCTCGCAGCTCATGAACGCGGTGTCGAACGAGCCCGCGACACTCATCGGGCACTCTCTGGGCGGCGGAATCGTTTTGCAATATACCGGCACGCATCCCGACGCCGTCAAGCGCGTGGTCTCGATCGAGGGGATGGGCCCGCCGCCCGGGATGATCAAGGACACCCCCGCTTACGAGCGGATGAACAACTGGATCGGCCAGATGCAAACGCTCGCGCGGCGCAAGGTGCGCGAGTATCCGTCGATTGAAGAGGCGCTCGCGCGCATGATCGAGGCCAACCCGCACCTCAGCCGTGAGCAGGCGCGCCATCTCACGATTTGGGGAATTCGCCGCAACGAGAACGGCACCTACTCGTGGAAATTCGACAACTACGTTCACGCCACGTCGCCCTATATGTTCAACAACCGCGACGCCCGCGAGATTTGGGGGCGCATCACGTGCCCGACGCTGCTGATTCGCGGCACCGAGTCATGGGCGGGCGATTGGGTCAAGGACGGGCGCATCCAGGCGTTCAAGCACGCGGAGTCGGTCACGATCGACAAGGCCGGCCACTGGGTGCATCACGATCGCCTCGACGAGTTCCTCGCCGTCACGCATCGGTTTCTCGGCGTGTAGCGGTTCCGGGCTCATGCGACGACCTTCACTTTCGCTGCGCAGCGATCAGTTCGAATACGTCCAGTTGATTCTGCTCGCCGTGACCGTGGGCGTGCTCGCGGCGCTGGGAAATCTCGGCTTCCGCAAATTGATCGAATTGTTTTCGTGGCTGTTTCGTGAGGTCGAGTGGAACGCGCTCGGAATCGAACTCGCCGGAGCACATCGTGCATTGATTCCATTGATCCTGCTTAGCGGAGGCGTCGCGATACTGTTGCTCGACCGGGTTTTTCCTGAAGACGTGCTCGGTTACGGCTTTCCGAATTTCCTCGAGATGGTCAATCTGGGCACCGCAAGGCTCAAGCGCCGCTGGATTTTCGTCAAGGCCGCCGGCGCCGCGATTTCACTTGGCGCCGGCGCTTCGGTCGGCCGCGAAGGTCCTATCGCGCAAGTCGGAGGCGCCATTGGATCGACTATCGCGCAGCTTAGAAAGCTATCGCCCGATCGCGCCAAGGTGCTGGTCGCCGCCGGCGCCGGCGCGGGCATCGCGACCACCTTCAACGCGCCGATCGGCGGCCTGATGTTCGCGCAGGAGATCGTCCTGCTCGGCCACACCGAAATCGCCAACCTCACGTTGCTGATCATCGCGACCTTCACTGCGGTGATTACCTCGCGCGCGATTGTCGGCAACTCGGTGGTTTTCCTCGCGCCCGAATTCGTACTGCGCAGCTACTGGGAAATGGCGACGTATGCGCTGATGGGCGCGGCGCTCGGCGCCCTCGCCGCAGGCTACATCCGGTTCTTCAACGCGACCGAGGCATGGTTTCGCAGACTCAATCTCCCGGTCTGGGTAAAGCTCGAAGCGGGCCTTGCAGTAGTCGGTGCGATCGCGATTTGGCTGCCGCAAAACTTGTCGGACGGATATCCGGTGATCAACAGCGCGATGGCTGGCGAGTTCGGCATCGGGATGCTGGCTGCGATGACCTGCGCGAAGTTCTTCGCCAGCAGCGTGTCGCTCGGATGCGGCGCACCGGGAGGCTCCTTCGGCCCGACGTTTTTCATTGGCACGATGGCGGGCGGGTTGTTCCAGCGCGTCTCGGCGATGCTGATTCCGCACCTTACCGGCCCACGCGGATCGTATGCGCTGGTGGGGCTCGGCGCGTTCCTCGCCGGGACCACGCACGCGCCGCTGACGGCGCTGTTTCTGCTCTGGGAGATGACGCACAGCGACACGATCGCGCTGCCTTCGATGATCGCGACGATTACGGCGCTGGTCGTGGCGCGTGCGATCGAAACCGAATCGATCGACGAGTTCCGCCTTGCGCGCCAGGGCAAGACGCTGCAAATCGGCAGCGAGCGGCTAGCGCTTACGCTGATACCGGTCAGCGCCGTGGTCACGAAAAACGTGACGATAGTGAGCGAGAATACTTCGCTCTCGGAAGTGCTGCGCACCGCCGGTGAGACGTCGCAATCCACCCTGCCGGTAGTCAATAGCGACGGGGAGCTGGCCGGCACAATCGTAGTACGCGATTTGTTGTCGGTGATCAGCGGAGGACAGGAACTCGGTCCGCTGGTCAACGCGTTCGACATTTGCAATGCGCATTGTTCCACTGTGTCGCTCGACGCGAATCTCGATGAGGCGAGCCAGTTGATGGAGCACGACGGGCTCGATGAGATTCCGGTGGTCGATCGCACCAGCCGGCGCTTTCTCGGCCTGGTCACCAGCCGGCAAATCGCGCAAGCGCTCAACCGCGTAACGGTTTCTCTCTCGACTCTCGCGACGCGCGACCCGAATGTCTATTGGGCGACAGGTTATCGCGTGTCGCGCATAATGGTTCCCGCCAACGCGGCTGGAAGAACCGTGCGCCAGCTCGATGCCCGCGCACGATTCAGCGTTACCGTGCTTGCCGTACAGGATGCGGATAATCCGCAGGGTGAATTCACGCCGATCACTCCTGATCGTCCGCTAAAGGCCGGCGACCAGCTGATCGCGGCCGGGCGCGCGCAAGACATCCGGCAATTCACGCACGAATTGGAGAGTGCGGAATCCGTCGGTGCCGCGCGGGCTTCGGCTCAGTCCGGATCGGCAAAGACATAGGGGCGCGCGCGGCCGGCGCGGATCTCGGCGCACATCTGCTCGACTGTGTTCACCTCGCGCTCGAACTCCGTGGCGACCGTCATGAACCATTTTGCACTCGCGAAATGAGCGTCGCTGCCGCCGACCGCCGTCAGTCCGAGTTTGAGCGCCGCGTCCTCCGCGCGCCGATTCTCCTCGATCGAGTTCTGGCCGTTCAGCACTTCGACCGCGCCAAGCGCCACGCCATGGCGGCTCAGCAGCGTGTCCAGCCGCGAGCCGTAGCCCGAGTCGCGAAACGGATGGGCCGGAATTGCGATGCCGCCCTCGTGATGGATCACTTCGATCAGGCTGTCGCTCTTGAGCATCCGCGCCGTCAGGTCGAAGCGGCGAATCACTTCCTCGGTGACGCCAAATAGCAGGAGATGCCCAAGGTCGGTGTCGGCCTCGATTCCCTTGAAGATGGCAATTTGAAATCGCTCGGCGAGTTCCGCGTATTGCCGGCCGACGTTGGCATCGCTCGGGAACAGGCGATGCTCGGTGAAGCAAATCGCGCCGAGGCCGCGGCCCTTCGCAAATTCCAGATACTGCTCCGGCGCGACGTTGGAGTCGGACGAAAGCCGGGTGTGGACGTGGAGGTCGGCGATCATGAGGTGGGATGTTACGGCTCGGCGAAGGTGTCGCGCACCTGGATGTGATCCTCGATCGAAAAAATTCGCGCGACCAGGAATATCTGCGTCTGCACCATCAGACGATCGGCTTCCGTCGGCACGGTGCCCCAGAGAATGATCGTGTCGCCGTCCATTTTGAAATGAACCGAACCGTAGCCCTGCGCGTTGAGCGCCTGGCGCAGCGCGACCTCGCGCGGCTCGGTGTGCGCCGGTTCGGACGCGTCGGGCGCGCCGCCATTTGGCACGGAAGGAACCCCGCCGTAGTCGGGGCCGGTGTCGCCGTCGGAAGGCTGCGGCTGCGACGAATGGAAGATCATGTACCCGATCAGAAAAAATCCGCCGACCACCAGCGCCATCGTTCGCACCGGATGCCGCCTGCGATGGCGTGGATGGAAGATCGGACCCGAATATCCGCCGGGCGAAGCAACGTCGTCGAGCACAATCGTTTGCGCCTCGTGCGCGCCGCCGCGATCCATCGCCGGCATTTGCAGCCGTCCCGTTACGTCCGCGGCGCAGAATGAGCAGTAGTTTGAATCCACCGGGATGATACGGCCGCATCGCGGGCATTCCGTATCGATCGCATTGCTCAGCATCGTCGGCGCCGACGCTTGCTGCTCTTTGGACTTGACGCCGCTTAGCGGCAGCTTGAGTTGCGGACGCGCCGCCGCCGCCGCTGGCGAATTACGCTGTGGCATCGCCATCGGCGTCCCCGACTTGATCGCCATCAGCCGCTGTCTGAATTCGGCGGCGTCGGCCACGCGCAGGACCACGTCGTACTTAAGCGCCTGATCGACCAGCTCGCAAAGCGCGGGACTCATGTCAGGGCATAGCGAGCGCAACGGCGGAAAACTGAACGGCGGCTCCAGCGCCGGGTCGCGGCCCGACAGCGCATGATGCATCGTGGCGCCGAGCGCGTACAGGTCCGAGCGGAATTCGACCTTGCCGCGATATTGCTCGGGCGGCGCGTAACCCTGAGTGCCGATCATCGTCGCGTTGCTGAGCGGCTGGAACAGGCGCGCGATCCCGAAATCGATCAGCTTGACCTGCGCTGACGGTGTGAGCATCACGTTCGACGGTTTCAGGTCGCGGTAGATCACCGGTGGTTCCAGGTTGTGCAGGTATTCGAGCGTGTCGAGAACCTGCAGCGCCACGTCGATAACCTCGCTCTCGGGCAGCTTGCCGCCCGCGTCTTTGAGTTTCTGCTCGAGCGTGATCCCGTCGATGAACTCCATCACGAGATAGTGATGGTTCTGATCGCTGAAGCGATCGAACACGCGCGGGATGTGTTCGTTGCTGAGCTGCGCGAGCATGTCGGCCTCGCGCTGAAACGCGGCGACCGCCTGCTTCTGTGTGTCCGGGCTGGTGAAGCTATCGACCATCTCGGCCAGCGCACACGGCCGCGCGGCAAGCCGCAAGTCCTCGGCGAGATAGACGAGCTTCATCCCGCCCCCGCCTAGCGGCTTGGTCACGCGGTAACGGCCGCCGACGATGGTGTTGGGCGCAATCATTCCTATCGTGAGAATCTAACCATTACTACAATTCGATGGGAGCCAGCGGAGTCCTTATGCCTATCGCGCAATCATGTCCTCGCGCAGCGTCCCCGAGAAGGCCGCATTAGCGGCGCATATAATGTGAATCAGAATGCCGAGCGGCGGTCCCATGCCGTAGGCTATCGAGACGAAGAAAAACCACAAAATTCCCTTGAAGGGCTTGCCCCGATAGATATGGCCGACGCCTGGAACGATGCTTAGCACGAGCGCCAGCACCGGGTTGAATCCCGAATTTGTGCGCAGCAGCGGGAAACGTGTTACCGGCGCGCCGCACGATTTGCAAAAGCTCGCCTCGGCGACGACGATCGGCGCGCCGCATCGCGAGCAGAACCTCGGTTTTTCGAAGTCCACTTCAGCCACGGAAGGTAAACTGCGCGTCGCCGACCCGTATGATGTCGCCATCGATGACGCGCGTCGGCTCGGTCACGCGCCGATTGCCGACGAACGTTCCGTTCTGGCTGTTGAGGTCGCGCACCACGAATGCGCCGTTGGAATTCTCGATGCTCGCGTGATGGCGTGAGACCGACGAATGGCTGACCACGATTTCGTTGTCGAGCGCGCGCCCGATCCGGGTAACCGCGCCGGCGTGGACAGGGTAGGGCTGCCCCGACGCGTCGAGCAGGCTCGGCCCATCGACCTTCGCGTTCGCGCCCGCCAGCCGCGTGGCGACATGCGCGGGATTCACCGCATCGACCGCCAGCGACGCCTGTTGCCTGGCCGCCGCCGACGTCCCGCGCAGATGGAACATCATCTCGTAGCCGCCAATGTTGATTCGATCACCATCGTGCAAGTCAACGCTTTCAATTCGCTTGCCGTTGACGAAGGTGCCCTCCTGCACCGCAAGATTTCTGATGACGTAGTCGGCGCCGCGCCGCTCGATCACCGCGTGCCGCTGCTGCACCAGCGGATCGCCGAACAGGCCGACCGGATTTTCCTCGGCGCGCCCGATCGTCGCGCGCGCGCCTTCGATTCGGTACTGCCTTCCGCGCAACCGCCCATGCTCGACCGTGACCCACGCAGCCTTGGTCAGCTCTTGCACCAGCCCGATGAACAATCCGATTGCGAGTCCGGTGACTGCTTCGCCAAAGAATCGCGAAGCCAATCCGCCGCCGGCGATTGCGCCGATCAAATCGAAGCCGATTCCGCCGACCGCTCCGCCGACCAGCCCACCCACCGCTCCCTTGGGTACGTTTTCCATCGTGAGCGTCGCCAATCCAACGCCGGCGCCCACCAGCGCTCCGTCGATTGCCCATCCCAGCAATCTTGCGATGACGAGGGTTATAATCGAGCCCGAAATCAGCTCGCCATTTGGACTGAAGCCGACTCCGCCTGCCTGGAGGACCGCGTTGAATACGTAGTTTCCAAGGTAGGTGGACAGCAGCGATAGCAGCGCGCAAATCGCGAAGCCGCGGATGAAGCGGCGCTGAGACTCCGGCGTCACACGAACGGCAGACGTATCCACGGCAGTGATGAACGCACCGATCGCGCCCGCGGCGATCGCCGCCGATATGTAGTACGCGATCGTGTCACCGGTCGTCTGCACCTGCCCGAGATGAGAGTTGTGCGAGGCCAGTTCGACAGGAAGCCATCCAATGGCGCCGCCGCACAGGCCCGCAAGCGCCTTGAACGTCAGTTCGCGCCGGTTCAGAGAATCGCTTTTGAGAAGAGCTAGAGGTGAATCCACGCCACCCTCGGCATAAGTCTACGGGTTAAGAATATAATAGCCCGCGGCAGGTCGCTGGAAAACGCTCTCCGCGAACAACATGCAATCAACCGGCTGCGGCTATCGTATTGCTCAGGTCGGACCAAAACAGGCATCATCGCCGGACCTATGAGCATCGAAAATCTTGTTGCTGAAAAATTCGGCCCTCTGCAGGGCGTGAAGATCATCTCGACCGGGACCCTGATCGCGCAGCCGTTCGCCGCCGAGCTGGCCGCCGAGATGGGCGCGGAAGTGATCCAAATCGAGCGGCCGGGAATCGGCGACGTCGGATGGCGCAATATAGGCATCAGGCTCGCGACCACCGACGGCAAGTCCGCAGTCGCCACTAGCTGGATCCAGGAGCGCCGCAACGTGTTTTGTGTCTCGCTCGATTTGTCGAAGCCGCGCGGCCGCGAAATCTTTCTGAAGCTGATCGCGCGCGCCGACATCTGGATGGAAAGCTCGAGGCCGGGCACATACCCGAAGTGGAACCTCGACGATGCGTCAGTCTGGAAGGTTAACCCCAAGCTGGTGATCACTCACGTCTCGGGCTTTGGGCAGAGCGGGGATCCCGATTACGTCCATCGCGCGTCGTACGACGTGGTCGGGCAGGCGGTCGGCGACAGGGTTCCCGATCCGACTCCACCGACGCGCGCCGCGCCGTGGACGGGCGACTACATTACCGCGCTGTTCACGATGTGGTCGTCGCTCGCCGGCCTGACCTATGCGCGCGCAACCGGAAAAGGCCAGTCGATCGACGTCGCGCAGTACGAAGCGATCCACAAAACGATGGGCGGCACGATGCTCGAATACTTTCAGAACGGAGTCGTTCGCGAGCGCTCCGGGAATCGCGCGCAGGGATTCCAGCCGCTCGACTCGTTCCAGGCCAGCGACGGATGGGTCGTGATGGGTGCGCTCGGTGACGTGTACGGGCGGCTGCTACGCGTGATCGGGCTCGATCCTTCCGACCCGAAATGGGAAACGGCGCGCACGCAACTCGAGTCGATCGAAGGAATCGAGTTCGATGCGATTCTGCGCGGATGGATTTCCGAGCGCACCGTTAAAGACGTGGTGGCGGCGATGGCGGCCGGCAACGTCCCATGCTCGCCGATCATGTCGAGCAAGGACATCGCCGAGGACCCGCAATACCGCGCGCGTGGGATCCACGTTGAGTGGGAAGACGAGCAGGTCGGCAGGGTGAGAGGCATCGGCGTCGCACCGAAGTTTTCGCTGACGCCGGGAAAAATCGTGCGCGGCTCGGTGCCGGTCGGGCACGACAACGATCGCGTCTATGGCGAGATGCTCGGCGTCAGCACGAACGATCTAAAGTTGCTCCGCCGCGAAAAAGTGATCTAGCTCGCGACTTTCGCCATAAACGTCTCGACCGACTTGCCGAACGACTGCTCGTCCGGATAGCGCCCCAAGTCCAGGATGAAATACGTCGCGCTGGCTTCCTTCTCAGCCGCGACTTTTGCGCGAGGCCCCGCGGTGTCGTCGAGCCGCAGCCCGCGCCGCACGATGATTTCAGGAAGCTCGCGTCCCGCCGCATGCGCACGCGCGTGCAATTCTTCAACTTTTGCTTTAAGTTCCGTCGCCGGTAGCATCGGATGCCAGCCGTCGCCGAATTTCAGCGCTCGATTCATCGCAGCCGGCCCGTTGCCGCCAATCCAGATAACAGGGCGCTTCGGTCGGGGCAGGAACACGAACGATGGAAACTTCACGAGAGGGCCGTCGTAGGCGCCCGGCACGTCGGCGCTGAAGAGATGATGGATCACGCTCAGCGTCTCGTCGGTAATCGCGCCGCGTCGGCGAATGTCGGCGCCCAATGCGGAGAACTCCGGCTTCATCCACCCCACGCCGATGCCAAGAATCATTCGCTCGCCCGATAGTTCCTGGATCGTCGCGACCTGCTTCGCGGTCAATACGGCGGGCCGATAGGGAACCACCAGCACAGAGATACCGAGCCGGATTTTCTCGGCCGCGCCGGCGATGAAGGCCAGCGTCGCGAGCACGTCGAGATAACGGCCGCCGGAGCCCTCGGTCTGGTCCGGCGGAATACATAAGTGATCGGAAACGAAGAGCGCATCGAAGCCGGCTTGCTCGGCGATTCGTGCGCAGGCGCGAATCGTCGCGCGGTTGGATTGCGGACCCATGTTGCGGATTGCGACTCCGAATTTCATCGCGGATTCTCCCGGGCGCTGGAGCGCGGCTGTCACGAAAAGACTGGCAAGCTCGCGCGCATCCAGTCAAACTCCCGCCCAGCCACTGGAGGCGACAAACGCGTGGGCCGTCCATCCGCGAAGCAGCGCAAGCCCTACAATCTTGACGCGATCCTCGATGTGGCGGTGCGTGTGTTCCGCGAGCGCGGCTACGACGGCAGCACGCTTGATGATGTCGCGCGCGCTGCGGGAATCACCAAGGCCAGCATCTACTATCACGTTCGCAGCAAGGAAGAGCTGCTGGCGCGGGGCGTTGGCCGCGCGCTTGACGCGCTGTTCGCGGTGCTTGACGAGCGGCCCGCGAAGCGGGGCCGCGCGGCGGCGCGCCTCAGATACATCGTGCATCGCACGATCGAAGTCACGGTAGAGCAGTTGCCCGAAGTGGCGCTGCTGCTGCGCGTACGCGGCAACACTCCGGTCGAGCGGCGGATCATGCAACGCAGGCGCGCGTTCGACCATCTGATCGCCCGGCTAATGCGTAACGCGCAGCGGCAGGGCGATCTCCGTGCCGATGTGGAGCCGCGACTGGCGACGCGGCTGTTGTTCGGAATGCTCAACTCAATCACAGAATGGTACCGGCCGGGCGGCGGGCTGGACGCGCCCGAGGTGGCCGAAGCAATCTTCCGGATGGCCTTCGAGGGGATGGAGCAGGGCGCCGGCCGCCGCGTTTTGACAAATCGACCGAATGGTAGGTAGATTAAATCAGGAGACAAACCGCGATGAGCGAATTCGAAATTCCTGAGGGCGGCCTGGTCGAGGCGCCCGCCGTCCCCCAGCCGAACATTTTCCCGATCGAATGGCGATGCGAGACGTCCAAGCTCGCCGAGATTTACGAGCGCGCCAAGCGCGAGGGCTTCAATCCCGCGGATATCAACTGGAGCGAGCTTTCGCCCGAAGCATGGAGCGACGACGAGAAGGTTGCGATCATGTACTGGTGGGCGCTCCTGTCCAACTTTGATTCGTCGGGGCCGGCGGTGTTTGCGCGCGCGACAATTCATGCGTGGGAGATGCACGAGGAAGATCCGGTTCGCAAATGCTTCTTTTCGATAACCCGGGACGAGACCAATCACGAGGAAACCTGCCAACGCGTTATCCAGCGTCTGCTGCCAAACGGTCCGCAAGGATTCGCGCCGAAGAGCGAGCTGCAGCGGGTGGCGCTCAATAATATTGGCTGGCTCTATCATAACGGTGGCCGCTACTGGACCGGATACAACCGCGCGATCGATCGCTATCCGCTCGCGGTAATCTTCACTTCGTTCATGATGGGCGAAGTGGCGTCATCGACGCTGTTCCACGGTATGGCGCACGCCACGACGCATCCGGTGTTCCGCGAAATTTTCACCAAAATCGGTCGCGACGAAGCGCGGCATCTCCAGATCTGCATCAACCTGCTTGAGAAGGAGTGGCCGGGACTCACCGACGAGCACAAAACTTTCATTACCAAGCAGCTGCGCGCCGGCTTCGTGTTCCTCTCGATGGTGCTCTGGGAGCCACCGGCACAGTTCTGGGATTTGCCCGGCTACTTTCTGCATAACCATCGCATCTTGCTGCGTACAGCGCGCGAAGCTGGACTCGGAATCCTGACCTTCGAACAGCAGGCCGACAACTGGCGGCTGGCGATCGCGCGTGTGCGAAAGCTAGTCGAGAAGTGGGACATCCAGTTCCCCGCGATTCCCGAACTTGATATTGAAGGCGTTGACGTCGGCAACATAACCGCCGAGGACATAATTCCTGTGTTCTAGCAACCTGTGAGGCCACGAATATGAGCGTCGATTTGTCGGTCGAAGGCGGTCTTGCGGAAATAGTTCTCAACCGGCCCGACAAGATGAACGCGTTGAACGACGCGATGGTGGCCGAACTGAACGGATGTCTCGAGCGCGCGGCGTCGCGGGGCGTGCGCTCGATGATGATTCGGGGAGAAGGACCGGCGTTCTCGGCGGGACGCGATCTCGCGGATGCGCATCCGGGCGACGAAGACGCCGAAGCGATAATCGAGACGACGTTCAATCCGCTGATCAAGCGAATCGTCGCGTTCCCCGCGCCGACTTTCGCCGCGGTTCATGGCGCGTGCCTGGGAGTCGGATTGGGACTGGCGCTGGGATGCGACGTGGTCTATGTCGCCGACGACGCGAAGATCGGATCGCCGTTCGCGCGTATTGGCGCCGTGCTGGACTCGGGTGGCCATTCGTTTTTCGTCTCGCGTCTGGGGACGCATCGCACACTCGAGCTGATCTACACGGGAAGATTGCTCTCGGGCGTCGAGGCGGCACAACTCGGGCTCGTCAATCGAAGCATGCCGAAGGACTCGCTCGTCGCCGAAACAAGGAAAGTTGCGGCGCAGGTGGCGGCCGGTCCGACCGCGGCGTTTATGCAATCGAAGCGGTTGGTGCGAAGAATGGACGAAGAGGCGATGGGCCTGTTCGCAGTTCTCAAATGCGAGGCCCAGGCGCAGGGCGCAGCGGGGCGTACCGCCGACTACAAGGAAGGCATTACGGCCTTTCAACAAAAGCGCGCGCCGAAGTTCGTGGGCAAGTAGGCCGGGATTCGACGAAGCATCCAGCTCGACCCACCGCGGATTTCGGCGGATACTGACACGGTGCGTCGTCGAGGCGCTGGCGCGGTGGAGAAATGCGTCGTGCAAGAAAAAATTCAAATTGGATTCCAGGCTTTTGTTTCCGACGGAGGAGAGGAGTTTGGCGCCGTTCGCCAGGTTGCGCCGGGCGGCCGGCCTGAACTTGTGATCTACGTCGAGAATGCCGGTGACTTCACGGTGCCACTCAGCGCGGTCGAAGCGGTGCATTCGGAGAAGGTTGTCCTGAATTGCGCCAAGCTCGATCGCCGGCTGCGGCATGCGATCGGTCATGCGCATGACAGTGAGAAGCCCGGCGCGTGAAGTGGGCGACCGCAAATTAAGGGACTATGCGCGCTGGCTAAATGACTCACCGGGCTGCCGCCGATGATGGAATCGGGGCCGGATCAGTCAGCGGCTCGGTGTTCCACTTCTTCAGTTCGGGCAACACATACTTCGCGAAGCACTTGATGCTGCGCTCCGCGTCGTCGTACGGCATCCCGCCGAAACTGAAATTGAACATCACGCCGTTGGCGTCGATGGTGTCGCGGATGAACGCGCACTTCTCGAGCACCTGGTCGGGCGTTCCCCACGGCATCAGCATCGCGAAGTCGCGCGCGGCATTGTCGGCGCCGGTCTTTTTGATGAACTTGCCGACGTTGCTGTAGAACTCGTAGCTCTTCTTGGTACCGAACTCCGGCGACGTCATCTCGTAATGCTTCATGACGGTGTGGTAGTTGGCGGCGATCCATTTCATCGCGAGTTCTTCGGCGCGGTCCTTGTTTTCGTCGACGACGCAGAAGCCGCCGGAGATAGGCTTGGGCGCGGGCGCGTCACCGTTAACCTCGCGCCAGACCTTGTGATAGACCTCGAAATCTTTTTTGACGGCGTCCCACGGTTTTTGCGGAATCACTAGCAGGCCGACTCCCAGCTTCGCCATTATCGGCATCGACTCCGGCGAGACGGCGGCGGCGTAGGTGCGGCCTTTGAACGAGCGCGCGGGGCGCGGGCGAATCTCGCGGCGCGGCTGGCGGGTGAATTTGCCGCCTTCCATATAACCGTTTTCGAGCGCGTTCAAAACCAGCTCGGCATACTCGACAAACAAGTTGCGGCCTTCGTTCTGGTCGAGGCGGAAACCGTCGTACTCGATGCGCGCGAGGCCGCGGCCGAGACCCAGGATGACGCGGCCGTTGGAAACGTGATCGAGCAGCGAAACCTGCTCGGCGACGCGGATGGGATCGTGCCAGGGGAGCACGACGACGCCCGAGCCGAGCTTCACATGCGATGTGCGGCCAGCCATGTAAGAGAGGAATTGCAGCACGTCGGGGCACATCGTGTAGTCGTCGAAGTGATGCTCGACTGACCAGATGGAATCGAAGCCGAGCGGCTCAGCCATCTCGGCCAGGCGCAGCTCGTTGCGATAAACCTCGGCGTCAGGAAGTGCGTTGCCGGGGTTCTGAAAAACTGCTCCATATCCAACGTGCATGGTGTGAGCCTCCTCCGCTGATCTCTAATTTTCATAGACCCACCGCTGTCCAGAGCACAACTCCTCCTAACTGCCTCGCCCGTTAGTCGGGAGAGGCCGACGCTCGTCTTCGCGTCGGGTTAGGGACCAAATGTTCCCGATTCCGAATGCCTGCGGACTACGCGCGGCGGTTCGATGTTCTCGTTTCGGCGAGGCGGCGGGCGGCTTCGCCGATTGCGCCCGCGCGGTGCCATCGGGAGTATTCTTCGACGGTGAGGCCGTGCGCGAGCTCGAGCGCGACCGACAATCCTGCGAGCACGAAGACTTCGCCGAGCACGCTGATGCGCGGGGCAAGGCCGAGACCGCCGCCCTCGTTGGGAATGGGGACGTGGATGACGAGGTCGGCTAGTTGCGCGAGGCTCGAATCCTTGTTGCCGGTGATCGCGATCAACTGCGCGCCCTGCTCGCGGATGGCACTCGCGGTCGAGAGCAGTTCGTCGGTGCTGCCGCTGTTTGAAATCGCGATGACGACGTCGCGCGGATGCACCTGGCCGAGGCTGCCGTGCAGCGTTTCTGTCGCGTGCAAGAATGTCGCGGGCGTGCCGACCGAGCAGAACACACTCGCGGCGTAGCGTGCGACGTGCTCGGGCTTGCCGACTCCGGTCACGTGGACGCGGCCACCGCGGCCGAGCGCGGTGCGGATTATCTCGACGGTGCGCGAGATGGCGGCGATGTTCAAGCTGCCGCGAAGCGCGGCGAGCTCGGCGAGCGCGAGGTCGAAGAACTTTTCGACTTCGCCAGTGGAATCACCGATGGCGGCTGCGCGCGGCTCCGCGTCGAGACGCGGCGTCGGCAGCGCGAGCGGCTCGGCACAGAGGTCGAGAATTTCCTCGCGTACTTCGAATCCCGACGGAAAAGCGCCGAGGCGCGTGACCGCGACCGCGCCGGCGGCATTGGCGAGCCGGCCAATCTTGTCCCACGGCATCCCGAGACGAAGGCCGGCGCAAATGCCCGCGAGAAACGCGTCGCCGGCGCCGGTGGAATCCACTTGCTTGACCTTGAAGGCGGGCACGCGAATGGACGTGTCACGTGCCGCGATCGAACATCCTTTGTCGCCTTCGGTGATGATGACGGCGCGATTTCCGTACTTCGCGCGAATCGCGACGGCAATCTTCAGAGGATCGCGGCCATTGCCGGCGATTTCGCGCGCGGCGGCCTTCGAGGGTTTCAACCAGGTCGCGAGTTTCAACGCGCGTTCGAGTTCGGCACGCGTGCCGAGCGATCCGATCGCGTCAGACGGCGGTACATCAACGTCGAGAATCGTCGGAATCGAATGTGTGCGCGCGAAGAGCAGGATCGCGAGCACTGTCCGTAGCGGGAGCTGCGAGATTTCGGTCGAGACGAGATTGGCGCGGCGGATGAACCCGCCGTGGCGGCTGCGGACCTCGGCGGGAGTGAGCTCGCCGGTCGCGCCGCGCGCCATGTAGATTGCGCGATCGCCTGCGGCGTCGACGAAGATTGTAGCGAACGCGCTGGCGGTGCCGTCGAAAGTCAGGTGATGGCGGATGCCGAGGCGATCCATCCCGTCGCGCAGGAACTCGCCGTTGCGGTCGTCGCCCATCTTGCCGAAGATGCCGGTTTTGAGGCCGAGGATGCGGCCCCATCCGAGATGGTTCAGGACCAGCCCGCCAACTTGCGTGCGCTCGATGGCGGCGCTGGCGGTGTGTGCGCGGAGCAGGATTTTTTCGTCGGCGCGGATGATGCGCGGCGTGCGGTAGAACAGGTCGACAACCATGCTGCCGCATCCGACGACGTCGAGTTTTTCTTCAGCCATTGCGCCCCGCAGATTTTCGTTCCGTTGCC
>Ga0074046_10002295_pt1 | contig 16647 bp, 10 predicted proteins | sample BogForMeECP23OM3_FD_94441 | JGI IMG/M metagenome (GOLD analysis project Ga0074046, IMG submission 94441) | Bog forest soil microbial communities from Calvert Island, British Columbia, Canada - Bog Forest MetaG ECP23OM3 | ecosystem: Environmental > Terrestrial > Soil > Wetlands ...
AACAGCCCGAAGGAGCGCGAACGGATCGAGCGCGCCAAGCCGCTCGGCGAGGCTATGCGATTAGCCGCCGGCGAGTAGGCGAAAAACTATAGGTCTGAACATGTTTAACGCCGCGGTGATCGGAGCGGGCCCAGCCGGGTTGATGGCGGCCGAAACGCTGGCGCGCGAAGGCGTGAGCGTGACGGTCTACGACCGCATGGCCTCGCCGGGGCGTAAATTTCTGCTCGCGGGGCGCGGCGGGCTTAATCTCACACATAGTGAAGATTTCGAGCGCTTCCTGTCCCGCTACGGTGCAGCCGCGCCGCGGCTCCGCGCGGCCATCGAGGCCTTCCCGCCGCCGGTGCTTCGAACCTGGTGCGAGGGGCTCGGCCAGGAAACTTTCGTTGGCACGAGCGGGCGCGTCTTTCCGAAGGCGATGAAGGCGTCCCCCCTGCTCCGGGCCTGGCTCGCGCGCCTCGCCGCGCTGAATGTGGCGTTCAAGCCGCGTCATCGCTGGGCCGGCTGGGACGCAGGCGGCGGGCTTGTGTTCGATACGCCGGAGGGGCGCGTCTGCGCTTCGGCCGATGTTACGATCTTCGCACTCGGCGGCGCGAGCTGGCCGCGGCTGGGATCGGATGGCCATTGGACAACGCTTTTCGCCGGGCAAGGCATAAAAGTCTCGCCGCTGAAGCCGTCCAATTGCGGTTTTGAGGCGGATTTCTCCGATTTGTTCCGCGCCCGTTTCGAGGGCCAGCCGCTGAGCGGCATCGAGCTTGCCTTCGGGGAGGCAAGGGCGCGCGGGGAAGCGGTCGTAACCAAGACCGGGCTTGAGGGCGGGGCGATCTACGCGCTGTCGCCGCATTTGCGCGATGCGATCGAAAGATCCGGCGAGGCCGTTCTCAGCATCGATCTGCGCCCAGGCATCGCCGCCGGGGAGCTGGAAAAAGCGCTCTCGAGGCCGCGCGCGAAGCAGTCGGTTTCGAACGTCCTCAGGAAAGCCGCCAAGCTTTCGCCCGTTGCTGCCGGGCTGCTGCAAGAGGCCGCGCATCGGGATGGACAGCCCCTTTCATCCATGGAGCCGGGAGCTTTGGCGGCGCTTATAAAGGGCGTCCCGGTCCGGCTCACGGCAACCGCTCCCATCGAAAGAGCGATCTCGACTGCCGGCGGGGTCGCGTTCGCTGAGATCGATGAGCGCTTCATGCTCCGCCGGATGCCCGGCGTCTTCGTTGCGGGCGAGATGCTGGACTGGGAGGCGCCCACCGGCGGGTATCTCCTGCAGGCGTGCTTCTCCACAGGCGCGGCGGCGGCAAAAGGCGCCATCGCGCTGCTCGGGGCCGGATCGCCGCCGCGTTCCTAGTCTATGGTTTTGGGCGCTGGGCTTTTTTAATCAAGTCGTAGACCGTTCGAACGCCCTCGATGAACTCGAATGTGGGAACGAGCCGGCTGCTCATTCCCGGCCATTCCGTACCGCGCCACATTGCATACATAGGGTCTATCGAGCCGAACGAAATATCGCCGCTCCCATCGGATCGTTCGGTTAGCGAGATTTCATTGAGGTTTTGCAAGGAGATCGCTTTGAGCTGGCGGGCCATAATGCCGCTGAGGATCAAGGCACGCTGATCCGTCACGCCGTAATAGGTCCGGCTTCGCTGGTAGCTATCGACAAAGAAACGCCCCGCAATGATGTAGATGCCTATCAACACGAACGGGATGCCAAAAAGTGGAAACAAAAATTGGGATTTATTCGAAGTTACAGCAGTATATTCCCAGAAAAACGCGAAACCTCCCCAAAATAGGCTGAACGGAACCACAAAAATATCGCTAGGGCGGAAGAATATCCCTTGACGGGGCCTGCCGCTCCAAAGGAGGCGCTCTCCATGGCCAAGCTCTTTTACGAGAGCCGCTTCAGCTGAATTGTCCATCGTCATCGCGCCAAATTCCATAATACCGAAGGTCTTTCCGAATGAGTTTTTTACTGGCCAAGTGTTCAAGCAGTAAAGAGTTTAGGTGCTCAAAACGGAGATTGTTTGACGGATCAGCCGGTCGTTGTCCGCGCAGGGGCCAACCAGGATTTCGAACTCGCCAGCTTCAAGACGGGGGCTGCCGTCCTCGTCCGGGAAGCCAAGATCGCTGGCTTTGAACTCGAAGCGGACGGTTCCGCGCTGGCCGGGATCGAGCGCGATTTTCACAAATCCGCGCAGCTCAAGCACGGGCCTTGCGACGGATGCCGCGCTGTCGCGGATAAAGAGGAAACAAGTTTCCTCGCCCGCTACCGGGCCTTGGTTCTCTATCGCGGCCTCAGCCGAAAGCAGGCCATCCTCAGTCAAATCCTGCGGAGACACACGCAAAGCGCTGTAAGCAAAGTGCGTATAGCTCATACCGTGTCCGAAGGGGAAAAGAGGCGCTGCCGGAACGTCGAGATATTTGCTCGTTTGGTTCAGCTTCGGGTCTGCGGGCCGACCGGTTCTGCGCTGGGCATAAAAGATCGGGATTTGTCCCACATTCACGGGCCACGATACGGGAAGCTTGCCGCTTGGGCTGGTTTTTCCCGTCAAGATGTCCGCGAGCGCGTGCCCTGCCTCGGAGCCAAGAAACCACGCAGCAAGGACCGCATCGGCCACCTCGAAGAGGCGCGGTTCTATGAGAGGGCGTCCGCATGTAAGCACGGCGATGACGGGCTTTCCGAACGCCAACGCTTCCTCCAAAAGCGCGGCCTGCCTGCCGGGAAGGCCGGGCCTCGCCCTGCTTGTTGCTTCGCCGCACATCGCAGCGGTCTCGCCGAGGCAAAGGAGGAGCGCGTCCGCTTTGCCGGCCGCGTCCGCGGCTCCCGCGTTACTGAAATCCTCAAAATGCGCGATCTCCCAATCGGGCTCGGCCTTCCGCAGCCCCTCCAGGAAGCTCACCGCTTCCTCCGCCTTGCCGGCTGCCCGCCACGGCCCGAGCATCTCGCCGCTTGCGTTCGCGAGCGGTCCCGCGACCAAAAGACGCGCGGGCTTCGTCAGCGGCAGCAGGCCGGCCCGGTTTTTCAACAGGACGATCGATTTCCCTGCCGCCTCGCGGGCAAGCGCGCGATGCTTCTCACGCACGTCCTGCGGTAATGCGGCCTCCCGGGCAAACGGCCGTTCGAAAAGTCCAAGCTTGGCTTTAAGAGCGAGCACGCGCTTGACTGCGAGATCGATGTCTCCCTCAGAGACAAGCCCGCGGCTCAAAGCCTGCGGCAAGCCGTCGAGATAGGCGCCGCTCGCCATGTCGATGTCGACGCCGGCCCTCAACGCAAGCGCCGCCGCTTCGGCAATATCGGCGGCAACCCCGTGCGAGATCAGCTCAGCTATGGCGTTGAAATCGCTGACGATCACGCCCGTAAAGCCATAGCCCCTCCGCAAAAGCTCCTTCAGCAGGCCCGCATGGGCCGTCATGGGTACACCGGCGAGATCGCTGAGCGCCGGCATGATCGCAGCGACACCTTCGCGAACCGAGGCGGCAAAGGGGGGCAGATAAACTTCGTGCAAGGTCCGGCTGGAGATATCGACGGAGCCGTAATCGCGTCCGGCCGTCACCGCCCCGTAGGCGGCGAAGTGCTTGGCCGTCGCCCCGATTGCAGAAGGCTCGCTGAGTTTGCCGCCCTGGAAGCCGCGGATTTTGGCCTGCGCATACAGGGAGGCAAGCCAGGGGTCCTCGCCGGGGCTTTCCGCCATCCGGCCCCAGCGCGGATCGCGCGCCACATCGAGCATGGGTGCGAAGGTGAGCGCAATTCCGGCGGCCGCCGCCTCGCTCGCCGCCGCCCGGGCCGTGGCTTCCCATAATGCAGGGTCCATTGCAGCAGCTTCGCCCAAGGGAATCGGAAAGATCGTTTCATAGCCGTGCAGCACATCCAGTGCGAACAAAAGCGGAATACCGAGGCGCGTTTTGTTAAGCGCTATCTCCTGCAGCTTGCGTATCCGGGCCGGTTCCTGTAAATCGAAGATGCTGCCCGCGCGCGCGCTCAGCACTTGGGCTTCGTCCTCACGGATCATCGTGAGCTGCCCCAGCTTCTCCTCAAGGCTCATCGCAGCGAGAAACTTTTCGAGCTTTTCCGGCACATCGTCCTGTGTCATCACGGTGCTACCTTATCTAGCGGATAATGCTGCGCCACCCTGCAAAGTGGCGTGACAATTTCAAGTGGATTTATGTTAGGCGAACGAGCCATGGGGCCATCGAATACCGGACCTGAGAACCCCGAGAGCACACGCGCGCAGCTCCGGATGCTGTGGCAGATTATTCTCGACCCCCATGCGAAACGGGAACTCACGCGTTTTGCAGGCGCGATCACAGTTGTCATCGCCCTCAATGTTATCGCTCAAATCCGCTTGAACAATTGGCAGGGGAGCATTTACGACGCCATCGGCCAAAAGGACTTGTCCATATTCCTGCGCGAGGTCGTAGTGTTCCTCGTCATCGTGAGCGCTCTGCTTATCCTCAACGTTGCCCAGACCTGGCTGCATGAGCTGCTCAAGGTCCGGCTCCGGCAGGCGGTCACCTACGATCTTCTGCACGAGTGGCTGATGCCTGGCCGCGCCTATCAGCTTAAGCTCGTCTACCAGCTTAAGCTGGATGGTGATATTAGCGCCAATCCCGACCAGCGCATCGAGGAGGATGCTAAGCGTCTTTCGGAGCTGTCGGTCGATCTAACCGTGGGACTTGTCCAGTCCTTGCTCCTCTTCCTCGCTTTTATCGGCGTTCTCTGGCAACTCTCCGATCAGGTGGTCTTTTCCATCCATGGCCGGCAGGTCATAATCCCTGGCTATATGGTTTGGGCTGCCATCGCTTATTCGGCACTTGGCTCGTCTTTTACGTGGCTGGTTGGCAGGCCCTTGATAGAGGCCCATTCGGAGCTTCGCGCCAAGGAAGCGGTGTTCCGCTTCGACCTCGTCCGCGTCAGCGAATCGGCAGACGAGATCGCATTGTTAGGCGGAGAGGCCACGGAGAAAGACTACTTACACTCGCCTATCGAATCGCTGCTCTCCACCATGCGTCATATCGCCAACCGGCTGGCGGGCCTCACCTGGGTGACGGGAAGCTATGGCTGGCTCGCCATTTTGGCGCCCCTGCTTCTGGCCGCGCCAGGCTATTTCGGCGGCACGCTCACGCTCGGCGGCTTGATGATGGTCGTTGGCGGGTTCTACCAGGTCCAAACGGCGCTGCGCTGGTTTGTGGACAGGTTTCCTGCGATCGCGGAATGGCGCGCCATGCTCGGCCGCGTAATCAGCTACCGCACCGCCCTGGAGGCGCTCCCGGCAAAGGAAGGTAAGATCCGCTACGAGACCGGTGCGCCTGCGATTTCAGTCGAAAATCTTAAAGTTTCCTGGAACGGCGATCTTCCCCTCAAAGTGCCGAATTTCAAGATGGAGCCTGGCGAGCGCGTCTTGATCGAGGCAACGCCAAAATCGGGCAAGAGCACTTTCCACAAGGCGCTCGCGGGGCTTTGGAATCGAGGAAGCGGAACGATTCGCATGCCTGCGCGCGAGAGCATCATATTCCTGCCGCAGCCGCCCTATCTTCCTATGGGAACTTTACGCAGCGCGCTCGCTTATCCCGATAAGGCGGACCGCTTCAGCGATGCAGATGTGAAGAGCGCACTCGAACGCGTGGGGCTTAGCCGTTATCTCCCCGAGCTGGACAAGGAAGAACGCTGGGATAAGGTGCTGACTCTCGAAGAGCGTCGGCGGCTCGTGATCGGCCGGGTGCTTCTTCACAAGCCGAAATGGGTCGTCCAGGACGAATCCATCTACGAGTTGGACGAGGAAAGCCGGAAGGCCGCCTTATCGATCTTTGACTTGGAACTTAAGCAGACGGCGGTTCTGAGCATAGGGCGCCGCCATCTGGAGGGGACATTTTATAAGCGTGTCTTGAAGGTATAAGCGGGCAGTTTTAACCGCGGGCGTCCCGCCGCCTAGAGGTCCGGCCGATGTTTTTCCCCGCAGCAGGCGAGAGGTTTGTAGGATGGAAGGGCACAAGGGACAGCGCTGCGGGACAGCCATGCACAACACAAACCTAGACGGGCATTCCAGCACGGCAGTTAGCGCCGCAGACGAGGCGCTCCTGGATTTGGTTCAGCGGCACAGCTTCGGATATTTTTGGGACTTCGCGCATCCGGCGAGCGGCATGGCCCGCGACCGCGGCCGTTCGGACGGCACAGTGGAGAACGATCTCCTTGCGGTTGGCGGCACCGGTTTCGGCATCATGGCCATGATCGTTGCCGCGGAGCGCGGCTGGATATCGCGCAAAGCCGCTGTGGATCGCCTTCGAACGATCCTCAGTTTTCTCGGCAAAGCCGATTGCTATAATGGCGTGTTTCCGCATTTTCTGGACGGCGCCACTGGAAAAGAGGTTGCATTTTGGGCCGATAATTCCGGCGGCGATCTCGTCGAAACCTCCTATCTCGTTGCCGGGTTTCTCTGCGCGCGCCAGTATTTCGATGCCGCAAATAACCAGGAGACCGAATTGCGCCGGCTCATCGCCAGTCTTTGGGAAAACGTGAAATGGAACTGGCACGCAGGCAGCGGCGCCCTTCATTGGCACTGGAAACCTAAGCATAAGGTCCTGAAGCTGAGGATCGAGGGCTGGAACGAGTGCTTGATTACTTATGTGCTAGCTGCGTCCTCGCCCACTTATCCGGTTAGCGCAAGCGTCTATCACGAGGGTTGGGCCAAGGGCGCGGATTTTCGCAATGGCAAAGACTATTACGGCATAAAGCTGCCTCTCGGCCCAGAATTGGGCGGGCCCTTATTCTTTGCGCATTTCTCGTTCCTTGGGCTCGACCCGCGCGGGTTGAAGGACCGCTACGCCGATTACTGGGAGCAGAACCTCCACCACATCCTCATCAATTACGAGCATTGCGTCCGCAATCCGAATGGCTTCAAAGGCTACGGGCCCGATTGCTGGGGTTTGACGTCGAGCGAAGGCGACCATGGCTACCGGGCCCACTCGCCCAGTGAAGACGATGGCGTGATCGCGCCGTGCGCCGCTTTGTCGAGCTTTCCCTACACGCCCCAGCTATCGGCCCGCGCGCTCCGGCATTTTTTCAGCCTGGGTGCGAAACTCTGGGGCAAATACGGTTTCGCCGACGCGTTCAATCCCACAACGGGGTGGTATTCCAATGAGCACCTTGCGATCGATCAAGGCCCAACCGTTGTTATGATCGAGAATTACCGGACCGGGCTTATCTGGCGTCTTTTCATGAGCTGCCCCGAGATAAGCCGGGGCCTTCAGCTTTTGGGGTTTGAGCGGCAGGCGCAAGCCTAGGGAGGCTTTACAATGATCGAGCCGTCATTGCGGGCGAAGCGAGTGAAGGAATCGGCGCGCTTGCCGCAAACTCAGTTGTCATGGCCCGGCTTGACCGGGCCATCCATGAAAAATACCGCACTATCAGCATGTTATCCGGATGGCCGGGTCGAGCCCGGCCATGACACCCGGAGGTTCGCCAATTTTTTCACAAGCCAGGCGGCAGGAGCCGCTTGGCGATGACAGAGGCGCAAATGGCAAGTGCGGGCGCGCTCGATCTTTGGGGCGGCGGCTTAGCCCGGCACTGCGCCGTCAAGCTCGAACATAGCATCTCAGCGACCGGTCTCGTTATGGACCGGTCCTGGTTCGGGCAAATCGTGCGCCCGGCCGCCGGATCGGTTCTCGCCAGTCCAGCGGCTAGCTTCGGTCAGGGAGAGCCCGATTACTTTTTCCATTGGGTCAGGGACTCCGCCGCCGTGATGGAGGCTGTGCGCATTCTCGCTCGCGCTGAAAAACCGCCCAGCGAGTGGATCGCGCGCTTCAACGCGTTTGTCCGCTTCAGCCTCGATCTGCGCCAGATCGACGGCAGGCGCTTTCTCGAAACCGCCGGTTTCCGGGCCAAAACCCAGCCCTATTTTCAGCAATTCCTGCGGCGCGATGAGGAGATTGCGGCCGTAGCGGGGAGCCGCGTTGCAGGCGACGTGCGCTACAATGCCGATGGCACACTGGATTTCATCCTGTGGAACCGGCCGCAGCACGATGGCCCCGCGCATCGCGCGCTCGTTGCGATGAGGTTCGAGGAGGAGGAGGAGGGTTTGGTGCAGGCCGGGGAGGCGAGGCGCAGCTTGAGCGAGCTCATAGATTACGATCTCAGCTACACGGCCGCCAACGCCGGGCTCCCCTGCTATGACATTTGGGAGGAGGAGAACGCGCAGCATTATTACACCGTCCTTGTGCAGCTCGCAGCCTTGGAGAAGGGCGCGGCCCGGGCTGAGCGCGCCGGCATTGGCGATCTTGGCTGGCATCTGCGCATGAAAGCGGCCGGCTTGCGCGAGCTTCTCGAGGGCTTTTGGTCCCAGAGCCTTGGGGCTTACCGCAGCCGCTTGCCGGGCCCCGGGGGGGAAAGCCCCAAAGCGCTCGATTTCGCTGTCATCTTAGGCGTTGTGCATGCCGGTCTCGAAAGCGGCCCGCACAGCGTTCTGGACGAGCGGGTTCAGCAAACCTTCGCGAAGCTCGAAGCGCTTTTCGCGGCGGACTATGCGATCAATCGCGGCCGCGGGCAGGGTATCATGTTCGGCCGCTATAAGGGCGACAGCTACGTCAGCGGGGGCGCCTATTATTTTTCCACCTTCGGCGCGGCGGAGTTTTATTACCGGCTCGCTCAGGCTACCCCAGGCCGGCGCGAGGCCTTCATCGAAAAAGGCGATGCGATCCTCTCCCGCGTCCGCGATTTCGTGCCCGCTTCGGGCGATCTCTCGGAGCAATTCGACCAAACGGCCGGCCAGCAAACCTCCGCGAAGGACCTCTCTTGGAGCTATGCCTGCTTCATCACCGCGTGGCACGCGCGTAAGCTGGCGTTGGGCCAAGGGAGAGAGGCGTGAGCGGCCGCACATTCAGGACGCCGCTTGAAAGCGGGCTTGGCCTCTCGCGGATCGAAAACGCGGCCGGGCTGGAGATTTCCGTTCTTCCGAACGGCTGCCTATTTGCCATCGAGCACGCCGCCGGGCACGGGCGCATCATGCTCAATCAGATGCTTGGCTCGCCGCTGGGTGGCTCTCTCGCGCGCATCCTTGTGCGAACCGGGGGCGCAGACGGCTCGATAACCGAGGCCGTTGGCCCCGGCGCGGCGGTCGCGTGTGGAGCGGCCGGGGACCGCTTCGTCTGGGATGGCACTGCGAAGGGGCTCCAACATCGCGTGACGCTTTGGCTGCATCCGGCGCAAAATCTTTGGCTCTGGCGCCTCGATCTGCGCAATCTTGGGCCGGGCACTCTTTCGTGCGACGCGATCCTCGTTCAGGACTTGGGCCTTGGCGAGCGCGGGTTCGTGACCGGAAATGAGGCCTTCGCCTCGCAGTATATCGACCATCATATCGCGCAGCATCCGCGCTTCGGGCCGGCGATCATGAGCAGGCAGAACCTCGCTCAACAGGGCCGGCACCCTTGGATTGCGCATGGCTGTTTCGAGGGCGCGGCAAGTTTCGCGACCGACGCCGCCCAGCTGTTCGGGCCGGCCTACCGCGATGCTGCGGCCATCGCACTTCCGTTCGGCGCGAGCCTGCCGGGCGCCCGGCTTCAGCATGAGGCCGCCTGCGCAATCCTTCAATCCGGGGCGCGGGAGCTTGCGCCAGGAGAGGCGGCGGCGTGGACGTTTTTCTGCCTCTTCGACCCGGATCACGGCAAAGCGTCCAGCGCCGATGACCTCACCCGCATCGATGCCGCACATGAAGCGAGCGCCGCGTTCGCGCCCGCCGATGTTCCGCTTGCCCTGCCGGTCGTCCGGAGCCTTCTGCAAGATGCGCCTCCCCTCACCTGCTGCGGAGACGAGGAAGCGGCGGCCCAAACCGGCAGGCTGCATGAAGAATGGCGCGAGGGCCGGCTCCTCTCCTATTTCGTGCCGGACGGCCCCCACAACCGCCACGCCGTGCTCCGGGACAAAGACCGGCTCATGAAACGCCGGCACGGCACGATCCTCCGCACCGGGCAGAGCTTGCTTCCCGATGACGCGCTCCTCTCGGCGACCTGCTGGATGCATGGCGTCTTCGCGGCGCAGCTCTCCATCGGCAACAGCGCGTTCCACAAGCTCTTCTCCGTCTCCCGCGACGCTTACAATATCGTGCGGACCAGCGGCTTGCGCATCCTTGCGGAGATTGACGGCGAATGGCGCCTGCTCACGCTGCCGTCGCTGTTCGAGATGGGGCTTTCCGATTGCCGCTGGGTCTATCGCACGGATGACCGCACCATCGCCGTTCATGCCGCGGCCTCGGGCGAAGACGCCGCGATGCAATGGGAAATCGCGGTGGAGGGGGCACCCTGCCGCTTTCTCGTGACCGGCCATCTCGTGCTGGGCGACCGCGATTTCGCTGAGGCCGGCCAGGTCGAGGTGGATCAGGCCGCCAAGCGCTTCACCTTCCGGCCGGACCCGGACTCGCTGTGGGGCAAGCACTATCCGCAGGCGGCCTATCATCTTGTCACCGGCACGCCCGGCGCGGTGGAAGCACTCGGCGGCGACGAGCTGCTTTACGCGGACGGCCAGCCGCGCGGCGGCCCTTATATCGCGCTACGCACGGCGCCAACCCGCGCGTTCCGCTTCGCCGTGGTGGGCTCGATGACCGATCCCGCCGAGGCCGCCCGGCTCGCGAAGAAATACGAAGGCGGCGTCACCGCGGCGGAGATGCTGCGGCCGGCCAATGCATTCTGGTCCCGCGTCACACGCAATGTCCGCTTCACGGGCGAAGGCGGCGGCATCGCCAGCCTCGACACAATCTTTCCCTGGCTCGTCCGCGACGCGCTGATCCATCTCTCCTCGCCGCATGGCCTCGAGCAATATACCGGCGCGGCCTGGGGCACCCGCGACGTCTGCCAAGGCCCCATCGAGTTCCTGCTTGCGCTCGAACATGACGCTGCGGCGCGGCAACTCTTAAAGCTCGTCTTCGGCCGCCAATTCACCTCGGGCGGCTGGCCGCAATGGTTCATGCTGGAGCCTTACGGCTTCATCCAGGACCCGTGCAGCCATGGCGACATCCCGCTTTGGCCGCTGAAGGCGCTTTGCGACACTATCGAATGCACTGGCGATCTCGCGCTTCTCTCCGAGCCCGCGCCGTGGCGGGACGGAACCGGCGAAAGCAGCCTCTTCGCGCATTGCGAAACGCTGCTCGCGTGCCTAGAAGCCCAGTTCATCCCCGGCACGGCCCTGATCCGCCTTGGCGAAGGCGACTGGAACGACTCGCTGCAGCCCGCCGATGCATCCCTCAAAGAGCGGATGGTCAGCAGCTGGACCGTTGCGCTGTTCTTCCAGCAGCTTACGCGCTACGCCGCGATCCTGCGCCGCGCGGGCGAGGCGGCCCATGCGAGCCGGCTCGATGCGCTGGCCGAAGCGATGCGCGCCGATTTCAACCGGCACCTGATCCGCGACGGCGTGCTGGCCGGCTACGCCATCTTCACCCCCGATGGCCGCGCCGCAGACCTGCTCCTGCACCCCTCCGACCGCAGAACCGGCGTCCACTATTCGCTCATCCCGATGAACTGCGCCATCGCGGGCGGCCTCTTCACGTCCGAGCAAGCGCGCCACCATCTGGGCCTCATTCAGCGCCATCTGCTGTTCCCCGACGGCGTCCGCCTCATGGACCGCCCGCTCACCTATCGCGGCGGCGAGGAGCACATCTTCCGCCGCGCCGAGTCCGCCGCCTTTTTCGGCCGCGAGGTGGGCCTGATGTACGTGCATGCGCACCTGCGCACCTGCGAGGCCGCGGCGACGCTGGGCGACGCGCGCGCGCTTTGGGAGGGGCTGCAAACCGCCGATCCCATCGCCGTCACGGAGCTTTTGCCGCACGCGAGCCTGCGCCAGCGCAACTGCTCGTTCACCAGCAGCGACGCCGCCTTCCCCGACCGCTACGACGCGGACGCGCATTGGGACCGCGTGAAAGCCGGCACCGTGCCCGCCGATGGCGGCTGGCGCATCTATTCCTCGGGGCCGGGGCTTTATATCCAGCTCGCGCTCGGCCGGCTCGCGGGCCGCCGCCGGCGCTTCGGCGAACGCGTGCGCGAGCCGCTGGTGGCGGAAGCGGTGCGCGGCCTGACGCTGGAGTGGGAACGGAACGCTTAAGCGATAGCGTCGAGGCCCTTCGCCTTGACGAGCGACAAAAGCTTGAGCGACGGCCCCGAAGGCCGCTTCTCGCCGCGCTCCCACTCGCCCACGAGCTTGACCGCCACGTTGAGATAGCGGGCGAGCACGGCTTGGCTCACGCCCTCGCGCTCGCGCAGCGCGACGATGTCCGCGGCCGGCATCGGCTCGACCTCGGTCAGGCACGACACGTCGAACTCGCGCATGGTCTTCTTGTCGAGGAGGCCGATTTCGTAGGCGTCCGCCATCGCCTCGTGCACCGCCGCCGCAATCTTGCTCCGGTAAACCTTAGCCATCGCACTCCATCTCCATCCATTTTCCGGCTGCAACCATGGCGTCCGCCTCGGCCTCGGTCCAACCGAGCATTTCGCCAGCAGCTTTGCGCAGCGCTTTCAGATCGGAATTGCCGATGTTGTCCAAATCGCGCTTCGCAAATCCGAACAGAACCACCGCGCGGCTCGGCGAGCGGAACGCTATCAGTGTGCGGTAGCCGCCCGAGCGCCCTTGCCCCGGCCGCGCCACGCGCTGCTTGATCACGCCGCCGCCGAGGTCCGCATCTACGATGCCGCGCTCCGCTCGCTCAATAGCTTCGCACAGCACGCGATCTTCCAGCCGCTCTTTCCGCGCGAATTGCCCGAAGGCTCGCGTCATGAAAACCCGCACCCGTCCCCGCCCTCCGAACCGTTGAACGTTATGTACACCCCAAGGGGTAGTAATTCAAGGCCGCGATGGAGCGCGGCCTTGAACCATGATACTTAAAGAAACAATGTGTGCGGGTTTTTTGGGGGCGCGAAGGCGATGCGTTTGTTGGCGGCTTTATCGATTGTTGCCATCGGAATTGCTGTTGCAATGGCGGGCGGCGCTGCGGCGCGAGATAATTTCCCGGCCGAGGTCGTGCCGCAAATGGGGCATACCGGCGATGTCTTATCGGTAGCGTTTTCACCGGATGGCCGCTTCGCCATCTCTGGCAGTTCTGATAACACGCTGAGATTGTGGGAGGTTGCCACGGGCAAGGAGCTGCGGAGCTTCACCGGGCATATGGGTTTTGTCACGTCAGTGGCGTTTTCGCCGGATGGCCGCTCCGTCCTCTCCGGGAGCTGGGACAAAACGCTGTCACTGTGGGAGGTGACAACAGGGAAGGAGCTGCGAAGATTCGGCGGGCACGCAGGCAGGATTCAGTCGGTTGCCCTTTCGCCCAATGGCCGTTTCGCACTATCCGGCAGCTGCGGCGCATTTAGCGAGAAAAAAGGCGAGGCGTATAAATGCATTAAGGGAGCGCTGAAACTGTGGGACGTGGCCACCGGCAAGGAGCTGCGCACCTTCAGCGGTCACAACAATATAGTTGAATCTGTCGCGTTTTCGCCCGATGGCCATTTCGCCCTTTCCGGCAGCGCCGATACCACACTTAAACTGTGGAGTGTGGCGAGCGGCAAGTTGCTACACAACTTTATCGGGCATTCCGCCGCCGTAAACTCGGTTGCATTTTCACCCGATCGCCGGTTCGTGCTCTCCGGCAGCTGTGACGCGAACGACGAGATGCGCTCCTGCACAAAAGGCTCCGTCAAGTTATGGAACGTGGCGACCGGGGATGAGGTTCGAAGCTTCATTGGGCATGCCGGCTATGTCTTTTCGGTTGCGTTTTCACCCGATGGCCGTTTCGCCCTCTCCGGCGATGATCGTTCCGTTCTTCCCGATGACGGCAAGCGATTGAACAGCGAGATGAAACTTTGGGATGTGGCCACCGGTAAAGAGCTGCGAAGCTTCACCGGACACATTAACACTGTCCGCTCGGTCGTGTTCTCGCCCGATGGCCAGTTCGCCCTCTCAGGCAGCGGGGGTTTTACCCTGAAACTCTGGGAAGTGGCCACGGGCAAGGAGCTACGCAGCTTCAGCGGCCATACCAATGCAACTAACTCGGCAGCGTTTTCGTCCAATAGCCGCTATGCGCTCTTCGGCGACGACACTCTTCATCTTTGGGATGTGAGCACTGGCACGATGCTACGCAGCTTCAAATGGCATGCGGGCGGCTGCGTTGCCGCGCTGGCGCTATCGCCCGACGGCCGCTTAGCCGTCTCAGCGGGCGATGAAAAGGGACGCGACGGTCTGTCGGGGTGTCTAGGAAACTCTCTGAAACTGTGGGAGGTAACAAAAGGCAAAGAGCTGCACACCTTAAGCGGGAATACAAACGAGGCCAGTTCAGTATTTTTTTCGGCCAATGGCCAGTCCTTCCTCTCTGGGGATTTCCAAACCGTGAATTTGTGGGATGTGGCAACGGGCAAGGCGCTGCGCACCTTCGGCGCTCCCAAAGACCGGTGGGAAAAAACGCTTAAGTTTTTGGGACTGCGCAGCATCACTCGGCATACTTCTTTCGTCTATTCGGTGGCGATTTCGCCCGACGGCCGTTTTGTCCTGTCGGGCAGCGGAGACAACAATAAGGGCGAGCTGAAACTGTGGGATGTGGCCAGAGGGAAGGAGCTCCGCACCTTTAGAGGGCATACCGGCTCTGTCAGATCAGTCGCCTTTTCACCCGATGGCCGCTTCGCGCTCTCCGGCAGCGAAGATAAAACGCTGAAACTGTGGGACGTGGCCTCCGGCGAGGAGCTGCGCAGTTTCAGGGGGCATACGGGGTCCGTTAACTCTGTGGCGTTTTCACCCGATGGCCGCTTCGCGCTCTCTGGGAGCGGGCAGGCAGACGAGCTTACTGTGTCGATTAATTATGAAGGTAAGGATTACCACCCGTCGCCCAACGACGAAAACATACTAAAATTGTGGGATGTAGCCGACGGCAAAGAGTTGCGCAGCTTTAGCGGGCATACCGGCTCTGTCAGGTCAGTCGCGTTTTCTTCCGACGGCCGTTTCGCCCTCTCCAGCAGCTGGGACGGTACGGCTCGCGTCTGGGATGCCGGAACAGGGCAAGAGATTGCCCGGATGATGGCCACGCCCGATGGCGAATGGCTGACCATTACGCCACCGGCTGCTGGGGGCTTTTTCACCGGCTCGCATCGTGACACCGGCATGCTCGCACTTGTTCGCGGTATCGAGGCCACGACCGTTGGGCAGGTTCACCAGTCGCTCTACAACCCCGATCTCGTTCGGGAGGCGCTGGCGGGCGACCCCCATGGCGAAGTTAAGCGCGCCGCCGAGGTAATGAACCTTGAGAAAGTGCTCGACAGCGGGCCGGCCCCGCTCGTCGAGATCGCGTCGCACAAGCTGGGCAGCAAATCAGACACCGATCTCGTCACGGTCGCGGCGCGTATCAAGGATCGCGGCAAGGGCATCGGACGCATCGAATGGCGTGTCAACGGAATCACCGTAGGCATGACAAACGCGCCCACAGGCGCCGGGCCTGATTATGAGATCAAGCAAACGCTCGCGCTCGACCCGGGCGAAAACGCGATTGAGGTTGTCGCCTATAATGCGCGCAATCTCTTGGCTTCGCTTCCGGCGCAAACAACCATCGCCTACACCGGCTCTGCCGGCGGTGTGAAACCGAAACTGCACATCCTCGCCATCGGCATCGACGCCTATGGCGCTGGCGTCCCCAAACTCAAGCTGGCCGTAGCGGACGCCAAGGCCTTTGCGGCGGAGCTGCAAAAAGCGGGCGCCGGGTTTTACAGCGACGTGCGCGTGCAAACCGCGCTGGATGCCGAGGCGACCGCGGCCGGCCTCGACCGCATCGTGAGCGAGTTCGCCGCCGGGATCGCGCCGCGCGATACGTTCGTGCTGTTCGCGGCAGCGCATGGCTATTCCGACACGCGCGGCCGCTTCTATCTGATCCCGCAGGATTATCCGGGCGGGCTCGCCCCCGAAACGCTTAGCGAGCGCGCCATCGGCCAGGAGCGGCTGCAGGATTGGATCGCCAACCGCATCAAGGCGAAGAAGGCGCTGATTTTGCTCGACACTTGCGAGTCGGGCGCGCTGGTGAACGGCTATGCGCAGTCGCGCGTCACGGCGCAGGTCTCGGAGGCGGCGCTTGGGCGCCTGCATGAAGCGACGGGCCGGCCGGTGCTGACGGCGGCGGCGGCGGGCAAGCCCGCGCTCGAAGCCGATAGGCTCGGCCACGGCGTGTTCACCGCCGCGCTGATCGACGCGCTTTATCATGGCGATACGAATGGCGACGGGCTGATCCAGCTTTCGGAGCTTGCCGCCCATGTCGAGGATATGGTGCCGAAGCTCAGCGCGAAGCGGGAGGGCCAGGGCCGCGCGGCCGCCGCCATGGGCGGGGCGATGCCCGGCGCGCAGTCGGCGCATTTCGGGTCCACCGGCGGGGATTTCGCGATTGTGCGGCGGCTGCCGTGAGGGCGCCGCGCTATTGAAAAAGGTACCCCTCACCCCTGCCCCTCTCCCGCAAGGGGAGAGGGGAGATACATCGTCCCTTCTCCCCTTGCGGGAGAAGGATAGGATGAGGGGTAAGTTTCAAGGAATGCGCGTGGGTATTTTCGTACCGCCGCGCTATGTTTAATGCCGGAATGGTAAACGGGGCCCGGTTTCGATTTCTCCCCGCCGCAAAAATCGCGATTTTTTCGCGATTTCACCCCGAAAAGTGGATTCCAAAAAGTCCGTTAAAT
>Ga0074046_10002298_pt1 | contig 16639 bp, 15 predicted proteins | sample BogForMeECP23OM3_FD_94441 | JGI IMG/M metagenome (GOLD analysis project Ga0074046, IMG submission 94441) | Bog forest soil microbial communities from Calvert Island, British Columbia, Canada - Bog Forest MetaG ECP23OM3 | ecosystem: Environmental > Terrestrial > Soil > Wetlands ...
AAAATGATGCCCTGGTTGTCTATTGTCCCGGAAATTATCAGCAGGAAAAGAGGATTTATGAAGGGGGGGCGGAGGCCATTGAAAAATTCAAGAAAAAACTTGCCGGCGATATAGTGGATATTCTTGAAATGAATGTTTTCCCGGGAATTAAATTAAAGCTGCTCTTTGCTGAAATCATATCTTCAATGGATATACAGAGGGATACGGATGGAGAATCGGGAAATGCCTATGGACGAAGACTGACGGTAAAAGAGCTTCTTAAAGGGGCGATTGATGAGAAAGATTGCCCTCAGAATCTTTATAATGTATCCGCGACAAAAAACAGTCCGGGAATAGCGGCCGGCATTTTTACGGCGGAATTAATATTCAATGAATTAACAGGAATCGAGTTTTAGAAAAATAACAGCGGGAGCGGTCTCCTGCGAATTCATCCCGGCATAATAAATAAATCGAAGATTCTAAAGGAACAGACATTACTTAAGTATTGGATCACTTGCCTTGCAGCAGGCGAAGGTGTTTCCACTTGCCATCGAATTGGAAGGGGAGAAGGGATTGTATGACTGGAGCAGATTTGCCATGGTTCAAAGAATACAACATCTTGGGAATACCTGATACATTCAAACCCTATCCCGATCAACCGGCATACGACATTCTATACAAGAGCGCCCGGATGTATGAGAATCAGGGTCTTATTCAAATGGATTATATGATGACGTATCCGGATGTTAAGGATCATGTTGATCGTCTGGCTACGGCGCTGTTTAGTATGGGACTTAAAAAAGGCGATCGGGTCGCTACTCTTCTGCCGACTTCAATCCAGTTTATTATTGCGGATTATGCTATTTCAAGAGCCGGTCTGGTGCATATTCCCTGCAGTTCCCTGGAACCGGCCGAGCACCTTCAGCATAAATTCAAAGAAGGGTCACCCCATGCTCTGATATGTCTGGATGAATATTTAAACATCGTTGAAAATATAATACAGCATATTGCATTGCAAAATATTATCGTCTCGAAATTAGCTGATTATTCGCGCAGTAAACCGCAAAGCTATGAGCGGCTTGGAATACAGGACGCCGTATGGTGGGCGGAACTGATTTCTAAAAACTCTCCCAATCCTCCTGATATTACCTTCGATGTTGAGAAAGATTTGGAATTGATCCTTTTCACCGGCGGCACAACAGGACTTCCAAAGGGGTGCATGTTGACACACCGCAATGTGTATGCCAACGCCATACAAAACGCAAATTCATTCGGGTGCGCGCACCTGTTAGTAAAGGGCGTTCTTACTGTATTAATGGGATTGCCCTTCTTTCATTCGTATGGACATAGCACCATGCATTGCATGACCCTTGAGGGCTTTAATCAGATACTGATACCGGATGCCAGAGATACGGCGGGCATGGTAAGAATGATAAAAGAATATCATCCATTTATACAAATAGGGGTTCCAACCCAATTCATTAAATTGTCGCAGCAGGAATTGAAGGATGTTAATATTCTGGGCATCTCCGGTTCCGCCCCGCTATCCCGGTCCGTTCAGGAGGAATTTGAAAAAAAAGGCGGGGGAGGCGGCATCATGGAAGGATACGGTCTTTCTGAAATGTCACCGGTCACACATCTGAATCCTTCATTTATACTCCGTATCTTTGGCGGCAGAACCGCCGTTAAAATTAACAACAAATTTATTCAATTGCCCGGTGTGGCTGCCGTCATTCGCGCCTTATTAAGCGCTGTGGGCAGTAAAAATGTCGGATATCTGTTAAGCAAGAGCATGGGCTTTTTATCGAGGTCAAGCGCCGGGAAAACCTCAAAGACAAAGCTGGAAAAAAGAGGAACCATAGGCATCCCCATGCCTGATACTGAAATAAAAATTGTGGATGTCGATACAGGAGCTGTTCTTTCATGGGATGAAATTCTCAGCGGCAGGACAGGGGAGATGTGCCTGCGGGGTTCGCAGAGAATGTCGGGGTACTGGCCTGAGGCGGGAAGCGGTCTGGATGATGAAGGCTATGTCCGTACAGGCGATGTTGTAAGGGTTGATAAAGATGGTTATTTCTATATTGTTGACAGGACTAAGGATATGATCATTGTTTCAGGGTTTAAAGTATATTCCAGAGAGATTGATGATATCCTGCATGATTATCCCGGTGTCGCAAGAGTTGCGACAATAGGCATTCCTGATTCCGAGAGGCAGGGCAGTGAACGGGTTTGTGTATTTATCGAGCCGAAGAAAGGATATGAGCCCTCCATTACGGAAGAGATCATTATCAATTATTTAAAATCAAAAGTGGCAAAATATGCCGTACCGAAGATTGTTCGGATAGTTGACACGATACCCCTTACAGAAATGCAGAAGGTAAATAAGAATCTGTTGCGCAGGCAGATATCTGAAGAAGAATTTAAGTCTTCAACCGGTAAATCCTCAAGTTAGATCGAGTCGAAAGACGCGGCAAAATGATTGAACTTTCTGAAAATTTTGTTTCTAAGCTGTTGTGCATCAAAATATAACGGAATTGTTTGCTTGACAAACAATGGCTATTACAAAGGGGGATTGCTAAGTGAATAAAAAATATTTTTTAGCAATAATTTGTCCTGACCTATCCCGGTTGGCCCATCCGCTTCAGGGCAGTCCGTTTCGCAATGCGCTCAGTCATCCGTTCATCGTACAGTTGTACTGCCTCAGTGGCGATGAAACCCGGGCAGAGGTATTTACAGTGATTCCATATTGCCCAGCCTCAATGGACAGTGATTTACTCAATCCTATCAGTCCAGCCTTTGTCGCGCCATAGGAAGGGAAGGCTGCAGAGAAGCCCCCATAAGTGCCGTCACTGAGGAGATATTGATAATACGACCCCATCCTTTGTGCACCATGCGCGGCCACACCGCCTTGCTGCAGTTGTAAGCACCAGTGAGATTCACCTTCAGATCGCGTTTTTCTTTGGCCTGATAAAGAAATTCATCCGCCTTTATAATGAGTTCATTGAGATCATTTGCGTCGACCAATGGAAAACTTGCCAGTCCGATGCTGACAGTCAAATGGATGCGAAAGGTTTGATATTCAAAAATAGCTTGATCAACGGCTTTTCGTATCCGTTCCGCAAGAATACGGGCATTCTCAACATCTGTATTCGGCAGCATGACAGCAAATTCTTCGCCGCCTAGACGGCCAATCATATCTGTTTTACGGATTTCACGGCTGCAGATATTTGCAAACTCCATCAAAACATAGTCGCCGACGGTGTGGCCATAAGTATCATTTATTTTCTTAAAATAATCCAAACAATTATCATCAGTGAAATCTGTTTCTTGTATCGTTTACTCTGCTGAAATTCCCGTTCCATGATGTTCAGGAAATATCGTCGATTGAATATCTGTGTCAACGTATCAATGATTGCCATTTTTTCCAGTTTCAAATGGCTCAGGAAAAGTGTAAATCGATCTCGATTAATTATAAAAAAACCAACGCCACCAATCAGATAGGCAATAGCCAAGTTATGCATCCTATAATAGTCTTGTATCGATAAAAGATAGGGGTGATAGATCGAAAACGAAATGAAAAAGATAACCAAAGAAATCAGATAGAATGCCGATACGGTGATCAAACCTGGCGGCTTTATCCGCGGATGTTAATGCTATTTGATTAAACTTTTTATTGCTTCATTGTAAGCATGTCTTTTCTATAGGATTATTTTCTCCATCTCATGCAAGCTGATAGCCCTTCTCCCTGAATAATTTCAGGCAAGTATCTGCGACAGCATCGTCATAAAGGATTCCTCTATTCTTTTCAATTTCCTCCAAGGCGACGTTAATGCCTAGAGCCGGACGATAGGGCCGATGTGAGGCCATAGTTTCCACCACGTCGGCCACAGCCATAATCCGGGCCTCCATAATAATTTCATCCCCTTTCAGATTTCTTGGATAGCCGGATCCGTCCATCCGTTCATGGTGTTGGTAAACTATTTCCGCCAACGGCCAGGGGGATTCCACATCCTTTAGAATCTCATATCCACTCCGGGAATGTTCTTTTATCAGAGAAAACTCAATGTTTGTCAGTTTGGAAGGTTTCGACAATATCTCCGCTGGTATGGATAATTTCCCGATGTCATGGATGGAACCTGCCATGCGGATTCCTTCTATTTTCTCCTGAGTTAATCCCATCTCTGTGGCGATGGCACAGGCCAGATTCGTAGACCGACGCTGGTGACCGGCCGTATAGGCATCTCTGGACTCCACGGTGGACATCATGACCTGGATGATCGTTTTCATCGCTTTCCTGAGATGGTCAAAGGTTTCTTTCAATCGTTCCTCGGCATGCTTGCGCTCGGTGATGTCCTTTGCTACCGTTAATATTGCGGTCGGTTTGAAATTGTTGTCCCTTAGAAATGATGCCACAATCTCCACCCAAATAGTAGAACCATCTTTGCAATATTCCTCAAGCTCCATTAAAACAGTTCTCGCCGGATCGGCGGTTCCGCTTGATTCCAATATCATTTGTTCGGCGAAGAGCTTACTTGCCAGTTGCAGAGAGTCGGGTGTCATCATTTGATCCAACGTTTGTGTCAACGCTTCTTGAACCGTGTAGCCACGCCGCTTTAGTATTGAAGGAGCGATATATTCTGTCGGTTTGAGGTTTAGGTCAAAAATGGTGATTGAATGTGCGGTGTTTTCAATAACGAGACGGTATCGTTCTTCACTTTTGCGCAATGCAACTTCTGCCTGATCCCGCTTGGCTCGCGTGCGTAGCGCGGCGATACCAAAGGCCAGATCGTCCGCCAGCTCTTTCAGAATTTCAACTTCCTTTGTATCGAATGCATCGGTATCAACAGAATAGATTTCCAGCACTCCAAGAGCCTGACTTTCATTGATGAGCGGCAAGGCAATAATAGATTTATATCCACACTGAATGGCTGCCTCGTGCCTGGGTGCGAAGGCAGGGTCTTCCGGTATGTTGCGCGCCATGCACGGCAGCCCTGTGCGAATTGCGGTGCCGCTCGGGCCGCGACCGCGGTCGTTATCCGCCCATGTAACGTTGGCAGATTCAATATATCCCGAATCGAATCCGGCATGGGCCGCCGGGCGCATAGTCTTTGCCTCGTCCTGCTCTGAAAACCCGACCCATGCCATGTGATAACCGCCAACCTCGACGATAATCTGGCAGACCTCGTTCAACAACGTCGCTTCATCCGCAGTGTGAATCAGCGCCTGATTGGTGTCGCTGAGCATCCGTAGAGCGCGGTTCACGCCGGCAATCTCCACTGCCGCCCGCTTGCGCTCGGTGATGTCGCGGTAGTTAACAATCACATATTCAACAACATTATTGTGTACCAGATTGCTTCCCACAGCTTCGAATGTACGCCAACTTCCATCCTTATGACGAAGACGCACTTCAAATTGCACAATAGGGGCGTTTGTATCTGTGAATAATATTATGACATTATCAGCTAAATACTGTAAGTCATCTGGATTAATAACTTCAAGTGTGTTTGCGCCAATCCTTTCCTCAACCTTGTATCCCAAAGCTCTCTCAATTGCCGGATTTATATATGTGACAATTCCTTCTAGATTCAGAATAACAATGATATCGGAAGAGTGCTCTACAAGAGCCCGGAATCGTTGTTCCTCGAACCGTAATTTATCCTCCGCCTTCTTGCGCTCGGTGATATCACGGTTTACGCCCAGAATGCCCACGGGTCGCTGATTTTCATCTCTGATAAAGGAAAACTTCACCTCCGTCCACACGGTTGTCCCATCTTTTCGCCTCATTTCTAACTGAAGCGTCCGGGATTCGGTAATCTTTATCTGTTTGTTTTTTTCCAGTTCCATGACATCGGATAGGGTCTTCATGGCCAGATCCATGGAGGAGGGAGTCAAGGTTTGCTCAATGGACTGTTGTTTCAACACTTCTTCCGGTTCATAGCCCCTCAGGATTTTCACGGAAGGGCTGACATAGGTGTAATTCAGATTCATATCTAAAACGAAAATGACGTCATTGACATTGTCGGCCAACAGGCGATATTTTTTTTCACTTTCCTTCAGTGTTTCTTCCGCCTTCTTGCGGTCGGTAATGTCCCTTGTTACCGTTAATATGTCGGTCGGCTTGAAATTGTTGTCCCTTAGAAATGATGCCGTAAGCTCCACCCAAATAGTAGAACCATCTTTACAATACTCCTCAAGCTCCATCAAAACAGTTCTCGCTGGATCGGCGGTTCCGCTTGACTCCAATGCCATTTGATCGGCGAACATCTTACTTGCTTGTTGCAGAGAGTCGGGTGTTAGCACTTGATCCAACGTCAGTGTCATCGCTTCTTGAACCGTGTATCCACGGTGTTTTCGTATTGAAGGACTAATAAATGTCGGATTGAGGTTTAGGTCAAAAATGGCGATAGCATGTGTGATGTTTTCAGTAATGAGACGGTATCGTTCTTCGCTTTTTTTCAGCGATTCTTCCGCCTTCTTGTGCTCGGCTTCCGATTTTTCCAGTTCCATAATTTTCTCTCTTAAAGAAGCCAGTTCCTGAATCAATGATTGCTTTGTCTTGGATTGATCTTTCATCGGGTTGTTCCAGCGTATTGAGATGATGTGTCGTGTTGGGACGTTAACCAGTGACTTACATGACCGTTTGATGGTTCTTAATCATAGTCATATGAATCCATCTGGCTGATATATGCGCTTATTTGTATATTATGTCAAGTGGACCGCTTCCGCTTTTGACCGACTGCTTGTAGCGAATGTAGAGAAGGGCGGCTTCGACGCAGTTGTGGATGTCTGTTTTATGGAAGATGTTTCGGAAACGCGTCTTGACGGTCTTGGCGCTCAGGAAAAGTTTTCGGGCAATTTCTTCGTTGGTCATGCTTTCGCTGACGAGTGCCATGACCTGCATTTCCCGCCGTGAAATGGCTTTCATTTTGGACAATTGATTGCTGGTGGGAGCTTTGAGCAGATACTTTTTATCGCATTCCCGGATGAATTCATCGCAAACCCGGGTGACCAGATCGCCGGTTAGCCATATCTCGCCCCGGGAGATGGTGTGGATGCATTTGATAATGTCGGCGTCAAGATGCTCTCTCAGTAAAAAACCGCGCACTCCTCCCTTCATCATGGCTATTACGGTTTGCTCGTAAAAGCGATCTCCTATGATGATGGCCCGCATAGAAGCGCATTTTCTCATAAATTCCATGAGCTGCGGCAAATAAAGGGCGGCTGCTGCACGCAGGAGGGTCGTGTCCAGAATAATAATATATGGAAATTAATTACCTTAGCATCTTCGACCTTCAGCCCTGGCCATACTTGAACAATTTTACCACCCTCCACGAGAACATCGACCTTCAACTTTCATAAAGCGCCACAACCCTTGACCATCCGGCACTCCCCCCGGTGAGCTTTACGGGAAAACAGGACACTTTAAAACCAAATGGTTTGGGTAGGGCATCCAGATTCGCCAGTTTTTCTATATGGCAGTATTCATGTTTGATACCTGCCTTGTGTGCCGCCCAGAGAATGCTTTTATCGTGGGTACGCTCAAATTCCTCTTTGATGGCGTTGAACGGCCTGTCCCACCCCCAGGCATCGATACCCATTACCCTGCACCCCTGTTCAATCAACCAGAGAGTGGACTCTTCTGTCATGCCACAACCGGCCATAAAATACTCTGGGCTCCCCCACTGTTTGTCTGCTCCGGTTTGTATTAGAACGATATCCCACGGCTTAAGGGTATAAGATATTTTTTTAAGCGCTGCTTGCAAGTCATGGACACCAATACCAGAACCCTGTGGTTTATGCCTGAAATCAAGAACGACACCATCGTGATAAAACCAGTCAAGCGGCATTTCATCGATAGTTCGCGCTCTTTTATTTTCTGATATCGGAGCATAATGCCAAGGAGCGTCAACATGCGTGCCGGAATGCGCGGACAGTGATATGGCATCATCTGCCCAGCCCAAACCGTCCACCATATCGCTCTGCTTCGCTCCGAACACAAATTCAATGATTGGCAGGGTGGTATCATGCGCTTTATGTTCCACTTTTACGGGCTGAAGTTCGCTAGGACTGTCTTCCATAGGAATACTCAAATCATATAATTTTGTCATTGTGATACACCTAAGCTTTCAAGTGCATTCCGTTCATGAATCAATGGTACAATGATAGGTATTTCGTTTGTTGTAGTTTTTCTCATGTATTAATACCCATAATCTTTCGTGCTTCATTGGGAGTAGCAACTTCCCGCCCCAAACACTCAGCGATTTTAACCGCTACTTCGACTAACTCCCAATTTCCTTTTACCAACTCACCATTTGGCATGTGGATGTTATCCTCAAGCCCTATGCGCATGTGTCCGCCTAGGATACAGGATTGTGTGACAGCCGGAAATTGCTCCCGCCCGATACCGCATGCAGTGAAATTGGAACCATCAGGGAGCGCATGTACCATGGTTTCGAAAGAGGAAGCCCTAAAGGCCTGCCCACCCGCAGTACCCCATACAAAATTGAAATTCATTGGAGAACTGAAGAATCCCTGCTTCATAATGAGCAGCGTGTTATCAATGCCGCCGATATCATAGATCTCGATCTCGGGCTTAATTCCATGTTCTTCCATTGCCTTTCCAAAATCTTGAAGCATGGTGAAGGTGTTCGTAAAGACATTGTCGAAAACGATTTGGCCTGTTTTACGATTCATAATACTAAAATTCATGGTGTTGGTGTTTAAAGAGGCCATTTCCGGCTTTATCGCCATTATCTGGGCGATACGTTGTTCAGGGGTTGCATCCGGTGAAGCGGCCGAACTGAGATTGACGATCACCTCGGGTGTTTTTTGTTTTATGGCATCATATATATGCCGTATCCGCTCGATCTCGTAGGTGGCAAAACCGTCATCCCGGCGTCCATGCACATGCACCATGGCTGCTCCCGCTTTGTATGCCTTGTGAGCTTCCTCAGCAAATTCAGCCGGTGTATACGGAACAGCCGGGTTGTTTTGCTTAAACGTCGCCGCGCCGGCGAGCGCCGCAGTGATGATCACTTTTCTCTCCAGTTTACCCATGGTTTTCACAACTCCTCACTCATTCTTTTAAAATGGGGTATTCCATTCCAGCATTTGCTGGTATATAACACATGATCTGTTCATGATGCGTACAGGCGACTTCCAGTGTGCAAAAGGCTGTTTGTTAAAGTCGTCACAACGACAGGAGTAAAATGTTTCATAACGATCTCCATCTGAAATGTTTCCAAACAACATGACTCCGTCATTTAAGCTTGACTACTCATTAATCATTTTATTATATATTACAAGATATGTCTATGTCACCTCGCATTTTATAAGGATTGTTTATGTCGAAAATAATGCAGTTAACGCCCCGTAAAATACCATCTCAGGAGCGGTCGAGGGAAACCGTTGCTGCCATTTATCAAGCTGCTGCTCAGGTTTTTTCCAGAAACGGATATGCGGATACGACCACTGATCAAATCGCCGAAAGGGCTGGAGTATCGATAGGGACTCTCTATCAATATTTCCCAAGTAAAGAAGCAATATCACTTGGTTTGTGGGAGAAGCACCTTAAAGAAATCAAGGATGCCGCTCAAAAAATATTTTTGGATATACGGCAGAGGGGTTCAATAGATCGGAGCATTGCGCCCTCTGTGATTCGTGTGATTCTGGAACATAATCTCTATGACCGGGCGCAACATAAGCTGTTTATAGGAAATATTAGTTGGCCTGAAGCCATTATACAAAAACGAATGGAACTTCGCCTGACAATTAAGAAGGATATTGAAGGTATTTTAAGTTCCAGTGCCAACATACGCATCAAGAATTATAAAATTGCCGCACACATTATCTGGGAAACAATCGGCGATTTGATTCACAACTACATCCTATATCAGAATGATCAGATGAAGCAGGAAGAGTTTATCAACGAACTCGCCGATATGTTAAATCGTTACATCTTTTCGGACAACGCATGATCAATATTCCTGATAGATGGGGAACGCCGGAATACTCCCATATGGTTTTGTATGTCATGAAAATCGTGACCACAAAAATAGAGTGTGATGTCAATGTTTGCGGTCAAGAGAAATTTATATTTATTACGAGTTGAAAGAAAGTATATCCTTAAAAAATCCTGAACGCTCTATTACAGGAAAAGTGATTATTTGTTTCACAAACAGACGATTTTGAAAAGTTCTGATGTTGTGAATTACGATTTGAAAAGTGCAACGAAACCTCCTATTACAGAATCACTCATTTGATTAGTTGGTGGGAGACAGAAAACCCCATCAAGCAGCGAAATCTTAAAGCCTGATGGGGTACTGTGAACGCTTTCAACAATAACCCTAATACTTTTTATCCCTGCCCGGATAAAGCGATGGCATGGGTTCAATATTATTATTTAGAAAATCAACCAGTAGTTTCTGAAAATCTTCAATTTTATTTGGATCTATTTTCGGCAAAGCCTTTGTGGTCAATTTATCGACATTGGCACTTTTCTTTATCCCCGCCAAGACATAACGATATGCACATTAATAATCTTTAATAATCTTTCGGGAACTTCGGGTCCAGCACGCTTTTTTTGTCTGGAATACTCTGATCCCGGCCCGGATACATTTTGTAATACGGCGGTATGCTGTTGATTAGCTCAAGAAGATCCTTCACCATCTTTGGCAGCTTCAGTGGATTGATCTTGGGGAGATCCTTTTTCGTGATTTTTCCTTCGATATGACCGTTCTTCTTGATTATCTCCACCAAGTAGCGAATATCATACTTGGACGGATAGACATAAAGGATTTCTTTGTCGAGATGAGTCAGCATGTATGCCGCCTCCAACCCCGTCCGGACCGATGTTTCCACGGTGAACACGCAGTCGCCGGGCACCTCTACATACTGGCCGATAAACGCCAGATTAGTACAGCCCTGCGGGACGATGCGCGGTCGGTTGGTCTCCTTCCTCGGCATGAACATGCTGGTGATATACGGCATCATGCAGGTGGAAACGTAGGTGTGCTTCAGCAGCTCGTCCTTCATATCCAGCATGTTCAGATGATACAGGAACTCTTCCAGTATCTCGTTCCCGGTGCATTCCGACATCGGTTTCTTGATATAGTTGCCCGGGTTCTCGCCGAACAACCCGCAGAAAAAACAGACATCCCTGTTTCCCTGATCGGGAAAGTATTCCTTGTCGTAGAACGCGCCATTAAGATCCCAATTCGAGTCCTTGATCGTGATGCAGCCGCCGGTGCCCGATTTGCTGCCCGTCATTTTTTCCACACGCTCAAAGAACTCAGGGTAATCCTTGACAGTTAGGAAAAAGCTCATCCACTTCGTCTTGTCAACCTGGCCCAGGAACTTCTCCGGATGGCCGAACTTTTCATGCTTCTTGGCGAGATTTATCCATAGTTCGAAAAGCCCCATGTCCTCGGTCGAATATACGGTCTCGGCCACATGGGTATTGTCGCCGAAGCGGCTGTTGGTGGTCATGGAACCGTTGGTAGCAAAGACCAGGTCTTCGTTCCTGACATCTATGACAACATCCTTTCCGTCCTGCCTTGCCCGGATGGCGTGCACGGTGTTGCAGTCCTTGTCCATATCCAGGTCATAGACGTGACAGCCTGTGACGGTCTTCACGCCTTTGGATTCAAGCCAAACCTTGATTGGTTTGACGATCGAGTCATAATCGTTCCTCTTGGTGTGGAGTATGCCCTCCAGATATTCTATTCTGGTGGCAAGCGCGAACCGCGTCATGTAGCGCTTCATTTCAAGCAAGCTGTGATACGGCTTGAACGAGAGCATCGTGTGGAAGCAAATCCACATCGAAGTCTGGTAAAAATCGCTGTCCTTGCCGAAGTAATCCTCGATCGTCTTGTCTTCGAGATTTTCGTCCGGCTCCATCTGCAAGGCATTGAGCTTATCCTGAATCTCTTGTGAGGTTTTGAAATTGTGGATCCCCTCATAGATATGTCCCCTGTTTTGCAGCGCCCGGCATTCCGAATGGATTGCAAGGTCTTTGTTGACATCCACTGTTTCGTCGAGCACTGTCCTGCCCGGCGTATCCAAAGACGGGATCTTGCTGCAGAGATACCAGAGGCATTCCATGTACGCCTCCAGCTCTCTTTCGCCGCGGCAGAGATATCCGTCTTTTCCTTCAGTTGCGTCTAAGGAACCGCCTACTACCGAAGACTTTTCCAGGATGGTGATGTTCTCCCCGGGCATCTGGGCGTCGTCAACCAGAAAGCTGGCTGTAGCTAGACCGGCAATGCCGCCGCCTACGATATAAGCCTTGCGTTTTTCAATGCCCTCAGGCTTAGGGGCATGATACATAGTTTTATAAATGTTCATATTTCCTCCTAATTATCTCGTTTCTTAAAATACACCTTTGGTAATTTTAAAAAAATTTCTTATTTTAATAATGTATAGCATTTATAGCCCGGCAAGAAAATCCAGAGCTTCTTCTTTTGAGTTCTTCACAGCAACTTTCTTAGTTCGTGTGAACATTAAGATACCATTTAACATAATTGTCTGAAGACCTTCCAAACCGATTATAGCAGTCATCTTCATATAAGGATCACTATCTTTCGCCAAGTCTTTGAACGCCTGGTTTATTTCAGTGCTTATCTTCCCGCCCTTCACGTTAATGAGAGCGAGTGCCGACTCCAAAGGCTCCCTTCCAAGTTCAACCTTCACGCGTACAATTGTGTCCAGAATCTCTTCAGTACTTTTGCCTGCCATTTCCGCGTAAATAATTCTTTTACCCTTATGTAGGATCCATTGAAAATTAGACATAATACACCTCCTTTTTTAAAATCAGTTTTTTATTTCATATGCCATTCACAACCACGCGTTTCCGGCAGGTCTTGGTCCGACAATTAACGCAAAAAGGATAATCGTTATTAAAAGCATGCATCGATGGATTACAGCCAATAATCACTCCTGATATCGATTTCATTGGCTTCATATAGAATGTTTCGGTCAATGTAATACCAATATCCCGACTTTTTAAATGTTCGTGCAGAATCTTCTGGCTGGTTATATGCCATCCACAATAACCAGGACTATATCGTAACATAACGTCATTATCATTTAGTGTTCCCATTGAGACTTCTCTGAGAAAGTACCTTTTCATTATATCATCAGCAAATACTTCAATTCCGATCGAACAAACCAGATCAAATAAATGACCCAGTAAATAGTCACCTTTACTGAACAGATTTGATATTTGCTTTGAAACACCAGGTCCAAGTGTCATTGCAAAGAGAAAATAAACAGCTTTTTTTGTCGCTATATCGTTGAGAGGCGTTCTCTGTTCATTCTTGTCTTGACCCGAATAAATAATTTGGAACTGTGTGTATGTTATATCCTTTACTACAGCAACCGGAACTGCCATTTGGCAAAAAAGATCATTTGCTTTTGTTAAATGGTATGAAATCTTTTCCGAAAAAACGGAAACTTCTTTCTTTTTTTCAAAAGCATTCGTTTCGTCAATATCGATTTTTATACTTTTAGGATCTTCCTTAATAATTTCTCTCATGCTTGCTTTTTGAATGACAATAGATCACGAATAAAAATCCAATGCTTCAAAGAACGCGTTGATATTATCCGGCGGCGTTCCCGGAGGAATGTCGCAGCCGGAAGAAATAACATAATTAGGGTATTTTCCCATCGCGTGAAGCAGTTCCGCTGTACTTTCCTTGATCTCTACAGCGCTTCCGTTCCTGAATAAAACCGGATTTATATTACCAAGTGCTATCACAGGAGTCGGTATCTGTGGCATGATTTGCACCATGTCAACGGCATTTCCAAAATGAATTCCCATAGCCCCCGTCTTTAGAATTGCGGGAATAAGTTTCATCGTGTTGCCGCAGTTATGAAGAATGACCATTAAATGTTCATCCTGCACGGCCGAGACAATTCTTGCCACATATTTTGATGAAAATGTCTCACATTGTACAGGCGAAATGAGACCAGCTGCCGGTTCAGCTATCACAATGCCATTGATGCCCGGATTCTTGTAAGCCTCGGCATACTCCACAAGAAAATCAGTGCACTTATCAAGCACGGTATGAATCATTTCCGGTTCTTTCCGAATTTTCACCATGATCTCTGTCATTCCGCAGAGTCTTGCCGCCAGCGAAAACGGACCGATATGACATCCGAAAACAGGACGGTCTGTTATCGTATTGGCAACCAATGATGCTGCTCGAATGTATTCCCCTGTTCTTCCATCTCCCACACGCGGCACCTTAAGTGCGTTTGCCGCATTGGCATTATCGACAATTATCCCTATGGCCGTCGGCACTTCATTTTCAGCAAAACGGATCGTGCTGCCAAAGGCTTCGGCCTCGACGGAAAGATCCATAATAGTGATGCTTGCGGCTGAAGGATATTTTGTGGCAACAGCTTTAACGCATTCGCCCTGACTCTGTCCGTCCTTTACCACGTCCAAGACTTTTTTCCCTGTCAATGCAAGACCGATGTATGGCATGAGCGGAAACGCCATCCTTTTTCTGGAATTAAGAATTTCCTGAACCCATTCATGCATATTTCTTTTTGACATCAATACCACCCCCATTTTTCTGTTGCTTCTGTCATTGCCATGACATTATCAACCTTCGCATTTAAAGGGATTGAGCATCCTGAACTCAGGATAAAACCACCGCCCTTGCCTATGGTTTCAATAAGTCTCTTGCAGTAATCCAGTACTTCGCCCTTTGACCCTTCTGCCAGCAAAGTACTGGGCACATCGCCCATTATCGCCATATGATCTCCCAGCACCTCCTTGGCTTTGAAGATGTCCGTAAAACTGTCAAGTTCAAGGATGCACCTGGCTTTCGGAAATCTCTTGAAGTAATGTAAAAACTTCGTCCAGTTTGTGTCACAATGAAATACTGGGGTTATGTCTGCATCAATGAGTCCATTGACCAGAAAATCTAGCTCCGGCAGGATGAATTCCTCAAAGTGTTTGCTTGTCAGGAATACCGGCGATGAACGACTCAGGCCAATAAATACCCTTTGTATGGCGTTTTGACTCGATGTCAATATGGCCAACCCCAGGATATCTTCGCAAAATCTTTTTCCCGCAGATTTCATTTTTGCAGGATGCTTTCGAATATCCAGCAATGCCTTGTTTACCGATCTGGCAAAACAGAAATATTCGAATGAAGGACCGGGAATGACAAAACCAACTGCCGGCTCGATTCCCTTTGCTCGGAGTTTAATGGCCTGATCGGTTATCTGCCTGCCGGCTTGATCGACATCCATCAAGGTCTGTTCTATATTCATTTCCGGGTATATGCGCGGTATAAGGACAGTACCCAATCCCAAAATGCCATCCTTTTCAAGAATATCGAAGTCCTCATCCTTCATAGCCCCTATTTCATCAAATTGGTGAGTACTGTTTTCAGGCAAATCGATTCCCGGAAGCTTTATCCGGGCGGGTACGCCGGCTTTTAAAAGAGTCACATTTGCAGTATCGGCAAGGAAGGTCATATCCCACCTGAAGTCTTGAGCTGTTTTCAACACAGCATTGAATCGCTGTTCAGAATCATTCATGAGTACTGCGTTTGTTATCCCTGCATAGGGGGCGGCCCAGTGATCAAGTAATGGCGCAAGGGGCACCCTGTCAGGACATTGCAATGAGACGGTGGCAGCTATTCTTTCATGAGCTTTCATACGAATACCTTCTTCCTTCACTGATTGAAAAAGCGTTTTGCAATGGCCAGAGCTTCAACGGCATCACGTCCGTAGAAATCGGCACCGACGTCTTCCTTGAGACGCTCACTCGTCGGTGCTCCACCAATCATAATTTTCACGCGGCTTCGAAGACCGGCATCGTTTAGTGACTTGACGGCTTGACGCAATCACTCCATAGCAGTCGTAAGCAAAAGACTCATACCTACAAGATCCGCTCCTGTTTCTCTCACGGCATCGACAAATTTTGAGGCGGGCACGTCCACACCCAGGTCAATGACTTGAAACCCGGAACATTCAAGCAATGTGATCACAATATTTTTTCCAAGATCATGGATATCGCCTTCAACTGTACCCATGATAACTTTTCCAAGTGGTTTATCATCTCCTTCTTTGAGAAAAGGCTTTACCTTCTCCATGGCTCCTTTGAATATCTCCCCTGAATATATAAGTTCACCCAGGGCGTATTCATCGTCTTTGAATAACTGTCCCACTTTTTTCATTCCTTTGGACAATTCATTGACAATCAACAAGGGATCACTTGACTTTTCGAGGCATTTATCAATGATCTGATAAACACGATCCTCTTCGAGTGCTGAAAATGTTTGAGCTAACTGATCCATATCATCGGCCTCTCTTTCGTTTAGTAATTCATTCAATCGACCATCAAAGTTTGCTCATCTTCTATTTTATCTTCCGATAACGTATCGATGCGGATCGACTTCTTCTCTCAGGATCTTCAGCTCGATTTCAGTCGGTGGCGCTGTTTCCGTTATCTCAGGTGCCTTTAGTAACTCAAATCCGCAATTGTCCTGAACATCCTTAACCGAATAGCCGGGATTGATGGAAATGATCCGCATGCGCTTGCTCTCGGACTCGAAATCCATAACGGCCATGTTGGTGAATACTTTATATGGCCCGGTTCCCTCAGGCAGTCCCGCCTCGTACCGGCTGTTTCCCCCTTGCA
>Ga0074046_10002299_pt1 | contig 16638 bp, 14 predicted proteins | sample BogForMeECP23OM3_FD_94441 | JGI IMG/M metagenome (GOLD analysis project Ga0074046, IMG submission 94441) | Bog forest soil microbial communities from Calvert Island, British Columbia, Canada - Bog Forest MetaG ECP23OM3 | ecosystem: Environmental > Terrestrial > Soil > Wetlands ...
AGTATTTATCTTCCTACGACATAAAGGCGTTGCTCAGACGTCTTCCGGGAGGGACCTCATAGGGATAATTTAACCTTACGTAAACACTCCTCTTGTAGAATTCCCGTTCCCTCCTTATGGGCGGGTGAGAGGGAGAACGATCCCCCTCTTTCGTTGAACAAGATACGAAGAGCGACGTTTCCCAGAGACATCCGGTTTCGCGCGATGCGTCCTTAAGTTCAATCCGAGGAAATTGTGCCTCGGGGAGACGTGTTCGAGCACCGATTCAGGTGTCCGAGGAGGAAGTTGCGCTGGACAACTTGGCCAACATGCAGTCGCTGGCTTGTTTTGTTGAAACCAGAATAGGACAAGCGAGGACTCTAGCTTAATGAAGTTAGTCGTCCGACGAGTGTCGCCGATGGAGGTGCGCACCGAACTGCTCGAGCTTCTGCAGAGGAATCTGGGCTTGAGCCAGGAGAAGATCTTCGAGTGGCAATACACGATGAACCCGGCGGGACCGCCCTGGTGCTGGTTCGCATATGACGGCGACAGCACGGCCGCAGTCGCCATGACTTCGCTGTTTCCGCGCCATATGTACGTCGATGGGGCGCTCATGACGTGCGGGCAGGTAACGCATTTCGTAATCGATGGGCCTTATCGCAGCCTTGGCCCTGCTCTGCAACTGCAGCGGACCACCTTTGAGCCGGTCAACTCGGGTGAACTGCCATTTTGCTACGACTGTCCGCCGCATGATCGGGGCATGTCGACCTTTATGAGGCTGGGAATGCGCGCCAACTGCGAGGTAACCCGTCACGTACTGCCGCTTCGAAGCAATGAGTATTTCGAGAAGCGATTTGGACGAAAAGGTTGGACGAAGCCTCTGATAGCGACGGCAAACATGGCCCTTCGCACGCGCCCGAAGGCTCGCTCAGTGCCCGGTGTCGAGATTAGTGAGCACAAAGGAGCTTTCGGGGAGGAGTTTTCGAACCTGGACCGTCAAGTGTCAAGTTCTGGGATGATCCGGGCCAGCCGTTCCGCCGCGGATCTGGATTGGCGCTACAGACAAGACCCGGGGGCGATGGCGGGCGCGCCCGACGATCAGGAGAAGAGGAAGAATACCGGGTTCTGACGGCTCGTCGAACCGGGGAACTTGTGGCATTCCTGGTGGTCTTTCTCGATAGCGCAGACGGCACGGCCCATATTCTGGACCTGTTCGGGTCCGAAATTTCGAGCGTCGGTCCCGCGTTGCTGGAGGCTGCCGTTAGCCTGTGCTGCAAGGCCGGACTGTACTCTCTGTGCGGGTTTGGTTCGGAAGGGAGTGCACTGGAGTCGCTATTCAGAGCCAGCGGATTTCGTCCCAGAGAAAGAATCGCTCGCGTGGTGGCGTACGAAAATCAAGAGAAGCAAGCTCAGCTGCTGAAGCCGGGTTTGCGCTGGCCTTTTGGGCAATTCGAAGTAAGGCTATAAAGCAGGTCGAATCTCGGTCCGGTTCTCGATTCGCACGTATGTGCACATGCGTGGACAATCCGGCTGTCGCGGTAGCGCCATCTTCATTTTCCGTGTGCGCATATGAGGGCGGTTTGGAGACAGTGGACAGGTTGGCAGAGGAATGGAGGAGCCTCTGCGCGGAAGCTGTCGACGACCAGCCTTTCTATCGCCCAGAATGGATTCGAGCTCATATTCGCGCATTCATTCCCGGCGCCAAGATCTTCCTCATTGCCGTCAGGCGCGACGGGCGCTTGCGTCTGGTACTGCCGCTGGTGGCAGAGAAGGGAACGGTTGGCGGAGTACCAGTTCGAACGCTCCGAGCGCCCGTCAACGCCCATGGAGGACGCTTTGACGCAGTGCGGAGTTTGGGTTCGGACGGCGATGGCGCGGTCTACGCAGTGTGGCAGTTCTTGAGGCAACGGGATGACTGGGACCTGCTGCAATTCCGAAGCACGCTGGAGGGGAGCACGGTGAGTCGGTTGGCGGCTGCGGCCATGGCCGAAGGTTTTCAAACGGTGCAATTGCCGGAGAGACCCAGTCCTTACGTGCCTGTGCCCGATGCCGACCTGATTGAGCGCCTGCCACCGAATGCGAAGCTGCGCAGCCAGCTGCGCCAGGCACGGCGTCGTCTGGCGGAGCGGGGTCCGCTGAACTTTTATCGAGTGGAGACAGCTGACCGCGAGGCTCTGCAGCACTTTTATGAACTCGAGGCCAGCGGCTGGAAAGGGCGGGAGGGCAGTGCGATTCTATGCGCTGCAAAGACACGTTGTTTCTACGATGAGATGGCAGACTCAGCCGCGCGCTATGGATATTTCTCACTTTATATGCTTGAGTTCAAAGGTCGCCTGATTGCGGCTCATTACGCGTTAACTCATCGCGGACGCTGCTACTCGCCCAAAGTGGCCTATGACGAAGGGTTCAGGCAGTTTGCTCCCGGCCACCTGATTGTCGAGGAAATCCTGCGTGATTGTGCTGCGCGCGGTATTCGGGGGTTCGACATCATGGGCCCCAATGATGATTGGAAGATGAAATGGACAAGCGAAACCCTTGCCGTTCATCACCACCTCGTATTTCGAGGGACACTCGGAAGCCTGGCTCACACTCTGCGATACAAGATCAGACCCGCTCTCGCCAGCCTCATGCGTGGAAGGCGAAAGAGGGCGTGATGCGCGTTTTGCGGGAATGTGTACGTGAGCGTGAGTCCAAATAGACTGTGCCGGTTCATGCTGACTGCAACTGCCAACGATACTGCGATTCCTGCCTCGGCGTTCGAGGTGTCTGCGTCTGCTGGAGGCCTGGAGGTCGTGGATCACCTGGCGGACGAATGGCGGGATCTGTGCGCGGGAGCGGTGGATGACCAGCCCTTTTATCGACCGGAGTGGATTCGAGCGCATATTCGCACCTTTACTCCGGGTGCTCAGGTGCGAGTCATCACGACCAGGATCGATGGCCGACTCCGGCTGGTACTTCCATTGCTGGAGGAGAGGGGAACTTTTAACAAGATACCTGTGCGAAAACTGCGCGCACCCGTGAACTGCCACGGTGGCCGCTTTGACGCTGTACGGAGTCCGGGGCCGGAGGGGCAAGCTGCGATTCGTGCGACTTGGGAGTACCTCAGGGAGTTGGAAGACTGGGATCTGCTGCAGCTAGAGGACATTCCGGAGGGAAGCACTGTGAGCCAACTAGCTCAAGTGGCTGCCATGGATGGATTCCGGACGCTGCGAGTGCCAGACCGGCCCAATCCTTATATCCCCGTGCCGGCAGATCCTGATCTTCTGAACCAGATGCCGCCCAATGCCAAGCTGCGGTGCCAACTACGCCAAGCCCGGCTTCGCTTGGCCGCCGGAGGCCAGCTTACGTTGTCTCGTGTGGAGTCGGCGGACCGCGAGTCTCTGGACCGTTTCTATAACTTGGAAGTGAATGGCTGGAAGGGCCGTGCCGGTACGGCTATTCTTCGCAATGGATCGCTGCCGTTTTACGAGGAGATGGCGCATGCGGCTGCGCGCTTTGGCTATTTCTCGCTCTATATGCTGGAGTGGAAAGGCGAGTTGCTGGCGGCTCATTTTGCATTTGCCCACCGGGACCGGTGCTATTCCCCGATCGTGACCTACAACGAAAGCTTCAGACAGTTTGCTCCGGGCCATCTGATGGTCAGCGAAATCCTGCGCGACTGCGCCGTGAGGGGCATCCATGGATACGACATCACAGGCCAAGACCAGCCTTGGAAGATGAAATGGACCGCCGAGGCCCACGGCGTACATCATCATTACGTGTTCAAAGGGACGCGAGGTGGCTTCGCTCATACCGTCGGATGCAAGCTCCGACCGGCGATCGGCCGATTCTTCAGGAAGAAGATAGAGAGCGAATGACCCCAAGGAATCTAGAGAGAAAGATGGACTTTCTCGTGCACCACATGTTGCAAGCGAGCGCGGCCCGGTCTTCGGAAAGCGAAGCGCTGGTTCACGGGAAACAGCGCCTCAGCTACCGGGAGGTGAGTGCACGCGTCGCGGGGCTGGCAGCGGGGCTGAGACAGGCAGGTTTGCAGAGGAGCGAGCGAGTAGCGATCTACCTGGACGCAAGTATTGCTCAGGTAGTTTCGATTTTTGGAGTCTCTCAAGCTGGCGGTGTATTTGTACCGATCAACGGCGTTCTCTTCCCCGAACAGGTTTCGCATATTGCCAGAGACTGCGGCATTACCGCGCTGATTACTTCGACGACCAGGCTGGAAGCGCTCTTGCCCGTGCTGGGCGAGATCCGTTCTTTGCGCTTTCTGGTGCTGGTTGCAGATGGGAACGCCGTGCAGGCTCCACTCACAATTCATGACTTTGAAACACTGACGCACATTGCCACCGTCGCTGAGTCGCCAGACTGGGGCATAAGCAAAGACCTGGCCGCGATTCTGTACACGTCCGGTTCAACAGGCAAGCCGAAAGGCGTCATGCTCAGTCACGCTAACCTCATGGCCGGAGCGACGATCGTTTCTGCTTATCTGGGAATCACCGCGACGGATCGCATTCTCGCCGTGCTGCCGTTCAGTTTCGACGCCGGACTGAACCAGTTGATGACCGCCTTGCAGCAGGGCGGGACGCTGGTTCTGCTCAATTTCGTGTTTGCCAGGCAGATCGTGGAGACTTTGGTCGAGGAGCGGATCACGGGATTGGCCGGCGTGCCCACAGTCTGGAGTCTGCTGGCGCAGCCAAGTTCAACCCTGCAGAAAAATACGCCCCCCCAACTGCGTTACATCACCAATACCGGCGGGGCCATGCCGCAGAGTGTGCTGAAAGTTCTGCGCGAAGCGCTTCCTCGCACGAGCATTGTTCTCATGTACGGATTGACGGAAGCTTTCCGCTCGACCTACTTGTCTCCGGAAGAACTCGACCGCAGGCCGACGTCCATGGGAAAGGCAATTCCGGATACAGAAATCCTCGTTCTCGACGAGAATGGACAAAGATGCAAGCCCGGCGTAGTGGGGGAATTGGTGCACCGCGGGCCAACCGTTTCCATGGGGTACTGGGGTAATCCGGAGGCGACCAATCGGGTACTGCGGCCGAACCCGCTGCTGCCGCCGGAGATGGGCGATGTCGAGCGAGTATGCTATTCCGGCGATCTGGTCAAGACCGACGACGAGGGTTATCTCTACTACGTCGGCCGCCGCGACGCCATGATCAAGTCTTCGGGATTTCGCATCAGCCCGACGGAAGTCGAGGAAGTCGTCTTTCAGAGCGGGAAGGTTCGCCATGCTGCAGCGATTGGCGTTCCGGATGAGTTGCTGGGTCAGGCGGTCAAGGTTTTCGTGGTGCCGCGGGATGGCGAACCCGTCGACCCGGATCACTTGCTCGCCTTTTGCGAAGAGAGGTTGCCGCGTTACATGGTTCCGAAATTTCTTGAGGTTATCGAAAAACTGCCGCTTACCAGCAGTGGGAAGGTGGACTATCCCTCGCTGCGACGGCGAGAAAGTGTGGCATGAGCATCCCCCAGTTTATCGCCGCGTACTGGAAGACCAGCCTCGAGGGTGAGCTGCTCGCGGGCGGCCTATCGATTTCCTCGCTGGCGGCGCGGCACGGAACTCCGCTGTTTATCTATGACCGCGATATTGTTGAGCGAAAGTACCTGGCATTGCGCAAGGCGTTGCCGAAACGGTTTTCGATCAGCTACTCGGTGAAGGCAAATCCGAACCCAGCCTTTCTAAGATTTTTCCTGGGGAAAGGATGCGGGTTGGAAATTGCATCGTCAGGAGAGTTTTTCCAGGCGCGAAATGCAGGCTCTTCGCCCGCGAACATCGTCTTTGCCGGTCCGGGCAAGTCCGAATCTGAACTGAAAACCGTGATCGCGGCAGGGATTGGGGAGATTCATGCCGAATCCGAATTGGAGATCGAGCGCATCAGTGCCATCAGCGGAAAGCTCGCCGTCCACGCAGCGGTCGCAGTTCGGGTGAATCCAAACGAAGAGGGGCAGGGTGGTGCGATGCGGATGGGGGGAAAGCCAGCGCCGTTCGGGATCGACGAAGAGGACCTGGAGGTAGTGCTGCAGCGTATCGCCGGAGACTCGAAGCTGGAATTCCGCGGAATCCATCTTTTTGTTGGGACACAGATCCTCGATGACAACCTGCTGCTCACTCAGTATCGGAAGGCGATTGCGATTGGCCGTCGAGCGGCTCGGCAGATGGGCCGAGCATTGCACACACTGGATTTTGGAGGCGGACTTGGCGTCCCGTATTTTGACGGCGACTCCGAATTGAACCTGAGTCGGTTTGGAGAAAGCCTGGGCACGGTAATCGCCGAGATTGAGAACGAAGATGCTTTTCGCCAAACCAACTTTATGGTTGAGCCGGGACGCTTTCTGGTCGGCGAATCGGGGATATACGTTGCCCGTGTGACCGACATTAAGACATCGCGAGGGAGAAAGTACCTGATACTCGATGGAGGGATGAATCACCATCTGGCAGCTTCGGGAAATCTGGGCCAGGTCATCAAGCGGAATTTTCCCATTGCCGTTGTGAGTCGAATGCAATCACCGGCAACGGAAGTCGTGGATGTAGTTGGCCCGCTGTGCACTCCTCTGGATATGGTCGGGCGCTCCGTGCAGCTGGCCCAAGCCAGGGTCGGCGACCTGATCGCAATTTTCCAGTCCGGAGCCTACGCGCGAACTGCCAGCCCGCTCGGCTTTTTGAGCCATCCCACTCCCCCCGAAGTGTGGGTCGAGAATGGGCGGGATTTCCTCATACGCCGGCGCGGCAGTGTTGAGGATTACGTGCGCGACGTTGAACCCGTCTGCGCGGAAGTTGGATCTGCACGCTGAGCGATGAGAAGACGGCGTGACGCATAGCGCCGGCTCGACGGTGAGCGATGTGCGTTCCTTGATCGGTACTCGATGAAACTTCTGGTTTATCGCAACCTTGACGAACTGGCAGGCCTGCGCACGGCCTGGGATGAGTTGCTGTCTGAATATCCCCTGTCCAGCACATTTTCGACCTGGGAGTGGTTAAGCTCGTGGTGGCAGAGTTTTGGCCAGAGTCGCGAGCTGCTGGTACTCGCTCTGTTTGACGGGGATTCGCGCCTGGTTGGACTGGCTCCTCTTTCTATTTCTAAGGAGCGTTTTGAGGGACTGCCGCTGCGCGTATTGCGCTTGATGGGGGACGGAAGCGGAGACTCAGACAACCTTGACTTGCCGGTGCGGCCCGGCTTTGAAAAACCCTTCGCAGAAGTCATTTGTCAATACTTGCGGCAACAGAAACAACAATGGGAGCTTTGCGAACTCAATACTCTGCCAGCCGATTCTCCGGCAGGCGACTTGATCGCCGGGCACGTCCGCTCCGAGCGCTGGACCTGCTTTGAGTGCTTCAGCAAAACATCGGCGGTCACGCTGCCGGATACTTGGGAAGAGTACGTCAGCAAGATTTCCAGTGAAGACCGAAAGAATCTGGTGCGCTACACAGAAAGGCTGAAAAGACGGTACGCGGCCAGAATCTATCGCTGCGCCAAGGAGGAAGACCTACCGATCTGCCTGGACGCGCTGTTCCGGCTCCATCAGGGGCGTTGGCAAAGCGCTGGGGCGCCGGGGACATTTTCCTCACCCGAAAGGCGCGCTTTCTACCAAACTCTAAGCCGGCGCCTTTTCGATCGAGGCTGCTTGGAGCTGTGGGTGCTGGAGCTCAACGGCAAAATTGCTGCGGTGCAATTCGCATTTCGCTATCGAGACACGGTTTTTCAATTGCAGGAGGGATACGACCATAACCGTCCGTCGGACCGGGGAGGTTACGTCCTTCGTGGAGAGGTGCTCAAGCAACTCATCACTGAAAAAGTTCACAGGTACGATTTTCTGGGCGGTGAGGATGCGTACAAAGCGCGCTGGGCAGCGCAACCCGGCAGCTACCGCAAAATCTGCTTCGCTCGTCCCTTGACCGCGGCAGGGATGCTGCTGCGGATGGTCAATGGCGCTGAAAGAGGTAAGAATTGGCTGCGAACAATGCTGCCGAGTTCCGCATGGCGGCTGCTGCACCAAGTGAACATCTCCGTCCGCCGGAAGCCGGATATCAGGATCAGCCCTGCTAAACAAGCTGGCGACTCTTAGATCAGAGATGTCCAGGATTTCTCTTCTGCGGAGGAATACCCATGATGAAATTGCAGGAATTGGAGTCAGGAACTCTTGCCGCTAAGGCCGACGTTGCGACCGCAGATCAGGCTACGACTCAAAAACGAATTCCCAACCGTGGAATCGTGGCCATCGGTTTGCTCGTGGCTGCCATTGGTATCTTTTATATCGCGACGATTCGCGATGGTAACTCTTGGGCTGACGATTACGCGCTGTACGTTCACCACGCCGTAAACATTGTCGAAGGCCGTGCGTACGCTGCTACAGGTTACGTCTACAATCGCGCCGTCCCTGACTACAGTCCTCGAGCATATCCTCCTGTTTTTCCCTTGCTGCTTGCCCCAATTTACCGGGCGTATGGTCTTAACTTCCGCGCGATGAAGGTGGAGGAGGTCATTGTTTTTCTGTTGTCCCTGCTGGCAGTGACGGCATACTACAAGGGCGAGCTGAAATGGCCTTACTTGCTCGCGTTCATCGGTATTCTTGGCTTCAACCCGTACTTCTGGTCCCTTAAGGATTCAGTTATCGCAGATGTTCCCTTTCTCTTGCTTTTCTATCTCACTGCCTTGGTCACCGCGCGTTCTCCGCGAGAGGGGCGCCGCTGGCGCGAGTGGGCGGTTGTGACCGGAATCCTGCTTTATCTTTGCGTGGGTACCCGGACGGTCGGGTTTACCGTCGCAATCGGCCTGGTGCTCTATGACTTAGTGAAACATAGGAGGTTGACCCGTTTCGCAGTAATAGCGATCTCACTGTGTTTCGTGTTGATGCTGGTTCAGCGCCAGATCTTCGGAGCGGGCGAGCAGAGTTATACCGATCAACTTCATCCGACTGTCACCAGCATGTTAGCGAATCTTCATGAGTATGTGGGTGCTTTCGTGGGGCTCTGGGGACAGCCGTGGGGCAAATGGGTATCGATCACAACATTCGCCATAACAACCTGCTTTGCCGGCCTTGGCATGCGCAAGCACATCGAGAAAGGACTGACAACCCTGGAGGCCTTTCTTGTGCCTTATCTTGTTGTGGTTTGGCTGTGGCCATCTGCCCAAGGTTTGCGGTTTCTGCTACCACTGATCCCCTTCTACATGTTCCTGATGTTCCTGGGCCTCGAGGAGTTGGTCAGGTTCGCGGTGTCCGGCAAGCTCAAAATGGTCGCCGCGGTGCCGGTGTTAATCATTGTCTTCTCGTACTCTGCCTTTTTCCGCTATGCGAACTACGGTACGATTTACCAAACGGATGGTCGCCCTTCATTCAATGAGTTGTGCGGGTTCATACGGGCCAATACCAGCCCTGCCGATGTCTTCATTTTCAGGCGCAGCCGCGCGCTTTCGTTGTTCGCCTCCAGGCCTGCTGCCGTGTATAACTACGATCACCCGGACGAACTGTCCAATGATTTGGACAATCTGCACGCCGCCTACATTGTAACGAGCCCAATGTTTGAGGAAGATCGAACAATGTTGATTCCCTTTGTGCACAGCTATTTGTCTCACTTGAATGAGGTATACGAAAACCCCGATTTTCAAGTCTACCGAATAGACCATATTGCAGATTCAGGAACGGACAGCCCGCAGCCTCTGCAACTGAGCGGGGAAGCAACAGTGGCGGCCTTGCCGAAGTGAACTCGCTGGTGTCTCTATGTTCAGATCGAAGCCCTGGTTCCGTGGAAAATTAATATTGCAGTCATGTTTCATTGTTACTCTGATGTGCCCGATGAAGTGATTCCAGAATGCCTTCATGAACTACGGCTTCAAGCTCGTCGCGAAGTATCTACTCGGCCTTGATCGGGCGAATCGGAACTTCGTGGTGTATCCGGACGACACTTTTGTCGTCTCCTATCCCAGATCTGGCAGCACCTGGACCAGATTCCTGGTTGCCAATCTGGTCTGGCCCGACGAAACCGTGACTTTTGCCAACCTGGACCAGTTGGTTCCGGCGACGGCCGCTGTCTCGAGCCGCGCTCTCGGCCGCATTCCGCGGCCCCGCATCATCAAGTGCCACAACTATTTCGACCACCGCTATCAGAACATCATTTACATCGTGCGCGATCCGCGGGATGTGGTGCTTTCCGAATACCGCTTCTCGCTGAAGACACGAGCGATCCCGGACGGTTACCCCATGGAGCAATTCGCGGCCCGGTTCATCCGGGGAGAAGTGAACGAATATAGTTCCTGGAAAGAGAGCGTCGGCACCTGGCTGGCGGCGCGCGGGGATAGCGAGAGGTTTCTCCTGCTTCGTTATGAAGATATGATCGAACACACGGCGCGCGAACTGGGGAAAATCGCTACCTTCCTGAAGATCGAAGCCACTCCTGAGCGCCTGTCTCAGGCGGCAGAGCGAAGTTCGGTGGATCGTATGCGCGCTCTCGAAAAAGCGCAAAGCGACGTTTGGATCGTCACCAAGGGACAGCGCAAAGACGTTCCGTTCGTCGGCAAAGCGAAATCCGGCGTCTGGAAATCGGCGCTGCCGGAAGCCTGCGTCGCGCAAATCGAGAACGCATGGGGACCTCTGATGGTGACTCTGGGATACGAGCTGGCCAGCGGCATCGGTTCTTCTCGGCCCGAAGAGCATCTTTATGGGGCCGTCGTGGCAAGGTAGTCGTGAGGGCGTGGGGCGCGCATGATAAGAGAAAGTCTCGTTGGGTTCCTACACAGCGTAAGTCCCCCTGCGGACGGCGGCGCAAGTAAAAAGCCCAACTTGCGTATTGGAAACGGCAGTTGGCTGAACTCAAGAAGGCTCGGGTGCGAGGGCCTTTTCAATCCTATTCAATCCTAGTTCTTCTCGGCCTAATCGTCGGTGCTGCACGGTGCGTAGGATACCGCTTCCCGCGCATTAGCAGCCGATTCTGAAGCAACGCGTAGTGCGAGTGCCCCAAGAGGTTTCCGCAGGAACCCTCAGGCACACCGGGGTTCATCAGCCCGCCAATTAACCTTCGCGTCACATTATGTTTACATTGCGTTCATATTGCGGGTGTCGAGTCTCTAAGGAAAACCGATGCTCGCTCCGGCAGTGCCAGCGTTACTTCTGCCCTATGGTGACGGTGTCATATGGGCGCTCGACGGGCAAGCGCAGCCATTCGGAGATTTTGGTAAGCGTCTTCATTTTCCAGCCGTCGTGGTCGTAGATGTTTCTCAACGATCTCCCGGGAATGTGCCTGCGCAGATGGGCGTCTTCCAGCGACTCGCAGCGCGAGATAACGACTGTCAGCTGAGCATCCTCGTAAAGCGCTTTCATTCCCTCCGGATAGGCCCGCCAGCAGTCAATCGGATACTCGTGATACGGCCAACTCACGGGATTGATCGTAATCACGTACCCGCCCGGCTTGCAGATTCTGGCCAACTCTCGGATCCAGATCCACGGTTTCCTGACATGCTCCATGACGTTGGTAGCGACCACCACATCCGCTACATCGGAGTCGATGGGGTAAGAGTACTCGGTCCCTATGTAGGTGAGGGGGAAGGTCGACTCCATTCCCGCGGTTTCCCAGCGAATGGAGTTATCTGCAACCGCCAGCTGAATTTCAGACGGCGGCAGACCCGGGCCCACCTCCAGCACACGTGTGTTGGGCCGGAAATAAGACTTGGCGTAACGGTTGAACAACAGCATGGTATTGCCGTGCATACGAATCAACCTAACCGCGTTTGTGGGTGCATGCCAGCGGTCCGGAGTCTTGTGTGAGCTTCATGAAGACCAGTGTCCGGGTTCGGGATTGTCGAGATGCTCGATGACCATATTGCTGGTGACGAGGTCAAGGCTGCTGTCGAGCAGTCGGCAGCAGCATCGTCGAGCTGCCCACGGGTATAGTCTGTTCCTGGCCTTCGCATTGGACGGGCTCGTAGTATCCGGGTTTAACCTCCCACTTGATTTTGATCAGCCGGCACAGTCGCCGCACTGCCCCATCCACATAGCGCGTCTGGTTGGTTGCCAGGTGCAAACTGGATAACAGAAAACTCACAACGCCGCGCGCGCCATAAACGTGGTAGTAGTGTGCCCGGTGCACCCAACAGACTTTGGCATGACCGAGAAACATCCGCACGTGCTGCCTGGTCAAGCGATCATGGCCTTCGCGCCGCACACGGGCGAGCGGTTCGACGAGGCCTTCGATCCTGTAGCCCGCTGCAGCGCACCGAATGACAAAATCGCGATCTTCGTTGAAGCGAAACCTCTGGTTGAATCCCCCCAGAGATCGAGCCACCTCCGAACGGATCAACATGGTCGGAACGACGACCCAGTACTCGTGAGTCAGAGCTTCCGCCAGAGTCAGCGGCCTGGGCCCGATGCTTTTCCAGAACTCGTCGGGCTTGTCGGAGAAAAAGCCCCATACCGCGCTGCACACAATCGAACATTCAGGGTGCTCGTCCAGATAGCGACGCTGGACTTCAAGTTTCTGAGGCAACCAAACATCATCGTCGTCCAGAAGTGCGACAAAGTTTCCGCGTGCGACGCGAATTCCCGCATTCCGGGCTCCGGCCAGGCCGACATTCGCCGGCAAGTCGACGATCTTGCAGATATCCTTGTACCGATCCAGATATCGGCGAGAAGTTTCTCGCGAGCAGTCATTCACAATAATGATTTCCAGCGGTTGAAGGGTCTGCGCCTGAACGGACTTGATCGCTTCGTCGATATATTGCTCACGGTTATAGAAGGGAATGACGACAGAAGTGTCGCCTCCTGCGGACGTCATAGCGACCTGCCGACGGGTTCTTTGTAATTTGCTCTGACCTGGTACTTCACCTTGACAACTCGGAGCAGGAATCGGACTCGCCCGTCCACATATCTGGTCTGGCGGGCTGCGTCCTGCAAGCTCGATAGAAGAAAGCTCACGATGCCCCGCAGGCCGTATGCCCTGTAATAGAGTGTCCTGTGTTTCCAGCAGAGCCTAATGTGGGTAGTGAACATCCACCAATGCTTCCTAGTCAAGCAGTCATGATCTTCACGGCGAAGGCGGATGAGCGGCTGGGGAATCGCTTCAATCCGGTATCCAGCGGCGCAGCATCGGATTATAAGTTCATGATCTTCGCTTCCGCGAAATCGGGGATCAAATCCTTCAAGAGTCCTGATGACGTCGCTGCGGATGAGTAGCGTTTGGAGCATGACCCAGGGTTCGTGTGTCAGAGCTTGTGCCAAAGTTAGCGGCGGAGGCGAGTCGCACTTGTAGAGAGTGTCCCGTTTGTCCGCAAAGAACACCCAAGCGGCACTGTGAACCGCAGAGCATTCGGGATGTTCGTTCATATACTTGAGTTGTACCGCCAATTTTTCGGGCAGCCAGATGTCGTCATCATCCAAGAACGCGATGTAACGGCCCCGTGCCCGGCGAACCCCCTCGTTCCTGGCGGACGCTGGACCAACTGTGACAGGCAGATCGATGATCACACAAATTTCCGCATAACGATCGAGAAACCTCCGGGACGACTCCCGCGAGCCGTCGTTGACGATGATGATTTCGAGAGGAGCGAGGGTCTGGGATAGAACCGATTGAATAGCCTGATCGACATATCTTTCGCGGTTATGGTACGGGATGACAACGGACACGTCGCTTGGCATCATTGCGACCCTTCCTCGACAAATACCTCACGATACTAAGCGATCAGATGGCTCCTTCCTTTCTCCGGCGTGCAGAATTCACCAAAAATTCATCGTAGAGTCAAGGACGGAGCATGGTTCGAGGCTATGATCTATGGTTTTAATAGAACCCGTTTCGGTTTGCTATGTTGCCCTCGGACCATGGTGTAAAGTCGGCACCACCTGGCGTAAATGACCCATGCAACCGCATGGCCAAGCTTTATGTGCTTGGGGGCAGGCAACGGAAACCGGGCCTGCAAGAACCGAAGGAGTGGTGGCGCTGGTATGAGGCGGCTCTCATTTTGGAAGTCTGCGGGGATTCTGGGGAGGTCAGAACCTGCGTGGAATACCAGACTCCTCCCGAAGCCCGCGCTGGTGACAAGGCGTCGATCAACTTCCACAGTGGAGCCGTTGTCGGCAACGCGCTTTACACCTGCACCACGACGGAAGTGTTGGTCTACAGGTTGCCCGAATTTACGCAGATCGGCTACATTTCTCTCCCCTGTTTCAACGACCTTCACCACGTTACTCCTTCGTCGGATGGAAATCTTTTGGTCGTTAGTACGGGTCTCGACATGGTTGTCAAGATCACTCCCCAGGGCAGGGTCTTGGAATACTGGAATGTCCTGAAAGAGGACCCGTGGGCACGATTCTCGCGCGATGTGGATTACCGCAAAGTGGAGACGACCAAGCCTCACGTCGCGCATCCCAATTTCGTTTTTGAGTTGGACGGCGAGGTATGGGTCACGCGCTTCTACCAGCACGATGCCGTTTCATTGAACGGATCCCACCGGCGAATCGACGTATCCGGGGAGAGCCCCCATGACGGACTGATCCGGGGCGAGCGAATTTATTTTACGGCAGTAGACGGCAAGATCGTCGTAGTCAACCGCCGAACTCTGAGAATTGAGCAGACGATTGACCTGCGGGAAATTCAGGATCGAGATGGTTTGGTCTTGCCCGCTTGGTGCCGTGGCTTATGGCTGCAAGATGATCGCAAACTTTGGGTGGGGTTTACCCGGATCCGCAGCACCCGGCTGCGAGAGAACGTGCGTTGGGTCAAGACCGTGCTGCGCGAAGGGACCGTGGTGAAACCAACCCATCTTGCCCTCTTTGACATCGGCGATAAGAAATGTCTCAAAGAGATTGATTTGGAACCCTTCGGGATGAACGCAATTTATGGAATATTTCCTGCAGAATCGTTCCCGGATTGAAGATCGAGCGGTAAAGCCGCTGGGAAAGGTTGCTAGTCGGCCGGATCTCGCTTGGGCTTAACTGCCCTGAGACCGATGGAGACCTCGTAGTCCGGATCGCGATACTCCAGGTCCTCGGCCCTCAGGTCTTCTACTGCAAATCCATGCAAAAACGCAATGGCCGCTAATACATTTCCGGACGCCCTCACTTCGATATTCCTCGGCGGGAAAACCTCCTCAAACAAGCGACTCAGGGAAAGCGATGTAAAGCGCCAGTGCTCTTCCCACTTCCTCATCGGCGGCCGCTCAATCTTTTGGATGCCAGGTGCAGTCACCAGCGCGACGCCGCCGGGCTTCAGGATTCGGTACAACGTCCGCACAGCGGCGTGCACGTCATAGACAAAGTGGAGGACTTGCGTGCAAATGATACAGTCGAACTTGTCGGACGGGATGTTTTCCCCGCTGGCCAGGTCAGCAACGATGGTCGCCCGAGGGTTGCCCTCCGCGCTGTGAAGTATATCCACCTGTGTTACGTTCGTGCCGCCAAATCTGTGCGCGTACAAGTCCTGGTCAAATTCAAGGACATGTCCTCGAATGTCCGCGGCGTGCTCAGCCAGAAATTGTTTGATGTAATGGCGGTCAATAATCTGCCCTCTACTTACTCCCCAATCGGTGCTGACTGGAATCGTTCGCCGCAGGCTGACAAAGTCGGAGCCTCTCCGCAACCTGCGCAGCGAACGCGTGACACGCTGCCTCCTTTCACTTAACCAGAAGCGAGCGGGCGACGGTACAACAACCCTCCAGAGTTCTTTGACTGTCATTTGTCAGCACCACCGATGACAACAGACGCGAATCCTAGCAGTAGTTATTCCGCGACAATCCAGTAGTACGCTCACCACGGTCCTTTTGGAGATCGCGGCGTGGCAGATCGAGCACAGAGAGGCGCCAATCAGAACTCGCCTATTGCCTGTCATAGACCGCGACGCTAGTCATCTTGTCGCCGTCTCGGTCAGTTAGATTTGTAATGACGCTGCGGCTCTTGCCATCGGCAAATACAACGATACGATTCATACCAGTGACGTTGCTGTCCTTTTCAGTAACTTCTTGCATTTCACGCTCGTTGACCTTCTTGTATGCTCGCATCTCTCCCTTGGGATCACCGCTGAGTGGATAGTATTCGCCGTCGAACTTGCCGGCCCACTCGGTGTGCAATGGCTTACCTTGACCATCGAAACCGTCTATCGTGCACTTGATCTTGTCACCGGCGATCGAGTAAGCAACCGTGAGGTTTTTCGCGAATCCAGGGATAAGCTTCGAATTGGCTTCGTTGAGCTTCCAGCTGCCTATCATCCAGTCTTGGGCGGAGCACAGCGTCAGGCAGACAAAGCACATCGCAAACGTTAGCACGACGGGTCTGGTCTTCATTTTTCCTCCTGTCTTCTGTGAATTGTCCGATAAATTCGAGGTTAATACGTCCAACATTTCCTAGTACGCCCACCACGGTCCTTTTGGAAGACCTGAAGGAAGGGTTTGCCCATCGATCGCCGTGTATACAGAGCGGCCGTAAAAGAAAGGCAATCCCCAGTCGAAGGTGCATGAACCTTTCCCATCTGCGCAAGTGTTATATTTTCCCTCGGGGCCGGCGAGGTTTCCGAAGACTGCATCAGACGGATAAGTTGCGAACAAACTGTCGGCATTATCCACGCTAAAGCCCACGACAGCTTCTCCCTGAGTCGCACCGGTGTTGGTTGCAGAGAAACCCGTTAACGAAGACGGGCAGAAGTACTGGGCATTCACTGTGCAGGTCGGCAGAGTATCAGGGAAGAAGAAC
>Ga0074046_10002300_pt1 | contig 16632 bp, 13 predicted proteins | sample BogForMeECP23OM3_FD_94441 | JGI IMG/M metagenome (GOLD analysis project Ga0074046, IMG submission 94441) | Bog forest soil microbial communities from Calvert Island, British Columbia, Canada - Bog Forest MetaG ECP23OM3 | ecosystem: Environmental > Terrestrial > Soil > Wetlands ...
AATCGTGCGCGTACCGTTCTACTGTAAACTGTTGACTAACGACTGGTGGCTCCGCGGGTGCCCCATCCTCGTTTTGTGAGGGTGGGTCTTGGGTCTTCTTGCTCTTGTAGGGACGGCCTTCCGAGGCCGCCCGCTCAGCCCACTCCGCTCGAATCGCCTGGGAATCGTGCGCGTACCGTTCTACTGTAAACTGTTGACTAACGACTGGTGGCTCCGCGGGTGCCCCATCCTCGTGTTGTGAGGGTGGGTCTTGGGTCTTCTTGCTCTTGTCGGGCCCGCCTTCCGAGGCGGGCCGTTCTTAATCTTCGATGGGTTTCGACATTAACCGTTCGCGAGAGCACGCGCCTTAGTGCCGCAAGAAATGATTTAGTTGTTTAAGCAACCTTCGCGCCCGAAGAAAAGGATTACTCCGTGAGCAGCGCCACAAAAAAACGCGTCGGCATCGTCCTCTTTCAACTCGGCGGCCCCGACTCCCTCGATACCGTCGAACCGTTTCTCCGCAATCTCTTCCTCGACCCCGACATCATCCCCCTCGGTCCTCTCAATTTCATTCGCGTGCCACTCGCCCGCTACATCGCCAAAAAACGCACTCCTCCCGTCGCCGGACGCTACGCCATGATTGGTCGCCGCTCTCCCATCGGCATTCTCACCGAACGCCAACGCATCCGCCTCGTCAAAGCCCTCGAGCCCTACATCGATCCCGTCGCTGTCACCGCCATGCGCTACTGGAAGCCGCTCACCGAAAACGCCGTCGCCGCACTCAAATCCGCTGGCCCCCTCGATGAACTTGTCCTCCTCCCGCTTTACCCTCACTATTCCTACGCCACCACTCTCAGTAGCCTCAAAGAATGGCGCCGTGTCTATGGTGAACCGGTCGACACCCTCCCCGAACGCACCATCGAAGATTTCTACGATCATCCGCTCTACATCCAAGCCCTCGTCACCAACATCGGCAAGTGTCTTCGCCAATTTCCCGATGCCTCCCGGATTCATCTCCTCTTCAGTGCCCACGGCCTTCCCATGAGCCTCGTCGAAAAGGGCGATCCCTATCCCAAGCACATCAACGAAACCGTTCGCCTCGTGTGCGAACAAGGCGCGCGGCGCTTTCCCAACTGGCCGAAGATTCACCAACTCTGCTACCAAAGCAAAGTCGGCCCGGCCAAATGGCTCGAACCCTCCTTCCTCGGCACGCTGGAAAAACTGGGCCACGACGGCGTAAAAGAAGCCATGGTCGTCCCCATTTCCTTCGTCACCGAACACATCGAAACCCTCCACGAAATCAACATCGATGGTCGCGCCGACGCAAAAAAGTGGGGCATCGAGCGCTTCCGCATGATGCCCGCCGTAGGCGATTCCCCGGCCTTCATCGCCGCCCTTCAGGACCTCGTCCTTCGCGCCGTCGAAATCCACCCCACCTAACATTCTTCGTAACGGCCCAATCGCACTTGTAGCGGCGGCTTTACGCCGCCGTCTTGGGCTCCCTTTGTAACGCTGGCCTTCATGCCAGCGCTCCTGGTTTCTGCGGCTTCCAGCAGCCCTATGGCCCGCTTAGGAGTACACTTGGAATCAGGAAGTAGTAGAAGTGGAGGTGACCCGCCTGTTCGTTCCAATTTCCCTCGCTCATCCCTGTAACGCACCAAAAGTTCTCTGACGGAACGAACAAGCGCTTCGCACATTACATCCAGTGCGAAAGGAGAAGTTCCATGAGGAGACAGGGGGCCAGTTTACTAGCGGTTCTAGTTTTTGTTGCCGTAGCACTGATTGTCTCGTGCGCGAGGCCTTACCATGAGGCAAACGAACGGTACGTCTTTGTCGCCACCAATACAGGCCTGCCCTACTGGCAGGAAGCAAAAGAAGGCTTCTTAGACTCCGCCAAAACCCTGGGCGTAAGGGCGGAACTCATTGGTCCCACAGGTTACTCCCCGAATGCCGAACTGGTGACTTTCCGTCAGGTTGTGGAACAGCAACCCGCCGGAATCTGCCTTTCCGCCGCGCGTCCGGAAATTTTCCAGGCGGAGATTGACAAAGCTGTCGCCCAGGGCATCCCCGTCATCTGTGTCGATGCCGATGTGCCCGGTTCCAAGCGCCTCATGTACGTGGGAACCGACAACACCAAGGCTGGCCGGGAAAGCTTGAAGCAGATGGCCGCGCTTCTTCAGGACAAGGGCAACATTGCTGTCATCACTATTCTGGGGCAGCGCAACCTTGACGATCGACTCGCAGGGGCTGTCGACGCCTTGCAGAATTTCCCGGAAATCAAAATCACCAAGATCCTGGATGGCAAAGGCGATGCCAAGAATGCCTCCGATTTGATTGCCGATCTGATTCAAAAGAAGGAAAAAGTAGACGGGATCATTTGCCTCGAAGCGACCGGCGGTTCAGGCGCCGCCGCAACACTTCACCGCTTGTCCATGGAAGGCAAGTTGCCCATCGTCGCCTTCGACGACGATCCGGACACACTCGATTGGATCGACCGCGGCGCCATCGCCGTCACGATCGCGCAAAAACCTTATGTCATGAGCTACTACGGGCTGAAGTTTCTCGACGACCTGCACCACAACGCCATTCGCAAATTCAAAGACTGGCGCACCGGCGTAGCCGCGCCCATGCCCACCTTCGTCGATACCGGCACCGTCGTCTTGGACAAAAACAATCTCAAGGTCTATCGCGAAGCCCTTGCCACCCACTCCATCCTTCGCTAGTGGCATCGAACACGATGTCCAACACATGCTTGTACCGAAAACCATTTACCGGCTAAGCGTTACCCAGGCATCTTGATTTAGTTCGCGGAACCATTCACCCGCGCCGCGATCACGGCTCATAACTCAGCATGCAGGTGCACTGAGGTCCGCCCGTTACTTCTTTGAACCGCAGTCTTCCTGGAAGAACAGGCAGTGCTGTTTTCGGATCCTCTCTCGAATTTCGTCGCAAGCGCCCTGGTCCCCCTGCTTGCAGATCATGTCGAGATAGTCCTTTTCCAGGCTTGTACGCCTAGCCTCTCTTTCAGCGTCAGTTTCACTGATCTGCAGAACAAAGGGGCCGCCCACCAGAAGCACAATTAATCCCGTCGTCGCCCAGAAAACCTGCGCTCTTGTCTTCTTCCCGTACTTCTTCTGCACATAGCGGTATTGCGCAAGATTTGACCCGTGATGATGTAGCGAGCTTCTGTACTCCACGGCGGACCCACAGTTGCGGCGAGTATATCGCCTCGAACAGGAAAAACCATAGCGGCGCGTTGCGAACTCACGCTTGTTCCGAATAGTAGCGGCAACTACCGCGATCCGCCCGTCGAGCCGATTCTACGACTGCGCCACTTGCGGCAATGCCTTCCGGATCACGTCCGAAAGGGCAGCTCCGTCAGGCGCGAGCAGTTCGGCCACGCGCTTTCTGTCCACGTGCGCCACGATGATTTGTCCAACTTCCGTATCCACATCCGAGAAAACCCCCAGACTTTTCATCCTCAGTGTCTGCGACTCGTTATCTTCATTCGGAGTGACGTAGTGCACCGTAGCGGCCTTGTAACGATGGATCAGAAACAGTTGCACCAGCGTCATCATGCGCTTCTTCCGTAGAGGCGCGGCCGTATTCTGATCGCGCACCGAAAGAAAGTTTCGGCCGTGCCGGTCCTGGAGACTGGCGAAGATGATGTTCGCGAGCTTTTCTCCATTGGCCTCGTCCACCACACGCAACTCCAATAGTTCCGAACCTGCCGTGTGCGGACGCAGCTCCACCCGCATCCTCGCCGGGTGCTCCCAGTGCTTTCTCCACACTGCCAGCCACTGCTCGAGCAGCCGGACAGGCACCTCCGTCTGAACTAGATGTTGGAACTGTGTCGATCCTCTGCCCATTGCCTTGGTTGCTGCGGTTCGTCCGGACGAAGCCATTAATGCCCCGTCGAGCCGGGGACCACCGACCAAAGTCTGCGGCGTCCGGTACGGAGAGTCCACCAGCCTGAACTTTCGCTGCAGCCGCGCGAGCCCCAGCATGCCGTCCTCTTTCAACGCCTGCGCGAACTCTTCAGCGGCCATGCCATCGATCTGGTGTCCACCGTAAGTGATGAAGTTGAAGACATAACCGAGCTTTCCAAGTTCCTCCGGAAAGCGCTTCATTTCCTCGTCACTCATTCCTGTAGTATCCCAATTGAACGACGGCGACAAATTGTACGCCAGCATCTTGTTGGGATATTCGGCGTGGATCGCTTCCGCAAACTTCCTGGCATCCTCCAAGTCCGCCGTCTTGGTCTCCATCCACAGCACGTCCGCGAAGGGCGCTGCCGCCAGCGATTTGGCGATGGCATATTCGATCCCGCCCTGGATTTGATAGAAACCTTCAGGCGTCTTAGGCAGCTCGCAATCCCAGACCACCTGTATTCCCATCGACTTCGCGCGCTCGCGCACTTCATAGAAGGACGCACGCTTGGCGAACGCCATCCACTCCTCGGCGCTCATATCGTAATGTTCGCCCTCATCAGCACGCGACTTCATCACGTCCACGACCGCCTGGCCGTAAGTTTTTAGCGCTGCTTCTGCCTGCCAGATTTCCATATAACGCGAGTCGATCTGCTCGAGAGCGGCTTCAATCTCTGGCGCCGCCGCGTGCTTGACGCGCTGGGCTGTCGCCGTGATTATCGACATAAGCCCGACCTGGCTAAGCCAGTGGAAGGTCGCTCGATACTCGGTTTCCGACACAGCGAATAGCAGGTGTCCACGAACCTCGACGCCCAGTTCGGCCAGCTTTTTCAGAATAGCCAAATAGCCAACACGATAACTTGGCAGATCCGTGTTGGTTGCGCCCAGGATGAACGGCTGATCTCGCTCGTCGCTACGGTTTTCTAGAAACGTCGCCGCTTCCGCATCGGTTCGCGCCACGATGATGCCCGGCACCCGCATGATATCCAATTGCAGACGGGCTGCATTCAGACGCCGGATCTGTTCGTCCTCTGCAACGAGCACCTTGCCGCCCTGGTGCCCGCACTTCTTCGCTCCGGGCTTCTGGTCTTCGATGTGGTAGCCAGAAACCCCAACCTCCACGAAACGGCGGATTAAGTTACGCACATGCGCATCCCCGCCGTGGCCGGTGTCCGCGTCGGCAATGATAAACGGTCGATAATCGACCGCTGGAATTGCCTTTCGCTGCTCTTCACTCATCCGTGTCCGTGCAAAGTGCTGGTTTTTGTCCGCCGTGAGAAGAGCCCGGACCAGCACGGCTGCCTCGTCCGGCACCTGGCTGAGCGGGTAGCTGGCCAAGTCCGGGCCGGGATCCTCCGAGATGGAGCCCTTGGCCGACGTTGCCCAACCCCCCAGGTAAATCCCTTCTATCCCCATCCGCTTCAGAGTAACGGCTTGACCCGGGGAATAGGGACCGAAGGTCGTGATCTGTTTGTGCTGGTCGAACAGTTCCCGCAAACGCGCGTAGAACTCCTCAGCTGCCCGTCGCGCAACGGTGTAATCCCCGGAAATCGTACCCTGTTGCTCGGCCACCTCCCGCGGAGAATAAAGGCGAACGATGCCGGCAAACCGGGGGCTCGCAAACCATTGCTTGGTGGCTGCGACCTGCTGATCAAATATGGTCATAACGCCACCTCCATCCTAGCGTTCAGGAGTAAGAGAACTCCTGGGTCGCGTTTTACTTCCGATCAGGGACCAAGTCTATGATGAGAGTCACCTTCGCCAGCCCCGATGAACACTCGCGGTCCCAAACGCCATTAACTCTTGCCTGCGACGGGAAGCTCGTAGAGCAATCCATCCGGCCCATCGCATGAGCCGGACGTACGAGAAGCCAGTGCCCTGAAGGGGCAATACAACTCATTGGATGTGTTGGAAGACGCAAGAAAGGGAAGAATCGCCCAAGAAAATCGGGGAAAACTGACTGAAAGCCATTAGCCCACTAGGACTTACGAATACTGGTGAAAGTGGCAAGGTTTGTGCACATGGTACTACTCTGGACCCGTATAGGGTGGGTTCCGCAATGAGTGCTGGTTGACTAGCCGTCCAACAAACGGCCTAGCAATGCCCAGCGTCGAGATGATCTCTTCCGTAGCTTGCGCTGGGGACAAAACAGTATCTACAGGCCTCATTGCAAGAACCGCTACAGACCAAGTTGGGGGTCAGCAATGAGTGCGAGCGAATCGGCCCAGCTGCAGATTCCAATCCCTCCTGCCGCGGAATCCCTGAGTGAAGCGCGAATTGCCCAGTTAGACTCACTGGTTCGTCAAGCCAGAACTGCTGCCGTCGTTTTCACCCAATTTACACAAGAAGACGTCGATCGCATCGTCAAGGCCATGGTCTTGGCTGGTTTGGAACAATCTCAACATCTTGCCCGTCTCGCCGTTGAGGAAACCAGGCTCGGAGTCATGGAAGACAAGGTCATCAAGAACATGGTGGCCACGGAATTCGCCTACAACTATATAAAGGACAAGCCTACCGTTGGCATTATCCGCGAGATCCCCGAGCGCAATCTCGTGGAGATGGCTGAACCCATCGGAGTCATCTTCGCCATCACGCCGATTACGAATCCCACTTCCACGGTGCTCTTCAAATGCATCATGGCCATCAAGACCCGCAACGCTGTCATATTCAGTCCCCATCCAAACGCCTGGCGTTGTTCCTCCGAGGCCGTGAAGATCATGAATGAGACGGCACTGAAGCATGGTGCGCCCGAAGGAGTTTTCGCCTGCTTGGATTCTCACACGCTGCTGGACAACGCCTACTTGATGCGCCACAAAGACATCGGCCTGATCGATGCTACCGGTGGGCCCGGCGCAGTCAAAGCTGCCTACAGTTCCGGTAAACCAGCTTTGGGTGTCGGGCCGGGCAACACACCCGTGTATTTGGAGAAATCGGCGGACCTGAATACAGCCGTGGTGGACATCATCGTTTCCAAAACCTTCGATAACGGGACCATCTGCGCGTCAGAGCAAACCGTGGTCATCGACGATGAGATTTATGACCTCGTTTTGAAGAAATTTGAGGATCTTGGTGCGCACATCTGCAACCAGCAAGAGACAGAGCTTCTCGGCCGCACCGTCATCGACCCTAAGACCGGGTTTATGCAGCCTATGGCCGTCGGTCAGAAGGCTACCGATATCGCCCGCGTGGTCGGTCTCTCCGTCAAGCCCAACACCAAACTCCTGATTGCGCAGCTTCATGGCGTCGGCCCCGAACATCCCCTTTCGGTTGAGAAGCTATTCCCTCTGCTCTCTGTCTATCGGGCGAAATCCGTCGACGAGGCCTTCCGCGTGTGTGTGGACGTGAATCATGCTGGTGGACTTGGACACACGGCGGTCATCTTCTCGCGCAACGATGACATCATCCGCAAGTTCGGTGAAATGATGAACGCTGGACGCATCATCGTGAACTCGCCCGGCTCAGTCGGCGCCGTGGGAGGCGTCTACAACGATCTCGTGCCCACCTTCTCCTTCGGATGCGGCACCGGCGGCGGCAACAGCACCACCGATAACGTAAATATCTATCACTACCTCAATATCAAACGTGTGGCTCGGAGGACACAAGCCCATATGTGGTTCCGAGTTCCGAATCAGATTTATTTCAACATGAACGCGGTGGAAAATGTCCGTCAATTCCCATCTTCCTCCACCATCATCGTCACCAATCCGGCGTTGGAGCATCTCGGCCACGTGGATATTATTCGCCGCTACCTTCCGGAGGGAACCCACGTCCACGTATCGGTCATTCCCGATGCCGAGCCTGAGGTCAAGGTGGTGATGCACGGAGTGGAGGCGCTTAATTTCTACAAAGCGGACCAGATCATCGCGCTGGGCGGCGGGTCCGTGATCGATGCGGCTAAAATCATGAAGCTGAAATACGAGTCGCCGCAGGCCGACCTTGAAGAGCTGGCCACGCCCTTTCTCGATCTCCGCAAGCGCGTCATTCAGTACCCAACCGAGAAAACGAACCGGGTTCGGCTGATTGCCATCTCCACTACCAGCGGAACGGGCAGCGAAGTTACGCCCTTTGCCGTCCTTACCGACAAAGAGCGTGGGCGCAAGGTAACTCTCGCGGACTACTCGCTGAGTCCGGACGTGGCCATCGTGGATCCCCAGTTTGTTATGTCCATGCCCAAGGGCCTCACCGCCGACACCGGCATCGACTGCCTCACTCACGCCCTCGAAGCGGGAGTTTCTAGTTACGCATCGGCCTACACCGACTGCAATGCCATGCAGGCGATCCGCTTGGTGTTCAAGTACTTGCCCATCGCTTATGAGCATCCCCGCGATGAAGAGGCGCGATGCATGATGCACAATGCCGCATGTATCGCGGCCATGGCGTTTTCCAATGCCTCGGTGGGCGTAAATCATGCGCTGGCGCATGCCTTCGGAGCGCGTTTCGGTGTCGCACATGGCCGGGCCAATGCGCTCATGTTGCCGCATGTCATTGCCTACAACGCGTCCGTACCTAGCAAGTTCCTGCCCTCCCCGTACCAGAAGGGGTATGTCGCGCATAAGAAATACGCAGCGGTCGCCGATCTCTTGGGCTTGGGCGGCCACACGACCGAAGAAAAGGTGGAGAACCTCGTGGCCGCGATAGAACAATTACTTGACCGGCTGGAGTTCCCACGTTCCATAGCCGACTTGGGAATCTCGAAGGAAGACTTCAAGCGGGCAATGCCTGACTTAACCACGCTTGCCTTTGACGATCCGTCCTGGCGGTCGAATCCTCGTATGCCGCTGATGAGCGAACTCGCCGAACTGTTTTGGAAGGCTTATCAGGGCCGAAGTCTGCCGGTGTCCAGTGCATCTCGGGAACAAACCGAGCAGTGAATGGTGGCGCTTATGGCCATGACCTCCGTGTGGCTCAAGATTGATGACGGGCGCGTTGTCCAAGCATTGCAGGATGCTGGGACAAAACTCGGCAGTGTCGAGGACGAAGTGGTCCTGGATTTCTCTTCTGTGCCCCGCATCGATCCTTCTGCACTCAGAGTTATGGAAGAGTTCGTGTGCATCGCTGACCACAAAGGCGTCAAGATCGTTTTGCGCGGCGTCCGCGTCGACATTTATAAAGTGCTCAAACTGGCAAGGTTGGCGTCGCGATTTGGTTTCTCGAACTAACCGCCGGCATGACCGTGAATGTCGAGACCCAATCCGCTCAGCGTGAAAGAAACACCCTGTCCAAGCAATGGTCCACTTGCCCGCGATTCGCGAGCATAATACGCCTGTAGAGCCCAACGAGGGAGGCCAATGGAAAACCCGGTAGGTTTGGTCATGACGGGCGGCGGCGCTCGCGGTGCGTATCAAGCCGGTGTTCTCAAGCGGATTGGCGAGTTGAAACGCGTCGGAACCCAGGGCAATCCCTTTCCCATCATAGGAGGTGCCTCCGCGGGAGCGATCAATGGCGCTGCTCTCGCCACGGGTTGTCACGATTTTGCTTCCGCCACGCAGGTTCTTGCGGAATTCTGGGCGACTCTCAAACCCTCCGACATCTTTCACTGTGACGTTCTGTCTCAAATGCGTAATTCCGTGACCTGGATCATCGATCTTTCCTTCGGAGGAATTCTTGGGGGAGGGAATGCCCAATCGTTACTGGATGCCACCCCGCTTCGCCGTTTTCTCACTAAGCATCTTGCGTGCGATCAGATACAGGACAACATTAAGCGTGGCCATCTCTACGCCCTGGCTATTTCCGCCACCAACTACAATTCCGGAAAAAGCTATCTCTTCATTCAGGGAGCGAAGGGACACCCGATATGGAAACGCATCCGGCTGGTGACCGTTCCGGCCAAGATCACCGTCGACCACGTTTGCGCCTCCTGTGCGATTCCGTTTGTTTTCCAGCCGGTAAAACTGCCGATTCCGCCCCGTGGCTCCGCTTTCTTCGGCGATGGTTGTGTGCGCCTCCATCAACCGCTCAGCCCGGTCATCCGCCTGGGAGCCGAGAAGGTTTTCGCCATCGGCGTCCGTTGTGGTAACAAAGAACGCCGCGAGGAATCCGTCGAGGAGAGAAACCCTTCGCTGGCGCAAGTGATGGGCGTTGTTTTTGACGTTATCTTTCTCGACCATCTCGATACCGACATCGAGCACCTCGAACGCTTGAATCAGTTGCTCGACCGCGATCAGATCGTCAATCAGCCCGGGCGCGAGAAAACCGAACAGATGCGCCCGTTGACCACCTTGATCATCACCCCTTCCGTCCATTTATCCGAGGTGGCCAAGCAGCACCGCAAAGATATGCCCTCTCTCATCCATTACTTTGTCTCCAGTTTGGGACGAGACGCCGCCTCCTGCTCCGACCTCATGAGCTATTTGCTGTTCACCCCGAAGTACACCCAGGAACTCATTCAGATTGGGTACCACGACGCCGGCGAACGCATCGATGAAATCGAAGATTTTCTCTATTCATCTCACGACGGAAGCGCCGAAACCCCACGCGCCAGTGAGCCAGCAAGTAAGCCACCCAAGCCCGCCTCCGCAAAAAAACGCTCCCCAGACTCGACCAGATCCCAAAGGTGATTCACTCCGCGCCCAAGCCTCACCGCCACCAAAGCCGAGTTCCTCGTGCCCCGTCGCGCGTTCTTGGCTTAACACGAAAACAGTCCGGGTGCCCCACCCTCGTGTTGTGAGCGTGGCTCTCGGGTTTATCCCCCCAGTCCGCGCCGATCTCCATTGTGACGTTCCACCCCTCCCTGATACACTCCTTCCCGGTTCCGGGGCACCAGTCACACCACTTCCCACGTTGCGATATACTTTGTCTTTCGGGTTTTGGGGCCCGAAATACATGATGGCGACATACCACTCTGGCGTTTACAAATACGCGTTGTTCCTCGTTCTTTATGCGGCAATTCTCCTCACCGCAGGCGCCTTGGTCACCTCCGAAGACGCGGCTCTCGCCGTGCCCGATTGGCCGCTCTCCTACGGCACTTTGAATCCTCCAATGATCGGTGGCATCGCCTTCGAACATTCTCACCGCCTTATCGCCGCCGGCCTCGGCTTTCTCACCATCATTCTTGCCTTCCTCCTCTGGCGTTACGACGAGCGCCCGTACATGAAATATCTCGGTTTCGCCGCCTTCGCGGCCGTGCTCTTCCAAGGCATCCTCGGCGGCCTCGCGGTTCTGAAACTCCTGCACTACTGGCTCCCGGTGATGCATGCCTGCACCGCCGAAATCGTCTTCGCCATCCTCGTCGCCATCGCCGTCTGCACCAGCCGCTGGTACATGCAAAGCCTCCCGCAATACGTCGACCGCGGCTCCCCATCCATCCATTCCATCGTCACCCTCAACGCCTTCGTCATCTTTCTTCAAGTGCTCGTCGGCGCCGGCTTCCGCCACAAATACACTTCCCTCAAGCCCCACGTCTTCGGCGCTCCCATTGTTCTCCTCGTGGTCGTGTACACCGCGCTAATGCTGCGCCGCCGTTTCCCGGAAGTCCCCGCCATCGCCCATGTCCGCAAATTGCTCCATTCCATCGTTGGCTTGCAGATTCTTCTCGGCCTCGTCGCGCTTTGGGCCCGCATCAATTCCGCCGATGATCCGCAGCCTCTTCCGCCGGTTGTCATCACCACCGTCGTCCACACCGTTGTCGGCGCCATCCTCTTCGCCACTTCCATCGCCACCGTCATCGTCTGCTATCGTTTAGTTCCGCGCAAAAGGGAAGTGCTCTTCGCCACAACCAAAGGTGAGGTGCCCGCTTAATGTCGAACGCCCGCTCTCGCTCCGCCGCACCTGCCTGCGCGGGCAGGCTCGCGCAACCAACCAGATTGAGCGCCTACGTCGCCCTCACCAAGCCTGACGTTTCTTTCCTCGTCCTCATGACCACTGCCGCTGGTTTCTACATGGGCGTTCGCGGCCCCATGCCTTGGCTGCATATGATTCACGTCGTCTTCGGCACCATGCTCATCGCCGCTGGCACCGCCGCCCTCAATCACTACATCGAACGCGAAACCGACCGCACCATGCGCCGCACCGCCTCCCGCCCGCTGCCCACCGGCCTGCTCACTCCCAACGAAGCCCTCCGCTTCGGCCTCGCGCTCTCCCTCGCCGGCGCCATCGATCTCTATTTCGTCGCGGGCTACCTCGCCTGCTTGCTCGGCGTTCTCACCAGCATCAGCTATCTTCTCGCCTACACGCCGCTCAAGAAGCGCACCGTCTGGGCCACCTTCATTGGCGCCATTCCCGGTGCGATTCCTCCGATGATTGGCTGGACCGCCGCCACTGGCAAACTCGATGCGGGCGCCTGGCTCCTTTTCACCATTCTCTTTTTCTGGCAATTCCCGCACTTCCACGCCATCAGTTGGATGTACCGCGAAGACTACGCCCGCGCAGGCATCCTCATGCTCCCCGTCGTCGACAAGGACGGCACGCGCACCTTCCGCCAGATCATTCTTTACGCCAGCGCCTTGATCGCCGTCAGCCTGCTCCCTGCCGTCATGGGTTTTGCCGGCGTACTCTACTTCTTCGGCGCGCTGGTCACCTGCACCGCCAGCCTGCAAGTCTGCCTCTGGGCCGCCACCGCCAAAACCAACACCCGCGCCAAGTGGCTCATGCACGCCACCGTAATGCACATCCCCATCCTCCTGGGCCTGATGATGTACGACAAACTCCCCCGCTGATGTAGCGGCGGCTTTACGCCGCAGGCATTTTCCCTGCGATGGCGTGAGCCAATGAATCTTGAGGGTGCCCCATCCTTGGTTTGTAAGGGTGGGCTCTTACGTTCCAACGCTACAACTCCTCTTCTCTTCACTCCGTAATTCAGAGCAGTAGCTCAGTCCTTCAGACGTGAAGAATTTCTTTGCGATTTAGTCGGGAGTGTGGTCGGCGTTCATCGAGTCGCGGGAAGCCGATTCCTGATCGCCGCTCGTTGATCGCTTGTCGCTTCTTCCTGATATCTGATCGCTGATATCTGATATCCTCTGTCAACAAAGGACCGTCGCACCCCCATGTTCTCCCACGCCGCCCTCAACGCCACCCTCAACGGCACCAGCGCCATTCTCCTCGCCTGTGGCTACGCCGCCATCCGCAACGGCAAAATCCAGCTCCACAAAAAATTCATGCTCTCCGCCTTCTTCGTCTCCTGCGCCTTCCTCATCTCCTACCTCGTCTACCACTACCGCGTAGGCCACGTCCCCTTTCAGGGACAAGGTTTGATTCGCCCGGTCTACTTCACGCTCCTCCTCTCCCACACCATCCTCGCCATCGTCATCGTCCCGCTAATCCTCATCACCCTCCGCCGTGCCTTCCTCGAAAAATTTGACAAACACCGCCTCATCGCTCGCTGGACTCTCCCCCTCTGGTTCTACGTCTCCGTCACCGGCGTCATCGTCTACCTAATGCTCTACCAGATCTACGCCCCCCACTGACTAATCCTCGTAGGGGCGCAGCACCGCTGCGCCTCACGTCCGCACGATTGTCCAAACTTGTCAGTTCTTGGAGAAGCCTGACGAGCCCTGCCGAACCCGTCATTCCGAGCGCAGTCTGCGTAACGAGGAATCCCTCTTCGCCGCTGACACTGCAATCATTCGACTGCATCTTCGGTGCGTGCTATAAATTCAAATGCCGGACGGGTACGCAGCCAGATTGAATCTCAATCTCGTTATGCTTTCGCCCCCCGACATCTTGGTTCGACTCCAAGCTTAGGGATGGTTCCCAAAACTGCTTGATGAGGCCGGCCTTTCGGGGCAACCGGGATTTGGCTCAGTGGGTTTAGACCCCCGCGGAATTTCGGTGGCTTCATCGTGCAGGATTTCGGAGGCGCCGCTTGCTGGTTCAATTTCTGTGGGTTCTGATTTTAGTTCTAGTCGTACTCCTGCTCTTGGTTGGTTTACTCTACAAAATCGTGCCGTTTAAACGCGTGACGATCTTCGAATATCAGCGAGGATTGAAGTACTCGAAGGGGCGCTTCTCGGGAGCCCTTCTGCCGGGCCAGTACTGGCTCTTCCCCGCGTTCACCTCTGTCGTGCCAGTGGATGTTAGGCCCGAATTTATCTCAATACCCGGGCAAGACGTCCTCTCCTCAGACGGAGTCACTTTGAAGGCAAGCATCGCTGCAGAATTTGAGGTTATTGACCCCAATGTCGCGATCAATAAAACCGCTAACTATCGCAGCGCTCTCTATCTCACCATCCAAATGGCGCTCAGGGAAATCGTGGGCAAAGAGAAGATTGACGATCTTATGCAGAGTCGCTCGGCCATCCGCGCAAAACTCATGGAATTGACCTCGGCGAAGGCGTCCGACTACGGCCTAAAGCTCAAACTGGTCGACGTGAAAGACATTATGTTTCCTGGCGAAATGAAGAAGGCATTTGCTCAGGTCGTGAAAGCACAAAAGGAAGGTCAGGCTGCTCTGGAAAGAGCGCGGGGCGAAACAGCCGCTCTTCGCAGTCTCGCCAATGCCGCAAGAATGATGGATGACAATCCAAACCTGCTCCAACTACGGGCTCTCCAATCCCTTGCGGATTCGAGCGGTAACACTTTAGTACTCGGGCTTCCAAACAGCCTGGTGCCAATGTTGAAGAGAAAAGAAAGTCCGGGTGCTACTAAACCAAAGGAACCTTCCGAGGAAGAATAGTCCGGGAGCGTCGTCCTCCATGAAAATCCTCCTCTTCGGCTCCACAGGTTCCGCCGGCTCCGCAGTCCTCGACGCCTGCCTCTCCGCTTCCCTCGTCGACGAAGTTCGCGCCATCACCCGCCGCCCCCTCATGCACACCAGTTCCAAGCTCCGCACTTACGTCCACAAAGATTTTCTGAATTACGCCACCGTCGAAGAAGCCTTCCGCAACATCGACGCCTGCCTCTTCTGCCTTGGCGTATCCGTCACGCAAGTTTCCAAAGAGGAATATCGCACCATCACCTACTCCTATACGCTCGCCGCCGCACAAATGCTCAAGCGCCACAGTTCCACTGCCGCGTTTCACTACATCAGCGGGCAGGGAACTAAGCCCAACAGCCGCATGTTCTGGTCCCAGGTCAAGGCCCAGGTCGAACTCGATCTCATCAAACTCGTCGAAGCCGATTGCTGGCGTCCCGCCTTCATCGACGCCAAACCTTCCTCCACTCTCCCTAAACTCTACGCCCTACTCCACCCCATCGCCCGCCTCCTGAAACCATTTCCCAGCCTCTACATCGACGGCCACGATCTCGGTCGCGCCATGCTCCAAGCCACGGTAGAAAACCTCCGCGGCCACATCATCGAAAACGCCGAAATTCGCCAGATCGCCGCCCGCGCCACCTTCTAGTCGTTAGCACCGCCATCCCGCCGGCCCGTAGCTTTTCTCTTTGTAGGGACCGCCTTCTGAGGCGGGCCGCCAATACAACTTGGCACTCACTGATTCTCTTGGGATTTTCCTCGTTACGTCACGCACACATGAACTTGAGGGTGCCCCATCCTTCGCGCCTTCTGCCTGCCTACCGCAGGCAGGCGAAGGGTGGGTCTTACGATCCAAAGCCACTAACTCTCTTTTTCTTTCCTGCTCTAACCGCCTACGTCCCGCAATAGAAAGCAACGTAGTGTCATCCTGAGCGCTTTCTTTGCGCAAAGGACCTCAACGAAGGGAGTCCGTACATATCAACGCTACATTGTTGCTGAATTCGTAGGCTGTCGGCTGAAGACTGTCGACTGTAGGCTGGAAGCCGTCACCTTCCCTCACACATGCGGCAGCGCCGCAATCACCGCATCCGCAAACTCCTGCGTTGTCGCCTTCCCGCCCAGATCCCGCGTCATGTGCTTTCCTTCGCGGTACACCTTCCACAACGCCTGCTCCACGCGGTCCGCGGTAAACGCCTCGCCAATGTAATTGAGCATCAAGATCGAACTCATCAGCAGCGCCGTCGGGTTCGCCACGCCTTTCCCTGCGATATCCGGCGCCGTCCCATGTACCGCTTCGAAGATCGCCCCGTCCTCCCCAATATTTCCGCTCGGCACCACGCCCAATCCGCCCACCAACCCCGCTGCCAGATCGCTCATCACGTCGCCATACAAATTCGGCAGCAGCAAAATATCAAACTGTTGCGGATCAATCACAATCTGCATGCACGCATTGTCTACAATCAGTTCCTTATACTCGATCTCAGGAAACTTCTCCGCCACCGCCCGCACCGACTTCAGGAACAGCCCGTCGCTCAACTTCATGATGTTCGCTTTGTGAATCGCGTGAATCTTCTTCCGCCCCACCCTCCGCGCGTATTCGAACGCAAACTTGGCGATCCGCGTCGACGCCTTCTCCGTAATAATCTTCAGGCTCTCCACCACGCCCGGCACCACTTCGTGCTCCAGTCCCGAGTACAAATCCTCGGTGTTCTCCCGCACGATCACCACGTCCACATTCTCGAAGTGCGACTTCACTCCCGGCAGATTCTTCACCGGCCGCAGATTTGCATACAGTTCCAGGCTCTTCCGCAGTGCCACGTTGACGCTCCGCGCCCCACCCGCAATCGCGGTGGCCATCGGCCCCTTCAACGCCACCTTGTTTCGCCGCACCGATTCGATCGCCGCGTTGTTCAACACCTCCGCGCCCGTCGTCCCCTTATCCGTATGCTCCGCGCGCGCTTCCAGTACTTCCCACTCGATCTGCACGCCCGAAGCATCCAGAATCCGCCGCACTGCCGCGGAAACCTCCGGTCCAATGCCTTCGCCAGGCAACAACGTAACTTTATGTTTCATGATGCATCTATCTTAAAGGAAGCG
>Ga0074046_10002301_pt1 | contig 16618 bp, 18 predicted proteins | sample BogForMeECP23OM3_FD_94441 | JGI IMG/M metagenome (GOLD analysis project Ga0074046, IMG submission 94441) | Bog forest soil microbial communities from Calvert Island, British Columbia, Canada - Bog Forest MetaG ECP23OM3 | ecosystem: Environmental > Terrestrial > Soil > Wetlands ...
TGAGCTCAACGAACGCCCTCACATCTTCCCACTCGTAAGCTCCATCAAGATCATAGCCGACGCAAACGATTATGAAAAACTGAAAACGGCACTGAAGAGTAGACACCACCTGAAACCTCGACTTAACGCAGCGAAGATTTCGATACATCTATCCGAGGAAGCTGAGAGGTCGCCTGGAATCGCAGCGTACATATCTGACCTGCTCTACCGCAACGGAATAAACATAGTAGACGCATTCCTAGGATACGAAGAGATTATCCTGATCCTCGATGAGTCTGATGGACCACGAGCATACGCAATACTGGAAGAAGCGACCCGCGAGCAACCACGCGCGCGAAAAGCAAATGAGCGCACGTAGCATGATCAATGCATTAGTGATGAGGTGCTAAGCTCGAATTTCCTAGTCTATCTCTCAATTTCGAAAGCTCATTCCACAAGACATCAGGAAATTGTTCCCCGAGAGTTTTGAAGAACAACCACGAGGATTCGATTTCATCCATCCACGCAGTCTTATTGACTTGAAGCAACTCTGCGATCGTGCTTCCCGGCAGATTCATCTCTGCCACGTTGAGTGAGTCAGGCGTCGGGACGTAGCCTATCGGTGTTTCTACTGCATCAGCTCTGCCTTTACACCTGTCAAGAATCCACTTGAGGACGACGAGGTTGTGGCCGTACCCGGGCCAGAGGAATCTTCCATCTTTTCCCATTCTGAAGGCATTTATCTGGAATATTCTCGGGAGGTTTTCGCTTCTTGATCGAAATGAAAGCCAGTGTTTGAAGTAATCGGCAATGTGGTATCCGCAGAATGGTTTCATGGCCATGGGATCGTATCTCAGAACTCCTACTTCCCCTGCGGCGGCGGCCGTAGTTTCAACTTTGAGCATGGCGCCCAACAGGACGCCGTGTTCCCAGCTGAATGATTCGTAAACTAACGGAACAAGGTCCGACCTTCTTCCTCCGAAAATTATGGCCGTGATTGGAACACCATTCGGATTTGTGTACTCCGGGGATAGCGAACGGTATTGATTGATTGAAGTTGTGAATCTTGAGTTTGGATGGGCGGCGGGTCCCTTGCCGGCCGTCCATACTCTTCCTTGCCAATCCCAAAGTTTTCTGGGATGGTCGCCCATGCCTTCCCACCAGGGAGTTCTGTCCATCGCCAAGGCGACATTCGTGAATATTGTGTTCGTCCTGACAGTTTCCATTATTTTGGGGTTCGTCTTGACGTTGGTGTTGGGCGCCACCGCGAAGAATCCACTCTCGGGATTGATTGCTCTGAACTTGCCTTCGGAATCTAGGTGAATCCAAGCTATGTCGTCACTTACTGCCCAGACCTTCCAGTCCTTCATGTATTCTGGAGGCTTGAGCATGGCGAGGTTAGTTTTACCGCTGGCGCTGGGGAACGCCCCTGTCACATAAGTCACTGTGCCGTCTGGGTCTTCTATTCCTATGACTAGCATGTGTTCGGCCAGCCACCCTTCGTCTCTCGCCATCACGCTCGCGAGCCTCAGTGCGTGGCATTTCTTGCTGAGAAGGGCGTTTCCTCCATAGTTTGAGTTCAAACTCATTATGAGTTTCTTATCCGGGAAATGGCAAATGTACCTTCTATTGGCATCCAACTGGCCGGTCGAATGTATTCCCTTCACAAATTCGCCGTCCTTCATGTGCTCTATCGCAACCTTGCCGACTTTCGTCATAATTTCCATATTCACAGCGACGTAGCGACTATCAGTGAGCTCAATTCCGACCTGAGAATAAGTCGAACCTGTAGGTCCCAGCAGGTATGGGATAACATACATCGTCCGCCCTATCATGCACCCATCAAAGAGCCCCAGTAACCTTGCTTCACCTTCATCAGATGGCATCCAATTATTCGTGGGACCCACATCATCGCCGTTCTTTGTGCAGATGAACGTCGCTTCTTCAGTTCTAGCAACGTCGTTAGGGTTGCTCCTGTGCAAGTAGCAGCTCGGGTATTTTTCTTGGTTAAGCTCAATCAGTGTCCCATCAGCGGTCATCAGTTTGATAAGAGATCGAAATTCTTCATCAGATCCATCACACCACACTATGCCGTCTGGTTTAGTTATCTTAGCAACAGCAGCTACCCACTCAAGTACAGGCCGTTCAATTTCGTAGTCCCGAGGCTTGCGGGTCATGATAATTCTCCTAAGCTCAGCCTTATCTTAAAGCCCAACGCAAGCGTCAGGGTCCAGTGACCGCTCTCTAAGCGTACTCTCTCACGCCTTTCTAAAGCCCGTCGCTTCTTTTTCCCAAGATGTCTAGCATGTGTTTTACACGTCAGGCTGGATCTAGATGAGGTTGAATACCTGATCAGATAGAAGCGCCAACCCCCAATGTACAACCTTACTCGCCTTCAAGAGGAACGGGTTGGAAAACCACTTCGCCTATCACTCAGCGAACTCTTGAACTAGTAATTTCGCGTTTGTTCGCCAACGATACTCGGTGTAGATTAAATGAGTTCTGCATGGGATATGTGGTATTCACAGTCGAAATCCGTAATTAAGATCAAAACTTGGGCGTATGATGTCATGTCGATTTGATTCAGGCCTAGAAGTCTGGCGGAAATAGATTAGCGGGACGTTTGCACATGCGTGAGGTAGCTAAATTGACACGGTTCAGGGATGAATCGTTATCTGCATGTATTGCTATCTATCAAGATAGTAAAGGAAGATAGAATTGCAAAGTTTCGTAATCGAATACGTTCGTGAAAGAGGAAACCGCGATGCATCAGAGGTCCTGGATGACTATATGCAATACCTTAACCTCCGCGGATATGTAATGCGCCGCAACAACCGCCGTAAGGCTCAAACGGATCAAGTAGCCCCCATCCAGAAGCCACTTACGATTCATCTTGTAGACGCACCACTGTCAAACCAACCATAACTTGCCTCTTTCGTCGCCATCAGGAGGAAGTAACTACCGGGCAGCTTTGCGATCTTGGGCTCCTGGTTATCACCCAAAGAAAACTGAACGAGGAAGCTAGAATCATTAATGACCCGAGACATAATTCCTCCTCATGCGCCGCAAGATCAAGTCAGATGAAATTCGTCAATATCTGGAACAGCCGCTGCTCGCGCGGCTGGCTACTAGCGATGCAGGTTGGCCCCATGTCGTTCCAGTCTGGTTTGAATTTGATGGAGAAAATTTCTGGATTCCAGCTCAGGCAAAGACAGTGAAAGTCGGACACGTCAGGAGAGATAAACGAGTCTGCTTGATAATTGATACTTTCAAGGAGCCTATCAGCAAATTCAATGTAAAGCAAGTCATGGTCAAAGGGGAAGCAGAACTAGTAAAAGACCAAGATCTGGAAACTAATCCATCTAAATCAAGAACAATCAGCATCTACCGCCGGTATCTAGGGAAAGGATCAGAGAATGCTGAGCTTGTGTCAAAACTTTTGACCATTGAAAGATATCTAATCAAAGTAAAACCCGTGCATATCGTCGCACTAAGTGAAGAATGGTAACAGTAAACAGCCGTTCTTCTTAGCACGCCTAACAGGTGCTGAGGAGCAACACGTTTTAGCTATGTGTGAAAATACACATTTGAGTGGGAAACGCTCTTGGAGAAAGGCTTGAGTTTTGAAGTCATAAGGCGCTTCTCGAGATCATTCAACAAGAACCCAAGAAACACACTGGCCTTGAACGCTGTTACAGAGAATGGCATAGCTGCAGTTGCGTTGAGTAGAAAGGAAGTGGATAGACAAAACTTCACCTTCAGCCATCTTATCGAATCCCCAGACGCCGCCAACCAGGAAAGATCGGGGAGATGCTGGTTATTCTCAGGGCTAAGCACGCTTTCTCTTGAAGCCATGAAAAAGTTAAACCTGAAGACGTTTGAGCTCTCTGAAATATATCAGATGTTTTGGGACAAACTCGAGAAAGCCAACTACTTCTTGGAAACCATTATTGAAACAAAGGAAGAGCCCCTGAATGGGAGGCTGGTTAATTCGCTTCTTTCCGATCCAACATCAGACGGTGGCGAATGGAATATGTTTGTGAATCTCATAAAGAAGTACGGCGTTATACCAAAAACGTTGATGCCCGAAACAGCCAACAGCAACAATTCCGACCCCATGAATGCGCTACTCGCCTCTAAACTAAGAGAATACGCTAAGGTACTGCGAGACATGAACGAAAATGGTGCGTCGGGATCAGAGCTAAGGGAGAAGAAAGGTGAATTCATGGAAGAATTCTACAGGATGCTGTGCATTAATCTCGGTGTCCCTCAGGAGACATTCGACTGGGAATGGCGTGACAAAGACGGCTTTTTCCACAGAAGGGGAAACATCACCCCAGTTCAATTCTACAATGAGTACATCGGGGTAGCGCTTGATGACTTCGTAACCCTGATCAACACTCCCAACAAACCATTCAACAAAATATACACCGTACAATATGTCGGCAACGTAGTCGGCGGAAAAGATACCTGCTATCTAAACGTAGACTTGGAGACCCTGAAGAAAGCAACCATAGACATGATCAAAGGAAATCGTGCGGTGTGGTTTGGCTGCGACGTCGCCAAGATGCTTCAGACGGACATGGGGGCGATGGATCTGAGCATATACGATTACGAATCCGTCTATGGTACGAAATTCCAACTCGACAAAGCAGCTAGATTGGATTATGAAGACAGTGAAATGACCCACGCCATGGTGATTACTGGGGTTGACCTCGATGAGCAAGGTAAGCCGAGGAAATGGCGAGTTGAAAACAGTTGGGGAGCAGCGATCGGAGATCAAGGGTTCATGTACATGATGGATGAGTGGTTCGATCAATATCTCTACGAGGTCGTTGTCAGGAAAGAGTACCTGTCCCCAGAATTGCTGAAGGTCCTTGATACTGAGCCCGTAGTTTTGTCTTTCTGGGACCCTCTATGTTCATTGGCAAAAAGCTGACCCGGACTAAGAATAACGGGATTGCTTGACCTAGGGAAGGCCCAGTCCTGAGTACTTTTTCATCTGCTCGAACGAATCACTTCTCCGAGACGAAAGCGTTGGCGGCTTCAGGCTCTTTGGATGCGAACATAGCTGGTACAAAAGAAACTTAAGCACCCAGGCGCCAGCACTCATCTGAACGTGGTGAATTTGGCAAAGGGAACGTATACAAAGAGTCATACTTTCCAAGTTTCAAAGACAATCAGAGCCCCACTTCGATTTGTCTATGATTGGTGTACGGATTATAGGGAAAGCGATCCAAAGTTAACTGATTCAAAGTCAAAACGCAAGATCCTTCTCAAGAACAAGCATCGAGTGATTTACGTGGTTAATTATAGAAGTCGAGGTAAGCCCAAAAGCGCAGTGGACGTCGTCACGCTCTACCCTACAAAAGCGTGGCACCTAGACTTTACCGGTGATGAGGACGACGAGGTGGGGGATTATGTCCTTACTTCACTCGGACCCCGAAAGACTAGGCTTAACATGAAATTCGAGGAACATTACAAGATACGCAGGGCGCCTACCAAAGCACAGGACGTGAAAGGTACCCACGAAGTCTGGGACAAATACGTGGCAGAACTCGAAAGAGATTACACACGCAAGAAGACTCGACAGAAAGCATAACCCCTTCTTAGCGGAAGGTCGACGCGACCTTGCAAGTTGGTATCTTCCCAGCTTAAGGTACATTTGCCATGACCAATCTAGCTTGGGGTATGCTCCTATGCTGACTGATAGGCAAGACGCGTATGGTCATTTGGTCTGGGACTATTTGAAGAAAGGAGTGGGCCAAGAGATCGTGGAACGAGACGATGGCCTACTTGACCCCTCGAACACATTACCAACATACTACTTTGCGGAATTCCGTAGTTGGGCAGCGCGTGAGCGTAAGGCAATGCGGTTTGTGAGGGGTAAGGTGTTGGATGTAGGTTGTGGGGCTGGAAGAGTTGCGCTCTACCTGCAGAAACAACGGTTTGACGTCTTGGGAATTGACCTCTCCCCCTTGGCCGTAAAGGCCTGCAAGTTAAGGGGGTTGAAGAAAGTTCAACTCCTATCTGCAACAGGAGTTGGCGTTAACCTTGGCAAATTCGATACGATACTCATGTTCGGCAACAATTTCGGCCTGCTCAACAGTTTTCAGCGGGGCAAACGTCTGCTGAGAAAATTTCACCAGATCACTTCGGACAACGCGAGAATCATCGCGGAAAGCGTCGACCCATACAAGACTACTGACCCTGCACATTTGGCGTATCATAGAAGGAACAGAAGCAGAGGTAGAATGTCTGGCCAGGTCAGGATCAGAATCAGGTACAGAACGTACGCCACGCCCTGGTTCGACTACCTGCTAGTGTCAAAAAGCGAAATGAACCGTCTAATTACGGGAACAGGTTGGTCCATCGAACGTTTCATCAATTCACCGGGACCAGCGTACATGGCGATAATTCGAAAGACGAGAACCTAGAACAGGCCTCCGCTAGTCCGACAATCCTCATTCATGAGCGCCTATCGCGATTGGAATTTTATCGAGCTGTACGATCACTCCGAAGAATCTCCCGCTGGTACGGTTCCGGACCGCTGCTAATTCGGCACACAAAATCTAAGCTTCGGATTGTTTAGTTATTTCAAAAAGCCGGACCATCAAGAGCAAAGTCAGTTAAATAGGCCGGTGCGCATCGTTACGCAACCCTGCCTAGGCGATTCCTTGCACCACGTCAATTGTTCAGAGTGCGGATGTGTGTTTCTTGCAGGTTCCGATGGGGATAAGGTCTGTCTCAACTGCACCTCATTTCTTGGGGCGCAAACCTGGAGACGTTAATTTGGATCATGTGGCCAGTTGGCCTCGGTAAACCACCTTTTCAGTAGACTGCTTGAAGACTTGCGGCCGTGCAGCTGCGCCGAAGCTCACGCTGAATAACGACGGGCACAGGTAAGCTCGCGCAGTCAACTTAGCCCAGCTGAAGAATGCGTCCTCCACATCTGGCGCAGGTGGGGACGATACTCTTGCCGTCCGTCTGAGGAAGGCTTCCGTCACACGTACAAATTGACTGCCCTTTGCCCTCTCGTAGGATCAGAACGTCATGCTCCTTCACGCGGGGCCTAATCGTATCCATGGCAGCCAGTCGCCGTTACTTCGTGGATTATAAGAAACTTTGGAACGACCCGAGGCAATTGGCTGTTCCAAATTCGAAAACTCATTTTTGAGGCCTTATCTAATTAACATTCGAAACTGATAAACGCCAAGAAGCCTGTTTGAGGCACCTTCTGGAGCTGTGTGGACGATTACCATGGACGCCGCTTCACGGTCTCCACTTTCCGCTGAACTGACCTAGCGACCATTACAAAGCTACGACGCCTGTAGTAGAAAGACCTATTTATTACTACGCACGTAGTAGCAACTCATGGCAAATGTACGTAGGGCATCTCTCAGGTCCCCTTTAGCGGGGCGACTGATTCTGCTCATTCTCTCAGTTGCGTTCGTCGGGTTGGTGCCGGTACACGCCTATTCACCATCTTCATCCTATCCACCCTCTTCAGGCTTCAATCAACCTGGAAATCTGCTGATCACTGACCAATTCAATAATCGTGTTATCGAAATCGATCCTAACAGCAAGTCGATCGTGTGGAGTTTTGGGTCTGGTAACTCCCAATCCTGCAACCCCGGCCCTGGCTCGATCATCGGAAGCAATGATGCTGAGCGATTGTCAAATGGGTTAACGGTCATGGCTGGCACTGGGATACCACCAGGTGTCCCCAACACTGCCGCTTGCGTCGATAATCGGGTCATCGTTGTCGACCAGAATGGTGCAATTGTGTGGCAGTATGGACAGGCGAATGTGACGGGCTCCGGCCCAAACCAGTTGAACGTTCCGGTCTTCGTAGCTCAACTTCCAAACCAAGACTTTCTCATAGTCGATCAAGGCAACAACCACGTCATCGAGGTGAATAGCGCAAAGAGCATAGTCTGGTCGTATGGGCCCACTTCAGGCCCGGGCGCATTAAACGTTCCAAACAGTGCCGAGCTTCTAACGAACGGAGACATTCTAATCGCTGACGAAAACAATAACCGCACAATCGAGATTAATCGTGCTGGGACGATAATGTGGGAGTATAGTCAAGGGTTATGGTTCGCTGCGTTTGCCAGTCGTCTTCCGAACGGGAATACATTGATAACTGATTCCGGACATGCCCGAATCGTTGAGGTTACCCCAGACAAACACGTTGTTTCCCAGTACTATACCAATACAGCCCCAGGTAGCAATACCAATCCCTTGCCCACTAACGCGGTTCGACTAGCGAACGGTAACACAATAATTGCCGATCAATACAACAATCGCGTCTTGATGATAGATCAAAATCAGAAAACTGTCTTTCAATACGGGATGACGAATAAGCCAGGCGTAGGACCGAACCAACTCTACGGACCCTACACGGCTTACGTGATCGGTGATTACACAGGACAGACGCCACCTCCAACGGGTGGAGTGCCGGAATTCCCGTCAGCAATAGCCATCATCGCTACTACATTCGCCGCCGTTGCATTGGTTTCGAAGCGCCGAAAGCAAAACTAAGGCCCGCTCTGTTTCACTCCAACGTAGCACTAAACTGATCACTTCTGGGGTTCAAGATTCCTCTTCTATTGTCGTCGGCCGTCAGAGTTCATTGAACCGCTGCATTCTTGGTGGTTCTCGAGTCATTGGTGTCTTTGGCGGTTGCCCACTCGCCCCCACCATGCCTTTTTCGAAAGACTCCTTGTCTCGCCAGATCGACAAACCCACGATCTTGCCCGATTCCTCCTCCCGTAGCACGAATGTGTTCACGAGCCCTGGCTGAGGTCTGAGAAACTCTGCAAATCCTTTCATTCTGTCTATAAGTTCGCGTTCCTTACCGGGTAGAGGTTCGGCGGTCGCCATCTGAAGAAAAACCATCTTAATCCAACCCTACACGTGACAAGTGACTAGAATGTTCTACTTACCATTTATCATAACCCTCAGATTTTCGAAGGCTGAGTTCCACGCCTTTTCGAAATATGTTCGTGCTGCTTCCCACTCGGGTGAACTGCCCCACCCGCTATGAATCAGATGAACGTGTGTGCTGGAATCTGCGACTGGGATGAAGAAGACCGTGACTTGTGTCAGGGGTTCAGTATTGTTCATTATGGATTTGAATTCGGTTGGGCCTTTCCAATCGAATGACAAGAATTCTCCTTCAGCGAGCGCAGTGATGTGGCAACCGATCGTACTATTTTCTTGCTTGTTCTGCGTGTCCCAGAAGAGCTCATACTTTCCCCCGGTAACTGGTTCGATTTCGGCGAATCCTTTTTCTGAAAAGGGTTTGATCAGCCACGATTCTACTTGACGACTGATCGTGAATAATCCAAACGCTCTCCCGGTCTCGCATCGTAGCGTTACGGAATGGTGAAGAATTTTATTCAAAGTTTGTCGGATGAATTTGGCTGGTGTGACATTTTAGTCTGCTAGGGAAAGAAAGTATAGTGAGCAGACTACCGTCTATGATTCACTCTTTGCTCCACGAATGACCGCATTTTGTGCACGTGAATCTCTCCATTGCTCTCTCCTGCCGGACGCCTGCGTGCTCGCCCGAGATGAAGCCTAAACTGTGGAATGCTTCGTTGTTGCCGCATAGTGGGCATGGTTCATTTACTTTCATGTATTCTAGCTTCGACGTGTCTAGAATTTCAGTTGGCTTATCGGCCGCCTTAATTTTCACGACATCAACTATCTCGGTTTTCATCTGGTTGCCGCACTTTGAACAAACATAACCGTTTTTGGTCATTATCATATAGCCCCTACACTTGTCGCAAAATTTCATTTCATGCCGCACTCTGGTTTTGCTTTTCTTCTCGATCTCAGTTCTTAGACAGAGCTTGTTCTATACTTGAGATGCGAGAATGTTCGAGGTAGTGCTTGTGAATGATGTATAGGCCGTAAATGGGCTTACCGGTGTGGGTTCAATTTATGATCGCTTTCCGAGGACACGGCCTTAGGTGAGGCTGGGTTTTCGCCGATTATCAGTGATATCCCAATTATTGAGACGGCGATGGAAACGAAAGCGATCATCAGAGCCGTGGGGTCCACGTCGGATTTCTGAACGGAAAATGAGACGAAGATTCCAACTAGCCCAATAGCCGTCAGCATAGTTCCAACGGCGGTTTGTAATTTTAGGTGAGCAAACATCCTTTTCTAACCGCATTCCGGGTGTTCAGTCACCCATTTTTCCTTTACCCTTCGGGTTTCTCAATTTTCGGGGCTTCACTATCAGCGCCAACCCGATGACGACGAAGAAGAGGAGGATTCCGAGCCATGGAATCCAGGGGGCGATCGCTGGGATGACAGTTATGGTCAAGGGAGTTGAAGTTGTTATGTTGTCTAGGCTTGCTAAGATATTCGCCGTGAAGTTTTGCGGCGCAGCGGCCGGCGTAGCTTCGACAATTAGTTGCGTGTTCGTTTGCGGTTGTTGTATCTGGGTGCACTGGGGAAGGAAGGTTAGAGTGAACCCTGAGTCAGGAAAACCCTGCTCCCCAAAACAGGCTAGCCCCGACACGCCAGCGCTTGTGAGGGTGAGGTTAATCGTCGCCTTATCCCCCACTTTGATCACAGCCGCGGATGGGTTGTCTGACAAGCTCAGCTGTGAGCCAGAGGCATGAACAAAATATGATGCGCTGGGTATTAGGGGGTAGTTTAGTAGAAGTGTAATGCAGACGGCCAAGATGCAAACGCGCAAACTAGAACGCATGGACATGGTTGCGCATGGACCTCCGAAACCAAATAACTCTTGGTTGACTCTTCTGTTCTGTCGAGGACGCTAACGTAAGAGTACATTTTTGTACAGTGTAGCTTTAAATAAGGTATCAGTGTCACAGATGTCGCAAACGTTGGATCAGTGACTGTAAAATGGGGAATAGCTTTTGGACATGGCGTCCAAACAGTTACACAAACAGATCATAGACTGAAGCTCCAAAAGTTCCCATATTCGAGAAACCCCCTCCAAACATTTCTCGCCCTCAGCACTCAAAGCGACTACTGCTATCTGTTAGAATCCGCGGAAGGCCCAAGGAAACTCGCGCAATACTCATTCATAGGTTTCTCACCTTCGAAGATCGTTGAGTTAAAGAATCGAAAATATACCGAATCCTCTCCGATTGACAGCCACTCAGAGTTTGACACTCCTGATCCGTTCCTGGCCCTTCGCAGAGTTCTGGCTCAGAACTTCACAACTTATCGGGGTCTCCGTTTCGTTGGTGGCCTCGTTGGATACTTTTCGTATGATGCGATACGCTACCTCGAAGACTTACCCAAACCTCCGAAAGACGATGTGGCTCTGCCTGATTTCGAATTTGGAGTCTACGACGACGGAATCGTCTTCGATCACCTAACAGGCCAAGCCTACTACTACTGGTACAATAACAACAGAATGCGACAGATCGAACGACTTCCGAACCAGAAACATAAAACAAAGAGTTTGGTCGCGAACAAACTCCGAACAAATCTCACCCGAGAAAACTTCGAAGCCATGGTTCGAAAGGCGAAACGATACATCAAATCCGGAGACATTTTCCAAGCCGTATTGTCCAAACGGTTCGAGTTCTCGTTCAAAGGAGACCTCATCGACTTTTACCAGGCCTTGAGAGACATCAACCCCTCCCCCTACATGTACTTCCTAAAGATGAAGGAACGAGCAATTATCGGTTCAAGCCCGGAAATGCTTGGAAGGGTGGAGGGCAAACGTGCCGACACATTCCCAATCGCTGGAACACGTCCTATCGGCAAGAACCGAAACGAAGATCAGCGGCTAGCAAAGGAGTTGCTCAACGATCCCAAGGAGCGAGCAGAACACGTTATGCTTATCGACTTGGCTCGAAATGACCTTGGAAAGGTAAGTGAATTCGGAACCGTTACGGTTCCAGAATTCATGACCGTTCAGAAGTACAGTCACGTGCAACACATTGTTTCAAGAGTATCAGGCAAACTAAGACCCGACTGCGATGCTGTTGATACTTTCAAAGCAATCTTTCCGGCTGGAACAGTTTCTGGGGCACCGAAGAAAAGGGCGATGGAGATCATTGATGAATTGGAACCATGCCGAAGAGGGCCGTATGCAGGAGCCGTAGGATACTTCTCGTACAACGGCAACGCTGATTTCGCCATAACAATCCGGACACTAGTTGCTAACGGGAGCAGGGCGTACATTCAGACGGGTGCGGGTATAGTCGCGGATTCTGATCCAACACGCGAATGGTTTGAAACCGAGCAGAAGGCCAATGCGCTCTTGCATGCGTTGAAACTTAGAGGGGCTTGAAATGAAAGTTCTAATCATCGACAACTTCGACTCGTTCGTTTACAATCTTGCTCAGTACGTGGGGCAACTTGGAGCGGAACCGTTGGTCCGCAGAAACAACGCAATCACTACCGACGAGATCATAGACATGAACCCCGACCGCTTAATCATCTCACCTGGCCCTGGCCGACCAGACGACCGAAAATATTTCGGTGTTTGCCTAAGCGTACTCAGGGAGATTAGTCCACATACGCCAACCTTGGGAGTCTGCCTGGGGCATCAAGGTATAGCCTACGCCTTCGGCGGGTCAATCGTCCCGGCTAGACGTCTAATGCACGGGAAACCGAGCCGGATTAAGCATGAGAATGACGGTTTATTCAAGGGTGTAGAGAACCCGCTCCACGCCACAAGATACCATTCGTTAGTCTGCCGTAGACGCGATTTCCCGAAGTGCTTGGAGGAGACAGCCACTTCGATGGACGACAACGAAATCATGGCGTTGCGTCACCGAAAATATCCAATATACGGAGTGCAATTCCACCCAGAATCCATCCTCACCTCCGAAGGCATTAAGATAGTGAAGAATTTCCTGGACGGTGCGTGAAAGTGATCAAGGAAGCCATCCACATCCTCGTCGACCACAAAGAGCTATCCTTCGAAGTGGCCCAGCAATCGATGCGAGAGATAATGAGTGGAGAAGCAACACCCGCCCAAGTCGGTGCGTTCCTAACCGCGCTTAGACTGAAGGGGGAAACTGTTCAAGAGATAACGGCTTTCGCGCTGGTTATGCGCGAGAACGCCGTCAGAATAAACCCACACGTCAACGGCAGAACGGTAGACACATGCGGCACAGGTGGTGATCAAATCAAAACATTCAATGTCAGCACCACATCGGCGCTGGTGACCGCTGGTTCTGGGGTCACAATCGCAAAACATGGCAACCGCTCAGTGACGAGCAGATGTGGCAGCGCAGATGTTCTCGAAGCCGTTGGAGTCAATTTGAACACCCCACCCACCCTCGTACAAAGCGCGATTGAACAAGTTGGAATCGGGTTCATGTTCGCACCAGCGTTCCATCCGGCCATGAAAAACGCAGTCGTCCCAAGACGAGAGATCGGCATAAGGACCGTCTTCAACATACTCGGTCCCTTGACGAACCCCGCCAACGCCAACGCCCAGGTCCTAGGCGTATATGACTCAAATCTCATCGAACCTCTGGCAAAAGTGTTACAGAAACTTGACAGAAGAAGCGTTAGTCGTTCATGGGATGGATGGACTTGATGAGATCTCAACCATAGGAAAGACGAAATTCGCTTGGGTTAAGGATGGAGAGATAGCAACGAAGGAGATCACCCCGCAGGACCTGAATTTGAGACAAGCGAAACCCAATGAAATATCCGGATTTGACGTGGACCAAAGCGCGAGGTTAATGGTCAAAATCCTGAATGGTAGCGAAGAACAGAACTCGAGTCGTCTTCAAATGGTGCTTGTCAACGCAGCAGCCGCGATCTTAGTCGGCGGAAAAACGAAAGACTTGGCCTCGGGAATTGAATTGGCCCGTCAGTCAATTAACAGTGGACACGCGTATGAAAAGCTGAAAGCACTGATCGAATTCACCAACGGCGACGAATCCAAGCTTGAAAGGATTGAATCACAGAATGCCTGACTTCCTCACCAAACTCATCGAGGACGCCAAGAAGAGGGTTGAAGACGGCTACTACGACATCCATGAAGAGATCTCTCATCGACAGGTCAGCCTCAAACGCGCCATTAAATCCGCCCAGAGGAACGCGATCATAGCCGAGATCAAACCAATTTCTCCCGCGCGCGGACCGTTGCGCCCCGAAATTGACCCCGTTAGAGCCGCTAAACAAATGCAGGCTGGGGGCGCGGTAGCCCTTTCGGTATTGACGGAACCGGACAATTTCGGCGGCAGCTTGGAAAACCTACGGCATGTCCGAGAAAATGTACAACTGCCCCTGCTGATGAAGGACATGATCATTCACGAGAGACAGATTGAGGCTGGGAGCAAAATGGGCGCAGATAGTATCTTGCTCATCGAATCGGCTTTCTCCAACTACCCGATCGCCTCGTTAAGCAGAATGATTCGCTGCGCACACGATTCTCAGCTTGAAGTGCTTCTGGAAGTGCACAATGGAGACGAATTAAGGCGCGCACTGAACAGTGAAGCCGACATAGTGGGCTTAAACAATAGAAACCTCTCGACCCTTGAAACCGACCTTACAACAACAGCTCGACTAATGACTAAGGCAGACCGGGATACTGATAAGGTTCTGATCAGCGAAAGCGGCTTCGAGTCAGCCGAGGACTTACGTAAGGTGAAGACGGCGAGAGTCGATGGTTTTCTGATAGGATCGTCGATAATGCTGTCCGAGGATTTGGAACGCAAGGTAAGAGAGTTCGTACTCGCTTAGGAGACAGAAAATGCGGGTTAAGATTTGCGGAATGATGCGGCTAAACGATGTGAGCGCCGCCTTGAATGAGGGCGCGGATGCAGTGGGTTTTGTGGTTGAAAGTCCTTCATCGCCGCGAAACCTTCAGCTAACCAAAGCGCAAAGATTGATGAGGGCAGTCCGAGTGTTCTCGACGAAAGTGGCGGTCACTTCAGCCCACGACCCGAAAAGAATTGTTCTGATATGTTCGAGACTGAAACCCGACGCTCTACAGCTTCACTATCACACACCACAACTCGTTCATATGCTGAGGAAAAAACATCCGGCTACTCGCCTCATCTTAGCGACTGGGGTGCGGGACAAATTATCGCTGAAGCAAGCCAAGGGTGCATCGAGATACGCGGACGTCGTCCTTGCGGACTCTCCAAGCTCCACAGGAATGGGAGGCACGGGTATAACTCACGACTGGAGACTCACGGCCCGAATTAGGAAAGGAATCTACCCCCACCCATTGATCTTAGCGGGAGGGTTAACTCCGAACAATGTTAAAACCGCAATCGAGACTGTGAGACCTTTCGCGGTAGATGTTTCGAGCGGTGTTGAAAAATCGGTTGGGATAAAGGATCACAGCAAGATCAGAGAATTTATCATGAAAGCAAAGGAGAGTTCGTCTTGACGGAGCACTATTCGCAGCCCGTCGGCGGAAAATTCGGTAAGTATGGTGGCCGATACGTACCAGAGACATTGATGAGTGCGCTCCTCGATTTAGAGCGAGAATACTTACGATTAAAGGACGACCCAGATTTCAGAACTCAACTCGGATTTTATCTAAGAGAGTTCGTTGGCCGACCTACACCGCTCTACTACGCGGCCAACTTAACTCGAAAGGCGAACGGGGCAAAAATCTACATCAAACGCGAAGACTTAGCTCACGGCGGAGCTCACAAAATCAACAACACCATAGGCCAAGCCCTCCTCGCCAAGAATATGGGCAAGGAAAGAATCATCGCCGAAACTGGCGCCGGGCAACATGGGGTCGCAAGCGCGATTGCCTGCGCAGCGCTCGGTTTGAAGTGCGAAGTTTACATGGGTTCAGAAGATGTGAAACGGCAGAAGCTGAATGTTTTTCGAATGAACCTGCTGGGTACGAAGGTACACTCAGTTCGATCGGGTTCGAAGACCCTCAAGGATGCGATCAATGAATCTTTCCGAGACTGGGTCGCAAACGTTGAGAGCACATACTATCTCCTTGGGTCCGTCGTGGGTCCGCATCCATATCCAATGATAGTGAGAGATTTCCAGAGTATTATTGGGCGGGAGATCAAAGACCAAATTCTTCGTATTGAGGGGCGCCTGCCCGACGCCGTAGTAGCCTGTGTTGGAGGAGGGAGTAATTCGATGGGTGCTTTCTACCCTTTCATCGATGACGAAGAGGTCGGATTATTTGGGGTTGAGGCGGGTGGATTGGGACTCGAAACCGGGAAACATGCTGCGACGCTATGCGCGGGTGAAGAAGGGGTCTTCCATGGGATGTTGAGTTATGTTCTTCAGGACGCTGACGGACAGATTCAGCCGACCCACAGCATCTCGGCTGGCCTAGATTATCCAGGCGTAGGTCCGGAGCATGCCTACTTGAAAGCCACTGGGAGAGCCACCTACACTTCGGTAACAGATGACCAGGCATTGGAGGCGTTCATGCAGTTGAGCAAGGTGGAGGGCATCATTCCAGCCCTGGAACCGGCCCACGCGGTTCACTATGCAGTCGGATTAGCATCGCGGATGACTCAAGACCAGATTGTGGTGATTAACCTCTCGGGACGCGGTGACAAGGATGTTAACGTTGTCGCCGAGAAGTTAGGTGTGAAGGTATGACTGACATCTCAGAAACATTCCTTGAACTAAAGGAAAGACACGAAGCCGCTCTAATCGCTTACCTAACAGTCGGAGATCCACA
>Ga0074046_10002303_pt1 | contig 16615 bp, 8 predicted proteins | sample BogForMeECP23OM3_FD_94441 | JGI IMG/M metagenome (GOLD analysis project Ga0074046, IMG submission 94441) | Bog forest soil microbial communities from Calvert Island, British Columbia, Canada - Bog Forest MetaG ECP23OM3 | ecosystem: Environmental > Terrestrial > Soil > Wetlands ...
AGGATAAGGCACGGATGGATCGTGGGGAGTCAAAGCAGGCGGCTTGGGTTTGTGCTTTCCCACATCTCAAAAGCGAGATGTGGTGCACCCGGCTGCTTTCTGTTCGCTTCCCTGTTTCCTGTTCCCTGTTCCCTGATCCCTGATCCCTGTTCCCTTCCCTGTTCTCTGATCCCTGTTCCCTGATCCCTGTTCCCTGATTTATTGCGCGAAGTTATACCAGTCGTATGATTCCTGGGTGAGGCGCGTGGAGGAAGCTGGGGAAGTGGCGATTGTGAGGGCCCGTTGCTCTAAATCCGGATCGATGGCGCAGGAGAAACGGACGGTCTTGTCGTTGCCGCCGGAGGCGAGACAACGGCCGTAGGGGAAGCGGCCGTCGGGGTCGGGCGAAAAGGCGAGCGCAAGCACGCCGCCGGAGTGGACGGAGATGGTGGAGACGGGGAGCTGAGCGGTGACGCTCCAGAGGTAGATATTACCGTCGGCGGTGCCGTAGGCGAGGCGCAAACTATCGGGAGAGAAGGCCACGGCATTGATGGCGGAGGTGGCCATGGGCGGGGCGTCGATATAACGGCCGGCGCCGCGCTTGCCGCCAGTGGCGCCGAAGAGGGCGCCGCTGGTGATGAATTCGGCCTGCCCTCCCACGCGCAACCAGGTGGCGGTGGACCAGACGGCGATTTCGTGGGAATAAGTGCCGACGGCGAGCCACTCGCCGTCGGGCGAGAAGGCGACGGCGGTGCACTGGCCATGGAGGTTGTCAATATGGGCGTCGCTGGGCGGGAACTCGGAGCCGTTGAGGGTGAAAAGGGGCTTCGGCGACGCGTCGAGAAGGCCGGCGATATTCCAGATCTGCACTTTGATCAGGTTGTCAGCGGAGTCTGCGCCGCAGGCGGCGAGCCAATCGCCGGAGGGCGAGAAGACGAGCTTCTGCAGAGAGAAGGTTTTTTGGGGTGTTACCGGAGGCAATGAGACGACCTTGTTAATGTCCGTTGACTTCTCGGGCTCCCAGAGGACGACGGCTGCGCTGCTGTGGTACGTCACATTCTTGAAAGTGAAGGTCTGATCGGGCGCTCCCACGGCGGCCGCGGTGCCGGCCAGATAACCTGTCGGCGAGAAAGAAAGCGCCTGAATGGGAAGTCTCACGCTGTTGACATTCACGCTGTCGAGCGACTTGGAGACGGGAGTGATCTGCGCATTGGAGCCTTGCCTGAACTGCGTCGGATCCCATAGGAGAAGACCGCCGTCGTTCATGGCCGTGACCACTGATTTGCCGTCGTAGGACCAAGCCAGCGCTGTACCGGGGGAATTGTGGTCCTGCAGATTGACGGTCTTGTGGGAATCGGGCCTGCCGGTTTTCGGATCGAGCGAAGCAAAGTCGATTTCGGTGGGAGCTTTGTCGTGGGTGGGGGTGCCGACGATGCTGGCGAACCCGCTGCCGTCGGGAGAAAAAGCCATGGCCTGGACGGCTCCCCCGATGGGGATGGAGTCGGGTTGCGAGACCCAGGTGGTGAGCAACGTGTCACCGGGAAGAATGAATCCATCCACGTACCCGCGCTGCATTTTCCAAAAGAGGACGCGGCTGCCGGGAGAGGAGACAAGCGCGGAATTGGGCCCCTCGGCGGCGGAATGCTGGCCGGCGCCGCCGCTGAGGGCACTGGCGCCGCCGGTAATGATGAGGCCGTTATCGCGCGTAATGGCTGCGGTGTAGGTGACGTCGCGCTGCCCGCGCAGCACGATGCTGTCGCCGGGAGTTCTGATTTCGTCGAGCGCAAGGCTGTTGTCGTGGGCATCGCGGATGAGCTGCCAGACGAGGGTGGTTCCGGTGCTGCCGGTGGTGAGCAGGAGGTTTTTGTCTGCGGAGACGGTGAGCGAGGTGACCAGGCCCTGCCCGGTTTCAAGGTAGGCGCGCATCTCGCCGGTGTTCAAGTTGTACGACTTGACGTGGCCGTCGCGCGTGCCGAGAAGAAGGAGTTGCTCATCGAAACCTTTGTGTGAGCCCGTAAGGGGATTGTCGTAAAAGGCGATCGACATCAGGCCTGAGATATCACCGGAGGTGGGCGCGGGTTTGCCCGCATTCCAGGGTTGTTCTCCGTCGCGGAGCCAGAAATGACCATCGCCGAAAATCATGGCGAGGGTCTTGCCGTCGGGGGAGTAGGCGGCCGCGTTCATTCCCCTGGAGGCTTGAGTTCCCGCGCTAAACTCGCCCTCCTTGACGTACTTGCCGTCGGGCGGGATGCGCCAGAACTTTGCGGTGTTGTCTTCACTGGTGGCTGCGAGATCGTATGCACCCTTGGCATCCGGCTGCTGCCGGAAGACGACCGAGTCGGCAGCTTTGCCGAACTGCTCGTTGACCCAGATGACATTACCTGGATTCTTGGTGCTCCATAAATAGACGGTGCCCGGAATCGAAGTCCGGTCCCAGTTGCCCGTGGCAACGGCAATCCATGCGCCATCGGGCGAGAACTGCACGGACAGGACGCCGGGCAATTGATTCATCGTCCGTCCGCCAAGCGCAGCGACGAGCTCTCCGTTGACGCTCCAATTCGGGTCATTGCTATTCGGCAGAACCGGCCGGGCGTCGCCGCTGCTGTTGAGAACGAGAAGAGCGCGATCGAGCGGATGATCGGGGGCGTAACTCGTGCCCTGAAGAATGCTACTGAGTTTGAAGACGCGGACCGTGGAGTCGGCGCCGGCAGTCACGACCCAATCGCCTTTGGGGGAGATGGCAACGGAGCGGACTTCATTCACATGGCCGGTATAGGCGTATGCACTGTCGCCAAAGGAACGCGCCAGAAGGTAATTCCATTCAATGCCGCCCGCGGCTCTTCGGTCGAATCCGTTGAGGATGGCGTAAAGCCGGGCATGGCGATAAATGAAGGGAAGCATGCCCCGGAGAAGAGGGGTTTTCTTGAGGAAGCTTTCCGCAGCGCGAGGCTGCAGGCGAACCAGCGGAACAGTTTCGCGGAGCAGGTTATATCCAGAGGCGTAATCGCCGCTGTCGAAGTCCTGCTGCACCTGCACAATGTTGGCGCAGTAGTTCTGGATGGCCGTCTTCTGTCCGTCTTCCAAGTCCAAGAGCAAGAAATAGCCGATGACGGCGAAGACGGCGAGGGCAAGGCCGGCGGCCATCAAAAGGCCGCGGTAGAAGGCCGCGCGCTGGCGACGGGCTTCCGCATCGGGCATATTGGCGCGAATCCAGTGCTTGTCGAAGACGCGCTCGTAGACCCGATTGCGGACCACCAGGACCTGCTCGCTGACTTTTTCTGCGCCGGTCAAGGGCTTGCCGCGGAGCATGGCGCCGAGTTTGCGCAGGAAATTGCGCAGCGGCGGCACGCGATCGCGCACCTTGACAATGCCGGCCAGAAGCAGGAACTCGATGTTACGGTTCTCCTTGTCGAAGAGCACCAGCTGTCCCGAGCGCACACGCCCATAGAGATCGAGCACGGCTGCAAGCTCACCCTCGGCTCTCGTGTCGGCTGCGCCCTCCGAAGTCTTGTCGGCGCTGCGGCGGCCGGCACTGTTTCTGTCGGTGATGCGATGGCCGACAAAGAGCAGGTTGTTGTCGGTATCGCGAGAATGCGCTGTAAGAAAAAGGTCGTTGCAAATGCGGTCCACGCCGGACGCGGCGGTGACATTGGGATCGGCGGCCACGGCGGCGGCCAGGCGCTGCGTGAGATAAGGATGGCCGCCGGTCCACCACAGAATGCGGCGGATCAGGCGGGCGCCGATCTCTGGCGGGCGCCCCAACCCCTTGATGAACGGTTCGGCTTCCTGCAACCCGAAATCGGTGAGATGGATGCGCTCACCGATATTGAAGGGGGTCCTGCTGCCATCGCGGATGAGATCGGAAGGGGCGGCCACGCCGATGAGGCAGAATGTGATGCGATTGAGCTCAGGGTGGGTGGTGCGCTGGTTGTAAAAGGAGCGGATGGCGGCGAAAAACTCGTCGGCGGGAAATGGAAGACTGCGCACGAAATCGATTTCGTCGACGAAGATGACGATTTTCCCCTGGATCGAGGCGACGATCACCTCTCGGACGGCGCGCTCCCACCGGTCCAGCGGTCCAAGACTGCGGGAAGTTGCATCGTCGCGGCTCCAGAAATCATCCAGCTCGTCTTCCAGGTCGAAGGCCTGGCCGAGCCTGGCGAGAAGACCGTTGTACCACTGATCCGTGGTGACGTTCTGACCGATTTTTGTGAGATCGAGAATCGCCACATAAGCGCCTTCGGCTTTGAGGCGGGCCGTGGTGCGTACCATGAGCGAGGACTTGCCCATTTGCCGCGACGTGAGCAGGTAACAAAAATCTCCGGCGCTGAGGTGAGTGAAGAGATCCTCGTCGGCCTGGCGCACGACGTAACTGGGCGCGTCAGGCGGCAATGTGCCACCGATGGTGAAGAATCTTGGAGCGATTTCAGGAACGGCGGATTCAATCGTCATAACTCAGACCAGGTGCCGCGCCAGGAACTTGCGATAGATGGCGCAGCGGAATTGCGCTTTCTCTGCCGAAGGGCCAGCCACGATTCCGGCGCTGCGCAGGCGGTAGAAAGTCATGGCATCGGGGATGGGCTGGCCGTGCAGCAGCCCGTGAAGCGCGGCTTTCAGGTCGTTCTCCTTCGATACCATGAGCAATATGCGGCGCAGATGATCGCCGCAGGGCCCATCGTCGCTATCAGCGCTCTTCACGAGATTGTCCAGAGAGGTTTTATGATCGGTGAGTTCGCAGAAGCCCCGGCGCGTGAGAAAAGGCTGTCCATTGAAAAGCTCGAAAAAGCGATTCAGCTCATCCGAGTTGCGAAGCGGGCTGTGGTAAAGCTGATTCAGCTCCTCAACCTGCCCAATGGTGAAGTCTTGCAGCTCGATCTTGGTGCCGACGTTGAATGGCGACTGGTTCTGATTGGTAATGAACAGGTGCGCTTCGGTGGCATAGACGATGGCCAGCGTCAATCGCTTCCATGGTCCGCTGGGTTCGGTGGCTCGCTCGTTATACCAGGTGCGAAACAGCGCGAAGACCTCGCCTGCGTACGGCCATTCGAAAAGACGATCCGTTTCGTCGATCGCCAATATCAGATGGCCCTCAATTTTTCCCAGTAATTCGCGGCGAACAAAACGCTCGAAGTTGAGATTGGGTGCGCGTCCAGGGCGCCAACCGTCTTCGGGCGACACGTCCAGGTCGAGTCTTTCAGCCGCGATTTCGCAAAGGCCTTTGTAGAGGCTCTCGATGTTCAACAGACTGGCCTGATTCAGCTTCTGCAAGTCAAGCAGGACCACTTTTTTGCCGGCATCGCGCGCCTTCTGCAGTGCCCGCGCCAGGAGCGAAGTTTTGCCCATTTGGCGCGCGCCCTTCAGGAGCACGATGCTTTCCTGGTTTTCCAGCAATTGGTCGAATTCGGAATCGGCCGGCCGCTCCATATAGTAGGGGGTATCGGGAAGGACCAGGTCTGCTGAAATCTTGCCCTTGCTCTGTTCTTTGGCGATGAGGCTGTCGAGCAGATGAGCCAGCAGATCAGAGTCGTCGGCCGGGCTTTGCCAAAGATGGTACTGCAAACGTCCGAGAATGCTGAGGAATGGTTCGGGAAGAGCTTCCTCAGTTTTGATGCGGACAGGAAGAATGCGCGGCTTGCCGCTATGCTGCAGCGCAGACTTAGCGGCAACCTCCACTTCGCCAGCCAACATTTCGCTTTGGATCGAGAGTGCGGAGAGTAGGGGGATGACCGCGTCGGATTCCTGAACCTGACGCTCGATCTCGGTTGCCCATTCCACGCCTATGCTCAGATGGCGGTCAATGAAGACCTGATGACCCGCGGCGCGCAGGCCTGCTTCCAGGAAGGACAGCACATAGTCGTCGGGCTTGGCTTTGCGCCTGTAAAGCAACGCCACACGAAGGCTTTTTTCAGAGCGACGGGAAAGGGCCGCTGGCGGCGGCTGGGACGCGGGCTGAAGAATTTCGCGCACGCGTTTGACCAAAGGTTCGAGCTGATCTTCGAGCGGTTTTTCGAAGGCATCCAGCCAATGAACCGAGGTCAGAATATATTCGAGCTCTTCGTCGGGGTGAACTTTCTCGATGCGCAAGGGAATGACGATTTTCTTTTTCGCGTGAGCAAGGTGCAGTTCCTTCTTGATCTGATCGCTTCCGTTGGCATTGGAGGAGTGAATCAAGACCACGAGGCTTGTGGCCTTGATGCCATCGATGATGGCGTTGTCCCAGGGCATGCCGCCGGGAATGTCGCGGGGCGCGATCCAGCAACGGATTTTATTCCGTTCCAGAACGCGGCACACGGTTTCCGCAGCCGACTCGTCCAGGGACGAGTAGCTTATGAAGACATCTGGTTGTTGTCCCATGGTCAGCTTGACCCCGAAGCTGAGGCCACTATATCGCGCGCGCATGGCGGTGTAAATACGTAATTCTGTGTGAATTACCGCGCGTGTCCCGCGCCCGCGCCGAGTTGAGGGAAGCGGCTTGGGCTGGTGATTTCCCACCTTTTCGCAAGAGGCGCGAAAGGATGGGGCACGCGGCTTAGACCAGGTGCTCGAGCTTCACGTTTGCTTCAGCGTATTCTTTTCCGATTTCACTCAAGCGCGGAATGGCATCGATGGCGTCGATGCGCTTGAGACGCGGGTCGTTCTCGAGGATCTTCAGCATCTCCTTCTTACGGAAGGTGCGGTTGTAGCGCACGTAGCTGAACCAGCTGCGGCCTGCAGGCGGAGCGCCGGCAGGATTGCTGCAGAGGAGATCGCCGACCTCGGTATCGAGCTTTTCGCCGGACATGGTTTGTGCGTCGAGCTTTTCAGCAAAGATGCAGTCGCCGAGACAGCGGCAGAGAAAGTCCTGTTGCCAGCCGATGGACTGCATCAAGGCGGCGGTGGTTTGCAGCACGGCAGTGGGAATTTTGGTGGCCATGATACCGAGGCCGACCCTGGGATCTCCGAGAGGAACCTCGGAGGAAAAAGCGATTGTGCCCACGGAAACCAGGCGGATGTTTTCCGGACCGGGCGTCCAGTTGACGCGATAGCCGGGCAGGATGGCGGTGAGCGCGGCGATGAGTGCCGGGTTGGAATAGGGCGTAATGGAACCGTCGACAAACTCGTACGTGGTATCTCCCAATTTGGCAGTCTCCGGGGGAAAGAACACGGGCGCCGCAGTGCTGGCGCGCACCAGCTGCCAGAGGGGAATCAGCCGGTTGTCATCGGGACGGGTGGGATCGTTGTAGATGGCGTCGGGATTGTTGGTGAGGGGCCACGCCGATCCCGTGGTGTGGTTGCGCACCACGACCATGAGGAGATTTTTCTTTTCGCCATCGCGCAGGCGCTCGCTGGCGAGGGTGGCGAGCTTTCCATCTTTTTCGACGAAGATTTGCTGGAGGAATTGGGAGATGGGCTTGGGGTCATAAAGCGCGGCGAGCTTAGCGGTGGGGGTGCGCCAGGAAACCTTCTCAAACATCTTGCGGCCCTCGCGGAGGTAGAGGTCTCTGACCACTGCCACGGGCATGCCCCAGCACAGGCAGGTGGCGATGATGGCGCCGGTCGAGGTGCCGGCGAGGAAGTCGAAGTGGTCGCGGAGAACGAAGGCTTTGGCTTTCTCGGGATCTTGTTTTGCGTAGTATTCGCGCAGCAGCTCCTCGATTTTGACAAGGACCTCGAGGGTGAAGACGCCGCGAATACCGCCGCCGTCCAAAGACAAAATTCTTTTCATGGTGTTATCCCTTATGCGAGGCCGCGCCCAGCACGAGAGAGCGCCATTCGAAGAGCTCCACGATCAGGGCTCTTTCGATGCGCTCCACGACGCGGAGCACGGAATTCCAAGTGTTGAGTGCTTCCAATTGAGCATCCCAGCGGCGCAAGGCGTGGCTGATCTCGCGATAGCGACGGCGACGCCGGGCGCAATCCTTCATGGCGGCAAAAGCGCCGGCCATGGTGGCGACTTCAAACAAGGCCGACATGGCGAAAGCCAGCCATTGGCGGCCGGAAAAGCCGTGATCGACAAGCCACTGAAGTCCGCCAGAGAGACAGGCGACGGCGATGAGCGTGGCCAGGCCACCGCAGACCCATCCCAGCGCGGCATAACGCCGCTCCTGGCGCTCGGCCTTTCGCGCCTGGCGGGAAAAATATTCAATCTGGTGAGCCACGCGGTCGCGGCGATACTCCTGCTTGAAATCTGAAAGCGGAGTTTCGACGCCGTGATTACCTTCCATCTTCAAGAAGTTGAGAGACCGCAGAATGCCGGAGAGCCAGGGCGCGACCTCCGCGCCAATGACTTCATAGGGCCGGGGCGTACCCCAGGTAACGAGAACGGAGCGGGCGATTTCAGCAGCGGTGCGCGTGCGCGCCCACAGCGCCTGCCGGGCGTGCAGGCGAAGGACAGCGGGCATGGCAAGAGAGAAAATGCCGAGCACGGCGCTGATGCCCAGCCACGGTGCGGCGCCGGGGATCTCGGGCGCCACGCCGGCCATGACCGCGGCGGCCGCGGTGTAGACGATAGGAACGGAAGCCACGCGGCGCGCCTGGGGTGCAAAACGATTGGCGTTGCCATCGGCTTTATCAAGCCACGCCTGCGCCAGGTCGCGGGAGCTGCGGCCGGACGGGGCGACACTCGCGTTGGGGCCCACATCGGGCAGTCCGTTGAGAAACTCAAGCTCGGAGCTGGTGTCGATGAGCTTGAGGGCTTCCTTGTTGAGAAATTGCAGCACGCCGGTTTCGCTGTGAATCCAGGCGATGGGATGGCCGGTTTTTCTGGCATAGGAGACGATCTCCTGGGTTCCGCCGACGCCGCGCGATGGCTGGCCATCCCACAGCGCGACCAGAAGCTGGCTCTCGGCTACGGTTTGAATGCCGCAGTCGTAGTATTGCTCGTTCTGGGCTTCGTGCTTGCCGGTGACTTCAATGGAGATGGCGTTCTCCATTATGCGCACGGTGCGCAGCCAGGAGGCGTCGTCGAAGTCGGCGCGGAACAGGTCGGCAGGGCGAGGCAAGAGGACGCGGAGGGGGATATTGAGCTCGAGACAGCTCTCCGCAAAGAGTTGATCGGCGCCCGATGCGGCCGAGGAGACGCCGTACATGACGCCGTGGTGCGAGTCCTTTTGCCGCGCCAGGAAGTCGCGAATCACCTGGCGGCTTTTGGTCTCGTAGGGAACCTTGCGATGACCGGTAAAGCCGACGGCCAGCACCTCAGGAAGCTGCACCAGCGGATTTGTTCCCTTGGGAATTAAGGGCATACGGACCTGATGATACCTGTTTACTCCGTGCGCAGCTGCAGGATATCCGGCAGCGGGAACTTGGAGATGTCGACGGTAACCTGCGAGGAGAGCTCGTTGATGAGGCGGAACACATCGCGGTTCCAGGTTTCGTTTTGGACGGCGTAATTAGTGGACGTCACGGAGTTGGGATCGACGTCGGCAACGACGTAGTCCTTGCCTCTGTAATTCACTGCGAGGCCATAGCTCCTGGCATCGGAGGCCGAAGGGTCCACACCCGGCTTTACTTCAGCGGGCCAGGTAAGGCGCAGAACAGGCAGCCGCTCGATGGTGGGAACGAGCATGCTGAACGGAACCTTCTGACCTTTAACGGCGCCCGCGAGCTTGAGATAGGTGGGATTGTCCTGCTTGGAAGGATCCAATCCCTGGGCGACCAGCAGACCTATATGGATCCTTTGCACGATGTCATCTTGTCCAATGGTGATTGAAGGGTCTTTTCCGGACTTCGCCAGAGCGTCGAAGAAGGACTGTTCCTGCGCGGCGGCAGCCATGATCCCGATGAGGGAACGCAGAACGAGATGCGAGGTGACAACATAGTGCTTTTTGTCCTCTCCTGAAGTGCACGGTCCTGTGCCGGTGTCCTGATCGGTGGCTGACCCACCGATGGCAAAACCGCTATACAGGACCTCCAGAGTGTCGGTGAGTTCAGGAGCCTGGGCCAATGAGGCCACGCTGGGATCGTAAGGAAGCAGGTCACTGCGCAATAAGCTTTCGACGGTTTGTACACTTTGTCCGTAAATCTGGTCATGTTGCACGTCGGCGTCGGGAACCATGGTGTTGAGTTGGAACTTGGGCGCGAGAGTTTTCTGGCCCAGGACCCACATGCCGCCCTTGTGATTGGCGTCTGCTCCCACAAGCTCCCATTGCTGGCTCTTGGACGCCGCGTCGTTGAAGTCTTTCGCGGTAGGGAGTTGGGCGTTTTTACCGGCTGCATCGGCGCCGCCGCCCTGGCTCTTGACATCGATGGTGACGTCCTCCGGTGGAGGGGTCTTCATCGTGCTGGTGGTTGGTTGCTGGCCGGCGCCCTTTGCCTCGCTGGGATTCTCGGTATTGGGGATGAAGGAAGCCTTGTCGATTGGCGAAAAGGTATTGGTTCCGCGCAAGAGGAGCAGGCCATGCTGTTGCAGCTCGTAAACAACGGCGCTGACCCGCAGGAACGTGACGTAGCGGCTCAGACTGCGCGCCCCTTCCGGTGAGTTCGAGTCTTCAAAGGCCGGTGGAGGCACGTTGCGAATGACCTCGATGCGGCAACCCTTATCGGTAGGGCTCGTCGGATCGGGAGGAAGGGTGACCTCGATGCGGTCCACCATCAGCCGGAAGAGCTGATCGACGCGCCAGCCCTGTTGGAACAGGCTGTAAAAGACGTTTTCAGGGACCGGCGAGATCAAGAGCTGCGCGTTGGTTTGGTCGTTGACAGGAATGAAGCTGAAGGAGGGATCGTTTTCATAAAGAAAAGTGGGCGATCCGTTGCCGGTGGGCACCGTGGTTGCGGGAGGATTACTGACGGTGGAAACGCCGCCGGTTCCCGTAAGAGCGGCCTCCATGCGATAGCTCGAGTTAATCTGGCCGAGCTTGAAGAAATAGGTGGGATCGTGCTGTTCGAGGCGCGCCAGATTGAGCAACATCTCCTGATTGGAGGTCACCGCGTAGCTGTTCTCGTAGTGAGTGAAATCGGCGCGGACCCGCCTTGGCCCGCAGCCGGCGAGCAGCAGCGTTGCGCCGCCGGCAGCCAGCAGGATCAACGAGGCGCGAGTCAACGAAGCGCCGATAAATGGAGCCCGGACAAATGATGAGGGGAGTAGACCCGCGCCGCGAGAACGCTCGCAGGCCCTTGCATGCGATTGCATAAAGATGCCTCTCAAGGGAAATTGTCAGCGACCGACCAGGGTGGGGTTCATCATAGGGCATTTGTCAGGGGGATGCAATAAATTGTTGAGGATGCGCGTGGGAGCGACGGTCCGGGGGCAGAAGCCGAGGCCCCGATTTCCGCTCCAATTCCAAAAAACGAAAGCGTCGCGAGGGTTGGCACCAGGTTGTGCGGGTCTGGAAACTGAGGCTCGCTGGCCCGTAAATGATAGAAAATATAAGGTTAGTGGGAATTTTAGGCGTGTTTGGAGAGGCTTTGTGCGGCGCGGGACGACGATTTGGGCCGCAGAGTGCGCCCGAGCGCAAGAAACATTACGGCGGAAGCGACACAAAGCCAACCAAAAAGGTTGCCGATGCGCGTGTAGAGAGTGGGCAAGGAGCCGGCGACGGCGACCGTCGCGAGCAGGGAGCGGCCGGGGAGTTTGCTGCTGGGCGCTTCAGCAAGAATGCGGCCGTAGGGGTCGCTCAAGGTGAGCAGCCCTTCGCGCGAGGCGCGGACGATGGTGTAGCCGTTCTCAATGCCGCGGAAGACGGTGGTGCGCGCTTCGAGCCAGCCGTCGAGGTAGTCGAAATCCCATGCGGGAACGAGCATGACGGCGGCGTGGCGAAGGCCGTATTCGCGGCCGAATGCGGCGAAGTGCATGTCCTTGCAGATAGCGAGGCCGTAGGTCTGCCCGTTGACGGCCACGACGTTGTAGTCGGTGCCGGAGGCGTAATGCTCGCGGCGCTCGGGCGGCGCCATGTGGTGTTTTTCGTAGCTGGAAGCGAGCTCACCCTGGGGCGTGAAGAGCCACGACCAGTTGGCTGGGCTGTGGCCGTCGTCGACACCGATGCCCACCTCGAGCCAGACGTGATCTTGGCGCGCCAGAGTGCTGAAGTGTTGCTGCCAATCGGAGACTTTTGCCGGCAGGAGTACGGCGATTTTCTCGGGGAGAACCACGATCTGCGCGCCCTGCCCGGCAAGGGCCTGCACCAGGTTGTCATATCCGGCGCGAATGTTCGAGGCATAGGCCGCGGAGGCACGCGGGCCGATGGGATCGTCGATGGAGACAAGGCCGAAGGTAGTTGCGGTGCCCGTGACCGGCTGGCGCAGGCGGGCGTAGCCATACATGAGTGAAGCGGCAAGGAGAAACGCAGTGAGCGTATAGGCGAGCCAGGCGCGGCCTAGCGAACGGCCATAGGCCACGGCGACGGCGAGCGCGGAAGGGACGAGCGTGACGAGAAAGAGCACGCCGGAGACGCCGAAGAGAGATGCTGTTTGGAGGACGGGCAGGTTGTCGCCTTGCGAATAGGCGAGGCTGCCCCAGTTGCCGTCAGGTAACAACGCTGCGGCCAGGGAGTCTACCGCGACGCAAAGGACGGGATAGACGAGGACGGTCCACCAGGATTGATAACGGACGATGAGGCGGCGCGACGCGAAGATGAGGAAGATCCAGAGCCAGGATTGCAGCGCGATGACGAGAATCGCGGCGGGCAACGGCATGACAAGGCGGTAGTAGTGGAAGTTGGAGCTGGCGCCGATGATGACGGCGAAAGCGGCCATCCAGCGCGCTTCACGCGGGGGAAAGCGGATGGCGATGAGCAGCGGAAGAGCGGGAACGATCCAGACCAGCCACCAGAGGGGATGAAGGTTGAGGACAAAGCGGAGAAGCACGCCGGTGGCGATGGCGAGCGCGAGCTTGGCGAGAATGAGGAGAGCGCGAGGCATCCTAGTGTTGCTTGCCGGGGAGGACGAAGTGGTCGGCGCAGCGGGGCTCATAGGAGTCGCCAGGGACCTTGATGGGGCTGTCGTAGGCTGCGGGCTTGCCGTCGATGAGGCGCTGCGAGTAGAGCGCGCGGGCGCCGCAGGCACAGTACGCCATGCACTCGGTGATGCTGCCGCCGTATGCGTTCACAAGCCACGTGAGGTTAATCATTTCCCCAAATGGCATGGCCCGAAAGTCGAGATCGAGCCCAGCGACGAGCACATCGTGACCCGCGTCGAGTAAATACTTAGTGAAGAGGAAGAGCTGATCGACGAACTGGCCCTCGTCGATGGCGATGCACTCCACGCGCTTGCCGATTTCCTGCTCCTTGTCCCGGATGGCCTGCAAGACCTCCCAAGGATCGGTGGATTTGAACGTGATGGCGTCCATTCTGCCGTGGCCATTGGGATTGCGGCTCTCCACCACGCCGGGCCCGCCCTTGGTGTCGTCGCTGGGTTTGAGAACGAGGACAAACTGTTTGGCGTACTGGCGGCGCATGTCGGCGCGGCGCAGCAGCTCCGCGGTTTTGTTGCTGCGCATGGGTCCCATCATCAGTTCGAGCTTGCCTTGCACTTCGCGTCTCCTTGCGTCTCCGGTCTCTCATGATAGCGGCGGAGGGAGAGCGCATGGGAGGCGGGTTTTCCACCAGTTCTGGAAAAGGGGCTTTTGCGTTGAGTTGAAGAGTGGGTTTGTGCTCGTGCTATCCCAGGTCCCAGAATCGGGACCGGGGCACCCCGCTGGCTTTCGCGCATGCTCCTCTCCATCCAAATGGAGGTTTGAGCGAATCCCCCACCGAAAGGTTGAGGACAACCGCTTCGCGATCGCGTAATGTCGTGACTCATTGAGCAATTCTGCGATTCAAATTCCGTTTCCCCGGGGTTGAATCAGGGAATCATCTTAGGAGGTCAACCATGCCTTTCTTCAACAGCAAGGTCCTGCCCCTTGCCATCGCCCTCACTGCAATCAGCGGGCATTGGGCCAGCGCCCAAGGGTGCGTGGCCGCACACAGCAATCAGCGATCTTTCGACGAGCTGATCATCGGCTCAGGTGGAGAGATTTCGCCAAGGGGCGGTCATGACTGGATTCACAATCTGACCGTCGATATCGGCTACCGGGTGTTCAACTCGAACAAGTACTTCCAGGGCAGCACTGAAATTCCCCGGCCCAACGCAGTGCGAAACCACCAGAATATCTTCGATGTCTTCGCGGAGTACCAGCTGTCGCATCGCTGGAGCATCATTGCAGACGTGCCGGTTTATAACGGTTCACGCAATCAGATCTACCCGCCGACGGGAATCTTCTACGTGAGCGGAGTGGGTGACATCACAGTTGGTGCGCAGTCATGGCTGTTCCGGCCTCCCACAGAAAATGGCGGCAATGTGGCCGTGAACTTGCAACTCAAGATTCCAACCGGAAAGGACAATGCTACCGGAGCAGCGATCCAGAGCGGGAAGCCGGTGATCGCTACTGCCGATCAATCCCTGCAGCCTGGTGACGGCACGTGGGGCTTCAGCGTGGGAACGCAAGCGTATAAGACGCTATGGCATACGGCAACTGCATACGCACAGGGCAACTACCTGTTCAGTCCGGCGGATACGAACGGCGTGGCAACGTTTCGATCGCAGCCCGGGCAAGGCGTGATGTCGGCGACGGACCAGTACCTCTATCGCGGAGGGATCGTGCAGCGGGTTCCGAAGGTGAAAAAGCTGGCGTTCAGTGCCGGCGTGCGCGGCGAAGGCGTTCCGGTGCACGACGTCTTTGGAGCCAGCGACGGTTTCCGCCGTCCCGGTTTCATCCTCTCGTTCGATCCCGGCGTGATGTTCAACTACCGGAGAGACACGCTTTCTGTGAACGGGCCCTGGGCGATCTACCGGGACAGGCCGCCAAGCGTGCCTGAGATCCAATACAACATAACGAATGGGGATGCGTTCTTTTCCGACTACACGGTGATCGCGAGCATCTCGCATCACTTCTAAAGCAGGCGGAAAAATTCGATGGCGCGGAGCCTTCGCAAGAGAGGAAACGTAATCCGAGGCAAGACAAGGGGGCCAGCCGGAAGCCAAAAGCCGAAGGTTGGCCTTGACCGTCCAGAACCCGCCGTTTCGAGTTCCGTCCGGGTTGCCAATCAAGCGCCCAGAACAAAGTCTCAGGGTTGAGACCTTGGGCACCTCACCTCAAGTTCAAATGCTGCGACTCCAGTTTGCGTGCGGGTCTGGAGACGCGCACGACGGCCGGACTGGAGTGCGGCTATACGAACTCGACTACGGGGCGAGTGTTTTCTTCAAGGCCAGGCGTTCGGCGTCGACCACGGCCTTCATCACGCCGGCTTCGGCGAAGAAGTGCACGAGATCGGTGGTGAGGGCTCCGCTAGGCGCGACCGGCGGAGTGCGAAATTCGCGGGGCATTTGCGCCATGTGCATGGGTCCGGCGCCCTGGGCGTCGAGGATGATCGCGGTGAGCTGGCGCGCCAGCGGCAGCGGGAAGCTCTCTGCGATGAAGACCATTTTGCCGCGCGTGGTGATGAGGACGGGGCCTTCATTGGTGGTGAAGAGATGCTCCACCGAGCCGTCGCCGGCAGTAGATGTGCCGGAGGAGAGCTCGCCCACGTGGGAATACTTGCGGCCGAGAGTGTTCGAGTAAATTCTGGCGAAGACCTGCGCGGAGTCGGCGCTCTTCCAGATGGAAAGGTAAAAAAGACCGATGGAGGCGGTGTCGGCCAGTTGAGCGGGGGTGGTGGCGCTGCGCAACTGTCCGGCCCAATAGAGACCGCCGTTCCAGGCGGGAGTGAGGTCGCGGGCGGCGTTGTCACTGCCGAGTAGCTCGGAGAGAATGTGCACGTCGAGCTGGCCGACCTGGCCGATGTCGTAAGGCTTGTACGCGGAATCGGTGAGCGGGTGAATGTTGGGCAAGAGCGGAATGGCCGGGATGTGCTTTTTTTCGTATTCGCGGGGATTAATAATTTCCCAACTGGAAGTGGGAGGGCGATCGAGCGCGCCGGCGAAGGCAGCGGCCTGGCCCTGATCCATCCACACATCCTGCTCGAAGCTCATGCCCTCGCGGTAGGGAAAGAGCATGGATTCAGAGAGCAGCAGGGGCGCGCGGGCCATCACAGGCGAGTCGTCGGCGCTGCTCATTCGCGACTTGATGAAATCGAGCACCTCGGGATCCTTGACGAGACTCTTGCCCATGGGTTTGAGTTCGCAATCCCACATGACGACGGTGGCTTGGCCCTCGGCCACGGCATCGCGCGCGGTGTCCATTTCATCTTTGGCGAGATGATCGTTGTCGCCGGCAGACTCGGTGGAGACGTCGTCGGGGGTCTGGTCGTTCCATTTTTCGAGGTCGGAGTGCTGGTCCTGCAGGGCGTGGGTGAGCTCATGCGCCAGGACCGGCTGTTCTTCATCGGGTCCCACCCAGTCGAGTAGATTCACGGTCTTGGTCTTGGAGTCGTAATAGGCTTCGATCTGCTCCTTGAGGAGTGCGAGCAGAAACGGTTTGAGCTCGAAATCGTGATCGAGGAGACCGAACTTCTTGAGTACAATTTCGTCTCGTTGCAGGCGCTTGGTGCCCTCATCCTCGTTGAACTTTTCTTCGAGGTACTTTTCAACCGCGTCACGGGAAGTGAGCTGGCGCTTGACGGAGCTCTTGATGGGCAGGCCGGTTTCGTCGGAGGAGAACTTGATGAGCACATCGACCAGCGCGAAGAGCTGGCGGGCCTGTTCGGGTGTAATTTTGGACGGGGTCTTGGCATCGGTGTGGGAC